>FZPS01000099.1_pt330 | contig 35476 bp, 30 predicted proteins | sample 1817821 | NCBI WGS metagenome assembly FZPS01 (sample SAMEA104158645, study PRJEB21678) | metagenome | place: Germany | collected 2015-04-21
CATTTAGAATGATGCTCCCAATTTCCAGGGTGCCCGTTTTCCGGCACTGATTATCCCACAGCGTCGCACCGGCACCACTGCAGGAGAGGGCGGCTGCGCCCCTCCTGCAGCAGCCTTTGTAGGGGGAACGCAAACATGGTTTTTGTTTTTAAATTAATCTTTCCATTCTTAACAAGGCGCGGAATAGCTTATTTTTTCTCTTCGGGTTCCATGGCTACAACCTTGCCGCCCAGCATCCGGCCGACCCCGTAGGCTTCGTCATTATGCTTGCCGCCGCAGAGGCTGCAGGTCTGCTCGGGATCGATGGCATGCTTCGGCTGGGTATAGGTATACAAGCCTCCCTCGAAGTTGCGCAGCACCACCCGGTCAGCCGACTGGGAGATGAGATACTGCGGCGACACCGGAATCTTTCCGCCGCCGCCGGGCGCATCGATGCAGAAGGCGGGAATGGCCAGGCCCGAGGTATGCCCTCTCAGGTACTCAATCATTTCGATGCCCGCCGCCACCGGCGTGCGGAAATGCTCGATCCCCTGTGAAAGGTCGCACTGGTAGAGGTAGTAAGGACGGACCCTGATTTTAAGCAGCCCCTGGACCAGCTTTTTCATCAGCAGCGGGCAGTCGTTCACGCCGCGAAGCAGCACCGTCTGGTTCCCCAGGGGGACGCCCGCATCGGCCAGGCGGGCGCAGGCCGCCGCCGAGACGGGGGTGATTTCCTTCGGGTGGTTGAAATGGGTGTTCAAAAAGATGGGATGATACTTCGCCAGCATCCGGCAGAGCTCAGGAGTGATCCGCTGCGGCAGCACCACCGGGGCGCGGGTCCCGAAGCGGATGATCTCCACATGGGGAATTGCTTTCAGCTCTTTCAGAATATACTCGATAAATTCATCGTTAATCAGCAGGCCGTCTCCACCCGAGAGAAGCACGTCGCGCACCACCGGGGTGCGGCGGACATAATCAATGGCCCGGTCTACCTCTTCCTTGCTGCGAGGCTTGTCGGTGACTCCGGCAAAGCGGCGCCGCGTGCAGTGGCGGCAGTACATGGAGCACTGGTCGGTAACCAGCAAAAGCACCCGGTCGGGGTAACGGTGGGTCAGTCCGGGCACCGGCGAATCCACATCCTCGTAAAGCGGGTCCGCCATATCGGAGGCCGCCATCTGCAGCTCCAGGGCGGTGGGAACCGCCTGCTTGCGCACCGGGCAGTTGCGGTCATGCGGATCTATCAAGGTGGCATAATAAGGAGTAATGGCCATGCGCAGGGTCTGGAGGCATTGCCTCACCCCCTCTTCTTCCTCGGGGGTGAGCTCGATTACCTGTTTCAGATCTTCCAGGGTGGTAATCCGGTTGGCTACCTGCCAGCGCCAATCGTTCCACTGCTCTTCGGTTACATTTTTCCAAAGAGGTATTTCGCGGTAATCGCGCATCTTAACACTCCTTTCTTTTGTTCAAGTCCCCGCCAAGGGGCAGTTCGTAAGCTGCAGAATCGGTGGTAAAACCAAACTTCTCGTAGAGCTTCCGGGCGGGAAAATTGTCATTCAACACCAGCAGCTCCAGCCGGCCCAGTCCCGCTTGCGCGCCCGCATCCTTTATCTTCGCCAGCAGCCGGCGGGCCACCCCCAGCCGGCGGAATTCCGGCGCTACGATGAGGTCTTCAATATGGCCGTACCAGTAATCGTTCCAGGTCGAATAGTGTCCGAAATGCAGGCTGGCAGTTCCCGCAGACCGGCCTTCAATCAATGCCAGGTAAATGAGAATCTGCTCCGGGTGTTCGATGGCATAGCGAAAGCTGCGCTGTAAAAGTTCATCGGGTGCCTCTTTCCGGTAAAAGTGAAGCAGCATCTTCCAGAGAGCGCATACTTCCCGCTCATCTTCCGGCACTGCCTGCCGAATTTCTATCAATTCTCCCTGGCCTGCCTGCCGGTTTTTCATCACATCCCTCCCCCCCATTTTCCTTGTAAAATTTCAAAACCGCAACGATTTGCGTGATATTTCCGCCGGACTTCCGTTTATCCAATGTTATCTGTTGGCATCCGCTAGGCTTAAAAAAGTTTGCCCCTGGTTATGAAAATGTTACCAAGAATCCTTTTATAAGTAAATATACGCAATTATTATGCCAGGTTACTTACCTGAACTGACCTTGATTTAAAAAGGCGCCGGCGGAGCACCGGCGCCTTTAGGGCCAATTTAGGCTTCGACTTTCTGTTTGGCGTCAATGTAGTTAAGGTCGACATGCGTGCTCTTGCCCACAAAGCGGACAAAAACAATGAGCGCTCCGATACCCAGGATAATGGAAATCCAGACGGGAACGCCGAATCCGGCGGGGATAAAGCCGAAGACCGCCGATACCGCCGCGCCGAGAAGGGCGTACGGCATCTGGGTGCGGACATGGTCGATGTGGTCCGATCCGGATCCGGTGGAAGAAAGGATGGTGGTATCGGAAATGGGCGAACAGTGGTCGCCGAAGATGGCCCCGGTGAGCACCGATGCCAGGGTCGGAATCAGGATGTGCGGCGCGACGGCATGGGCTACCGGGATAGCCAGCGGGGTGACAATACCCATCGTCCCCCAGGAGGTCCCCATGGCAAATGCCATCAGGCAGGAGATGAGGAAAATGATCAGCGGCAGTAGCTGGTAAGGCACCTTTGCCGCCGTGACCAGGCCTACCAGGTAGCTGTCAGCGCCGAGCTCCCCGGTAACCGCGCTGAGCGCCCAGGCGAACACCAGGATCACGAGAGCAGCAAAGACAGACTTCGCTCCTGCCATGAAGGTATCGAATGCTTCTTGGAAGGTGAGCAGCTTCTGCACTAAGATCATGATCATAGTTACAATAGCGCTGAGCAGGGAGGTCCAGATCAGCACCAGCACCGAATCGGAAGCCCCGATAGCCTCGAGAATGTTGCCCGGATCTGCGCCGCCAACATTGACTCCGTGCCAGTAGAGGCCGATAAAAGTGGAGATAATCAGGAAGGCAATGGGCACGATAAAGTTGACCGCGCGATAGGGGATCCCTTCCTTCGGCATCATTTCCTCGATGTCGCCTGCCGCCAGGGGAACAGCCCCGTCACGGAGCACCTTGCCGGTAGTGCGCGTTCTTATTTCAGCGTCGTACATGGGCCCGAAATCCCGCAAGGTCACCGCTATGATTACGACCAGGGATAAAGCGAAAATGCTGTAGAAACGGTAGGGGATGCTCTGCAAAAAGATGGAATAAGGACTTGCTTCCACCCCGATCTTGGCAAAAGCTTCCCCAATTATCCCCAGCTCATAGCCGATCCAGGTTGAGATCAGCGCCATCGTGGCTACGGGAGCCGCCGTGCTGTCAACGATATAGGCGAGCTTCTCCCGGGAGATCCGCAGCCGGTCGGTCAGCGGGCGGGCCGTGTTTCCGGTTATCAGGGAGCTGGTATAATCACAGAAGAAGATAATCATCCCAATAGCCCAGGCGCTAAGCTGCCCGGCCCTGGGCGTTTTGGCTCGCCTGCCCAGGGCTTCTGCAATTGCGTTGGCCCCCCCGACCTGGTCATGAGGGCGACCATTGCCGCGATCATCATCGTGAAGATAAGGACCTCCGCATACCAGGGATCGGCCACGCTGTTAATCACGTATGTGTCCATGGAACGCAGCAATCCGAGCCAGGGATTGTAGCCGTTCAGGAAGGTTGCGCCCAGCCAGATGGCGATAAACATTGAGGCGTAAACCTGGCGGGTGGCAATTGCCAGAACAATAGCAATCAGCGGTGGTAAAATCGACAGAAAACCGAAGTTTTCAGCCACGAATTAACCTCCTTGTTTTTTCATGATCTCTGGAACAATAACGGCCCGGGGAAAGCATGAATAAATTGATCGCTCACCCCTTTCTATGTTAGGACTACCGTTTTCCGGCGCTTCCCCGAAGCTGGAAAGCCGCGAATTTGCTGATTATGCAAGCTATTTCCGCTTGATTACATTTATGCAATTATCATACCAGCAACTTTTGCCGCTGTTTTCCGGTTGAAATGCCTGTAAAAAGCGGTATCTGGTAAAATTTGTTAGAAAGGGATTGCTGAATTCCCGGCGTTAACGCCGGATAACCGGCAGTTAAAGTTTTTCAAGCCTTATTCCAAGGTTTTTTAATTTATACTGGAGGGTTTGCCGCGGCAGGCGCAAACGCCGCGCCGCCATGGAGATATTGCCGGCACACTGCCGCAGGGTTGATATAATAATCTCTCTTTCCAGCGACCTGATCGCTTCCTGAAACCCGCCTTTCAGATCAACCTGCCCATGGGACAATCCCGGCTGCATCATCAACTGGCTGATCTGGTAAGGGAGCTGCTTCTCTTCAATAAGCGGCCCGTCAACCATGTTCATGGCATGCTCGATGCAATGCCGCAGTTCGCGCACATTTCCAGGCCAGCTGTATCGCTTAAAGATATCCTCTACCGCGCGGGTTACCCCTTTGACCTGCAGGCCGAACATCTTGTTGTATTCTTTGATGAAGGCCTCTGTCAAAAGCATAATGTCATCCGGCCGTTCACGCAGGGGTGGCATTCTTAAGGAAACCACATTAAGGCGGTAATAGAGATCCAGGCGGAGGTGCTTCTTTCGAACAGCCTCCATGGGGTCTATATTCGTCGAGGCGACCACCCGGACATTGACTTTCCTGAGCCTGTGGTCGCCAATCCGCCTGAAGATGCCGTCCTGCAGAACCCGCAGAAGCTTGCCCTGCAGTTCCACGGGCATGGAATTGATTTCGTCGAAAAGAAGGGTTCCCCCGTCGGCCATCTCAAAAAGTCCCTGTCGATCTTCCGCCCCGGTAAAGCTTCCCTTAACCGTCCCGAAAAATATACTTTCGAGCAGCGTAGCCGGCAGCGCGGCGCAGTTTTGGGCAATAAAGGGGCCGTTGCGGTTCGGCCCGGCATTGTGAATTGCCTGGATCAGCAGCTCTTTGCCTGTGCCGGTCTCCCCGTAAACAAGAATAGGCGAGCGGCTTGCCGCCACCCGCTGCGCGGCCACTTTCAGCTCTATTATTTTGGGATCCTGCCCGATGAGATCATTAAATGTGTAGCGAGCCCCGGTTGGACTTGCCTGTACGCCTGCTTCTTTTTTAACCGTAACTGTTCTATTGCCCAGCAGGCTCGCCTGTAGATCAAGCAGTCTCTCTGAAAGCTCCTTGATCCTGGTTATATCGCGGGAGATATCGCATGCGCCGGTGATTTGGCCCCGGTAGTAAATAGGGTAGGTTGAATAAGATATCGTCACCGCCCGGCCTTTGCGGTTGATCAGAGTCTGCTGCTGGTTCAGCACCGCTTTCCCAGTCTGAAGCACTTTCAACAGGGAACTGGTCTCCAGGGTGAGTGAAGGATAGACCTCGAGAATATGTTTACCCAGGACCTCTTCCGGAATCATACCCTCCATTTCGGCGGCAACCTTGTTGTAAAACCTGGTAATTCCGTCACAATCAATGATATGAACCGCCTCATCGGTATGGTTCAGTACGGTTTTCAGAATGGCGTTTTCCCTGGCGATATCCGCAAGGTCCAAACTGCTGCCACCCGCCTTTATTATCTGTTGCCTTTTTTGAAGCTTTTATTTTCTTCGACATTTATTGATTCTTTCCCTTTTAGTGATTCTTTACCTTTCAGGCGTCCATGACTACTAAAAGCGGTGGAATTCCAGCAGCAAGCCGCAGGTACCGGTAAATGAGAAAACGCAAAGAGTAAGCTATAAGAAGTGACCGGCGTGAAAAAAAGCGCCGGCTGAGCAGCCGGCGCTCCTTATTGACTTAACTTGATTTAGGCCTTTGCTTTGGCCTTATCCGACTCGATCACCAGAACATCTGCAGCAGTGCTCTTGCCCACAAAGCGGACAAAGAGAATCAGCACCACCAGGCCCACGGGAATTGTAATCCAGACGGGAATTCCAAACCCGGCCGGGATAAAGCCGAACACTGCCGCCACCACCGCCGCGAGAATGGCGTAAGGCATCTGCGTGCGGACGTGGTCGATATGGTCCGCTCCCGAGCCGGTGGAGGAGAGAATGGTGCTGTCAGAGATGGGCGAGCAGTGGTCACCGAAGATAGCCCCGGTGAGGACCGAGCCCAGGGTGGGAATCAATATGGCCGGGTTTAGGGCATAGGCCACCGGAATGGCCAGGGGAGTGATGATCCCCATGGTTCCCCAGGAGGTGCCGGTAGCAAATGACATCAGGCAGGCGATGAGAAAGATTACCAGGGGGATGATCTGGTAGGGCACGCCTCCCTCTGTCACCAGCCCGACCAGGTAATTTGCCGCCCCCAGCTCGTCAGAGACGGAGTTCAAGGACCAGGCCAGGACCAGGATGACACAGGCGAAGAAAACTGACTTCATCCCCGAAACAAATGTATCCATGGCCTCGGTAAACTTAAGGATCCGCTGCGACACGGCCAGCACCAGGGCTACCAGCGCGCCGATGAGCGAGGTCCAAAGCAGCACGATGCTGGAATCGGCTTTGCCGAGGGCATCGAGAAGAGAACCGGGATCGGCTCCACCATGGACCCCGTGCCAGTAGAGCCCGTAGAAAGTGGCGCCAACAAGGACAACAATGGGCAGGATGAAGTTGATGATCCGAAGCGGCGTCCCTTCCTTAACCATCAGGTCCGAGGAGGTGGAATCAACCAGGGGAACGGCGCCGTCCCGGAGCACCTTGCCGGTGGTGCGGGCCCTCTTCTCCGCATGGTACATGGGCCCAAAGTCCCGCATCATCACTGAGACGATAACAACCAGGCCCAGGGCAAAGATGCTGTAAAAGCGGTAGGGGATGCTCTGCAAGAAAGTCAGGTAAACATTCGTCTCCACGCCGATAGCCTGGAAAGATTTATAGATTATCCCCAGTTCATAGCCGATCCAGGTGGAGATGATCCCGATGGTGGCCACCGGGGCCGCGGTGCTGTCAACAATGTAGGAGAGCTTCTCCCGCGAGATATTCAGCTTGTCGGTCAGCGGGCGGGCGGTATTCCCGGTAATCAAGCAGCTGCCGTAGTCATCGAAGAAGATGAGCATCCCGATGAGCCAGGTGGCGAGCTGGCCGGCCCGAGGGGTCTTCGCCCTTTTGGCAAGCGCTTCAGCCATGGCATTGGCTCCCCCGGAACGCGTGATCAGTCCGATCATTCCACCCATGAATAATGTAAAGATTAATATAGCGCAATTCCAGGGGTCGGTCACGCTGTTGAGAACGAAGTTTTCTACGGATTGGAGGAGACCGGTGCCGGGATTATAATTATTCAGGAAAGTGGCGCCCAGCCAGATGGCAATGAAGAGCGAACCGATAACCTCGCGGGTGGCAATGGCCAGTGTGATGGCTACGATTGCCGGTAAAATGGATAAAAAGCCGAATTCCACTACTGTTCCTCCCTTTCAGTATTATTTATCACCTAACCACACTACCAGACTCTGTCCAGATAGTGCCTATTTGGCTATCCACCTCCTTTCATCCTACTTAATGCAAAAGACCAAACTAAATAATAAATGGAATAACTTACACTCTATTTAATTCGAGCAAATCTCAAACATTCCTGCAAAACTACTATTTTTTATCAGCCCGCATCGGGCGCCAGATCGTGGGGATAGAATCATCCGCAAAAACCCGGGAAATGGCCGGCCCCAGGCAACCCCTTTAGCAAAATAGTATATCAGCTCATGTCCACATTGTCTATAAGAATTTCCTGCGTAAAAGCAGATAGCTGTCCCGGCTAGTACAGCGCCCTGGAGCGGCTCAGCACACCGGATAAGGCTGCATGGGTTTGATTTTGAGTGAAGTTGCGGCAGCTGCAGCGCTTGAACCAGTTTATTTCTGTTTGAAGGATCTGATAAACACCTCCATCTCTTCTGCCACCCCATCAGGCAACGGTTCAGGACGGTGGTTTTCCAGGATCCGGACCGCTTTTTCGCGGGCAGTCTGCAACTCATCTTTACGGCCTGAGGCGGCCCACTTCTCGTAAGGAGTGCGGTCGATGACGTTTGGCTGCCATATTTCCCTCAGGTGCGCAATGGTATGCTCCTCGGTCATGAAATGATTCGCCGGGCCCACCCGGTCAATTGTTTCCAGGGCAAGGGTATCATCGTTAATTTCCATACCGGCAGCGGTGAGACGCAAAATTTCAAAAATCTCGCAGTCCATGAGCAGCTGCTCGAAGGAAAAGATGCGCGCCCCGTTCAGCAGCCCGGCGCCGCACATCATATCAGCCCCGGCAAAAATACTCGCGGCGCCGGAGGCGGCATTCTCCACCCCGGCATGCCAGCCGGCAGTTTTCGCACCCGTAGCAAAAGTGCCGATGTTGGAAGGGAGGCGGTAATAGCGGGCCATCTGCGCAGAAGCTGCCTGCAAAAAGAAATCTTCCGGCCCGCCGCAGGCAACTCCGCCCGATTTTAGCTCCATTACTGTGGCGCAGGATCCGTAAAAAGTTGGCGCTCCGGGATAAATTGATTGCAGAAAGGTGATTCCCGCCAGGATCTCGGCGTTGCCCTGGGCCAGGTTCCCGGCCAGAGTTGCCGGCGCTGTGGAGCAGCCGATTTGCATGGTCAGGAATCCAACGGGTATCCCCGCTTCGGCAAAAACCAGGGCTGCTTCGAGGCCGGCGCCGTCATATGCCAGCGGGCTGATGCTGCACTGGAAATTTGAGATAATCGGCCGCTCCTTCAACCTGCGGCGGCCGCCGGCCACAAGGGCGGCAATTTCAACAGAGCCCCGGGCCGTATCTCCATTCACGGCAGTCATGGCCTGGACATGTTTTGACGAATAAACCAGTTGAGTAGCCAGCTCGTAGAGAGGTTGAATTCCGGAAGGACAGTCCTGGGCGCTGATCACCGGCCAGAGAAAAGCTATCTGCTCCATGTAATCGGCAACCAGGGTAGCCTCCGCCAGATCTTTTCTGGTTGATTTCCTCGCCCGGCCTGTGAAAAGGTCGATCACCTGAAGGCCGCTGCCGTCCAGAGTGAGATAGCCGTACTCCCCGTTGAGCGGCAGATCTTGCCCTGGATCCCTGGCACAGAGAGTGAAGCTCTGCGGCGCTTCGCGCAGCGCTTTCTCAACCAGATCCGGCGGAAAGCGGACCAGGCCGCTGTTCCGGTCAACTCTGGCTCCCTTCGCCTCCAGCTCCCTGGCCCGTGGATGAGGCATCAACACCCCGGTATGTTCCAGGATGTAGAGAGAAGCTTCATGAATCCGGCTAGCTTCTTCGGGTGTCAACAGATCCAGCTTGTTCTTATAACGCGCCGCCAGTATTCTCCTTTTTTCTGCTTTCTCATCAGCCATTGTTGCTGTCCTCCTTTGCTGTTGACATAATATTATACAGTTATGCAGCCTAAAGCCTGCTGCCGTACGGCCAACCGCCCCCGGATATCAGCCATGCTGCCTGTTACTTTATCTTCTTTTTTATGGAGCGGTCTCCTTCTTTGAAAAAGTGCATACCGGTAAGAGGCATCTAGTCCATAGTCGTAGGACCCGCCGCGGCCGTGAAGTAAACGGTATTACCTTAGAACAACTGCACATAATAGATAGTATGTCGAAGCAATTTAAGTTATTTTTAGAATTTGAGGAATGCGCTTAAATGATAAATTTGAATACCCTCGATCTGGCAATCCTTTTTTTTATCTTTCTCTCTTGCTGCGCAGGTGTCAGGGCGGGTCTCTTCCGCAGCGCTTTTAACGTTGCCGGCGTCATTGCCGGCTTAATTGGAGCGGCCCGCTATTACTCTTACGGGGGCAATCTTCTGGCTTCGCAATGCGTGCTGCCGCAGGAATGGGCTGACCTGATCAGCCTGATCCTTATTTTCCTCTTCGTCAGCCTTATTGTGACCTGCCTGGGAACCCTGGCCGCAAGCCTGACCCGCTTCCGTTTGTTAAAAATTGCTGACCGGATCGGCGGCGGCGCCGCCGGAATCGGGATTGGCGCTTTGATTATCGGGGCCCTGTTAATAGCGCTTACCGCCTTTCCCCTGAATGGTATCATACAGGGACACCTCGACGGTTCACTCCTGGCCCCGCAACTCATTGAAAGCTCGTCAGCGCTCTACGAAAATATCGAAGCGCGGCTGCCCTTTCATATACCCAAACTGGCCTTTTATCCTGAAGAGCTGGCTGGAGTTAACCGGTTTAACGCTCCCCAGGCAAGCTTTAAACTGGTCGACTTCAGCTCTCTTGACGGGGCCGGCTGTTTTGTCTGCGGGGAGGAAGTAAGCTTTCTCGGCTACCGGCGAAACAGCTACGGCACCATTTCGCCAAAGTTCATTTGCAGCGGCTGCGGCCGCACCAGTGACGGGTGCCAGACTTATGAAGGACATCACCTGCTTTACAACCGCTGTCCAGTTGTTTTGGGACGGCAGGGATACAGGTTCGACTGCGGGATCTGGTCCAACGGCAGCTACCACCGCCCCACCGGTAAATGCCCCGTTTGCGGAGCGGAAGGCTAGTCCATCCCTCCAGTCAATCTGCGAGGACAAAACATTTATACAATGGCAATGCCTGCGGCATTTTATCAAAAAATAGACCCGTTTCCAGATCCATCTAATTTCACCATCGATAAATTAATATGTCGAACTGCTTAATCTTCCTGTTTAGAGCAGTCATCTCTTTTTCAACAGGGCCAGGGGTACATAGTATTTACTGTAGCGCTTACCGGCCCTGTCCCGGTAGAGCCCGCCCGCATCGGGAACCATTACCGTGGCCCGCTTGGTAATACGGCAAATTATCCCGTCAAATGTTTTCCCTTCAACTTGAAAACTGACCCGGTCGCCGATAGACAGGCCGTATTTTGCCGTGGCGATCTCAGGTATCAACGGCAGCTGGTGACAGCTCTCCGTGTGGCCGAAAAGATTTAAAGCAAGCGATTGAAAGCGCTCCTGCCGGCAGCTCGATTCTTTGAAACAGTGCAGCTCGATGAGGTGGCAAAGCTCGTGTTCGAAGACCAGCTGCAGGGCTTCCAGGCTGTCCCTGGTTTTAACTCCATTGACCACTTTGTCTCTCTCTAGTTTATCGTAACTGAAGAAAATAACAGCGCTTATCCGCAGCTCATAACGCTCCTCCTTCGGGGAAAGGTTTTTCAGGTTGCGGGGATAAACGGTCATGCCGGCGTTCTTGGTCATCCGTGTCGAAAACGATAACAGAAGCCGGCCTGTGAAATGATCGCGGAAATAATTATGGAAAAAGATGCGGTCGTAGAGATCAAACAGGAGTTTCAAGTCTGACTGGAAGATACGGGTGATACGCCCGCCGGACAGATGCGGCGACTTCTGGAGCAGTTCCCGGCGAACCTCTTCTCTTTTTGCAATTATCTGCGGCGGCGGGTAGTGCAGGGTAAACAGGTTAGATTTGAGCATGTTTTGTGATTATTCCTTTCTCAAGCAGTCGGGATGGTCGAACGCGGGGTTGTTAACCAGCCTGGAAACGGGGTAGGCGCTCATCTTCTCTGCCGGGTAGGGCAGGAGCATATTTTGCAGCTGCTCGGACGGGGTGCGCGGGTCAAGCCAGGGCCGGTAGAGCTCTTCGGGGATAATCAGCGGCATGCGGTGGTGGATGGGCGCTATAAGGCTGTTGGCGGCGGTAGTGATAATGGCACAGCTTTCAGGCGGCTGCTCCTTCAGGCGGCCGGTTTCATATATGCCGCCAAAAGCAAAAGGCCGCCCGCCCTGCAGGTGAATAAAATAGGGCTGTCTTGATTTCTCTTCTTTGCGCCACTCGTAAAATCCGCTTGCCGGAATGAGAGCCCGGCGGTGCAGGAAAGCGCCGCGGAAGGACGGTTTAACGGCCACGGTTTCAGCCCGTGCATTGATGAATCCGCCTACCCCGGCTTTGCCGTCAGCCCATGCGGGCAGCAGCCCCCATCTCATCCGGATTAGCTCTTTCTGGCCGCTGCGGGGGTTGCGGCGCAGCGCCAGGATCATCTCGGAAGGAGCAATATTGTAGCGCGAATCAATTTCTTCATAGAACTCGATTTCGAGAAGCAGCTCCAGAACCCGCTTCTCCGTAACCAGGGCAAATCTGCCGCACATAGCTTTCCTCCTCTAAGGGTGTCAGGGGGATGTTCCGCCACTCCCGTCATTTTTTTACCTAAAATTTTCTTGAACAAACGAACCAGCGAAACGATAAAAACCAGGCTAAGTAATACTATAACTATAGCAGCCAATAAATCAACAGAAAAAGCAGGAGTGTGAGATAAACTGGCCATCGAACCGGCAATTAATAAAGGAAATAGCGCACCTTTTAAGATGTCCACCTTAGCCTACATCCTTGAAATCCCCACGGGCGGGTGTATAAGACCGCCTATTGAGAGTTGAGAAGTGAGAAGTTAGAAATGAGAAAAGTGGGACACTAGGGACGTACCTTTTTGTCCCATTTGATCTGGTTCTGCAGGTTGGCGGGCGGGGGTGGAACCCCGCCCCTACGGCTCCGGACGAAGGTTCCTGCGAAATACAAGGCTCGAGTGTAAGCCCGGCATGCGGGCGTGGAAGCCTTCCCCTACGGCTTTATCCGATGCACTACCGTGCACATAAAAGGCGGTGGTGGATACCAGTTCATATGTAATATTTGTCTTCTTCCCATTTTGATGGATTCGTATCTATGTAGCTCCATATTTCCTTGTACTCTTCCTCGTTTCTTATAATACGGTCATAATAGCTTCGCTGCCATAAAATTAAACCCTTTTTTTTATTGATTTCATTATATTTTCTGTTGGTAAATGATTTCAGCTGCCCTATTATTTTGGGTAGGGGCGGGGTTCCACCCCCGCCCGGACCTCCTTGCAGAATAATTATTGCATGGAAATGGTTTGGCATTATAACATATTTGTCAAATGAAATATGGGCATTTTAACTTTCGAGAAAATCAATGGCTTTAACGATTTCCTTCCCAGCCAAGGTTAACTGTACAGCTGGTGCGTCAAAGGGACCGCCCTTGGCGATGCTCGACAATAATTTTTGCTTATCCCTGGTGCAAATAGTTACAAAATAATACCCGGGTTGTGAATAATCGAAATTCCGCAGCCTGAGATTTTTCCTTTTCGGCTTTTTGTCCATTTTACTCAACCCGTTTTGTTTTTTGGCGGGCGGGCGTGGAAGCCCGCCCCTACGGCTCCGAACGAAGGTTCCTGCGAAATACAAGGCTCGAGTGTAAGCCCGGCATGCGGGCGGGCATGGAAGCCCGCCCCTACGGCTGTGTGCGATGTGCTTCCAGTCGTTAAAAGGTGATCAGGGCGTCGACGACTACGGGGCGGGAGCCCTCGATAATGATGGGGTTGAGGTCTATCTCCCTGATTTCAGGATGCAGCAGCAGAAGGTTGCCGGATTTTTGAAGGATCCCGGCCAGGGCTTCGCGATCCACGGCGGGCATCCCCCTGAATTCGCCGAGCAGCTCTTTAGCCCTGATTCCTTCAAGCATCTCCAGCGCATCGAGCCGGCTTAAAGGAGCCAGGCGGAAGACAGTATCCCGCAGCGCTTCGGTGAAGATCCCGCCGAGGCCGAACATGACGCAGGGCCCGAAACCCGGCTGCCGGATTGCTCCGGCGACAAGCTCGCGTTCGCCGCGGACCATCCGTGCCACCAGCACCGGGATCTCTTTTTCCGCCGCCTCCCGGATAGCCTTGAAGCTGCGGCGCACGGCGGCCCCGTCCGGCAGGTTAAGATAGATCAGCCCGCGCCCGGTCTTATGGGCAAACTCTTCCGAGCAGCCCTTTAGGACCACCGGGTATCCGAGCCTGCCGGCCGTTTCAACGGCCTCCTCCGCGGTATGGGCCAACTCTTCTGCACCGATAGGGATGCCGTAAGCGGCAAGCACCTTTTTGGAGGCAAATTCATCGAGGAAAGGGACACCCCGTTTTACCGCCTCTGCAATCAGCGCCGCGGCTTCACCGGCGGCGGGAGGCAGGGCCGGCGCGGTTTCCAGGCGCCGCTCCCGGATCTGCCTGTATTTCCAGAGAGCCACCATGGCCCGGGCCGCTTTCTCCGGTGCATCATAAACAGGGATGCCATGTTCCCGGTATGCGGTGGTGAAATCATCACTCTCATCAAAGAAGGAGGAGACCAGGAAGGGAACTCCAGACTTTTTCGGCAGCTCCATGGCAGCGGTGGTATCTTCCCGGAAAGATTCCAGGAACTCATCGCGGGGCACGCCGAACATCTCCCCGGCATGAGTATAGATCTGATTCATAAAACCGGTGCCCATGGCCCCGTGCAAGACAATCCCGTCAACTTCGCCGCTTTGGATAACCAGTTCCGGAATGGTCACACTGATGGCCTGGATATCGAGAAAAAAGGTCAGATCCACAGGGTTGGCGCGGGCGCCGTGGGGCGGGATATGCGGGCGGATCTGTTCCTGGAGCCGCTTGGAAAAAATGGGCACCTCCAGCCCCCCGGCGTTGCAGGTATCGGAGATTGCCGTCCCCGGCCCGCCTGAATTGGTGATCACGCCAATCCTCTTCCCTTTCAGATGAGGCTGAGTGGCCAGGGCCCAGCCCAGCCCGTAAAGGTCTTCCACCGAGTAGACCCTTATAATTCCGGCTTGCTGAAAAAGCCCGTCGTAAAGATGATCCGGGCCGGCCATGGCCCCGGTATGGCTGGAGCCGGCGCGCGCACCGGCAGCGGTGCCGCCCACATACTGGGCAATCACCGGTTTGCGCGGCGTAATTTCACGGGCAATCTGCAGAAAGCGTGCCGGGTCCTTGAGCCCTTCAATATAGAGGGCGATCGCCTTTGTCTGTTCATCTTCTCCCAGGTAGGCCAGGGCATCATTGATATCGATGTCAGCCTCGTTGCCCAGGCTAATCGCCTTGCTGAAGCGGATTCCCCTTTTTTTCAGATAGGGGAGCGTCTGGGTGACATAGGTGCCGCTTTGCGAGGCCATCCCCAGCAACCCCGGAGGGCCTTCCAGGGGCATGACCGTAACATTAAGCGAGATGGCGCTGTTGAGCAGGCCGATGCAGTTGGGCCCGAGGAAACGAATCCCGTAACGGCGGGCACACTCTTTAAGCTGCTCTTCCAGTTCCTGTCCCGCGCTGCCTGTTTCCCGGAAGCCGGCGGTGATCACCACCGCCCGTCTCGTCCCGATCTTGCCGAAGTCCTCCATCAGGCCGATTACCTGGTCCGTGGGCACAATAAAAATGGCCAGGTCAGGCGTTTCGGGAAGTTCAAATACAGACGGGTAAGCCTTGTGGCCGAGCACTGTCTGCTCCGACGGATGAATGGGGTAGAATTTTCCTCGGTATCCGTCCTTGACAATGCTCAAAGCCTGGATTGTACCCATTTTTGTGGGGTTGTTTCCTGCGCCCACCGTGGCAATGGAGCGCGGATTCATTAAAGAATTGAGCGGGTTTTCCTTCACAGTTCAGCCTCCTGTCTCATTTGACCCATGGCTGCCCTTCATGAAGATGGTGATGATGTTGTATGGGTGAAATATTAACAATTATCTGCCTAATATTAAGTTTCAAGTTAAATGCGCGAATTCCTGCTCCTGTTCATAATTTTACCCAGATAGGACAGCCATCACATTTTGGAGGCCGGAAGCCGGAGGTGAACGTGTAGGGTCGGGATTCCATCCCCTCCCCGCCTTTAGTACAATCTTTAATTTGGGTTTCCCCTATGGGGACGGGTTAATACCCCTTTCTAATCTTTTTTACGCTTCGGCTTGAGCAGGCTCCGGGCGCGGTATAAAACGGCGCCACCGTACTTTTCGCGGAGACGGTCCCGCACCTGGGCCAGGTCTTCTTCTTTCTTAGCAGTGCCCGAGGAATCAAATAACGCGAGCTGCTGCCCCGAGCCCAATCCGGCAACCCGCAGCCCCACCAGCCGCCAGGGTGGACGTCCCTTATGCAGGGCAAAAAGTTCTCGGGCGGTTTGGTAAATCTCCAGGTCGCTGTCCGTAGGAGCAGGCAGCGTCCGATCGCGGGTGATTGTCCTGAAGTCGGAGAATCGCAGCTTCAAGGAAACCGTACGGGCAAGCAGTCCTCCCGACCTCAAGCGGTAACCCAGGTTCTCAGCCTGGGCCATGAGAACAGCCCGGATGGCCTTTTCATCGGCCAGGTCTTTTGAGAATGTTTTCTCTTCAGAAATTGATTTTACTTTGTGAATAGTCTCCAGGGGACGATCGTCAATACCGCGGGCGCTGCGCTGTACTACAGTGGCGCTGTTGCCGAAATATTTTTGAAGCAAATCGAGCGGCGCGGCGGCCAGCTGTCCGATAGTGCTAATTCCGATCCGGTTTAACTTCCGCACCGATGCCGGTCCCAGGCCGGGCAGCATCTCCAGAGTCCGGGGCCAAAGCAGCGCGGGAACATCTTCCGGCCAGAGCGTCCCCACCCGGTTTGGCTTGGCCATTTCAGAGGCGATCTTGGCCAGGAGCTTGTTCCGCGATACGCCGATGGTCAGCGGTAACATAAGCTCTTCTCGCACAACCCGGTGTATCTCTTTGGCTGCCGCCTCGCCTTTGCCGGCAGGAAAGCCCAGGTAGGCTTCATCAATGGAGACAATTTCCATTTCCGGGGTAAAGCGGCCGTAAATGGCAAAAACCTGTTCGGAGACGCGGCGGTAGCGGGCCATGTCGCCGGGTAGAAATACGGCCTCAGGGCAAAGCTGCAGAGCCCTGGCTGTAGGCATAGCCGACCGGACGCCGAATTTGCGCGCTTCGTATGAACAGGTGGAAACTACGCCCCGTGAAGCGGGGCTGCCACCCACAATAACCGGCAGGCCGCGGTACTGCGGATTGTCGCGCTGCTCCACCGAGGCGAAAAAAGCGTCAAGATCGCAAAGCAATATATCCGGGCCGTCGCGTCCTGAGATCATTGGGGCCGGACACTCCTTAACCGCATTATGAAGATCAGTTCTTTCTCTTGGCCCCTCTTTCCTGCAGTTCCATTGATTTGATTGAAATTTCAAAAAGGCCTTTTATCTTTTTTGAAGAAATAAAATATATTTAATATTGATCCATGCAAGGGAGGCGTTTATCAATGCTGTTTAAACCGATTCAAGTGGGCAGCATGGAGTTGAAAAACCGGATCTGCATGCCGGCCCTGCATCACAATTACTCTCCTGAAGGTTTCGTAAACGAAAAGCTAATCCATTATTATGAAAGAAGGGCCCGCGGCGGGGCGGCCTTGATAATAGTGGGGGGCTGCAGTATTGACCGGGCCGGCGGCGGACCGCTGATGATCGGGCTGCACGATGATAAATATATTCCCGGGCTGCAGCAGCTTGCTGGCGCCGTCAAGGGAGCCGGCGCAAAGGTGGCGGCCCAGCTTTACCATGCCGGCGGCTATGCTTACCGGGCCTTTACCGAAGAGGAGCCCTTTGCTCCCTCGGCGATCACTTCAGGCCTGACCAGGGAGACTCCCCGCGAGATGACGGCACAGGATATCGAAAATGCCATCGAGAGCTTCGCGGCGGCGGCGCTGCGCGCAAAGAAAGCCGGTTTTGACGCGGTCGAGATCATCGCCAGCGCCGGGTACCTGATCTGCCAGTTTCTTTCCCCCGTAACCAATCGCAGGAACGACGCCTACGGCGGTTCCTTTGCCAACCGCTGCCGCTTCGGCGTGGAGGTGGTCAAGCGGGTGAGAGAGCGGGTCGGAAACGATTTCACGATCCTGGTCCGGCTTTCGGGGCACGACTTTGTCCCCGGCGGCAATACCAACAGCGAAGCCGTCCGCTTTGCCGCGGCGCTGGAAGCCGCCGGCGCCGACTGCTTCGACGTTACCGGGGGCTGGCATGAATCGCGTATTCCCCAGATTACCGGCCATCTGCCCCGCGGCGCTTTCGCCTACCTGGCCCGCGGAGTGAAAGAAAACGTTGGCATCCCGGTAATCGCCGCCAACCGGATCAACGATCCGGATGTAGCGGAGCAAATCCTGGCCGACGGCTGCGCCGACATGGTCTGCATGGGGCGCGCCCTCATTGCCGATCCCGATTTGCCGCTTAAAGCCGCCGGCGGCAGGGAAAGCTCCATCCGCCGCTGCATTGCCTGCAACCAGGGCTGCCTTGACGCGGTCTTTACCCTGCAGGAGGTGCACTGCACGGTAAACCCCCTGGCCGGGCAGGAAGGCAAAATCGAGATCGCCCCGGCCCGCATGCAAAAGAAGGTGCTTGTTGTGGGCAGCGGCCCGGCGGGGCTGGAGGCGGCCCTAACGGCGGCGCTGCGGGGACACCGGGTCACCTTATGGGAAAAGGGAGAGCGCCTGGGCGGTCAGCTGCATCTCGCTTCCAGGCCACCGGGAAAAGAAGAATTTAGTACCCTGCTCGATTTTTACCGGCACGAGCTGGCCGCGGCCGGCGTGGAGGTGATCCTTAACCGCGCTGCCACGGTTGAAGATATCCTCGATTTTGGAGCCGATGCCGTGATCGTCGCCACGGGGTCGCGCCCTGCCCCGGCGCCTTTTCCAGTTGCCGCCGAAGCCGCTGATAAAGTCTTTGACGCCAGGGAAATCCTGCAGGGTGCGGTCATCCCGGGCATGCGGGTCGTCATCGCCGGCGGAGGTTCGGTGGGCTGCGAGACGGCACTGACCGTCGCCTCAATGGGGACCCTCGATGCGGCGGCGCTGAAGTTCTTGATGGAATACGAAGCCGAAACGCCGGAGACGCTGCTGCGTCTGCTGAACCGCGGCACTCGCGAAGTAACCCTGGTGGAGGCACTGCCGAAGGTCGGCCGCGACATAGGGATCAGCACCCGCTGGATAATGCAGAAAAACCTGCGCCGCCTAGGGGTCAAGGTGATAACAGAAGCAACAATCAAGGAGATCAACCGGGAGGGCGCCGTGATCGAGAAAAAGAGCGGTGCTGACGGCGAAACAGTGGATACTGTTTTGCTTCCCGCCGATACCATCATCCTGGCCGTGGGCGCGGTGCCGGAAAACGACATCTACAACGAGCTGCAGGGAAAGGTGGAGCGGCTATACCTGGCCGGCGATGCGGTCAGACCGCGCAAGCTAACCGAGGCCATCCGGGAGGGTTTTGAGGCAGGCCGGCAGATTTAGAAGCCGGAAGTCGGAGGTCTGAGGTCAGAGTAGATTGATGTGCCTGGCCTCGTAGGGGCGAGGTTCCACCCCCGCACGGTTAATTCATCAATGCCCTTTTCACTGGCATTGGGCAATTTCTTGTTTCCATTCATTGTCCGGCTTCTAATTCTCCTTCGAAATGCAACGGAGTAGATATACAGGAATCACAAGCAATATCCTCGGAAGCAGTAGGGGCTGACCTAAAAGTCGTTTTAGATTTGTGACTTTTAAAGACCGCCACTTAGGCGGGTATTGAAATATAGGTACCGGTTGGCATTGGCTTCAATTTTCGTGCCGTCTACAAAGTAGTTTTCCGCCTTGACGTATCCTTTTTTAATGAGCATCTCCAATACAGATGCAAATGTCTTGTCTACCACTTCTTTCATCACTTCAGACCGAAACCGGTTTATGGTGCGGAAATCAGGCCGGTTGTTGCCGCTTAACCACATGAAATTAATATTTTCTCTTAGGGCTTTGGCAATGCGGCGGGAGGAGTAAATTTTCTCGATGTACGCATAAACGATTACTTTCAACATCATCTTCGGGTGGTAGCTGCTGGTACCGCCGCCTTTGTATTGCTTTAGCAGCGGTTCAATATCCATCCCTTCTATCGCAGAATTTACCACCCTTGCCAGATGATTTTCCGGAATTAAATCATCCAAGCTCATCGGAAGGCGCAACTGGTCCATCGAATACGGTTTAAAGACTACTTTTCCCTTTTGTTTTTCCTTTTTCTCGTCCATACTCCAATTCTAGCATATTTCCAATTAATTTTGTACCACAATAAATGGAAAAAGGCTGCCCTTTTGGGACAGCCCCTGTGGCATCGTATGTTTTTTATATGTACCGTACTGTCGCACCGTACCCCGGTGAGTTTACGCTTTCTCGGTCAGGGTTACCTGCACGCCGGTGTAGTACAGGATGGTCAGCCCTTCGAAGCCGGAATCGGTGCCCACAAAGATCCACAAATTGCCTTCGCCGTCGGTGGTGACCTCGATGGCCTCTCCCTCGTTGTCCAGGGACTTCAGGGCGTAGCTGTCGTCCTCGCTGCCGTCTTCCTTGGCGATGTTGCCCACCACCCTGGTGTAGCACCCCGCGTCGCTCTGGGCGCCCTTGTCTATATTCAACTCGTAGTAGGCCTGGTCGCCTTCTCCCACCGCCAAGGCCACCGGCTTTTCACCCGCCGCCCCCACTTTGACGAAGACGGATTCTCCGGGAGAGCCGCCGATGCCCACCAGGCCCGCCGGCACGCTGGTGGCGAATTCAACCGCGATTTCCACCAGGTAGGCGGTATCGGGCTTCAGCCCGTCCGCCGCGCCCAAGCGCCTGCTGATATACATGAAGAGATCGTCGCTGCGGTTGTGGCTGCGCAGCTTTAGCCCTTTCTTGCCGGCACCCAACTCCTCGGGAAGCGGGGCATGAGCAAATTCAAGTTCGTATATGTCTTCTTCATAATTTACCGGCAGATCGGTGAAGCCGCCTTCCCAACCTTCACTGTCATTCAAATCGAATTCAAAAGACAGGGAGCTTCCATCGCCGGCCCCGCACCCGGCCAGCAACACCGCACAAAACAGTACCACCATTAGAATTTGCATTCTTTTTTTCATGAAAATACTCCTTTACTCATCTGATTCCACATTTGTAAAACAACCTCCCCCGTTTTCTCCTGTGAACGTTACTTGTTGCGCCGGTCTTTATCTCTTCATTCGATAATTAAGACTGTGCAGCCGGTATCCCGGTTCCCGTCATTCTGTTAAGCCGGTGTTTTATTTTCTTAACAAATTTAACTTGGAGCCGGACGGTATAAGCTTTTATACAATATAATGCCCCCCGTTATGCTGCCCTTTATTTATTTCAGCAACTTTGTGGGCACCCGGTGGGTGAATACCCTTTGCTGTTTGTTGTAAGCTAGATCTACCGGGAATTGCAGAGTAAGGTTCCCTGAAGTTGCAAAGTAAAATTCCCTGTTTCTGCAGAGATAAAGAAGGCCATTGCAGCAGCCCCCAAGAAAACTACCCCTTGTAGTTTTGCATCACTATGAGGGGAGGTACTTAGGAGGATGCTGACAATGGCACAAGTAAATTATATCAGAAAAATGTTCTTTGAAAAAGGGATGAACTATGCCGAGATCGCAAGGGCCACGGGGCACGACGTAAAGACGGTGAAAAAGTACATCCACATGGATAACTTCAACGCACCGCCTCCAAAACCGGTAAAGAGACGCAGTTCCAAACTGGACAGGTTTAAGCCTGAGATTGACAGCTGGCTGGAGGCAGATAAAAGAGAGCGCAAAAAGCAGCGCCATACCGCGATGAGGGTCTACAATCGGCTGCGAGAGATACACGGTTTTGGCTTTGATTGTTCCTACCGCTTGGTGGCGCAGTATGTGGCTGAAAAGAGCAAAGAGCTCTACAGCCAGCAGAACCAGTTTTACATGCCCCTTGTCCATATCCCGGGCGAAGCACAGGTGGACTTTGGCGAGGCCGACTTTTTTGAAAAAAACAGGCGCTGCAGAGGCCATTACCTGAACCTCTCTTTTCCCCACAGCAACGGCGGCTACATGCAGCTGTTTAAGGGGGAAAACCTGCAGTGCCTGACAGAGGGGCTCACAAACATCTTCAACCACATCGGGGGTGTTCCGACCAGGATATGGTTTGACAATGATTCAACTGTAGTTAAAAAGATCTTGAAAAATGGTGAACGTGAGCTCACCGACGACTTTTTACGCTTCAAGAACCATTACGGCTTTACCGCAGCTTTTTGCAATGCCGGCCGCGGCAATGAAAAAGGCAATGTCGAAAAGAAGGTATGCTACCACCGCAGGAATCTGCTTGTACCTGTTCCCGAGATAGATGACTTAAGAGCCTTTAACCGCCGTCTGCTGGCCATGTGCGACCAGGACATGCAAAGGCGTCACTACCTTAAGAGCAAATTTATCAGTGAACTCTTTGAAGAAGACCTCAAGGCCCTGCTGCCGCTGCCAAGGGTTTCTTATGACTGTTCCAAGCTTGTAAGGGTGCGCACAAACAGCTACGCCAAATTTACCCTTAACGGGGGCAAGCATATCTACTCTACCGCTCCCCAATTTGCAAACAGCGAGCTGTTGGTCAAGCTGACCGCATACGAGGTTGTGGTACTGGATGAAAATTACCGGGAGATTACAGTGCATCCCCGCCTGTATGGGGAAGAGATGGCAGAATCCATGGACTGGCTGCCCTACCTGACCCAGCTATCCCGGCGGCCGGCAGCGCTAAAGTACACCGGCATCTACCCGATGCTTCCAGATCCTGTGCGGGAGTTTTTAAGCTCATGTGACTATCAGGCTAAAAAAGAGGTCTTAAGAGTTCTGGCCAGGCTTACCGAAGAAAGCAGCTTTGAACAGGCCACGGGAGCCCTTGTGGCCGCCTTAGAACGCGGTGCCTGCGACGCGGACAGCATTAGGGCCATTTTCAACCGGCTAAATACCAGCTATCCCAGCCTGGGCCCGCTTGCCCTGCCGGCCAACGTTCTTGAAATGCCGCCTTCCAAAGTTAACGTAGGCGAATACGACCGTCTGTTCTTGCAAGGAGGTGGCCGGCGTGAAAACTGAAATTGCGGAATACTGTCGCCGGCTTCGCTTGGGCAAAAACATCGCCTTGATCTCTGACCAGATAGCGGCTGAAAGTCATCAGGAGTACCTGCTCAAGGTGCTCAAAGAAGAGCTGGCCTACCGGGAAAGCAAAATGAAAAACCGCTTAATTAAGCAGGCCGGGTTTTACACCCTGAAGACCTTCGAAGGTTACTGCTTTGATGAGATTAAGCTTCCTGCAGAGCTCTCTGTTGCCGACTTAAAAGAGGCCAACTTTATCAGTAAAAAGAAGAACCTCATCCTTTACGGCAACGTTGGAACAGGCAAAACTCACCTGGCAACAGCCATTGGCGTTGAAGCATGCAAGCAAGGCAGGATAGTCCGGTTTTTTCGCACTGCTGCTCTTGTCAACCTGCTTAATGATGCCCAAAGGAAGGGTGAACTTGGCCAGTTACTGAAAAAGCTGTCAAAAGCAGAGCTTCTGATTTGCGATGAATGGGGTTATGTCCCGCTGGACCGGGACGGTTCAAAGCTTTTGTTCCAGGTAATTTCCGAATGCTATGAGCAAAGGAGCGTGATTATCACCACAAATCTGGAGTTCAGCAAGTGGGTAAACATCTTCTATGATGAGCAGTTGACAGCGGCGTTAATCGACCGCCTAGTGCATCACAGTTACCTGCTTATTTTTGATGGGCAAAGTTACCGGATCAAAAATTCCTTGATGAAAAACTACACGTAAATTTCCCTGGTGGGTTGCTGCAGAAGGTGTCTGCAAAAACAGGGAAAAAGTACTTGCAAAAAACAGGGTGGTCAACTTTTCGTTACCATTACCCCTCAAAGTGGTCAACTTTTAAATTACCGTACACACCTGTCTATAGTAACTAAGGAGGTGATCTGAGCATGGACATGTGGAAGTTTTTTGACATCACCCACCGTCATCACCGGATCTTTAATCCGCTCACTGTTGAAAAGCTGGATGAGCTGTGTGCACTGGCCGGTCTGAGCGCCGGAGGAAAGGTGCTCGATATCGCCTGCGGCAAGGCTGAGCTGCTGGTGAGGCTGGCCGGCAGGTATGACATCAAAGGTGTTGGTGTCGATCTGTCACCTTACTGTATCCGTGAAGCTGAAGAGAAGAGGCAGCGGCTGGCACCCGGCGCTGACCTGGAGTTTTTCTGCCTCGACGGGGCGGAGTACCGGCCGGATAAGCCCAAGTCCTTCGACCTGATTATTTGCCTCGGCGCGTCGTGGATCTGGAAAGGGTCCCGCGGCACACTGCGCGCTCTCAAGCAGAGGACCAGGTCCGGCGGACTGATCATGGCCGGAGAGTAGCCGAATAACAGTATTCTTGAGTTTCACCTGCCAACACCTTACAAACCATCACCTAAGCAAACAGATCATTTAAGCGGGACTTTTATGTCCAAAAACCGGGATCAATTTCACGCCTTTGTGGGTTTGGGTAGTATGACCTGTCTTTGGTTGTTTCAAACAGGGAGCTTCTACAACAGGCCGCGGAGCGCTACGGAGCCGAATTTGCAGCCAGGTTAAAGATCGCTACCGTGCTGGTGAACGGAAAGAATATCGCCCACCTGCAGTGGAAAAAGACCAGGTTAAAGGATGGCGACGTGGTTTCGAATTTTCCGCCCCTCGCCGGCGGATAAGAAAGACAAATAATAATGCAGGGGCGCGCTACAAATGCCCCTGCATTATCCAGAAAATTAGCAGGCGATTCCTTCATTCGTTCAACCAATCTATATTTATGTCTTGCTTCTTTTGCCTGTTTAGGAAACCCGGTCCTTTTTTCCAGCGTGCGATTCAGCCCAGAGACGGTTGGCGGTCTTGGCCCACCGTTTTGAAACCGCCTGGCATTTATCAGTGAGATCATCGACCGACTCGAGGTCACCCAGCTGGGTCGGATATGCCCCGGCCTGGTGAACCATTTTTTTCAGCTGCTCGGGATTGTCGAGCAGCGGACAGGGCCGCAGGTGATTTCGATTAAACGGCTGGTTCTGCTTATACTGGGCGAAAAGAGGGCTCTTTAAGGCTTCAAGCAGGCTCATCTCTTTGATATTCGTGTTGGCATAATGAATAAAGGCACAGGGCTCGACATCGCCGTTGGCGTTAATATGCAGGTAATTCCGGCCTCCGGCAATGCAGCCGTCGACAAATTCACCGTCGTTCCAGAAATCTATTAAGAAGATATCTTTCTTCTCTCTGAATCCGCGGATCTGATGATACATAAATTCGCGCTGTTCGGGAGTAACCAGCAGCTCTAAAACAGCGTCCTTGCCCAGCGGCATGTAGGTAAAATACCAGCCGAAAAGACAGCCTTTTTCAATCATCAGATCGACAAATTCTTCAGAACCGACTCCGTCAATATTTTTGCTGTGATAGCAGGCCGAGAAACCGAACCCGCAGCGATGAGCCTTCAGCAGGTCCATGGCCCGAATCACTTTTTGATAGGTTCCTTTCCCCCGGCGCAGATCGGTTTCTTCTTCTGAACCTTCAATACTGATGGCCAGCACCAGGTTGCCCACCCGGACCAGCTCTTTGCAGAAAGCCTCATCCACCAGGGTGCCGTTGGTAAAAGATAAAAACATGCAGTCATCATGTTTTTCCGCCAGCTTGATCAAATCGTGCTTGCGTACGAGCGGCTCGCCACCGGAATAGATATACATGTAGATCCCGAGCTGCTTCCCTTCCCGGATAATCCGGTCAAGGGTTTCATTACTTAACGAATCACTCTTCTTATATTCGGCCGCCCAACAACCGGTACATTTCAAGTTGCACGCTGCCGTCGGATCCATGAGAATAGCCCAGGGTATGTTGATCCCATGTTTTTTGGCAATCTTATTTTTAGCCGGGATACCGGCTATGGCTGAGTTTACAAAAAAGTTAACCAGAAACTCCTTTTGAATATTGGTGTCGACATCCTGCAACACCCTGGTAATTAACCGGAACCAGTTGTTGTCGCTTTCAGCGAATTTCCTGAAATTCCTGGCCATCTCCTTATGTTCCGGCAGCACGGCAAGCCTCTCCGCCCAATTAACCAACATAGTATAATTACCAATGGGATCCTTTTCCAGATACCGGATTCCTTCCTTTATTGCTATCGTGGTAACCATCTGTTTTACAGAGCGCATCCGGAAAAACCTCCTTTTGAATAAATTAATTATTATTGACACAAGTGTCCATGTTAATTAAAAATTTTAGGCTTTCAATCCGTCGATCAGCAAATGAAAATTGCTTAAATGACTGTTTATCTCACCCGGTTCCATAAACGGCAGATATAGCATCAATGAATCCATGAACGCCTCCAAGGTGAAAGCCATACTTTCCATATTATGCAGCGGTTTGATCTGATTTGCCCTTGCACCTTCTTCCAGAAGCTTGTAAAATACATCTTGCAGCTCAACTGATTTTTTAACCTGCTCGAGCAGTTCATGATTATCCCGTTTTAAGATAAGCCCGAGTTCGATCAACAGGGTGATTTCGTTATTTTTTTTACAGCAGCGCATCATAAATTTTGAAAATATCCTCTTGATTTTCTCCAAAACATCCAACCTGTTATCTTCTAGTATACTCTTGTACTCCGCTTCGAAGACCTGATTTATATGCTTTACGGCATAGATAAAGATCTCTTCTTTGTTTTTGAAGTATTGATATATCGTGGTTCGCCCGATACCACATCGCCTCGCTATCTCGGCAAATGTAGTGCTGTGGTACCCTCTCCGGATGAAAACATGCACCGCTTCAGTCATAATCTGATGCTTCATCTCTTCAACATCGACTATTTTCGGCATCATATCCTCCCTTCATCGACACTTCTGTCTATATAAAATTATAACACTTTCATCAGTCCTGTCAATTAGTTTTACCTGGGGATTAGCCAAAAATAATGTGCGAATCTAACTTATCGGCTCGCCGGCCAGCTGCAGCAGCTTCTCCCATTTGCGGTCCACCTGCTCATATTATGTAAGACAAGGTAGCTCGTGGATAAATATTGGGTTGACACCCATAACAGAAAATTGCTATAATTGCTCCAGGCAAAAGCAAATTCCCATCTTTCAACTTCCTATCTTTAAGGCATTTTCGTTTAATTTCTGGGGGAACTTCGGTTTAAAAATTCAAGTCAATAACCGTCCCTGCTTGAATTTATATTTGTATTTCCAGGCCGAGGAAGCGGTAGAGCGCCTGCAGCAGCGTGCGCAGGACTTCGACCGGCTGGGGGAGGGGGACCCGGGCGGCGACCAGCAGGGCATAGGTTGCGGCCATGAGCCAGACCAGGCTATAGCCGGCCAGCTCACCCCATTGCTTGCGGTTCACCAGCGAGGGAACCTGCAGCAGCGCCAGCGGGATCATGATCAAGGCTACCCACCACATTGACACACCGCTCCTCTACCGGATTAACGGGTTTTCCCCGGGCTAATTACCACACCCGGGCGGGTGAGGTTAAATTTCACCCGGACTTCCACCACCAGCCCGGACAAGATCTCCTCCCAGCGACCCTCGATCTCCCGCCACAGCCGGGGCTCTTTGCGGTAAAAGAGATTGCCCAGGCCCAGGAAATCGGACTTAAGCTCCCGGCTCAGGCTAAGCATTGATTCGATGCGGTCGCGTATTGTCTGGGCGCAGGCGCGTTCAATGCGCTTGATCAGTTCTGTCTCCACGTCCAGATTATGTTCATGGCGGCAGCTGACATCTTCAGTCCGGCCGTCTGCCATGACCTCGATGATTACTTTTAAGTCTTGCCCGCCGGCTGCCGGGCGCATGCTACTCTTGACCGAGAAAATCTCGATCGAAAAATACCCCCCCTCGTGATCCGGGCATGGTACGGGGAAATTAAACCGGATTCCCCGGCCGGTGGCATAATGCCAGCCTCTGACCTGGTTAAGGTCGGCCCAGCCGACCATGCGATCGCCGCGGAACACGGCCGCCCCGCCGATCTGCGCCGGGGGAGCTTGCCCCGTTTCACTTCCACCGCCCGCCCCTCCGGAGCCCTGTCCCGCCGCCCCTTCTTCTAAAACCTCGATCTTGCCGATGATCATCTCGACGCCCGGCTGCCCCAGGGTGCTGTAAAGCTCGTAAAACAGCATTAGCGGGAAGACGGCGAGATCGAACTGTGTAGTGACGATCAACCGGTCCAGCCCCCGGGCCCCGGACTCTTCCAGGGGAAACTGGGCCTCCATCAGGCGCCGCAGGTTGCCCTCCACGACCGCGGGGGTCATGACCGGCCGAAACTGGCGCTCCCGCGCCACCAGGTCCAGGATCTCGCCGATGCCCCGCCGGGCCAGCTTTTCGGAGAAGAGAAGGACCCGGTTGTGAGCCCAAAAAAACTCCCGGCTGGTACCCATGGCCAAACTTTGCAGCGCCTCATAGGGGGTCTGGCCGAAGGCCGAGACCGTTCAGAAAGACGGGCCGCCCCCTCCGCCCCCCCCGCCGTTGTTTGCGTCCTGGCCTCCGCCCATGACGATCGGGTTGGCCACCTGGACAATGACATGGTAGAGCCCCCGCGCTTCGTCATAGTCGAAAGCCGTAGCCAGGACAAGACCCAAAAGCTCCGGGGCGCGCCGGTTCCAGCAGCCGGGCGCGGCCAGCAAGGAGATAATCAGCAGTACTGCCAGCAGGATTCTAGGGCGCACCGGGCTTCAACCTCCCGGCCAGGGCGCGGATCCCGTAGGCCAGCCAGAGGATCCCATTGGGCACCAGGACAAAGCCGAAGGCCAGGGGGACGGCGATGCCCGGCTGGAAGATGGTCTTTAGCTGGAAAAAATCACTGTATCCGTGCACTGCCAGGGTAATCCAGATCACCGCCATCGGCCCGACGAGGATGCGGTAGCTTTTCAGGCCGAGCACCTGGGAGAGCCCCTTGGCCCCGCAGTAGAGGAATACGGCCTGGGCGATAAAGTGGCCTAAGCCCCAGGCGAACATGGCCAGCACCTCGATCCGTTCCAGGAATTCGCCGATCCGCAGCGAGCGCACCAGTGACAGGAAAGGGAAAGCAATCCGCGCCGCCACCTGGGGTCCGAGGACGGCCGTGGTCGCCACCGTCACGAGCACGAGCAGGAAGGAGGTAAACGCCAGGGCGTTCAGGGCGGTGCGCAGGGCCCGCTTCGGTTCTGTCAGCTCCGGGACCAGGATCGCCAGGACCAGGAACTGGGAGATTACCGCGATCGGGGTGGCGGTGCCGCGCAGCACCGGCCCCGCCCCCCGGGCCAGGACCGGCTCCAGGTTGTCCAGATGCTGCTGCAACTGGGGCACGGCAATGAACAGGCTGGCAAAGACCGTGAACAGAAAGATGGGGAAAAAAAGGTCCGCCGCGCGGCCAAGCGGCTCGATACCGGCGTAGACGGCCAGGGCGGCGGCGAAACCCATGGTGCCGATGCCAAAGACCAGGGGGGTCTCGGTAATAAAGAGGGTAGTCAGCGCCTCGGCGTAGATGCGTAATTCGGCGGAGGACATAAACAGGAATGCTCCCAGCGGTAACAGGCTCAACGCCTTGCCCGGCCACTTGCCCAGCAGCTTCTGGCTGTACTGCACCATTGTTTCGTTGGGGAAGCGGACAGCCAGCCCCCCGATGGCGATTACCAGCAGTGCTCCCCCAAAAAAGGAGAGGATCGCCGAGATCCAGGCGTCTTGCAGGGCGTCGGCGCTGGTCACTACCGGCAGAAATGCGATCTTCAAAGTGGAGCGGGCCAGAAAAAGGATGAAGAAAAGCTGGCGATTGGCGATCTTCTCCACGGCCATCTACCCTTCCTCCTCCCCTTCGCCTGGGTCCTTTCCCTCGTAGGGGGCCTGTCCCGGCGGGATGCGCTGCGGCTCGCGCTGCCCGAGAAGCTTTGGCCGTTCGCGCATGCCCCACCACCAGGTCCGCACCAGGTTGTCTTTCATATCCTGCCAGATTAGCGGGGCCAGGGGGTTGAGATAGGGGTAGCCGAAAGAACGCAGGCTGCAGAGGTGCATCACCGTCAGCAAGATGATGAACTGGACGCCGAAAAGGCCGAAGACGGCACCCATAATAGTGTAGGTAAACCGGAGGATGCGGAAGGAGATCCCCAGGCTGAACGCGGGGGCGGTAAAGCCGGCGATGGCGGTCAGCGCGATCACAATCACCACCGCCGGGGAGACCATCCCGGCGCGGATGGCGGCGTCGCCGAGGATCAGGGCGCCGACAATGCTGATCGCCGGGCCGATCGCCGCCGGCAGGCGCACCCCCGCCTCGCGCAGTATTTCGAACAACGCATCCAGCAGCAGCACTTCCGCGATCACCGGGAAGGGCACTCCTTCCCGGGAAGCGGTGATGCGCAGCAGCAGCGTTGTCGGCAGCAGCTCCTGGTGGAAGTTGATCACGGCCACGTAGAACCCGGGCAGGAGCAGCGATATCAGCAGGGAGACATAGCGCAGGAGCCGGATCAGGGAGCCGATCGGGGGCGGCTCGTAATAGTCGTCCGGGGCCTGCATGAGCACGGACAGTTCTACGGGTACGATCAACGTTTGAAGGGTGCCGTCAACGAAGATAGCCACCCTCCCCTGCAGGAGATATGCCGCCACTTTATCCGGTCGCTCGGTGCGCAGGGTCAGGGGGAATACGGTGTACGGGGTGTCGGCGATGAAATCTTCCACGTAGCCGCTCTCCAGGACGCTGTCAATTTTAATCCGTCGCAGGCGGTCGCGCACCTCCCGCACCAGCTTCTCCCGGGCCAGCCCCTTGATATAGGCGAAGACTACCTCCGTCTTGGTCAGTTCGCCCACGGTCAGGCTTTCCATCCACAGCTGGGGGATGCGGATGCGCCGCCGGATCAGGGAGGTGTTTATACGCAGGCTTTCGACAAACCCTTCACGCGGGCCGCGCAGGGTTTTTTCGGCGTCCGGTTCGGTGATCGCCCGGGTCATAAACCCCTTGGCGTCGCACAGCAGCGCCTTGGGATAGCCATTGAAGAGCAGGGCCGCCTTGCCCGCGGCCAGCCCGGCGAAGAGGGCGGAGATGTTGTCCGCTTCACGCACCTCCGAAGCGGTGAGCAGCTCTTCCAGGGCGACGGCGGCGATCTGCCCGGCCCGCTCCGGCTCTTTCAGCAGCCGGCTGTCCACCATCAGGGTGCGCAGGATTTCCTCTACGACTTTAGCCTCGGTGAGACCGTCCAGGCGCACCAGTGCGGCGGGCGCCTTATCTCCCGCCTTGAAACGGCGCACTGCGAGATCGTAGCTGGGCCCGGCGTGGCGCTCCAGCAACTGCAGGTTTTTTCCAAATCCTTGCCCAGCTTCGCCTCCCGGGCTTGAACCTCGCGCATACTGATATCCGGATTGTTATGCCAGTCGTCGCCGGTAAAGATCTGCCTGCGCTTGAACAGTTTTTGAAACAGCTTAAACAAATTGACCCGCCTTTCATCCGGAGGCCGGTTGCTACCGTTATTCTTTTACGGTCCCGCCAAAATATACAATTCAACCAGGGACGGTTCTTGCTTGAATTATTTCACTTGATTTTTATTTCGCCGAATCTTGCAAAAGGGGACGGCCCGGGGGCGGCGACTAAATAATTTAATCAGTTTAATCAAGTAATGTACAGCGGAATGGAGGTAGCAAGTGATAAAATTTAACGGGCATTTTGAAACTGGAAAAATCATCAGCGTACTGGTAAAAACGCCGCAGGCGGCCTGGATCAGCCAGGAAAATATTGATTGCCAGTGGGAGAAGCTGCACTACCCCGGCCGTCCCGATTATCACAAAGCGCTGGCGGAGTACGATTGCTTCATTTTTACTGGCAAGGGATGGCCCGGCGTTCCATCATCGGATTGGGCGCCCTGTTTAGCACGTATCCGCAAAACTCATTTACATAGACCGGTATATTTATTGCAGGATCGGGAAATTCAAGGCAAGCAGTTTTTCTCCCATATTTTGAAATTCCGGCAATCTCATGGTGAAGCTGTTCTATCGTGAGGATTTTAGAATGATTCCCTTTTTCAGGGAATAGCGACAGCTGCTCCTGTCTCATTTGCTCCCCCTCTCCCCCAGGCAATACGGCACCCGGCGCCGGGCTGTGCCGAAACTAGGCAGGCGCTCCGTCCCCCAGGCCGCCGCCCTGATCACCTGGTTCAAAAAAGCAGGATTGGCCGATAATCCAGATACCATGTGCATGGCTGCACTTTCCGTGCAGTTCTGCACGGAAATTACACCTCAATTGCCTTCTTAATCAGTAAACAGAATCGGAAAAACGGCCACGAAATACACATTTAGCATTACGGCGCTTTATTTTCAGCAACCAAAATAAAGCGCCGTGTTCACAGCCATGTTGGCATTGATCTTGCATTTAGAAATAGCATCCCTATTAATTCTTTGGAAAGGAGTTTTCAAACATGAAGACGGCAAAAGAGTACGAGGAAAGCCTTAGGAATTTGAAAATGAATGTTTATATGTTTGGCCAAAAAGTTGAAAATCCGGTAGATCACCCGGTCATACGTCCTTCGATGAATTCCGTGGCCAAAACTTACGAGCTGGCATTTGATCCCCGGTATGAAGAGTTGATGACAGCGACTTCCAGCCTGACCGGGAAGAAAATCAATCGCTTTACGCATTTGCACCAGAGCGCAGAAGACCTGGTTAAGAAAGTTAAGATGCAGAGGCTCATGGGACAGAAGACCGCCTCCTGTTTTCAGCGCTGTGTCGGTTTGGACGCCTTTAACGCGGTGGACAGCACCACGTTCGAAATGGATCGCGATTTGGGCACCCAGTACCATCAGCGCTTCCGCGATTATCTGCGCTATGTTCAAGAAGAAGATCTGACAGTCGACGGCGCGATGACCGATCCCAAGGGAGACAGGGGATTAAGGCCCTTTCAACAGGCAGACCCGGATCTTTTTATGCGGGTAGTGGAGAAAAATGCGGATGGTATCGTGGTCCGCGGCGCCAAGTGCCATCAGACCGGCAAGAAAAAACTGGCCAGAGTTTTGGTCGGGATCGATGACTGCGCCCGGGCTATGGCCATACATCGCACTACCCTGATGCGGAAGATGAAACGCTACGGGCTGTGATGGCCTTCCATCCCTGCAGGTCCGCCGCCGATCAATAGTACCTTTCTACAGGTTGGTCCTCCTCTATGAACAATGAAAGATATAATTGAGAATATGCACATGCCCATTGTAGCATTGCTGCCAGGCCATTGAGGCAAACCTACAATTCTACAATAGAATAATTGTACCCCAATTCTTCAAGGAATTTATACATATCTTCAGTGGAGATGAAAAGGGTCTTCGTATTATCATTGGCGTGAAAGGTCATAATTTTTTCGGAAAGCATCTCTTTATCCATGTAGATCTTGATATCCCGCTTGTTTGTTGTAAGCTAGATCTACTGTTTTCGGTAATATAAAACTACACAAAACGACAGCCAAAAGTGCAGTACTCGGCAATTAAGAAGTAGCATATTTAATGAATTGATAAGCACGCTGTTTCATGGGAATCCAAGCTTGTAAGGGTGCGCACAAACAGCTACGCCAAATTTACCCTTAACGGGGGCAAGCATATCTACTCTACCGCTCCCCAATTTGCAAACAGTGAGCTGTTGGTCAAGCTGACCGCATACGAAGCTGTGGTACTGGATGAAAATTACCGGGAGATTACAGCGCATCCCCGCCTGTACGGGGAAGAGATGGCAGAATCCATGGACTGGCTGCCCTACCTGACCCAGCTATCCCGGCGGCCGGCAGCGCTAAAGTACACCGGCATCTACCCGATGCTTCCAGATCCTGTGCGGGAGTTTTTAAGCTCATGTGACTATCAGGCTAAAAAAGAGGTCTTAAGAGTTCTGGCCAGGCTTAACCTGGCACCATATTATGGAAGTAAGGGCAGCCCATGGATATATTGGATTTGACGCCCATAACAGAAGATTGCTATAATTGCTTCAGATAAAGCAAATCCTGGAAAGATATTCCCCAGATCTAAATCATCTTGAAAGGAGCTTGATGATGACAACGGAAAAATTTCAGGATAGCGACGAAAGATATATCTACTTTTACTATTATCCCTGGCAGAGAGAGTGATTCAACCCGCCATTCTCACTGTGGTTTGGCTGCAAGGCTGCTTATAAACACCGCGGATATGCACAGCGATTCTTAATATAACCTGGAGATGTCGCACCACCTGAGCGAGGTGATAATAAATGGGCAGCAACTGTCTTATTAGCTGCCGTGAGTGTTTTTACATGAGGGAATTTAGGATAGGGATTGGAATGCTATATAGCCCTGAAGCCCTTAAAGATTTGGACTCCAAATATGCCCTGCTTCCCGATCTAATCAAGTCTGAAGAGACGCTTGCGCATATCAGGGAACTGTTAGAAGAGAAAAATGCAGATATTGCAGACGGCTATGGCCACAGGATATATCGCTGCCCTAATTGCGGGGAATTCCAGGAAAATTTTTACCTGCGCCTGGATTATGATGGCGGCAGCTACGAGGTACCTTATAACTGCCCGGAGTGCGGCGCTCCCCTGGAGCTGGTAGATCTCAATACTGGCGGCAGCGGTTGGGGAGAAGTAGAACCTCTTGATATCAAAAAATATCCCTGTCCCCAGTGCGGCAAGCATGGATTACAATATTCGGAGGGTGGGATTTTGTGGGATTAGCGCGACGATCGTTAAGCAACAACGATGGATTTACAACCTTTGTCCCCAGGATGACAACATGGGTTGCTTTTGGAGCATCCCCTTTTAAGTAGCAGCATTTAATCGATATTCTTGCAGCGCGCATTGCCCCATGTTTTTCTTATGGCTCAATATGCCCTTCTTTTTACAAATCCTTGGCCTGGAGGAAAGAAATATGAGCATGATCAAGGTAAAATTATGGTTGTTGGATAAAAATGAGAAGAACCAACTGCATCCCGTTCAGCTGGAGGAAGTTGGGGAAACCGAAACAGAAAAGCAGCTGGAGAACATTTTGGTGAATAATCCTGAACTGCTTATGCCTGGCCTTAAATTAATCGGAAGGCAGACCCCAACAGACAGAGGGCTGCTTGATTTGCTTGGCGTTGACGAGGACGGCAACCTGATAGTTTTTGAATTAAAACGGGGCACATTGGCGAGAGATGCAATTGCCCAGGTAATTGATTATGCTTCCTACCTTAATGATCTGGACAGAGAGACGCTTTCCCAACATATATCCGATCGCTCAGGCCAAGGTGGAATAGAAAAGATAGATTTTAAAAACTGGTACCAGGAACAATATTCCGGAAACCTGGAGTCATCGGATAATCCTGCCAAAATGGTACTGGTGGGCCTGGGGGCGGACGATACGACCAGACGCATGGTCAGCTACCTTTCGAAAACCGGTGTAGACATTTCTCTTATAACGTTTTATGCGTTTAAAAAGGGAGAAGAGGCAATACTTGAATGGGCTAGTGAAAATAATCTACCCCTATGAAGCCGGGCGGGCTTGACATTTATTAATGGGTTCGATTTTGGATGTAAGCCAAAGTGGCGGTAGCTTTGACTCATTTATTAGAACTTCTACTATTGTAAGATTTCTTGGTCTGGCTGATCGCAAGTAGGGATGTAATTCCGGTGGGAATATACAAAAACTGCTGGCGGGGATGGCCCCCGGCGGGCGGGCATGGAAGCCCGCCCCTACGAGTCATCCTGAGCGAAGCGAGCCCGTGGCAAAGGAAAGACCCTCGGAGTAGTTTTGGCAGAGTCTCAGGTTAAGAAGATCTTGATATTGAAGACGCCCCCGTCCCATTTTCTTTCCGTGCGCAAGCCCATCTTATCGATCAGCCGCAGCACCGCCTGGTTGCCGGGCATAATGTTGGCCTGGAAGATCTGCAGCCCCTGCTTCTGGGCCACGTAAACAAGGTAAGAGAGCAGTTCAAAGCCAATTCCCTTCCTCTGGAAGTCATCTCGCACCACGATAGAGACCTCCGCAGAAAGAGCGCTTTCATCAATGCAATACTGG
>FZPS01000006.1_pt39 | contig 35382 bp, 26 predicted proteins | sample 1817821 | NCBI WGS metagenome assembly FZPS01 (sample SAMEA104158645, study PRJEB21678) | metagenome | place: Germany | collected 2015-04-21
CAACAACATATATGCCTACGATTATGGCAACTGAAGCTGTCAGAACGATTTGAGCCGGCGTCCAAAGAGGGCCAGATGCTTCGCCAAGTTCCGGTACAAGGTTCCCGCAAAAATTATATATTCCATGAAGAAGCGCACAAAACCATATGCTCCTTGTCCTAATAAGCACAAATGAAAACATTCCGCCCGTTAAAAATGAATACCCTGCCTGTAAAATAGATTCGCCGACACAGGCACCGGATACAATATTAGCAAGGTGTGAGACCCCAAAAATAGCTGATGATATGATAACAGCCACAAGGACACCGTGCTTATTTGTACCTATACGTTCAAGGAGTGCCATCTGGACTACGCCGCGGAAAGCAGCTTCCTCAAAAAGCCCTACGAAAAAGCATTCGATGAAAAAAAGTATGATTTGACTTGCGTCTGCCGTTATACTGGCTCTGCCCGTCACAAGAACTATTATATGAAGATTGTTTACTGCCACCGCTATGCACGGCAAAACAGACGCAAGCGAATGTAAAAAGCCTCGCGGAATTGGCGCAAGAATCCTGTAATCAAACGCAGCGATGAGAAAGATAATTGATATGGAACCGACAGCGCGTGTTATCGTCATGCCAACGGCATCTTCCGGAGAAAGTGAAGCCGCGCCCGTAAAAAGGAGCGCGGCAAGAACTATTGCACTTAATACGGAGCAAATTTCACATATAAGCTTCTTTGATTTCATTTTCCTATGCTTCATTTAATATATTATTAATCGTTATTGCTTACATTTGCCGAACCGTTTTGGTCTTTATCGGATGTTATACAGCTGCCAGCTTCTCCAGCAGATATGGCTGACTTCTTTTTATGCTGTATCGTCATAAGCACTGCCATCATTACAGCCCCCACTAAAAACAGTATAATTGCAGTAAGCTGGGCCGGAGTGAGAAAATCAACAACTGTCTTGCCACGTTCAACCGTGTCTCCACGGTAATATTCGATGATGAATCTAAAAACCCCATATGCCATCAGGTAAAGTGGAAAATTATACTTCTTGCCCCTGTATACACGAACTGACATAACAGCAAAAAGGGCGTAAAGAAAAAGCGATTCGTAAAGCTGCACCGGCACTGTCTTATATCCAAGATGTACATTCATAACAGAAAGCCATGACGATGTCTTTCGCCCATAACAGCAGCCAACCATAAGGCACCCTATGCGCCCTGTTGCATGGGCAACAGCTATTGAGCAACCGGCTATGTCGGCAAACTCCCAAAAACGTTTTATGTGGATTTTGTCTTTAAAGCGTATGGCGCCATATATAAAATAAATAACAAGAAATATTCCAGCGCCGCCAAGAAGTCCGCCGTAAAATGTCATACCAGTTGAGGAATTTATCTCAAAAACACCGGTTTCGTTATAATTATAAACAGCTTGTGTCAGTATTGACGTAACATACCCGACACAGATGCCAACAAGACCGGCGTAAAGGCAAAGATTAAAAAGCTTTGTTTCTATTCCTCGTTTATCTGAATAAATACGGAATACAACAAGCGCCAGTATAAGGGCGGCGGTAAATAATATATCATAAAGACTAATCCCAGGAATTATATCATACGGGTACATTTGAAACCTCTTAATCTAAATTTGCTTTTAAGTTAAATTGTTTAGTAAAATTCTGTTTTAGACACCGCAATAAAATCATTTAATCCAAGTTGACCTGTTGGCAAAACAGCGATAAAATATAATAAAAAAATGAAAAAACCACCTGACCGGGTACTCGTCGGTATCATTTTTCAGTTGCTTTCCGTGATACTTTTGACGCGGAGCGCTTAGAGCCGAAATACAACTCTCGATAAGCTGCCGCTGTCATCCCTTCATGGTATTTAAAGAACTTCTGAAAACTCTTTGAATCATCAAAGCCACATGCTGCGGCAATATCTTTAATTTTCATGTCAGTACTTAGCAGAAGCTCGCGTATGCGCTTTAGCCGCACTTCGTCTATATATGCTTTTATCCCGGCGCTGTAATGTTTTTTAAATATACGGGTTATATAGTCTTCATTATAATTAAAATGTGCGGCGACATCCGAAACTTTAAGCGGTTTCGTGCCATTTTCACGTATCCATTTGCATATAGCATAAATTCTTGCATTTGGCGATTCACTGTCGGACGCACCAGCGCGCGCGATCTCATAAAGTATGAGCTTTAAGGTGCACGTACATGCGTCATACGGATAATCCGGCATCCGTGCGTACAGGAGAAGATCAGAAAAAAGCGCTATCATACGCTCTTCGTCAGGCTTGCTTCTCTGCGGAAGCGTTCCTATCTCGCCCCTAAAATGCACCCAGAAAAATTCGGTCTCCTCTGTACATTCCCGGTATCCGTACCTTCTGACACCGCCAGGTAAAATTACAGCCGTACCTGCACCTACTGTATAGCGTTTGAATCCTGCTCCTATATACAATTCACCTCGAACGCAAAAGAGAAGCTCATTTGTATCTGTGTTGTTCGACGGGTGAAGCCACCCGGCGTCAGCCTTTATATGACCGGCTGCCGCAAATCCAACATCAAGATTCAAAATAATCACTCCCTTCCTGCGAAAAAGGTTTACACAATAGCATTATCATACAATTCGGACGTAAACTACAGGATACGCGCGCTTTATGTGCACTTTAGTACTCTTTAGTGCTATTTAGCGCCCCTTTGGAGCTTACTATGCGATTTTTATGTGAATGTATGTGAAAAGTAGGTTTTTTGCACCCTAGTCATGCCATAATTCTATCAGAGCGGCGGATAAAACGCAAGTACATTTGAAAAATATAGCAGTTGAATGATAACTTTTTGCTTTTTCCCGCCATCATTAACAAAAACATCACATATCCTTCACAATGCGGCGTTATCATGAATCGGTTAAATTAGTATTTATGTATATTCTATAAATAAATTACGGAGGAGCGCGCCTTGATTGAGGTAAAAAACCTGACAAAAAAATATGGCAACATACTTGCTGTTGACAATATAAGTTTTACCATTGAAAAAGGGAAGATTTACGGCCTTCTTGGCCCGAACGGCGCCGGAAAGACAACGACGATGAACATTATCACCGGCTGCCTTGCCGCAACAAGCGGAGAAGTGCTGATAAACGGGCATAGTATCATTGACGAGCCCGTCGAGGCAAAAAAATACATCGGTTATCTGCCGGAACAACCGCCGCTTTATGCCGACATGACCCCCGCCGAGTACCTTTACTTTGTCGCGGAAGCAAAAAGTGTGCGGGCAGATGATATACCAAGAGCCGTCGAAGAAGTTATGGAGGAAACGGGCATTACCGACGTTGCGGACAGGCTTATCAAAAATCTGTCAAAAGGTTATCGCCAGCGCGTCGGTATCGCGCAAGCTATGCTTGGTACCCCGGAAGTAATAATACTTGACGAGCCGACCGTCGGTCTTGACCCACAGCAGATAATAGAAATCCGCGAGTTGATTAAATCACTCGGCCGTGACAGAACCGTCATTCTAAGCAGCCACATACTTCCTGAAGTCAGCGCTATCTGTGACGATATCATTATTATCTCTCATGGCAAAATAGTTGCCAACGGCCCGATGCGTGAGATAAGCAGTTCTCTTAAGTCTGAAACTATAATGGATATATCAGTAAAAGCGACAGAAGACGAGGTCACATCCGTGCTCTCCTCAATTAGCGATATCACGCGCTTTGAGATAACAGACACGTCAACTGACGTCGCCGGTGTCAGCGTAACAAGCGCAAAGGTTCATTATCCTACCGATATTGATTTGCGTGAGATTGTCACTTTTGCTTTCTCCGACATCAGGCGTGCCATCATATCTATGACAGCTGAGGAAAGCAGCCTTGAGGAAATCTTCCTGCAGCTCACATCAGATAAGGCGGCAGCGCTTGATGAGATCGCTGATAGTGATAATGAGGATGGCGAAATAAGCTCCCATGAAAAACTATTTGACGGCAGCAGCGACGTTAAAGATAGCAGTGAAAGCAGCTTTGCCACAAATAGTGCCGATGATGCTGATGATGAGAGCATATATTCATACAATCCCGAAGATTATCTTGCAACACAGGAAAAGCTTGCTGATTATGTTGACGCTGATGAAGACAGCTTTGGCAGTGACAATAACAACAGCGATAGCGTAAACGCAGGCGACGATATAAACGATGACAACGCACACGGAAAGGAGATATAATAAATGCTCGCCATATACAAGCGTGAGCTTCGCTCATATTTCACGAATATGCTTGGCTGCGCCTTCTCGGCATTGTTACTTGCAGCAGCTGGCTTTTTCTCAGCTCAAATAAATATAAACAGCGCGCAGTCGCGCCTTGAATATTCGCTTTATATGCTCGTCCACTACTGCATATTAATAATTATTGTACCTTTCTTAACAATGCGCTCAATCGCCGAGGAGCGACATCAAAAAACGGAACAGCTTCTCTTCTCGCTTCCGCTTCCGATATGGAAGATTATCCTTGCTAAGTATTTTGCTATGCTTACCGTGTGCCTTATCCCCATCGCAGTCTTATGTTTTTACCCCATTTTCTTCTCCTTCTATGGCACAGTCAACTTCGTGGGGGCATACGCTTCTATCCTTCTTTTGGTATTCCTCATCGCCGCTATTGTGGCAATAGGCATGTTTGTGTCGAGTTTATTTGAAAACCAGATAATTGCCGTGATTGTCACCATCGGACTTTTGTTTGTCCTTTACTTCTTGACATACATTGCAAACAGTTTTTCTTCCGCCGCCGTTACCTCACTTATAGCTTTCTGTTGTGTTGCTTTTATCTTTGGCATAATAGTATTTTTCATAACAAAGAATGAAACGGCTGCTGCTTTGTGCAGCGGATTGCCGATAGTCGGTCTTATTGCCTATTACCTCTCAAATAAAAATGTTTTTATCGGCGCTTTTGCAGAAGTTGTATCCTATCTTTCAATCTTTGACAGGTACAAGGTTACAGTTATAAACGGATTATTCGACATCACAGCACTCGTCTACTACATCACGATAGCGGCCGTGTTCGTTTTCATGACAATCCAGTCCGTTGAAAAACGGCGCTGGAACTGACGCGGGAAAGGAAGGTCAATAGTCATGAGCAATAAAAAGAAAAACGTCACAACGGCCGAAAAGATTCAAAAAATGCGTGCCCTGCGTCTCGGTGGTTACAGTATGTTAATGACAGCAGCAGTGATTGTGGCCGCCATTGTCATTAACATGATAGTCGAGTCTTTGCCGGCAAAATATACGCAACTTGACATCACCGAATCTTCGATGTATGAGATTACAGATGAAACGCGTAAGTTTCTTGATGACTTAAACACTAATGTGACTGTTTGCCTTGTGACCGCAACAGGCTATGAAGATAAATCAATCGAAACATTTCTTGAGCGTTACTGCTCATATTCAAACAAACTAAAACTAAAGAAGATTGACTCCGACGCCGACCCTGGTTTTGTCGAAAAACACGGCGTAAAAACTGCAAGCAGCATTGTCGTTGTAAGCGATAAGCGCTCAAAAACTATCGACTATAACGATATTTTCGAATATTCTCAAGAGTTACTCAACCAATATTACAGCAGTTATTTTTATTACGGATATAAAATTTCTGACGTTTTCTCACCCGACGTCTTTGACGGCAATAACGAGCTTACCTCGGCAATCGACTATGTTACAACGGACTATTTGCCGACTGCCTATATGTTGACAGGCCACGGGGAATCGGCAATTATTGAGACGATAACTAATTTTATCTCCGAAAACAACGTCAAGATAAGCGAGGGGTTAAACCTTATTTCCTCCGATGTGCCAGAGGACGTGTCAAATATAATAATCAACAATCCGACAAGCGATATAAGCACATCGGAGCTTGAAAAGCTCACCGCTTTCATTGACGGGGGCGGTGCTGTTGTGCTGATAACGGACACTAAAAACTACAGTACCGTTGATATGCCCAATCTGACATCGCTTGCTCAGCATTGCGGCCTCACCGCTTACGATGGTATTGTTTTGGAAAGCAATACAAACCGGTATGCCTTCCAGCAGTACTTTATCATTCCGATGCTAAATGAAGGCAACATTGTCACATCTCCGATAAAAAACCCGTCAAAAGTAACGACTGTAATGATGAAAGCGCATGCTATCGTTGATTATGAAGATTACGACGGGCCAATGACCGTATCCCCGATTTTAACAACCTCTGATTCATCCTATATCATTGGAGTTGATGAAGCCGTACGCGCCGCGACTGATGATGACAAGAAGGGCGAGTTTTATCTCGGCGCAATATCTGAGGACAGCGACACCGGCGCTAAATTTGTCTGGTATTCATCATCATACCTCATCAGTGAACAAAGCGTAAACTATGTCAGCTCCAATAACTTCTATGTATTCATCTACACAATACTACAGACTACCGAGAAGACGTCCGTCATTTCTTTAGACTCAATAGCGCTTAAGTCAAGCGTGCTGACGTTTTCGGAAGCCGCACAGACAATATGGGAGATTATCCTTCAAGTGCTTATACCAATCGCAGTAATAACACCGGGGCTTGTCGTATTTATCAAGCGACGCCGCAGATAAGTTAGTGAGGTAATCAAGCATGAACTCATATAAAAGGAGAGAACGAAAGCAAATTATAACGATTATCGTAACATTTGCTGTTGTTTTAGCCCTTATAGTTGTCTATAACGTCGTCCGAAACATCAACAGTGACAATAGTGATGACATGCCCGATGATAAAGGCGTAGAAGGAACGTTTCAAATAATTGATGAGGATTATAAAAACGTGTCGGCGCTGTCGTACGTTCATGATTGGGAGGAGCTGAAATTTAAAGTTGTCGACGGGAAGTGGACGCTTGAAGACGACCCCGACTTCCCGCTTGACCAAACAACTGTGTCGTATATGGCAGCCGCCATTTCCGACTACGGAGGATTCCGTAGAATCGACTATGATCCTGAGAAATACTCCGATTACGGATTTGATGAGCCAACTTATAAGATATCTGTTACTTATTATGATAAAGCAAAAGATAGCTTCCGCACGCGCTCATACGTCATCGGTTTAAAGAACCCCGTCACAGGTTATTACTACTTTTATGAAGACGGCGATAAATACCTATACAGTATAAATGACACCCTTTTCCAATATTTCGATTATACGAAAGAGGAATTATTCAGCGCCGATAAAATACCAGGCCCGAATCTTAAAGATATCGTCGACATAACTGCTGAATACAACGGGCAGACTTATGTGATTGAGCCGCGTGATGAAACGGACGAGGTCGACACGACGGACGATAGCGATACATCGAAAGATGAAAAAGACCCTGTTGAGTCACTTATGGATATTCTGACGCGCGATATCAAACTTTCATATAAAACATGCGTTGACTATAAAAAAAGCGAAGATGACAATGCAAAATACGGGTTTGACGATCCTACACTCAAGCTTACAATTCACTATAAAGAGTACGAAAAAGTCGATGCTGAAAGCGGTGTATCCGAAGCGACGATTGTCAAGGATAAGTCCTGTACCCTTATATTCGGTTCGGTTGTAACAGCGACAGAAGAATCGAATACAGAATCGGAAGACAGCAGCTCAGAAAATGACGGCACTGAAAGTGCAGAGAGTACAGAGAGTACGGAGAGTACCGATACCACCGAGAACACGGAGAGCAAAATCTACCTGAAGTTTGAGGGCTCTAACATCAAGTATCAGATCGATTATTCAATCTGTGAAAAGATACTGGCATACTTCACTGAAGCTAATGAATAAATAGAATTAGTTGATAATAACATCACCCTCCCGCAAAAGAAAGCGTCACGGGAGGGTGTTTTTCGTGTTATTACAAATTAATGCTCGTTTCTGCGCAACAATGCAAAAAATGCTTTTTTATTCTATAATAATGCAATTTTTTTGAGTAATATATTGTTTTTGCAGGTTTGTCAAACATATTGGACAGTCAACGATTAAGAAAATGGATAGGAAAAAGGTAGCCGAGAGGGCGCATAGGGATAGAATTTGATCTTCAAAGATAAATAGCAAGCTGTTTTTTGAAGTCCTGAAAAGAGTAGAAGGAATGACAGGAGTAGAAACGCTTCTGATCCTCACGGTGACTTCACTCTACATTGCCGTTATGACGAGGCGTATATGGTTTGATAAGTTTATGCTGAATGCCCATGCTGGCTGCAGTAGCCTCAAAAAGTGTGGGGCGGGTTTTCATAGATTGAGAGAACCTGTTTGTAAATTCAAAGCCATTGTCAGTTTGAACACATTTGATGTCAAATCCGTATTTTTTGAAGAACGCCGCGGCATTCTTCAAAAAACATGCCGCTGAATATGTAGAATTCTCTTCAAAAGCTTCAAGATAACGCAAACGGGAATACTCATCGATTGCCGTGAATTGATAATATCTTTCACCTTTTCTGACGATGCAGGATGAAGGGACGAATTTTACGTCTATTTGTACTCTCTGTCCCGGATACTGCATCTGCTCCATAGGTTTAGGAACATACTTCTTCTTAGGTTTTTCTGCTTGAAAGTATCCAAGCCTCTTCATGACGCGATAAAGGCTTCCTACTGGACGTGTATAACCGTTTTCCTTAAGCCGATACCAGAACTCTATCATACCCAGCTTAGGATTCCTGCGCCGAACATCACGAATAAGCTTGAGTTCTTCCTCAGTGTGAGCTTTTGGATGTCTGTGAGGTCTTCGTGACTTGCATGCCAATGATTCAGTGTTCCATCATAACGATTCAGCCAGAAGTATATATATGACCGTGCTTTGTCATACTTCCGTGACGCCTTAGACACACCATATTTCATCGCATAATTAATTAGGGTTGCCTGTACTTCATGTCTTGTGTTATTATATTCATGCAGGAATAGGCCCTTCCTTTCGGTAAAGTTATGTTGGGTTAACTTAATTCTACCTTATGTACCCTATTCCTGCTACTTTTTATCTCACTGTCCAATATGTATTGTAACCATAAAAATATTTTTGAGTAATATATTGTTTTCTTATTGACGGCTAAATTTTTCAATGCTATAATTAGTTGTTACACAAAAAGCGTGTTAAAGCGCTGTGCTTTCTTCGGCTGAATTTAGGGCTGATGTGCTCCTTTTAGTGCAATTAGGGGCAGGGGTTACATAGCGCTTTAATAATCGGCTATTTTGTGTCTCCCCGCCGCTGTAAAATAAAAATAAAAAAGAACTTTTCATTACAAGCGGTCTTATGTCCATGAGGAGGTATAATAGTACATGGAGAAAATCAAAAACACTTATGAAGTTCTCTTCGTGACGGATATTGCGGAAGGAGAGGAAACAGCAAAAGCCACGGTCGAGAAGTTCAGGTCGCTCATCAGCGAGCATGGTGAAATTGTTGCCATTGATGAGTGGGGCAAATGCAGATTCGCCTACCCTATAAACGACAAAACTGAAGGGTATTACACACTTATATATTTTAGAAGCGACCCTTCCTTTACCGAGGAGCTAACACGTGTGTTCGGCATCACGGAAGGTATTATGCGTTACCTTATCCTGAAAGTCAACGAGAAAAAACAGCAACTTAATGTTTCGTCTCCGAAGGAAGTCATTGATTTTGACGCAGAAGAATCAGATGATGAAATTGATGATGATGAAGATGTCGTGAAAGAAGATAAGGCAGCCGATGGCGAAAACACAGCCGAGGATTCCACCGAAGAATAATAGCACTCCAGCATAACAACATTACAATATTATAATGACCATAAATGAGGGGTTGCGATGGCTAATTTTAATTTTAACAAAGTAATACTTGGGGGACGTCTCACTGCCGATCCTGAGCTTAAGATGACCGGATCGGGGATACCTGTGACATCGTTTACCATCGCCATTAACCGCCATTACCAATCAAAAAGTCAGGAAGGCGGGCAACAGGCAGACTTTATTGACGTAACTGCTTGGAGAGGTAACGCCGAATTTATTACACGTTATTTCAAACGTGGTAGTTCCATCTGCGTCACTGGATCGCTTCAAAAAAGAACGTGGACCGACCAGCAGGGAAACAAGCGTTACTCAACTGAAGTCATAGTCGATGAAGTGTTCTTCGTCGATTCTAAGGGCGGGGGAGGCGGCTCACAGAGCGGCTCCTATACGCCAGACGCTTATGGTGCCCCCACCTATACTGGAGGCTCCGCTACCATGCCTAAATTTGAAGAAATCGAGGGCGATGACGACTTGCCGTTTTGAAGCCAAAGCGCCCTAATTCAATAGCAAAACAGAAAGGATAATAGGTTAATATATATGGAAAACACAGAGAGCGCAATCGTAAATACTGAAAACACACCTGCAGCGCAGCAGCAACCTGCGGCTACGTCAGCCCAAACACCTGCAGCGCAGCAGCAACCTGCGCCAGCTCAAACACAGCAGCGTCCTACTCGTCAGCCCACTAAAAGAAGAAGAAAAATTTGTGTATTCTGCGCTGACAAGATATCATATGTCGATTATAAGGATATAGCGCGTCTTCGCAGGTTTGTAAGCGAGCGCTCAAAGATTCTTCCCCGCAGAATCACGGGAACATGCGCGAAGCACCAGCGCCAGCTCACGGTTGCTATAAAACGCGCTCGACACATGGCTTTAATCCCCTACATTTCGGACTAATTTAAACAAAAAAGTCCAAAATGTCATAACATAGCTTTTCATTTGCCCGCCACAAGGTGGGCATTATGTTTTTTTAATTTGTAGTCATTGCTTTTTATTCCAGTGCGGTATGAACAACACTAACATAGTATTGGATATTCATTTTATTCTTTTATTCAATTTTTATCTCTTGCAATTACCTATCATCGTGGTAATATAGAACAAACGTTTCTTTTTAGGGAAGGAGAAGGAAGTGAAGCGATATGGCTGATAAATTTGAGCTTATATCAGATTATAAGCCAACCGGAGACCAGCCACAGGCTATTGAAACGCTTACAAACGGCATTCTTGCCGGTGCAAAAGCTCAAACCTTACTTGGCGTCACCGGTTCAGGGAAAACATTCACAATGGCAAACGTTATCGCGAATGTTAACCGCCCTACCCTTGTCCTCGCCCCTAATAAAACTCTTGCCGCCCAACTTTGCCTTGAGTTTCGCGAATTTTTCCCGAAAAATGCAGTCGAATACTTCGTCTCCTATTATGATTACTACCAGCCGGAAGCGTATATCCCCGGCAAGGATATGTATATCGAAAAGGACGCGTTGATAAATGATGAGATAGACAAGCTGCGCCACAGTGCTACCTCTGCTCTTTTCGAACGCCGCGATGTTATTATTGTCGCAAGCGTTTCATGTATATACAGCTTAGGCGACCCGAAAGAATACCAAAAACAACTTGTATCCGTCCGTCCGGGACAGAGAATGGACAGAAACGAGCTGTGTTTACGCCTTATATCAATAGGATATGAGCGAAACGACATTGCCCTTGAGCGCACGAAATTCCGCATACGCGGCGACACTGTTGACATTATCCCATCAAACTCGGCTGAAACAGCCATCCGGGTTGAATTTTTCGGTGACGAAATCGACCGCGTATCGGCTATTGACATTGTAACAGGCGCTGTAAAGCAATATCTCAACTACTGCGCTATTTTCCCGGCAACACATTATGTCATCGACGAGGATAAAAAAGAAGCTGCCCTCGCTGAAATTGAAGCGGAAATGTACGAACGCATTGACTATTTCCGCTCACAGAATAAGCTAATTGAGGCACAGCGCATAGAGGAGCGCACGCGCTACGACCTTGAGATGATGCGGGAGATTGGATACTGCTCAGGCATAGAAAACTATTCTCGCATATTGGCCAGGCGTCCGCCCGGTTCCACGCCATTCACTCTTCTTGATTATTTCCCGCGTGACTTTATTATGTTCATAGATGAAAGTCACGTCGCCATCCCACAGCTTCATGGCATGAGTGGCGGTGACGCCGCCCGCAAGCGCAACCTCATTGATTATGGCTTCCGCTTGCCATCCGCTTTCGATAACCGCCCGCTCGCGTTTTCTGAATTTGAGGAAAAGGTAAACCAAGTTATTTTCGTCAGCGCTACCCCATCGGAATATGAACGCTCTCATTCTTCCATCATAGCAGAGCAAATTATCCGCCCGACAGGGCTTGTTGACCCCGAGGTTGAAGTTCGGCCTGTTGCAACGCAAATCGATGATATCATCGGCGAAATACGTGAGCGCACAGCGCGTGGCGAACGCATAATTGTAACAACTCTTACGACAAAAATGGCGGAGGATTTAACCGAGTATTTCGCCTCCTGTGGCATTCGCGTGCGTTACATCCACCACGAAGTGGAAACTATGGAGCGCACGGAGCTTTTGCGTGATTTGCGCACAGGTGAATATGACGTTCTCGTCGGCATAAACCTTTTGCGTGAAGGAATAGACTTGCCTGAAGTTTCCCTTGTCGCCATACTTGATGCCGACAAGGAAGGTTTTCTGCGAAATGAAACATCACTCATTCAAACAATCGGCCGAGCAGCGCGAAATGCAAGCGGCAAGGTCATAATGTATGCTGATAATATAACGCGCAGTATGCGCGCCGCAATAGATGAGACCGAACGCCGCCGCCGCATACAAATAGCCTACAACAAAGAACATGGTATTACTCCGCAAACTATTAAGAAGGGAGTACATGAGCTGCTCTCAATCGGCTCACCTCCGGAAACAGAGCGCAAGAAGCATAAACCAGCAGCCAAACTATCAGCCCGCGAACGCGAAGAGCGCATTGAACAGCTCATGCGCGAGATGAAAGCGGCCGCACGGCGGCTTGATTTTGAGCGTGCTGCTTACCTGCGCGACCAAATAAAAGAGCTTCGTACAACAAAATGAAGGAATTCTCAGCTTATGGCAAAATATATTTCCGTACGCGGTGCCCGCGTTCACAATCTTAAGAATTTAAATATCGACATCCCACGGGACAAACTTGTCATAATCACCGGGATATCCGGTTCCGGAAAATCATCGCTTGCTTTTGATACAATATACGCGGAGGGACATCGCCGTTTCGTCGAGTCGCTTTCATCGTATGCCCGTATGTTCCTCGGTCAGCTTGATAAACCGGATGTCGACAGTATATCAGGTCTTTCTCCGGCAATTTCAATTGACCAGAAAACAACCTCCAAAAACCCGCGTTCTACCGTCGGTACAGTAACAGAAATATACGATTACCTGCGCCTTTTATATGCACGCATTGGCATTCCTCACTGCCCTGTCTGCGGACGAGAAATAACGGCACAAACAACCGACACCATTATTGATAAAGTAATGTCGCTGCCTGAAGGCGAGCGTTTTATGGTGCTATCCCCAGTTGTGCGCGGCAAGAAGGGCATGCATGAAAAGGTTTTTGCCGACGCAAAAAAATCCGGATTTGTCCGTGTGCGCGTCGACGGCTCAATTTATGACCTTTCGGAGGAGATAAAACTTGATAAAAATAAAAAGCACAATATAGAAATTGTCATCGACCGCCTTGTCATGCGTCCGGACATCCGCTCCCGTCTTACCGATTCCGTTGAGACAGCGTTGCGTATCTCTGATGGTTATCTCATCATATCAACGCTTCCGCGTGACGGAGGTGAGCCGCGTGACCTTGAGTTTTCTCAAAACTACGCTTGCGAAGAGCATAGCATCAGCTTTGGTGAGCTTGAGCCGCGCATGTTTTCATTCAACAATCCATTTGGCGCATGCCCTGAATGCGCCGGACTTGGCGCAATACGTACAATATCGCCCGATAAGATAATGTTCGACCGCACCCTTTCGCTGCGCGAAGGCGCTATTGTTGTCAACGGATTTAAAACGATTGATGAGGAAACATGGTTCGGCCCGCTGTTTGAAGCTGTTGGCCGTGAATATGGTTTTACACTTGATACCCCGATATGCGAATACTCTCCCGAAGCTCTTCATGCCCTTTTATATGGCACAGGAGACCGTGAATATGAGATTGACCGCTGGTTCGATGGCACACCGCACCATCAGCGCCGCCGTTACGAAGGCCTCGTGCCGATAATTCAATGGCGAATGGAGCATTCGGACAACGATTACTACAACGAATTTGTTGAGGAGCTTCCCTGCCCGCGCTGCCACGGACGCCGCCTGTCAGACGCGGCGCTTTCAGTCACCGTCGGCGGAATCGACATTGAAACATATACTCGTAAATCCGTAAGTGAAGCTTTGCGCTTCATATCCGAGCTGCAATTATCTGAGAGTGACTGGAAGATAGCCCGCGATATCGTAAAGGAAATTAAAGCGCGGCTTGGATTTCTTGAAAACGTCGGACTTGAGTATTTGACATTGTCGCGGCGCGCAGGAACTCTCTCCGGTGGTGAAGCACAGCGGATACGTCTTGCAACGCAGATCGGCAGCTCGCTTGTCGGTGTTCTTTACATCCTTGATGAGCCAAGTATCGGGCTTCATCAGCGCGATAATGGGCGCTTGATTGCAACACTTAAAAAGCTTCGTGACCTTGGAAACACTGTCATCGTTGTTGAGCATGATGAGGAGACGATGCTTTCCGCCGACTATATCATCGACATAGGCCCTGGTGCCGGCATACATGGCGGAAATGTCGTCGCCGCAGGTACACCACAGGAAATAGCCGCAAATGTAAACTCCATCACCGGTGACTTTTTATCAGGACGCAGGTCAATTCCTATCCCGGCGTCCCGCCGCCCGGGAAACGGCAAGTTTTTGCGCGTCGTAGGTGCACGCCAGAACAACCTCAAAAATATAATTGTTGATTTCCCGCTCGGAATGTTCGTTTGCGTAACCGGGGTCTCCGGTTCCGGTAAATCAAGCCTTGTCAACTCCATTCTTTATCAATCCCTTGCTCATACGCTAAACGGCGCGCGCACTTACCCCGGTGATCATGACAAAATTGAGGGCACAGAAAACCTTGACAAGATCATTTGTATTGATCAAAGCCCGATAGGCCGCACACCGCGTTCCAATCCGGCGACATATACAGGACTTTTCACTGATATTCGAAACTTTTTTGCAATGACGCCTGACGCGAAGCTTCGCGGCTATAGCCCCGGACGCTTTTCTTTCAACGTCCGCGGCGGACGCTGTGAGGCATGCGAGGGCGATGGTGTAAAGAAGATAGAAATGCACTTTTTACCCGATGTTTATGTCACGTGCGACGTCTGCCACGGCAAGCGTTATAACCGTGAGACGCTTGAGGTAAAATACCACGGATATAATATTAACGATGTGCTTGAAATGACGGTTGAAGAAGCGCTTCGTGAGTTTTCGGATCTGCCGCGTATCAGGCGCAAGTTGGAAACTCTCTACGATGTCGGCCTTGGCTATATCAAGCTTGGCCAGTCATCGACGACGCTTTCCGGTGGCGAAGCACAGCGCGTGAAGCTCGCAACACAGTTGTCGCGTCAAAGTACGGGGCGAACGATTTACATCCTTGACGAGCCGACGACAGGGCTTCATACAGCCGACGTCGCGAAGCTCATTGATGTATTGAATCGTCTTGTTAATGCAGGAAACAGTGTCATTGTTATTGAGCATAACCTTGACATAATAAAAACAGCCGATTGGATAATTGACCTTGGGCCTGAAGGCGGCGACGGCGGCGGTGAGGTCGTCTGCACCGGCACACCGGAGGATGTTGCCGCTTGTGATGCGTCATATACAGGCAAGTTTTTGCGTAAAAAGCTAAATCGGGCAAAAGTGAACTCTGTGCACTGATAAAATTATATAAGGCTCCGCATCGACTGAGGTGGAACAACGCATAATGCGCGTTCTCTATAACATAACAAAAAGTCAAGCTACTATAAAGCTTGACTTTTTTTCTTTATTAGCTGTTTTATTTACCGCTTCATACACATATCGACATTGTTTATGGCGGATATGTACAGATAATCTGTAAATTTATCTTTTATATCACGGTGATCGTAAGCGTAACAGGTATATCTGTACCCTCGATTTTACCGGCGCCGGTGATCGTATGAGTGCCACGCTTGGTGTAAACGCTCCGTGGTATATCGCCCCATATGATGCGATTTGATATATTGTCCGCAGCGCCGTTATTATAACGCACAAGCGCAAACTCAGGTAAAGTGGGTGCTTCTCCTGCAAATGTTGTGACACAAACGTCATCTACCGTTGTTATTGTCGCGGTGTCCATATCACCGCGCGCAGTTACAACAGCGCGAACCGGCGCCGCAAACGGCTCCGCCATACCTTCGACTATGTATTCGCCGTCAGCATCCGCTTTTAGCGAGCGATCAAACCACCCAACGCGAAGTGAAACGGGTACACCGTCAGCCGTTTTTGCCAACACATGCGAAGGAAGCGCCGGTTTTACGCCTGTCCTAACAGAAACGTACACATCATCAACGCTGACAATCGGTGTGAGGTATGTTTTGATTCTGTAAATTCCAACAGCGCCATCTCCGCGCATACACTTAATGCGAAGCGAGCGAGCGGTAATAGGTGAAAATTCAACTCTGTTATACTTATCAGGGAAAATAGCTTCTTTTGCATTCGTTTTTAGTTTTACCGGCAGGCGGGTGCCGTCGGCACTTTCGTATTCAAGCTCAAATGAAGCAGGAAGTTTTATTCCGCCGCCATCCGCGTACCAAAAGATATCGGCACTGTCAATGCAGACAGGCTCCGGCCATGTAAGCTCAATCCAGTCGCTCTTGCCGCGGGAACCCCACGTTCCCCAGCCACGCCCGGTTCCCATAGAAGACGAAACCGGCTCATTTTTAGGGTCATTTACACCAGTCGCACGCTCCCAGTCAGAGCAAAAGCTGCACGTCACGCGAGCGCCGGGTGCAACATCAATTTTTTCGCCTTTCCGCTCGGCGATATGGACGGTCACACCGCATCCGCGGCTTGTACGTCCGTCGCTTATGTTGCAGGAAAGCCAGTAGCGCCCCGGCTTTGATACTGTCAGAATCGTATCAGGTGATGTCTCATCCTCAATTACACCGACAGCCCCATCAGGCGTGCCGCCAAGACGCCATTTGACGGTAAGATCACACCCGTCATCATACGGTTGTCCGTCGTCACGGCACACGACGCGAAGCCGCGCTTTGCTGCCTCCTATGTCGGCGCAATCGAAATACAACACCTCCGGCGGCCGGTTAAAGACTTCCCTCCGCTCTGTTCCCTCATAAAACAGTTGAATTTCCGTTACAGCGGTAAAATGCTTGTGCTTATTATAAATATGAATGCGCACAGCGTCTGATGTCACGGCTGCAAAGCGGCTTACGTTTCTATTAGCCGCAATGTAAAGCGGGTCCTGTGAGCGACGCTCGACAAGCTTCCACCCATCTCCGTCGCGGTATTCGATAATATAACGCCTCGGCGCAGAATAACCGCCCGGCTGCCTATCATCGTAAAAGTACATTACAAGCGTATCAAACGTCTTTTTCTCATCAAGCGTCAACGTCAGGGTATCGAACGGAGCCGTCGAGCCGTAGTTGGCCCAGAATGGCATACGCTCACAGCGTCCGTCCGTCAGTGCTGTAACAGTTGGCACACATTCATTTTCGGCAAGCGATGTTTCATCGCCGCCGTCGGAGCGGTGCTTTTCTTCCCATGGCGCAGGACGCGCTTCATTTGGCGTATAACTTGCCGTCACTTTTGCACCAAGCGCTAAGTTTGGCAGCTTTTTTATGCCTGCACGTGACAGAAGCTCCTCTGATCGCTCATCAAAAGTTTTAATGTCAAGCGCAGAAGCGAGCTTGCGGGTTGGCGCTGAGTAAAGCAGCTTGCCGCCGGACGGCAGGTCAACGGTACCCGTTTCAGGGTCGTAAATTATGTGACACGGTGAAGCTGTTGTCACAGCGCGCACGCCGTCAATATAAAGCGAATATCCGCGCTCGCTGGTAGAGGCTTTGTCATATGCGCCGTCGCCATTATAAATGATGCTGACATCAGCTCCGTGGTAACGCAGATTATCGACGGCAAAATGCCCGTACCCAAAGTCAATCGGGTCAAGCTCTATTTTCCCGTCGGCACGGGGACGCAAGCCCGCCATATCTTCGACAAATGTAAATATGTAGTTCCCCAAAATATTGTGGTAAATCCATGAGCGGTAGTAATCGCCCTTCCCCGTCGGATCCGTTGCTCTGTCAGCATTGAAAAATTCGCTGTTGTTAGGATAGCGTACGTCGCCGCCGTCCGGATATATATTCCACGCACACCATTCGACAATCGCCGAAAGCATTTCGGGCGTCACATATTTATGGTCATGGTCGTAAACCCGAAGAGCGGCTTCGTATGCGCGAAGCTGAACCGTAAAGTTAATATTCGAGAAATTATTGCTGCCCGGACACATTTTATTGTCTCTTTGACTTGCCGTATAGTACGGAAATATCGGAAACTCTTCCGGATCGGCAAGGAAACGGAAGGCTTCTACATGTTTCTTTAACGACTCATCATCAGTAGGCACTACACCGAGCGAGAAATAATTGTAGCTGTTGCTTTCTTTGTATGGTATTAAATTGGGCTTGTCCGGATTGTGAACGACAAAATCGGGGTCTGGTTCGACGGCGCGAGTCTCGAACATTCGACATTTGTCGCACCACAAATACTCAAGAATATCAGCTCTAATCTCTTCGGCAAGCGCCGAAAGCTCGGCAGATTTTTTACTGTCACCTGCAAGCGCATAAAGCTCGGCTGCAGCTTTAGCTGCGCCGAAAACATATGCGTTCTCACCGTGCATTTTAAATCTGCCCGACCCTTTATAATGCATCGACACCGTGTCCGCGTCGTTGCCGGTCATGTAGTTATTTTTATAAGCTATAAGCTTTGTTTTAGGTGTAGATGGGCTTTCGTGGTTTGCGTAATGCTTAAGCTGCCCTTTTGCATCCCCCTCAAACCACCGCGCAAGCGTAAGTGCAAGCTGCCGGCTGCCGCCGTGGACATAAAACGCTTCAAGTCCCGCCTGCGCTATGTATTGTCCGTAATGGTTATTCCAGCAGCGGCGGTTACCCGGATTGTCAAGGAAAGCATCGCCACCGGAGCATGAGCCGACCGACAAAAGCTGCCCGTACGCAAGCGCCGGCGTTCTCTGCCACTTTGTGTCCTGCAGGTGCATACACTGCGTCAGTACAATAGCGTTATTATATCCGAGCACTCCTTCAATCGTCACGGGATACTGGAAATCGTGCCCCGGTATGTCGGCGTCAAGAGTATTGTATCGTTCAAGCCAAAAGCGATAATCTATAGCTTTTTTAACAGCCGGGTTCGGAACATCTATATAAGGTATCGTTTTATGCCAAAATTCATTGTATGTCCTCTTCTGTGCTGCAAGGCATTCCGTATGGCTCCTTTTAGCAAGCGAAACATAGCGCATATATTCGCTCTCGGCCATCGGTATTTCGTCACACGCAAACGTCATGACAGCATCTGCGTATGCTACCGCGCCCGGTAAAAGCTTTATTTCGCGGAAAAGCGAAGGCTCCGCTTCCCATGGAAGCGGCTGATACGGCTTATCGCCGGGCCTTGCCCGTCTTTTGTGTGAAATTTTAGCTTCGGATGATGTTAGGCGCGGCGTCAGGTTCGTAAGCCCGCCGGGTACTGATACCATACCGCGGAGCTCCACTTGACGTTTATTCTCCGGGTAAATCGCCCACGGTCGCTTCGCAAAGGGAGAGGTAACGGCAATAACTATATCAACCTCGTCCGCTCCTTTGTTTTCAATACGTAAAAGAGCGACAGCATAGTTTTCGTTTGCTATGAATTTATCGATGGCAAGAAAAATAACTCCCTCACCGAATTTGCATTCATATTCGCCATGCCAGTATGACGGGCAATTTACACGCTTTTCTTTAATCTCACTGAATATCAGCTCAGATGCATCACTTTGCCTAAAAAAGCTAACGCTAAAAAGGCACTCTCCCTCAAGCGGGAGACAATACGACGGACGTCCACCGAAGCCTATAACTGACACATCGTGTGTATACATGTAAAGGGCGCGGCCGCGTGTCATGAGCGCATCCCCGTCGTCATTTCCGCCGGTGGCAGGATTACCTGAACATTCACCTTCACGGCGGAGCACACGATCCATCATGTATTCGACAATACCGCCGTCTTCAGTATTTACATTAGTACTATTTACAGTGCTTTCATCAAAAGCAAAGACCGCTTCAAGGCGTCGCAATAGTGGGAGAGTGTCGTAACGCGAATATATTTCGCCAAGACCTTCAGTATGCTTAAAAGAGGGGCGTTTTATTTCCATCAAATACTCCAAACGCCGCGGCACAGCCGCTGTAATCGGGTATAACAACATAATTCTATCATAATGGCAAAGAAGTCGCAACCTAAAAGAGCCGCCACAAGCCCGGTGCAAGTATGACAACATAGTATATATATCCGCTGTTTGCAGATAAAGTCGTATTCACTCGACATTCGACATATTATTAATCGTCGGTCTACGTAGTTTCACGCCTCACATTAATTCTATTTTTTGAGTTAAGATGAGAAATACCGCCTTTTATCTTCATTTTCTGTTATATGGTAGTAGTGATTTTTTACAAAACAGCATGGCAATGTTTGTAAATTTTTTTACAATAGTATTACTTGTATATTAAGGTATTATATGGTATCATGTCATTGTCAAATAATTTTGAAAACGGAGTGACTAACATGGATCGTAACATCAAGATTCTCATTGCTGAAGAAAACAACGAATCCCGCAAAAGGTGCCGTGAGGCATTATCACGAGCAGGGTTCCGCTATATAGACGAGGCGTCCAACGGTGAAGACGCGCTGATGAAGATAAGCCGCCTTCATCCGGACGTTGTCCTCGCCGACATTTGGCTGTCAAAACTTGACGGCATTGGTCTTGTCCGAAGCTGCAGAAACGTTAGCTTTGGCGCGGACAAGCCTCCCATATTCATTATTATGTCACTCGTATCAAACCAGAGTGTTCTTGTCGATGCAATGAATGCCGGAGCGTCTCTTTGCCTTATCAAGCCCCTTGATTACAACAGCCTTGTAAGTCATATCGACGCACTTACACGGAGCAATTCTTCCATGCCAGCCCCCATGCAAAACGATATGATAAACCATTCATCGTCACAGCCAATGCCGCCGCCAGATATTGAAACACAGGTTACAAAGATAATTCACCAGATAGGAGTCCCCGCACATATTAAGGGATATCAATATCTGCGCACAGCAATACTAATGACGATAAGCGACAGCGACATAATTAACTCCGTAACTAAGGTTTTATACCCCTCTGTTGCGAAGAAGTACCAGACTACAACCTCCCGCGTCGAGCGTGCAATCCGCCATGCGATTGAGGTAGCGTGGGATCGCGGAGACGTCGATACGCTTAACTCATATTTCGGTTATACAATACAAAATAACCGTGGTAAGCCGACAAACAGCGAATTCATAGCGATGATAGCCGATAATCTCCGCCTAAAATACAAAATGTATACATAAAGCATTTGAACAGCTTTTATCCGTTTTTATTTTTCCGTTGCCGCCTAAATAACAAAAATAATCCTCCCGCAAAGAAGCTGTAAAGCGCCATATATGGCGCGCCAATTACGGCGTATAGCTTCAAAAGCGGGAGGTTTTTGACTTTACTTTAGTCAGGGAAAAACATGTATAAACGAATTAACAGCATATTTAAAGCTAACCAGCGTTTTTATTAGCCTACCTTATTAAAATAAAGCGACAGTATCAAGCGGAACATAGCCCACTTGTCGGCATAAAATTCGGCATGCTCACCCTCCGTCACATATTCCCCTTCAAGGGTATACATTTTATCTGAAAAATCCATATTTACGGCTTCCGATGAGAGGTACAACATCTCACCAAGAGAAAGATTAGTTAATACATAATCCTTAACCGATGAATAGACTGAAGCCACAAACATAACATTAGACTTTATTTTTTCACGCAGCTTAACTGAAAGCGCTGAAAGATAATCTGTCTGCCTATCAAGACGCTCGGCGTTTGTCTCCTCAGGTCGCGTGCGAAGATATCGGTATGCCACGTCTCCTAAAAGCAGTACGGTCTCACCTTTTTTCATATCAGGTGATATTTCAGTAAAGTCTGATTTAAGTGTAACCTCAGCACCACCGACAGTATCGTTGAGCGGTGCGACAGCACCCATGCTCATTGCGCAATAGCCGTGAATTGGGATTCCAAAGAATAAATTTGACACAGCTTCTGCCGTCATACGGCAGCTTTCCTTATAGCCATCACCGTAAGCAAACTGAAGTGCCAGCTGCTTTTTTACTGTCGAAATGTGATTCCCGTATACATCATATGTCTCAATATCAGTCATCACATCGCGCGAGACGCTTACAAAACTGACCTTTTTATTATCTCTGTTAATGACCGCCAAAATAATTACATCCGCCTGTCCGCCACTTCCGTATAGCTTTTTTTTAACGAATGGATCTTCACTGTCAATGCCCATATACAAAAGCGTTATGATGTTGCTATTATATTTATAATAACTCCCATCATAATAAATATCGTAATCAAAGTCCGGTTTTTGGGGATTATCTTCACCTTTATCATTGTCGTTGATGTCATTAGCGCTCTCAATGAAATCATTTAAATCAGGCGCAGGAGAGCTTCCAAACGATGCCTTGCCGCGCTCGCGCATAATGAAAAGAGTGGCGGAGAATATAAGAAGCGCCAGTAAAACAGCACCTATTATGGATGTGACAACGATTAATACTATCTTCTTTTTGCTTTTTTTAGTATCACTGCCTATATCTTTTTTATCACTCATATGCCGTTTGCCCGCCACTTCATAATATTTTACTTCATTAAGCTAATTATATACTAATCCCCTGTGGTTTTCAAGACATGAAAAATGAACCATCCATACACATTACTGGTAATAGCGCTTTTGTAGTAAAAAAGCAAAAAGCCAAGCTCATGAAAAGCTTGACTTTTGCTTTTGTTATACATCTGTCTTATTTATCGTTTTGTTGTTCTTACTCGTCAAATACGCTTAATATCGTGCTAATCGCCGGCTTTGGCGTTAAATCTGAATTGAAAAGTAACGGATATTGCCCCGAACGCCAAGTCAGGGTGTCTGTCAATCCCCATACCGTAATACTCGTTACTTTATATCCGCGTTCGACAAGTTCCTTTGCTGCCAGGAAAATCCGCTTATATTGATAAGCCTGCGCTTTGAACTGGGCTTCGTTATTCTTCTTTACGCCAATGTCAAGCTCCGTAAGCTGCAGCTCATAACCTGCTTCAACAAATGCTTTCATTGCCTTTTTGAAGGCGTTTGAATCGGTATCATAATCCATATGAGCTTGCATGCCAATTCCGTCGATAAGGCCATCATTTTTTATCTTTTTCAAATTTTTCAGAATGAGGTCTATTTTATACATACAGCCGTAGTCGTTATAAAACAGCTTCATATCTTCGGCTGCATATTTTCTTGCGAAATAAAATGCATAATAAACATAATCCGGCCCGATTGTCTGATACCAGAGGTTGTCGACACGCCTGATGCCGTTCTCGTCCCCGTTTCCAACGTCAAACGCCTCATTTACAACATCAATTGCATAAATCAAACCGGGGTAGTTTTCTTTATAATAAGTTAGCACTTGTTTTATGTAGCTTTCCATACGGAGAAGCATTACATCGCGGCTTACGAGTTTACCCTCGTTTGTATAATCCTCAGTGAAAAACCACTTCGGTGTCTGCGCGTGCCAGACAAGTGTGTGAAGCCGCATTTTTATGTTGTTTTGTGTTGCATATTTGACAGCAAGCTGCGGGCTTGAGAAATGAACGACAGGATTTGTGTACGTCTTTTCAAGATTTTTTCGGGACTCCGAATGTGACAGCATAAAATCCGGTTTCATTTCGTTTTCGCACGTTATGCTGTTAAAGTTTTTTAAGATAACGTCCTTATACCTAACCCAGTTTTGCAGTACGTTGTTCGGAAGCGCAACACCAATATAAAAATAATTGGCAAAAGCCTCGCGAAGCCCAATCAGCTCCACAGGCTCCTCTGTCTCAGCTTCTGTTTCTGTTTCTGTCGGTGGTTCTGTCGACTCTTCCCATTCATATGTATCATCCGGATCATGGGTGAACTCAGCAAATGATTCATCCCCGTCAACATTTGATATATCGACTCCACCTCCCGAACAGGCAGAAAGCACTACGGCAACAAGAAGCAAAACAGCCATAATACAAAGAAGCGTCTTTTTGGATATAGCTACAACTCCCCGCTTTTTCATAGCGCTATTTTATCCTCCATGAAAAATTCGCTTTCCCATATCATATTATAATATGTTTCGTACGTATCACACATATCGAATGTACCGCACATAGCAGCCGTGAGAGCAGCTGGTGTCATTCGGAAAGGAACTGCCAACCGTCCATTCGGAAATCATCTCCCCAGAAGGAGAAGTAAACATCATGCACACCGGTTATATTTTTCACGGGAACAATAATGTCTGTATATGTAGTTTTTCCGCCGGTTGACGGCACTTCCACATATGCAACAGCATCACCTGTGCGTGAGTCAAGGCTGACCTTTATAACACTTCCCTTACTGCTACCAGAAGCCACCCTAACCTTAAGTCCAGCCGTTCCCAAGCCGTCGCCAAAATCAACGCCCTGCACACAAATAAAGCCGCCCTTTGAGACTTGGGCTACCATGTTAGCATTAAAAAAGTTCGGGCTTTTCTCTGTAGTTTTTGCTGTTTCCACGCCGCCCATAAACGAAATTGTCTCAGCTTCATTCCAAGCGTATGGATCAAGATACTCGACCTGATCGACGCCTGTCACGTTTGCCTGAACCTGCGCTATTGTACCGTTATCGTTTATCTTCACTTTGTTGACATGCGTCGAGCGGTAACCGTTTGATTTGCCGTTGATTTTCTTCTCAAGGTACATAGCGTGATAAAACACGTAACACTGCCCTTTAAACTCGATTACGCTGTGATGGTTGTTGCCATAAAGCCCGTCGAAAAACACTCCCGGATTCTGTAAAAACGTTCCGACGTATGTAAACGGCCCCATGGGACTATCGCTCACCATATAAGCAATGTTAGCTTTCGCCGGATTTTTTTCATTCACGTCGTCGTTCCAGTTAAGGCAGTAGCTATAATAATACTTACCATTTATTTTGTTTATACCTGAATCTTCAAAGAAAAACGGTGCGTCAATCGTGACGGGCGTCCCATCAAGGCTTATCATGTTGTCCTTAAGTTTGACAACGCGGGCAGTTTTCGGATGTGCATACTGCTCGCCGGGAATGCCACCGCCAAAATAAAGGTACGCGCTCCCATCGTCATCAATAAGAATAGCAGGGTCAAAAAGCCATGTAACATCTGCACAGTTCGGCGTACTCTTTGTTATCAGCGCGCGTCCTAAGGGATCTTTCCATGGGCCTGTGGGACTGTCCGCCTCTAAAACGCCAATTCCGCCCGCTGAATTCGCGAAATATAAGAAAAACTTCACCTTACCGTCAACTTCACGCCATGCGGCACACGGGGCCCATGAATTCGATGCCCACTTTGCTATTTGTGTGACCGGTATTGTACCATGATCCGTCCAGTTTACAAGATCGGCTGACGATATACAGTTGATAGTATTGATTTTACCGTATGAATTTGATTTAATTTTACCATTTTCGTATTCGTAGACATCGTTTGTTGTGTAAACATAAGCCCTGCCATCATAAACCATGGCGAATGGGTCGGCGCCAAAGCGCTGCGTTATCAGCGGATTGTGGTTTTTCACGCTTTTATAGCTTTTTGACACCTTAAGTGATTTAAAACGCTCTCTATACTTCTCGTCAAGCGCTGCAACGAAAGCTTCCCTGTCGGATGTTGTCATTGACATAAGCTCCTTTTCATTTATATCGGAGGAATTGACGGAAAACTCCGTCGTCTCAGTATCATCATCTGTCCCCGCTTCTGCTGATGATGTCGGTTGTGCTATATCGTTATCATCGTTATCATCACCGGAGACTATGTCAATTCCCCTACCCCCACATCCGGAAATAAATATAAGCACTGTTAAACTTAATATTATTGCTAAAATTAATAATAATATCAGTGCGCTCTTATATTTTGTTTTCATGCAGTTCTTATCCCTCCGAGTGGAAATAAGTGAGCATTAGCACCTTTGCTAATAATTACACTTCCTCTTATATTATAATAAATAAACCGGTCACTTATCGTGCCATTTTACTCTATTTTCAAGTCAATATTTGTCGGGGGCTATTGCCGGTGAAGCATAAAATAATAGGCTTCGGTCGGGAAAAAGTGCGGCATCATTGAAATAACTTTGTGCACGCTGTATAATAAAGTTATGGAATACTTAATAAGCGCCGGCTCTGCTTCACCGTCGAAGTAAAACAAAAAATAAAGAAATATTAGCGGAGGAAGCGTATGCTCGATTTTGGACGATATTTTTTACCGGAGCAGCATGTTTTCCTTGAAAACATCAACTACGAGCTTGTAAGACCGGAAAAACGCACAAGTCAGCTTAAACTCAACTGTAAAGATACGATTGTCGCGCGTATACTTGACCCTTTGCGCGTAAAAATAACTTTTAACCGTGCAATATCCTTTGAACCGGAGGGGCTTTTTTACCTGTCCGTGTCATTTTCCTCTATCATAAGGTTTAATCCTGAAACTAAAGATGAAATTGACTGGACGAAAGTTGACCTTGCAGGCGAATTCCGCAGGAATGGCGGGATTTTAATACACAATCTTGCCTCGCGCGCCGCCCTACTTGTCGCTCAAATATCATCGGCGTCCGGTCAGGTCCCAATCATCACCGCGCCCGGACTGCCCCGTGTTCCAAATAACAGCGAGGATTAAAATTAAAACAGCTTTTGCTATCAACAAAGAAATAAAACGAACATCGGAATTAGAAAATCGATGTTCGTTTTTTTAATGTTTATTTGACCGTGTCAAATGCACCATCAAGCGCTGCTATCAAATCCTCCACACTTTCAATGCCACCGGACAGGCGTATATTATTTGGTTTGATTCCCTGAGCAAGCAGCTCCTCGTCTGTCAGCTGTGAATGCGTCGTGCTCACCAGGTGAATGACAAGAGATTTGACGTCGGCTGTCAGTGTCACACCTCTGACGCACGGTTTATCGAACCGTAATCCGAAATTGTAATAATATAACGAAGCTGCTGCAGGGTCATATCTATGTCTTTCTTTCACTTATGGATACATACAAATAAAAATAAAACAAAGCCGTAAAAAGGCGGCTCATATAACGGCTTTACCTACTTGAAAAACAAAAAATTGCAAGTAAAATTAATTACCGGAAAATAAAATTTCATCTTTTATATTGATATAAATTGTGTTATTATAACAGGTGAATACTCATTTTGTGGCTTTTTATCTACTTAATTACATATGTTTTGTGGATTATATCACGCAGCGCACACCTTGTCAAGCACGTGAGAATTTTACCAATAAGACTCCTATTTTTTTGATAAAAATTATTGACTTTGATATTGTCACAGGATTATAATGTGCTGTATTTTATATGTTAAATATGTATTGCGTTATAATTACACATATTGTCTGTTCACAAAGTAATGTTTAATACCCAATCACCGAAAAACGACTTCCTTTGGCTTTTCCGTTTTCAATTATATTTTTGCCTGCTTTTTTAATAAAATGATGTGATTCAGCGCGCTTTAATCGTCGTAACTCCCACATACCATAAGGAGATTTAATATGATAAATAAAGAGCGCCTTATAAAGAGTTTTATGGAGCTTGTCGCCACTGACAACCCCTCTTATGGAGAACGAGCGATATGCGACTTTATTACCGCACGACTGCGAAGCCTTGGCATCACGCCATATGAGGATGACACAGCTTCAAAAATAGGCGGGTCTACCGGCAACCTCTACGCATATGTTGAAGGAACTCTTGATTTGCCTCCGATTCTGCTTTCCGCTCACATGGATACAGTCGAGCCGTCATGCGGCAAGCGGGCGGTTATTCACGATGACGGCAGAATAACATCCGACGGCAAGACAGCGCTTGGCGCCGATGATCTTTCCGGCGTTGCCGCTATTCTTGAGGCGCTAACAGTTATAAAATCACCTGATTTTAACATAAAACACCGTCCGATTGAAGTTTTATTTGACTCTGCCGAGGAGGTTTACTGCGACGGCATTAGAAATTTTGATTTTTCTATGCTTAAATCAAAAGAAGCATATGTTTTTGATTTAAGCGAATCTGTTGGCTATGCGGCAAATGAGGCGCCAGCAATAATATCGTTTAAAGCTGATTTTACCGGTCGCGCAGCGCACGCGGCTTTTACGCCGGATGAGGGCATACATGCAATAAAAACAGCGGCTGCTGCCGTCAGTCAAATAAAATGCGGACATGTCGACAACACAACCGTCAATATCGGCACAATCGCCGGCGGCAGCGCCGATAATATTATACCCGAGCGATGTACGGTAACGGGCGAGGTGCGAAGTTTTAATAGCGCCGACGCAGAGATGCGATTGTGTGAAATAGAGGCTGTATTCCGTTCTGCTGCCGCTGATTTTTCGTGTAAACTTGATTTTTCGTCAAAAACACTTTGTGACGCATATTATGTTGACCCCGGGCATCCTGTTGCACAGCGGTTTTATAAAGCATGTGATAGTATTGGGATTAAAGCTACAATTTGTCGTACACATGGCGGCAGCGACAACAATCATTTTGTTCGTCATGGTATAAACGGACTTGTCGTCGCCACGGGAATGCGTGGCTGTCATTCTTCTCGCGAATATATCAACTCAGATGATCTTGCTCTCACATCCGAGTTAGTTTCATCGCTAATCCTATCGGAGGTATGACAAAAGGAAATGAAAAACCCTCTGAACTATCAGCTTTCAGAATATGACTGCGGGCCCACGACAATATTAAACGCCATCAGCTTTCTTTTCGAGCGTGAGGAAATCCCCGCTGAATTAATTCGTACAGTAATGCTCTACAGCCTTGACTGCTACGGTCCGGAAGGCAAATTTGGTGAATGCGGAACTTCATGTACGGCGATGATGTTTTTATGTAATTGGCTTTGCGGCTTTGGAAAAACCGGACGACTTCCGATATCATGTAATTATGTTACCGGAGAAGATGTATATATAGGTGAAGGCGGGATAGTAAACACCGCACTGAAAAATGGCGGGGCCGTGATTGTCAGACTTTATTATGATGTTGCACATTATGTACTCCTCACCAGAATAAAAGATGACAGTGTACTGCTGTTTGATCCCTATTATCGAGCAGAGCCATTTGAAGAAAACGACATTATTATAACATTTGAGCATCCCTTCACATACAACCGAATCGTACCGTCTCATTATTTCAACCATGAAACAACTGATATTTACTCGCTTGGTAATAAAAAAGAACGCGAAGCGATGATACTGTATAATAATAAAACCCATACGAATACAAAACTTGAGCAAACGCTAATAAACAGCATAAATACCTCGCATGTGTGAGTATTACAGGGGCTTTATAAAAGTATAAGGCAAGGGGATACATCCCCTTGCCTTTTTGCTGCATTAAAAGCTCTTCTCCATTATCTCGACAGCTTTTTTCTCATTATTATGCGCCGATTTTAAAAGCTCGGCAACTTTCGCCCGGCCTTCAGGCCGGTTGATTCCATCTGAATTTACAACTCCAAACGACTCTATCCATGCGTTATGTACATCTTTATAAATTTGGGCAAGCTCCCTTTCGTCCTCCTTCTCGAAATATTTCCACGCGTAATATTTAAGCTCACCGTATGTGCCGAGGAAATATTTCATGTTCCATATCAATTCAGTATTGAACTCTCCTTCAAAATGGTGGATAAGAGCTGGGTAAGCTTTAAGCCCTTTAGCGTTATCACACCATTCTCCACCTAAAAGGTGGGTGATAGCCAGCCTTTTCGTATCAGTTAAAATGGCTTCTCTTGACTTATTGCTTTTACCCGTAACTGCAAGTACGGACATAATCGGAATTTCGCGTTTTCCAAGTGTGTCATACGACATTTGCGCACTCATTGACTTCCAGCTATTTATGGCAAGTGTCGAAAATGTTTGCGTTTCGTCATTATAACCTGTGATGAGTCCCCATTCCGGTACTTCAATATCCCATGACACAACGGGTACGCCATTGTCAACTGACCTTTTGATAACTTTTATAGCTTCATTTCGTAAAAATTCCTCGGCATCATCCTGCCCCCAAAGCCGCTCAACATAGTCACACATCAAGCCGCCGTTTTCAACCCACTGCTTTTGCATACAAAACTGCCACATGCTAGTGGCCGACGGGCAAAGATCATCCGATACCCACATCCGGAAAGCAAACCCGCTTGTCGCTACAATATCCTCCGCATATTCTGACCACGGGCTGTTTTTCACAGCGCAGCAAAGTGATTTCGCGAGTGAGAATAAGAAACCAGTGTCGTCATGTACACCTTCTCATGTGATGTTGAGTTCCTTCATGTTGTCCTCCGATACTTTAATTTATTTATATTTTTAGCTGTTCATTAAATAAGCTCGGGGCATATATACTTTTCACTGAACGAACAGCTTTTTTAGATAAAGGGCAGGTGATGTTTTCTTTTGAATTGTTTTTATATCGTCTATGCTATACGCTTTGCGACATAAGAAAAACAGTTTAACGATTAATTATTATTGTTTTATTAAATGAAATTCTAAATGTAATATATCATAAAACAGTACATTGCCACAAGATGTATTTATCACGTGAAAGAAATGCCTTTGTTTATTGAGTATCAACAATATTAATGGTATAATTGCTAAAACAGCACAATAAACAAAAATATACCGGGGGAAACGCCATGCTTTATGTCGAGAGAGAAAAATCAAGAGCAATTAAAGAAGTAAAAAGAGAAGATAATGCTCTGTATCTTTATTCTGACCTTGCAACTCATCGCATAATTCCCTACACAGAGAAAAGTATAAGGCTGAGTTATACGTACGGCGATACTTTTTCTCAAAAAGTAAAACCGGGCGTCATAGCGACGCCGAATACCGCGTGGGACTACACAGAAAATGAAAATGAGATTGTTTTAAAAACAAGCGCTGTAACAGTAAAAATCAACCGTAAAACTGGATGTTATGAGTACTATTCAAACTCCGGCAAGCATTTTTTAAGTGAGGCTGATATCGAGAGCAGAGAGCTTGAAGCATTTAAAAAGACAATCCTTTCTGATGAAAATCAAAATGTTGAAAAAATACGCACGGCTGACGGCGAGAAAACTATTGTCAAAGAAGCGCAGCTTGTTGAAACAGGCACAGCCTATCACACAAGGCTTAAACTTTTATTTGATGACAAGGAAGAAATATACGGGCTCGGTCAGCATGAAGAGGGTTATGGCTCGCTGAGGGGTAAAAAAGTATATTGCCATCAGGCTAACAGGAAAATAGCAATGCCACTTCTTGTGTCAAACAAAGGCTATGGCCTTTTGATTGACACATACAGCCCTTATATTTTCAACGATATTGACTTTGAAACATATATTTACACCGAAGCCGACGATGAGATGGACTTCTACTTCATCGGTGGCGACGATATGTCCGATGTCATTCGGGAGTACCGCAAATTAACGGGCAAAGCCGCCATGCTCCCGAAGTGGGCGTTCGGCTATATGCAGTCAAAAGAAAGGTTTGAGTCACGAGAGGAAATTGAGCGGGTTGCTGCTGAATATCGCAGACGTAACATAGGCATCGACTGTCTGATACAAGACTGGATGTCGTGGGAATATTCTAAATGGGGCGAGAAGAAGTTTGATAAATCTCGTTTCCCTGATCCCACCGCGATGATTGATAATCTGCACCGTCAGAATTATCACTACATGATCTCAATCTGGCCTCAGATGACAAAGCCCACAGACAACTACAAAGAGCACAGCGAAAAAGGATACATCCTACCCGCATCCGATCTATATAATCCTTTTATTGAGGAGTCAAGAAAACTTTACTGGAAGCAGGCAAGCGAAGGGTTATTTAAACATGGCGTTGACGCGTGGTGGTGCGATAGCAGCGAGCCGTTTACACCTGAATGGAACCGCCAGACCCGCCCTGACCCCGGTGCAAACTTCGTGGAATATCAAAGAGAATCCGCTCTGCGATTTGACGCCACAATGACAAACGCTTACGGCCTTTATCATGCGATGGGCATGTATGAAGGTCAAAGAAGCGAGTGCGATGATAAGCGTGTGACAAACCTGACACGCAGCGCTTACACAGGAGCGCAGCGTTACGGCACTATTTTATGGAGCGGTGATATTGCCGCCACATGGGACACTCTAAAACGCCAGATTGCAGCAGGACTTGGCTTCTGCGCGGCAGGTCATCCGTACTGGACTGTGGACATCGGCGGTTTCTTCGTAAGGCACGGCAAGATGTGGTACTGGAAGGGTGACTACGACCGTGCGAACGAAGATTTAGGATATCGCGAACTGTTTATCAGGTGGCACCAGTGGGGCAGCTTTCTGCCGATTTTCAGAGGTCACGGCACAGACTTCAACCGTGAACTTTGGAACTTTGGCGAGCCGGGCACGCCTTTCTACGACGCCCTCGTCAAGGCAAACAGGCTGAGGTATGAGCTTATGCCTTACATATACTCGCTTGCCGGAGCGGTATGGCTAAACGACGAGTCGATTATCAAGTATCTTGCCTTTGATTATCCCGATGATGAAATCGCATGCCACATAACCGACCAGTATATGTTCGGCAACTCCATCATGGTTTGCCCTGTGACAAGGCCAATATATTACACTGTCAACTCAACACCGATTGATAACGTTGATACAACAGTGAAAGTCTATCTGCCGCGCGGCAAGTGGTATGATTTTTACACAAAAGAAGCATATGAGGGCGGCAGGTATATAACGACAGAGGCACCGCTTGACAGAATCCCGCTCTTTGTTAAGGCGGGCGGTATTGTTCCGATGACTGACTTTGCCCCGTCGACAAAGGATTTGACAGATAAGCTTGATATTTACGTTTTTACAGGTGCTGACGGCGAGTTTACATATTATAACGACAGCGGCGATGGCTACGGCTATGAAAAAGGTGAGTACGAAGTGTACAAATTAAAATATAGCGAAGATAAAAAGACTCTTGAGCCCTGCCCGCTCCTTGAACGTGAAGGTGTAACCGTTTACTACATTAAATAAGGGCACAAAAGGCAAGCTTCAAACGAACTTCTAACCAAAACCCCGGCTGTTTTCAGTGGGTCTGAAATCAGCCGGGGATGTTTTACTCTTTTGTTATATGTGTTATACGAACTGATCGACAATGGATTTAATTTCTGATGCTATCTGCTCCGGTGTTTTATTGTCAGTATCAATTACATAGTCGCCGGGGTGCGCGGGGAATCTTAACCACTCAAATGTTACCTCATTTTTATCGCCACGAATCCTGTGGCGTTCTATTAAACTTTTCTCCGAGCACTTCAGCGCAAAGAAAACCGTTTTATAATCCTTCGCCGTAATACCGTTTAGTATGATTTCTCTTGTTTTTTCGCCTATCACATAAACGGATGAGAAAACAACATAGTCAAAGTTTTGATTTAAGTAGTTTGACAGTACAAACGACATCGTTTTATAGCTGCTCGGCAGCCGCGGGTCGTCAAGAGAGAATGGATTGACGCACCACGCCCAGTCACCGTCAAAGAAAGCGCTGTTCTCATACAGCTCAAACAGCTTTTCTGCAACGGTTGTTTTCCCTACCCAGGGGGATCCGGTAATTATGATTAGCTTTTTGCTCATATTTGCACCATTTATCAGCGGAGCAGCCGGAGCGCCGTTGACTGTATTATTTCAGCATGTAGCTGTTATTTAATATAAGTGTATTATACAGAAACAACACGTCACAGTCTACTGAAAAGTCAAGATAATTGTCAAGTATATCGGTACGGAGATAACGGAGGTCTACTAAAGTTACCTTTGAATACCCTTTCAGAAGAAGCGGCGCTATGCTGCTTCCGAAGGAATCGCGGAAGATTATAAGTTCCCTGTCAGTCTTTGCATTCGGGTTAGTTACCGTCAGAAGAGACTTTGCACCCGACATGAAAAAGTCGTATGAGTCAACGCCACCGAAAAACTCCTCCATATAAACACGGCTGTACGTCTTGTCTATATGGTCGTAAACGACAGCTTTTTCAAGTGCGTCGTTTGTGAGATAAACGATAGTATCAGGCTTTAAGTTAAGGGCTGATTGGCCGTAATAGGAGCCATAGAAGGGGTAAAGGGATTTTTCTTCATATGTATCCCATGAAGCATATTTATCCTGCCCGAACCCGGAAAGGATGAGGTCTGCTATATCAACTATTTTGTCTTGACTCCAGTGGATGTCTGTTTTATAGTAATCGTCAATCTCAAGATGCTCAAACAAATCAATGTATGTCATGTTTTTGACGTTTGATTTCATTATCTCGAGCATCTTGTCGTAATCAAGAGCCAAATAGCCATGCTCCTCGGCTGTGAAATAATTCTTATCCGGAATTATGGCGTAGCTAACCCGCTTGCCTGCAAGGTACTTATCATAAACCTCGTTTAGCTTTTTCGCAGCGTTCAGCACGGATTTTTCGTTTAAGGGATACTCGATTTTATAAATAACGCCGTCGACGACGTAAATGCCGTTGTTATCCTTTTCTCTGAACAAATAGTAGTTTGTAAACGCTTTCAGTCCCCTGAATTTATCGCGCAGCACAAACTGGTCGAGGAAATATTTCTCGTATCCTTTCAGCCACTCCCCGTCGAGAAGCTCCTCATACGAAAACTCCGGCGCCTTCGCAAGCTCGCGCCTTTCGCTGTATGAGATAGCCTTGTCGGGTGATATTAAATTTGCTATCAAAAGGCCATAAATCACAAGAAAGAACACTGTGACGGTAATGGCATTGCTTATCTTTTGTTTCATAGTTTTTTTATCTTTTCCTGATTTATCTTTCTTTCGCGTCTCTGCGTCTTTGCGTCTTTGCGTCCGCCCGGGAATTTAACCGGTGCGCTGTGTATCAGAAGCGGAAATATAAGAATGGGTTGAATGAGCCGTCAATTAAGTATCCGGTGACGACCAAAAGCAGCATCAGTACGGTTGCAGGCTTGCCTATGTTTATCAAATATTCGCCAGCCTTCACTCTGCTGATTTTTTTCATAACAATAGCCGGTATCGGCGTTGCGCCTATCAATGCGACAATGAAGAAGATAAAGTAGCTACGGGCATAATAAAGCGCTTCGGTGGTTATGAGCGGCACACCCTGAAGCCCGAACATGCCTTTTATGTTTCCAATGGCTTCTCCCATTGAGTCGGCATTAAATATGACAAAGCTTATTGTTATAAAGAAGAATACATATAAATGCTTGAATATATCGGGAGTTTTATCAA
>FZPS01000194.1_pt28 | contig 35355 bp, 27 predicted proteins | sample 1817821 | NCBI WGS metagenome assembly FZPS01 (sample SAMEA104158645, study PRJEB21678) | metagenome | place: Germany | collected 2015-04-21
TCTGTTTGAAGGCCAGGATATCAGGACTGTGCCTTCGTTTGATGAAGTGTTTAGACAGTTTGTGTTACAAGCTGAAAGCGAGGTTGATTGGCAAATACAATGCGATCCTGTGGCGGTGGAAAACATACTCCGAGATAAGGACAAGAAGGTCAGAGCAAGACAGACTGCTTTGAACCGGGTACTAGGCGCTGATACCAAACAAAAAAAGGCTATAGTTTCATTGCTGGCAGGCGGTACAGCGAGACTAAGCGATGTTTTTCCTGGCGAAGTCTCCGAGGATGTTGAATGTAATTCGATTTCGTTTGCCAAGGGAACGTTCGAGGACAATCGTTCGCAGATCGAAGATATCCTCAATGATAAAATGGTTCTTGTTGACATGTTGAAAGCGATTTACGACTGGGCCTTGCTTGAAGATCTGCTTTCCAAAGCCGATGCTGACAAGAGATATCTGGCTTCTGCGAAAGTAAACATCTATGAAGAGCACCGAAGAGATCTATCCGATCTGAAATATGTGATAAGAACCTACTATGGTCAGGATGATTACAATAAGGTCTTCCGGGATTCAAACGTCAAGGACAACTACTGTGCTTATGTTGGACTAAACAAGATGGGTAATCGAAAGCGCGTAGTTCAGTCCAGGCCAACTCAAGACGATTTCTGCCGGTTCCTCAGAAGCATTGTCGACGAACCAAAAGAGGGTGAACCGAGGTTCAATGCTTATAAGGAAGATAAAGCTTATCAGAGAGTAGTAAAAAAGATACAGGATGGCACTCTACTACCCAAGCAAGTGGAATACAGGAACAGCATCATACCTTATCAACTGAGGCACTATGAGTTGGAGAGAATCTTAGAAAATGCCTCCAGACACTACCCGTTTCTAAATGAGAAGGATTCTAGAGGTCTTACACCGGTAGATAAGATCAAGATGCTCCACACCTTCAGGATCCCCTATTATGTGGGTCCCATAAATGATGCGCACAGAAACACGGAGAAAGACTACGACGTATGTTGGGTAGTCAAGAAATCCCCTACACCACCAGGCCCTGTGACGCCTTGGAATTTTGAAGAAATGATTGATCTGGAAAAGACCGCTGAAGCATTTATTCGTACTCGCACAAATAAGTGTACTTACCTAATAGGGGAGGATGTACTACCTAAAGCTTCATTATTGTATAGCAAGTATATGGTCCTCAACGAACTTAACAACTTACGTATAAATGGTGAGCCCATATCTGTGGACCTTAAGCAAAAAATCTACAATAACCTGTTCAAGAGATACAAGACAGTTACAGGTAAGAGACTGAGAGACTACTTGTTGGCAGAAGGTGAAATCGAACGCACAGATTTGATCTCCGGTATTGACACGGATTTTAGGTCTTCGCTTTCGTCGTACTTGGACTTCAAGAGGGTGTTTGGTGAGTCCATTGATGAGCCCCAAGTGCAAGATATGGTGGAAGACTTGATTCTGTGGATCCTTCTTTATGGAGAAGACAAGGGACTCCTTCGCAATAAGATAAGTCAAGAATACGGTGGTCAGCTTAGTGAAGAACAAATGCGAACCATACTGGGTCTGAAATATGCACAGTGGGGAAGGCTCTCCAAGACCTTCTTAACAGAATTGTGTTGCACAGTTGATGGAAATGAGCCTCAGAGCATCCTAAGTGCTATGTGGAATACTAACAACAACCTAATGGAACTCCTGAGTACGAGATTTGGCTATTCCAAGAAGATTGATGAGTTCAATGGCGGCAAACAAGTAATCGAAAAACTCAGCTATGAGGTTGTTGATGATCTGTATGTGTCGCCTCCGGTTAAGAGGATGCTTTGGCAGACACTGACCATAGTGGATGAGATCAAGAAGATAATGGGTCGCGAGCCTAAGAAGGTTTTCATAGAAATGACGCGCGGTAAAGAAGATAGACCTATCCGCAAAGAATCAAGAAAAGATGCCTTGATGGCGCTATACCAGACTTGCAGGGACGAAGAACGTGATCTGTACAATGAGATATGCGAGCGGGCCGAAGCTGATTTCAGAAGCGATAGATTGTACCTGTATTTCACACAACTGGGGCGTTGCATGTACACCGGAGAAAGAATAAGACTGAACGATCTTTACTCTAGAACCTACGACATTGATCACATATTCCCCAGATCTCGTGTCAAGGATGACAGCATCGAAAACAGGGTTTTGGTTACAGCCGAAGCGAACAGAGCAAAGGGAGATAATTATCCGTTGAGCCCGAGCATCCAGGCAAAGCAGCGGGGATTTTGGAAAACGCTGCGCGACAAGAATCTGATTGGTGCATTGAAGTATGAGCGGCTAACACGAACCACGCCTTTTGATGATAAGGAACTCGGTGACTTTATCGCACGACAGATTGTTGAGACGGGACAAGCTACTAAGGCCACTGCAGATGTCCTAAAGCGCTTGCTTCCGAATACTGAAATAGTCTATGTGAAAGCGCGCAATGTTTCGGATTTCAGGCAGAAGTTCGGTATTGTAAAGGTCCGAGAAGCCAACGATTATCACCATGCTCATGACGCTTATCTCAACATAGTGGTTGGTAACGTGTACCATACCAAGTTTACAAGTGACCCTTGGAATTTTATCAAGCAGCGTGCAGATAACCGATCTTACAACATGTATAAGCTGTTCGAGAACAACGTGAAACGCGGCGAAATCTGTGCGTGGATAGCAGATGGAAACAAATCAATAACCCAAGTTAAGAAATCACTGAGCAACAACAACATACAATTCACCCGTTATGCGTACTCCAAGAAAGGTCAACTATTTGATCAAAACCCCCTCAGGAAAGGGAAAGGCCAATTTCCCATAAAGCAGAACTCCAAGAGATCGGACATAAGCAAGTATGGAGGATACGGCAGCGTATCAGGTTCTTACTTCATGTTGGTGGAGCACAGGAAAGGCAGAAAAAGAGTGAGAAGCCTGGAGCACGTACCTGTATATTTGGTAAATCAGATCACCGATAAGAACGAGCATGACTTGATAAGCCGCTACTGTAAGGAAATATTGGGGCTCATTGAATTTGAGGTATTGGTTCCCAAGGTTAAGGTTGACTCGCTTATCAAGGTTGACGGCTTTTTCATGCATTTAAGAGGGCGTACCGGTGATTCACTGATCGTTCGTGGAGCCAATCAACTGTTGATAGATGACCGCTATATGCGATACCTCAAGAAGATTGTCAATTTCAATAATCGGAAACGAGAGAACAGGAAGGCCACGGTATCCGAGTTTGACGGAATTACTCTGGAAGAGAATTTGGAACTGTATGATCTATTTATAGACAAGCATGAAAATGCTCTCTACAGACACCGACCCAATCCACAGATCGAGCTTCTGAAGGATGGAAGGAATGCATTCGCGATACTATCTTTGGAGGATCAGTGTTATGTGATAGGGCAGGTGCTGCGGCTATTTTGGTGTGGCTATCCTACTGCAGGGGACTTGAGTTTGATTGGTGGCAGACCAAATTCAGGAAAGATTACGATTTCTAAGAACATATCCAATTACAGTGAGTTTAAGCTGATCCACCAGTCTCCTACCGGGGTCTTTGCGCAGGAGGTTGATTTGTTGAGGATATGAGTTGGCGTACTGTTGTTATATCAAAGCGGGCAAAACTGGATCTCAAGAATAACTTTATGGTTGTGCGTCGTAACGAAGGGTTTCAGAAGATATACCTTGGCGAAATGTCGGTATTGATCATTGAATCTACTGCTGTTTCCCTCACAGCGAGTTTATTGGTGGAACTCATGAAGCGCAAGGTGAAAGTGGTTTTTTGTGACGAAAAGCGGAATCCTTCGGCAGAACTGGTAGGCTATTATGGTAGCCACGATACTACCGAGAAGATTAGGCGACAAATCAACTGGACGGACGAGACTAAGGCTTTGGTTTGGACTGAAATTGTGAGAGAAAAGATCAGACAGCAAAGGGAAGTGTTGTTGAGACACGGGTTATCGGAAGCGCAGTTGCTTGAGAAGTACTTGGATGCTGTAGAACTCAATGATGTCACAAACCGTGAAGGACATGCGGCAAGAGTCTATTTTAGAGCTCTATTCGGCTCAGATTTTTCTCGAGGTTCAGATGACTGTGTGAACGCAGCTCTAAACTACGGATACTCGATCCTTCTGTCAGCGTTCAACCGAGACATAGTCGCAAACGGGTACATAACACAGTTGGGTATAGGCCACAGCAACATGTTCAACCCGTTCAATCTAAGTTCTGATCTTATGGAGCCGTTCAGGCCACTTGTTGATAATAAGGTTGTTCAAATGGGACACACAAGCTTTGGGAGTGACGAGAAAATGGAGCTGGTGAACCTGCTCAATGTAAACACAGAGCTCGATGGGAAGGTCTATGTTCTCAATAATGCACTTAGTATCTATGTGAAAAGTGTTTTGGATGCACTTAGTGAGAATGATCTCAGTCTGATAAAACGATGTCGTTATGAGCTATAGGTTCATGAGGGTTATAGTGTTGTTTGATCTTCCCACGATTACGGAGCAAGATAGGCGGAATTATCGTCTGTTTAGGAATCATCTTATCAAGAGCGGATTCATGATGTTGCAGGAGTCTGTATACTGCAAACTGGCATTGAATTCAACAGCAGCCCAAGCAATTACCACAAGTCTGAAGATGAGCAGACCACCGAAAGGTCTTGTACAAGTCCTGGTTATCACAGAGAGACAGTTTGCAAACATGGAGATCATAGTCGGAGAGTACCCGACTGAGGTAATAGATAGCGATGAGAGGTTGGTGGTTGTTTGAAACTGGCCCACCCGATTTTTTCAGAGCCAATCGTTTTTTCTGAATACAGGGTCCCTGTTTTGGTTGTAGAGAACCCTGTTTGCATGAGAAAACTGGTGTCAGAAATGATGTGCCAGCTGGGGGGTGAAGATGGCAATTTTGTACTGTCTGAGGATCAGCAGATTCTAACATTCAAGAATGCTGTAGAAGTAGTCTTGGACCCATTTTGCTTGGACGTAAATCAGAGGAGGTTGCTGAATAGAATTTATTCTGATTTCAGTCGTTTGGCGGTAGGTGAAAACTACTATGTGCAAGGGCAACAGCTAAAATCGGAAATATCTTCGTTCTTGTTGGAATTGACTTCGGAATCCGAGTTTGCGGTGACTTTTGACGAAGACTTTGCTTGGGATTCCTTGTTAAGAGCGGTAAATTTGAAAGTAGATACAGAAGGGCAATCGTTAGCTGAAAATATCATGGATTACATAAGGGCCGTTGAGATAATGGCAGATATACGGTTGTTGATATTTGTGAACTTGCAGTCGTATTTTTCTCAACCTGAAATCAAGGGTATAGAGCAGTTTGCCGAGTATGAAGAGTTCAACATATTGCGCATTGAAGGGGGAAAGTGGGATCACAGCCTTTGTTCAGAGAATGTGATCATAATAGATGAGGACTTATGTGAAATCTGATGGTAAGGCATACAAGTGTTCAAGTATTCGCTGCATTGCTGGCGGGGTTTCCTACTCTGACCCTGATTCTGAGGTTTGAGAGTAGTGTAGTTTCGTAGGGTACTCAGGCAGTCCTTTATTGCTGTCCATATAGCTACTGGTTTGAGAGTAGTGTAGTTTCGTAGGGTACTCAGGCTTGTCACACCCAAATCAGCCATCGTCCGCGGTTTGAGAGTAGTGTAGTTTCGTAGGGTACTCAGGCTGATCTCCGTTGCTAACGCCCTCATGCCCCGTTTGAGAGTAGTGTAGTTTCGTAGGGTACTCAGGCTATTACAATCCAGAAGAAGGACTTGCTGTAGTTTGAGAGTAGTGTAGTTTCGTAGGGTACTCAGGCCTGGAGCGCTTGAGCCGCGGCGAGCCAACCGTTTGAGAGTAGTGTAGTTTCGTAGGGTACTCAGGCGGGATGAGCAGCCATAAGCATAGTAATACAGTTTGAGAGTAGTGTAGTTTCGTAGGGTACTCAGGCGGCGGAGTTTGGTCAAAAGCGGTGTGCTTTGTTTGAGAGTAGTGTAGTTTCGTAGGGTACTCAGGCAGGCATCATCGTCGAGTTTCCGATGGAGGAGTTTGAGAGTAGTGTAGTTTCGTAGGGTACTCAGGCCATGGCTTCGAAAAGTCCGAGGACGTTCCTAGTTTGAGAGTAGTGTAGTTTCGTAGGGTACTCAGGCCTGTCGGTGTACGATTCGACGGGAGTGGAGTTTGAGAGTAGTGTAGTTTCGTAGGGTACTCAGGCTGCTCAATGCCCGACATGCCTAGACCCCTGGTTTGAGAGTAGTGTAGTTTCGTAGGGTACTCAGGCCCGAGAGATCGCCGGTCTTATCGACGAGCGGTTTGAGAGTAGTGTAGTTTCGTAGGGTACTCAGGCGGCGACAAAATGGCGACGGTTTCGGGACGAGTTTGAGAGTAGTGTAGTTTCGTAGGGTACTCAGGCTCATCTTCTTCGTGGTGGCCGTGGCGGCTGTTTGAGAGTAGTGTAGTTTCGTAGGGTACTCAGGCACTCATGGCTAACCACGAGCCGCGCGAATGGTTTGAGAGTAGTGTAGTTTCGTAGGGTACTCAGGCCTGTGATGGGCCAGTACTACATATGGGCGGAGTTTGAGAGTAGTGTAGTTTCGTAGGGTACTCAGGCTAAAGTCTCTCAACTCTTCCAACACCGACTGTTTGAGAGTAGTGTAGTTTCGTAGGGTACTCAGGCTTTGGCGTTTGCAAGGTTCAGACATCCGGCGTTTGAGAGTAGTGTAGTTTCGTAGGGTACTCAGGCTTTGGCGTTTGCAAGGTTCAGACATCCGGCGTTTGAGAGTAGTGTAGTTTCGTAGGGTACTCAGGCAAAGTCGCAGTGGTGGGCTGCGACTACACAGTTTGAGAGTAGTGTAGTTTCGTAGGGTACTCAGGCCGCTCACGGCCGTCTCGATGCTCTGGTCCAGTTTGAGAGTAGTGTAGTTTCGTAGGGTACTCAGGCTGTCGGGGCCCTCACAATGCTGGCAAGCGCCGTTTGAGAGTAGTGTAGTTTCGTAGGGTACTCAGGCTCCTTACCTTTGTTTTGACATAGGCCTTGATGTTTGAGAGTAGTGTAGTTTCGTAGGGTACTCAGGCTGCTCGGTCTTGACTACGCTGCAAGGCACAGTTTGAGAGTAGTGTAGTTTCGTAGGGTACTCAGGCGGCGAGACTCCGGCCGCAGTGCCGACCCAAGTTTGAGAGTAGTGTAGTTTCGTAGGGTACTCAGGCCGATCCATGAACCTTGTCTGCGGTACGTCTGTTTGAGAGTAGTGTAGTTTCGTAGGGTACTCAGGCTACAGGGACATGGGGCCTGACAGAAGCATTGTTTGAGAGTAGTGTAGTTTCGTAGGGTACTCAGGCAAGCGCGAAGAAAAAGAGAAGGCCATCCTTGTTTGAGAGTAGTGTAGTTTCGTAGGGTACTCAGGCTTGCGCTTCTGTTCGAGTTTGACGGGGACGGTTTGAGAGTAGTGTAGTTTCGTAGGGTACTCAGGCTATTTTGACCATAGTGACACGCCGATACCAGTTTGAGAGTAGTGTAGTTTCGTAGGGTACTCAGGCTTGTGCTTGGCGGCGATCCATAACTCCGCCGTTTGAGAGTAGTGTAGTTTCGTAGGGTACTCAGGCTTGCTGCATCGCCGCCATGCCATGCTGTTGGTTTGAGAGTAGTGTAGTTTCGTAGGGTACTCAGGCGTCTTTTTTTGTGAACATAAAAGAGCACGTGTTTGAGAGTAGTGTAGTTTCGTAGGGTACTCAGGCCAGCACGTTTAGAGGAGCTCAGGGAAACACGTTTGAGAGTAGTGTAGTTTCGTAGGGTACTCAGGCAGAATGCATCTCAAAGCGGGCTGAAAGGGAGTTTGAGAGTAGTGTAGTTTCGTAGGGTACTCAGGCGGCGCCGTCACGTCAAGACCAGGTGGCGAGTTTGAGAGTAGTGTAGTTTCGTAGGGTACTCAGGCGCTTTCTGACACCGAAGCCCTGACCGTCGGGTTTGAGAGTAGTGTAGTTTCGTAGGGTACTCAGGCGCGAATCCGCCAGATCCTGATGAATTGAATAGTTTGAGAGTAGTGTAGTTTCGTAGGGTACTCAGGCTTATGTCCTACCGACAGGTCCGAATGCGGGGGTTTGAGAGTAGTGTAGTTTCGTAGGGTACTCAGGCCAGTTCGGGTTGTTCCCCCGCCAACATAGAGTTTGAGAGTAGTGTAGTTTCGTAGGGTACTCAGGCTTTCATAACCAGTTCCAGATCTTCAGGGGAGTTTGAGAGTAGTGTAGTTTCGTAGGGTACTCAGGCAGGACGGCCAGGAAGTTGGCCGTGTCTCTCGTTTGAGAGTAGTGTAGTTTCGTAGGGTACTCAGGCCTCACATATGGGCCACATGTGCTCTACTGTGTTTGAGAGTAGTGTAGTTTCGTAGGGTACTCAGGCCGATGCACAGACTGTTGCGGTACGCCTTGCGTTTGAGAGTAGTGTAGTTTCGTAGGGTACTCAGGCTAACTTCGCTGCCAGCCATCGGGCACCTCAGTTTGAGAGTAGTGTAGTTTCGTAGGGTAGTCAGGCGTAACTCTGATGGCAGTCATCATGGCATCAGTTTGAGAGTAGTGTAGTCTCATAGGGTAGTTGTGTTCGGCTCTCGTTAGTCTACTCGCTCAGACCGAATAGCTAACAGAAATCAGTCATCCGTCACCGACTTCAACCTGATCCTGTAGCGCCCTGTAATGTCTCTCCTCCAATATCCCAGCGCATTATCCTCGCAAGGATATCCTGACCCGTGATGTATGACCAGAGGAACTCCGTTCTTCATTCTTTTATCTGAGACTATACCAATATGATCATCGCGCCGGCCGAATATCACGATATCCCCAGGCTGCCATTGCTTGAGGTTTTCAGCGTCCCACGGAATTACTTCAGTGGTGAGCGAGATGGCAGTACGTTTCAAGAAAAATGAAATATTGGGAACGCGCCGGAAGTCTATGTTTGGGTCGGGACGGCCTTGAACCCGCGGATAGAGGTCAACATTAAGTGCAATGTCTTTGTCTATCTCGGATTTTAGGTCGTAACCCGCAGCCATCAGGGCACGCCAAACCAGGTCGGTACATACACCTTCGCTTTCCGGAGGGTACCCGCCTTCATAGTAGGCGCTCTTGTAGACGGGGCGCGCTTCGACCTGTGCCCGCGCACCGTTGACTATGTCCAGCGAATCGTCTGTTCCGTTGGCATTCCGGTCGACGCCTGACAGTACCTGTTCCACTTCAAGCCTCGGGCGCAGCGATAACACAAGTCCCCGCCTATATCCGTATGAGACTGCTACCACAAAGCAAGCAATGATTACTAGGGCGCCCAATACAACAGGCCACTTGCTGATGGGTCTGGGATATCTTGTACGGATTCTCTTTCGTTGTTTACTCATACTCAGCCTACTCATACTTGGTCTACACATACTTAGATAGACTTCTGCCCCGTGCCGCATGTTCCTTCCGTTTGTTGCCTGTTCATGTTGAGTACTGTTCGCGTCTTCCACCGTCCTGCGCCCTCTGGCTTTTCGTCTTAGCTCGTCACGCCCCTGCCATGAGCCTTACGACAGCTGCCGATCCATTGTCAGCCTGCACACTTCTTACGCCTGTGGGGCAAACTACCACCAGATACTTGTATCAAGGAGGGTGAACATGCAGCAAACGCAATATCCGCGCCTTTTCCAGGAAGGCAAGATTGGGAAATTGACCACCAGGAACAGGCTGGTTATGCCTCCTATGGGCACCAACCTCGCCCGGGAAGACGGTGAGGTAACCGATACCCAAATCCGGTATTACGAAGAACGAGCCCAGGGCGGTGCTGGGATGATCATCGTTGAAATCGGAGGTGTAGACCCAGGCGGCAGGGCAATTCCCAGACAAATCGGTTTGTGGGACGACAAGTTCATTCCGGGCCTTTCTAAACTCGCGTCTGCAATCAAGAATGCCGGCGCAGTCGCGGCAATCCAAATACATCACGCGGGACGGCAAACCGCGACTGTGATTACAGGATCCCAGCCTGTAGCGCCGTCACCTCTCCCGTGTCCCGTTAACCAGGAAACTCCCAGGGAACTTACTATTGACGAAATCAAAGGTTTGGTGAATGCCTTCGGTGAGGCTGCAAGACGGGCATTTCAGGCCGGGTTCGATCTTGTTGAAATCCACGGCACTCACGGATACCTGGTAAACCAGTTTCTGTCCCCATACAGCAATCACAGGCAGGATGAGTACGGAGGCTCTTTTGAGAACCGGCTCCGGTTTGCATTGGAGGTCATACAGGCGGTAAAGGAAAAGACTGCACCGGATTTCCCCGTTTCCTTCAGGATGAATGGGGATGAATATGTAGAAGGCGGCATTAAGCTGGAAGAAGCAAAGGAAATGGCCAAGCACTTCATCGATGCAGGGGTTAATGTGCTCCATGTATCAGCAGGGGTTTACGGTTCGCCGGCTCCTAACGTTCCGGTAATGGGAACTCCTCCTGGAGCCCTCTTGCACCTGGCAGAAGGGATCAAGAGCGTGTCGTCTGTTCCGCTAATTGCCGTGGCCAAAATACATGAGCCTGACTTGGCCGAGGACGTGCTGAAAGAGGGTAAAGCGGATTTCATTGCCATAGGGCGGGGGATTATCTGTGACCCTGAATGGCCCAAGAAGGTTCAAGAAGGCAGGGTAGGCGAGATAAGAGGCTGCATCACGTGCAACCAGGGTTGTATTGACAGGCTCTTGGCTGAAGCCGGAAGCGTATCGTGTATTTATAACGCCAGGGCTGGGCGGGAACTCCAATTCCCCATGGGGGAAGCCGGCCATAAGAAGAACGTTGTGATTATCGGTGGTGGGCCTGCAGGCATGGAGGCTGCACGCACGGCTGCCCTCAGAGGGCATACAGTCCATCTTTTCGAAGAGACAAGCGAGCTGGGCGGCCAAGCCCTTTTGGCATCTGCAACCCCTCATAAAGGCGAATTTGCGGAAGTAGTCCGGTATCTGAAGCATGAAATTGACAGGCTCAAAGTCAATGTTCACCTTAACACCCGCGCTGACGCCGGTACTGTTAAGCAGCTTAACCCCGATACAGTCATTGTTGCCACAGGCGCCCAGCCCTTGGTTCCGGATATTCCGGGTGTCGACAGGCCTAACGTAGTTCAAGCATGGGACGCTATTTCAGGCAAAGCGACGCCTAGCGGCAAGGTGGCGGTTATCGGCGGAGGGCTGGTCGGGTGCGAGACAGCCGAACTCCTGGCTGAGAACGGGTGCCAAGTTGTGGTGTTTGAGCTGCTCAAGGACATAGCTATTGACATCGGGCCCTCCCTGCGGACTGTATTGCTTGAGCGCCTCATGAACAATCCGAGAATCAAAATCATCACCAGCGCTGAGGTCAAGGAGATAGGTGAAAACTCAGTTGTGGTTGTGAGAGAGGAGGGGCGGCAGGCAATCCAGGGCATAGATACTGTGGTGCTGGCTGCTGGGGCAACACCCAGAAACGAAATAGTAGAGGATATCAAGGCGACCGGGGTTGCTGTACACGTCATCGGAGACGCCCTGGAACCACGGAAAGCTATAGACGCAATACACCAGGCGTTTGAGACTGCGTATGCGCTATAGCAGGCTGGGTTTCGGAAGACTGTTTGCCCGGTAGCCTGCTGGTAGTCTGCCCAGTGGTTTGCCTAGTAGTCTGACTGGTAGTTTTCGTGGCAGTACGCTTGGGAGTTTGCCCTGTGATTTGTCCTGTGGTTTGTCCGGTAGGTGGTTGTTTTGTTGCGCGCTCCGGGGGTTTCCCTTGCCGTTCGCAATGCGGTTTGACCTGAGATTTGCCAAGAGGAGTGGCCTTACGCTAGGCCACTCCGGCTCCAAAGAAGTCCCGGCTCTATCCTGGTATTGCTCTTTGCCGTCACAGTCCCAGAAGCCTGAAAGGTAGCAAGATGAGCCAACGCAATATGTGAAATACACTGCTTACAGCAAACCCAAGGAGCTTAAATGGCAGCACTATGAGCCATATAATGGGATAGAGCACTAAGAACAAGAGCGCCACAGGCCAGCTTAGCACGAAAAGTATTACCCACAGGAGACAACTCACTTGGCTTCACCTCTGTCTTCAAAACTGATGCCGGTACCTGACAGTACAAAGCTATTCTCAACTAGGACTACAACCAACCAGGAATGATTTGTGTTTACAATTGCCGCGTTTCCGGTTGACCGGATTTTCCACTAGCACACTAATACTCTCATACGTACATGGGTCACAAAGGTTTCAAACTGTTCCTGGTTTCCGTAATGCAGCCCATAGATGGAGTTTTCCGCCTTGTGGCTTAAGGAGTCGGATCACGGGCGCTAACGGGAGCTAATGGGGGCTAATGGGAGCTCACTGGAGCTCACGAGAGCCGATAGAAGCTCACGGGGGCTAGTTGAAGCTCAGGGAGCTGATGGAAGGAGGATTAGACCCCAAGATTAAAGAAACCAACTAGAACTTGCTGTTATCAAACAGTTCACCGCGTTAGGTGAGGAAATAGGGGGCAGATGATTATGGAGACTAACGTTCGCAGGATGCAGCAGGACATTGAAAACCTGGCCCGGTTTACCGCTACGCCAGGACAAGGAGTAACGAGGTTTTCTTTTACGCCTGAAGACCGGGGAGCCAGGGAATATATAAAGAAAGCCATGGCAGAGGCAGGATTAACCGTCAGGGAGGACGGGGCTGGCACCGTCATTGGGAGAAGGTCGGGGAAAGTGGATGGGCCGGTTGTAATGATAGGCTCCCACTTCGATTCAGTCAGGTGTGGTGGTGCATTCGACGGCACAGCGGGTGTGGTGGTAGCTATTGAGATAGCCCGGGTGCTGGAAGAACATGAAGTGCCCACTGTGTATCCAATTGAAATAATAGCTATGGTGGAGGAAGAAGGCGGGCGCTTCGGTGCCGGGTTGTTCGGCAGCCGTGCCATGGCAGGGCTGCTCAGCGACAGGCAACTGGAGTTCCGGGACGTTGAAGGCGTGTCCATGGCCCAGGCTATGCGGGACTTTGGCTTTGATCCCGCACAACTCGGGACTGCCCGTCGTCATCCGGAAGAACTCAAGGCCTTCTTTGAACTACACATAGAGCAAGGTCCTATTCTTGAGCCAGAGGGGATATCTGTAGGCCTGGTTGAGGCCATAGTCGGGATGAGAACCTACCAGGTTACCATAACCGGGCGTCCGGGCCACGCAGGTACCACGCCCATGGACATGCGGGCTGATGCGCTCGTTGCTGCCAGCGAAGTGGTGCAGCAGGTAAGGAGGATCGCCTTGGACGTGGGAAACGGGGCGGTGGGTACTGTAGGTCAGATGCAAGTGCTCCCAGGAGCGGCCAACATTGTGCCCGGAGAAGTCCGCTTCACCGTAGACCTGAGGTCTCACATCGAGTCCGCTTTGGATGAGTTACACTCCAGGCTCTACTCTGCCGTGGAACAGGCATGTGCCCGGGAAGGGGTCTCGTACACCCTGGACCAGGTTTCCGACGCAAAGCCCGCGCACCTGTCGCCTAATTTGCAGGACATCCTGGAAAGGGAAGCCCGGGTGCGGGGAATTAGCACTAAAAGGATGATAAGCAGGGCTGGTCACGACACGCAAATAATGGCTACCCTGACAGACGCGGCGCTTGTTTTCGTGCCAAGCAAGGGCGGTCGGAGCCACTGCCCGGAGGAGTGGACTGACTACGCCGACCTCAAGAATGGGGCAGACGTTCTGCTCGGAGCGGTATTGGAGCTGGCCGGAGCAGAGCAGAGGTGAGGTATCGCCGGGGAACTAGGTTATTGTAGAAGTCTCGTGACTGTGAGAGCGGTTGTCGGACCTTTTCTTGGCGCACAGGGTGCACCATTTCGTGCCGTGGACTCGCGGAATCCGTGCAAAATGGCACACGTGGTGCACCATTCATGGCTGTAACGCCACGCAACCCGGTGAAAATGGTGCATGTGGCGCACCAACCGGATTCGGGTCAAACCACATCCGGTAGGGCTGATGTGCCATCAGGTTGCTTTTCCGCCCAGGATCACACAAGCCTCATGTTGTCTCTCCGTATGGGTTATCACAGTATCGCAGCATCAGTTCCGCCCAAGTCACGGCACCATCGGTAAGCGCATCGCAATCAATCAACTCCTGGAGCGTAGCCTCAACTTCTTCCAGTACTCCATCGGATGCTGCGCCGTATACTGTCAGCTTGGCTACCTTCTGACTGTTTTCAACATTGTCAGGATTGCAATTGAGACATTCAACGAAAAGCGCTGCTTCCTTCAAGAACGCATTGCACAGGACCGATGAGTACATTTCAGCATATGTTCCATCCAGATCTGAAAGCAGCGCTAGTTGAAGCCCTATAATCTCGCTTTCGCTATAGGTTTCCTGATCCTTAATCCATGTGAAGAGCTGCTGAACGGTTTCTGCATCCTTGCCCAGTTCTCCCAGCTTTCCGTAGGCCTCCCAATCGACAAACCTGAGACCTGAGAACACCGTGTTCCGGTGCGGCGCAGCGTCTTTTTCGGTAAGGGAGTAGTTGAGCAGGGTATGAAGAGCTATGTATACCCTGCGCTCCTTAGACACGGTTTCCAGATCAGGTTCTTGCCGTTGGCTGTAGTCTGGTTTTCCGTTTACCAGCCGGAAAGTATAAACGTTGTCGGCGTAAAAGGCCGGGCTTCCGTCACCTGCCGCCCTTGCTTCTATGCCGGTGATCTGTCCGTCAAGCACGTAGAAGATCAGGAAGTTGTGCCCGTCGGTTTCTTCTGAAAACGCATAGACAGTATTGTACATGCAAAATTCGTTCTCACTACTGTAATGTTCAGGCCTCACCAAGAGGCTGTCGCCGTAGGCGGCTATGAGCTCCATCTCAGTATCGCTGGGCCTGATTCCGCGGGATGTAGAGTAAACCGGCGATGTCGTCCTTATGGACGTAACGAATTCCCTGCCTGTCTCTATGTTACGGCTGTAGTCGATGGATATGTTGTCGCAGCTTACCGTGTGAAACTCAGCACCAGGCATATCCCCTGACGTGAAGAAGGTGTCGTCGCCTGAAAGCCCTGTGTTCCATGGGAATTGCCCTTCCTGTGGGCCAATGTGGAGACTGACCCTGCGGGAACCGCTATCCCAGCTGAGCGCATATTCGCCTTGAGTCAGTTCTTCATCTGGGCTTTCGCCCCTGATAGACAAAAACCAGATGCTTGCTGCTACAATCGCTATGACCGCCAGCACAGCAATGGCCATAAAGGTGATTATAACGCGGGCTGCACCATAGGCATTGGTCATGCCTGTATTTCGCCTTCCGGTCGCTTCCTTCCCGGGCGGGGTTTGTCTGGTTTCGATCCCGGCGAGTTCATCCACGGAAATCTCGAACATCCTCGCAAGGAGTATCAGATTATTTGTGTCTGGACTTGATAAACCTGTTTCCCATTTTGAGACTGCTTGGCGGCTTACGCCTAGTTTCTCCGCCAGATCCTCCTGGGAAAGGCCCCGTGCCCTTCTCAGTTCCTGTATTCGGATTCCAAGGGTTGAGCGTTGTTCTTGTTGCTCTTTCACCGCTTCATCACCTCACTGCAATTTTGGACCTGGAGCCATGGTCAGTCTACCAACTGAGTGTCAACTATTGGTTGCAACTTGAGTTTGACGTCGTCATAGTGTTGTCCTGGTTAGGTTCTGCAATGCTGTTAGGTTCTGCAATGCTTTCACAAGACCCTGACGGATTTGCCGCTGCTTTGGTTTCTATGGTCAGAAATGACTGCTTGCAGTGTAATCAGTCCAAAGACAGACCGGGAGTACCGGCCATATAGACTGGCGTCAGGCATGGTAGCAGGAAATACCTGGTTTGCAGAGTATATAAATGTAGAAGAAGTCCGGCTGTTTGGATACTAGCAGGATGGGAAAAATGTCGCTGCATTCAATGTCCCTCGACACGACACATCACATAGCATCAACACATTGGCGTCAAGCAGGAGACTTGCTCGGAAGAAGTGCTCACAGGTGAAGTATCGGATAAAGGAGCATGAAGAAGATGGGCAAATCCGAGGTTAACACAGCCTTAAGAGCAGGCCCAGGAACTCACCACGGGCAGCATAAGCACTACCGGCAACACAATCAATACAAGCCAAGAGTTACAGATACTATTTCCGGTAAAGGTATTACAGGATTCTGGCGCTTGTACGAGATCGACAGGCTCATATCTCAAGGGTATTATCCTAACTGCTCGTATTTGGCTGAGCACCTTGAGGTTCACAGGCGGACAGTTGAACGAGACATTGAGAGGCTCCGGGATTTGTTTGCAGCCCCTATCCATTACGATCGCAAGAAGAGGGGATATTGCTACACAGAGCCTTTCTCACTCCCTCCTGTAAGACTAAGGGAAGGAGAAGCGATTGCGCTGTTTCTAGGCCAGAAACTCCTTGCACAGTGCAAAGGTACGCCTTTGGAGGAATTTGTGGAAAATGCCATGCTCAAGATCAGGATGCTGTTACCGCAGGAAGTAGACGTTAGCCTGGAGAGAGCTGTAGAGGCAGTGTCGTTCCATGTTGACCCTCTCCGGGGGGAAGAAGTAGAAGTAGCCCAAAATTACCAGACATTAGTTGAAGCCATGGAACAGCGCAGGGTTGTGGAGATGGAGTACTACAGCGCCAACCGGGATGCCCACACCCGCAGGAGGATCGAGCCGTATCATCTGCGGCTGGTAGGGGGCGCCTGGTACTGCATCGCTTATTGCCAGACAAGGCGCGAGGTCCGCACCTTTGCCTTGGACAGGATGCAGTCCCTCGCGTTGACAGATGAGCATTTCAAGGTGCCCGCGGACTTTTCCATCAGCGAATACCTGGGCCACAGCTGGCTCATCGAGCGGGGTACACCCACCCGGGTAGTGATAGAGTTCGATTCCAGCCAGATTCCATATATCGCCAACAGACAGTGGCACCACAGCCAGGAGCTTGAGATCCTCCCCGACGGCGATTTGCGGATGACGGTGACCACCGGCAGTCTGGGTGAGATCATGCGCTGGGTAATGAGTTTCGGCAGCCACGCCCGGATAATCGAGCCGGAGGACTTGAGGCGGCAGGTAATACAGGAACTGGAGAAAGCCAGGCATAATTATTCAGGGAACCCTTAGCCCCGGGAAGCACAGGCGGGACTCGTACCCGCCTTGGATAAAGCCGGACAACATCAACCGAGAACCCGAGAGCTATGCCTTAGTCACGGCAGGAATCGGAGGCGGCCGGTATGAAGTACACAGGTCAAACCTACTATGAACTCGAGGTTTGCGGGCTGAAAAGGAGGCTTCCGTTGATCCAGGTGAAGCCGGACCTATGGATCGCATCTTTCGTGATGTTGGGGGATACGCAGCTGGTGAACGTGTGCGCCGGGGCCCTGGCGGCCAGGCTGGCCGGGTATGATTTCGACTTCTTGGTAGGGCCTGAAGCGAAGGCGGTGCCCCTGCTTCACGCCTTGTCCGCCATACTAGGGCACAGGCAATACATCGTGTGCAGGAAGAGCGTGAAATCGTACATGCAGGATCCTCTGATTGTGGAAACACAGTCCATAACCACAGAAGGGGTGCAAACCCTTGTGCTTGACGGGGTGGATGCAGCCAGACTCAGGGGCAAACGGGTGGCTGTAGTTGACGACGTGGTGTCCACAGGGGGAAGCATGGAAGCCGTTGACACGCTCATGGAAAAAGTGGGTGCACGGGTGGTGTGCAGGGCAGCGGTTCTGAAGGAGGGTTCGGATTATACGGGTGACCTCATTTACCTGCAGTACTTGCCGGTGTTCACTAGATAAGAGTTACCGGAGGACGGCGATGGGGCAGCAATAGGATGTTACTGCGCCATGGATTAGGATATCATTAACATACTAACCGGCTACTAAAACCCTGTTTAACAGGATACCGGTAGGATACCAATACTATAGCAGTATGATCGTTAGATACGTGGCAGGAGACTCACTCATGGAGCCAGCCAATCTGAATGGCAACAGGGGCGGAACCGCCCCTGTTTTCCGTATGCTTCATCATGCCTCATCCCGGTTACACCGGATTTCAGCTGCCGACCTACCAGTGCCTGATTTCCCGTCCGTGTGCTTCATCTAGTTCGACCGGCTCACTGCCTTCGACTTACTACCGTACACCGTCCCATTTCCCGGTAGGTTCATCGCCCGGATAGGATATCATAGGCCCACCTGGCGGCCCTACCGATTACGTCCACTCCTATGCGGGTGTCCTCCAGGTCTTGAGATAGGCACACAATCACGAAGCTGACATTGGGTCCGCTGATGATACCCGCATCATGGGTTACGCCCTGCATCTCGCCTGTCTTGTGGGCGCACACGGCTTCACGGGGCAGGTAACGAGGGAGCTTTTCGTTGATCTGCTGCCGCCTCAGTATTGCCATCATTGAGTCACAGTCCCCTGGGTTTTCTATGGTCCTTTCCGCCAGGCCCCTCAACAGCAGCGCAATGTCCTTGGCGGTTATCGTGTTCCACGGGCCTCTGGGCTTTGGCCTCATAAGGTGGGATTCCAACCTGCTACCGGTACATCCCTTGCTCTCCATGTACAGATTGATCACGTCTTTGCCCACCGTGTCGATGACGATGTTGGTTGCCGTATTGTCGCTTACCACTATCATCAGGTTGATGGTGTCGAGCAGGGTTATCTCCAGTCCTGAATGGAGCTCCTTGAGCACGCCGGAGCCTCCCACTTTGTCCTGGCTCCTCAAGATGTAAGTGTCATCCAGGCGGATCCTGCCTTCCCTGGCTTCGTGGAAGGCTGCCATCATGATGGGGATCTTGATGACAGAAGCTGACAAGAGGGGAGCTTCCTCGCTAAGGTAAATGCTGTCTTTCCCGTCCAGGGCTTCGATAGCTATGCCCCATTCGCCGCCTGCACGCTTAAGGATTTCAAGAAGCTCATCTTCATACCCTGTGAAAGCACCTGTAGCCCGAAGTGGTTGATCCATGTACGAAGCCTCCGTTCTCACCGGCTTGCCCGTGTCCAGCAGCCGGGCTTATCGCTCACTAACCGGTACTTCTTGTCTCGGGGAAAGAAATCCTGCAGCAGGGTCATGGTCCGTGGGAGGGTTTTAGACCCTTCGTGAAGAATACGCGTATCTAAACGAGGCTCGACTCGGACCACACCCTGAGCTTGGTTTAAGCATGTAACTGATTTCATATTCATGGGGAAGCACTCTTCCAGCTCGCGCGGCACCACCATCAGCCTAAGGGATGACCGCGCATCAGCAGACCGGCTGAGGTCGCTTGTGGATGCCCTTGTGTCGCGGTGAAAGGCATATTAGCCAAGTCAAGGAAAGGAGCTTGGGGATATGTGTGAGAAGCAGCATCTTACCGGAAACCGGCTTACCCCGGACCAGAAAGCCGCTGATTTTGAACACCTATTTCAAGTCATAAGGGACAACCATCCCTTTATCTGCCTAAAAGCAAGGGTTGAGGGGTACGATTGGCTAGCCCACTACCGCGAGTTCAGGAGCCTGGTGAAGGAAACCAGGGACGACCGGGAGTTCGCCCGGGCGATACGAAGGATACTGCTCCTGATCAACAACGGCCACACGGGTATTGCCGGCAGGATCGAGGCTACTCTTGTGCCGCGCCCTCCGGGTGTCGATGACAACTTTTGGGATGCGTGGGCTGCCCGGTTTGAAGGGATCGATCCTGATGTAGCGGAACGGTGGCAGACCTTATCCCGAGAACCTGAACAACGGGAAGATACCTTCCCCTCAATGGAGGCGGTTTACAGCGGGGGCGATTACGTGGTGGTTGGCGTTGCGCCGGCTTTGGAGGATACAGTTGATATACAGGAGGGTCTGCTGATCGAAAAGGTGAACGGCCAAGACGTCCACGACTATGTGGCCGGACTACGTGGCACGGGGCTGCTCAAGTACGATCCCATTCGAAAACGGCTGTACCAAGGCGTACTGTTGCTACCCGAGGGAACGGTGCGACTCGGCCTTGTAAACCTTGACGGTACTCGTAGAGAGCTGTCAATACCGGGGCGAACCGGACAGTACAGAGTGGCCTGGACCCGCTCTCCGGTATTGGACATGGCTGCATCAGGTAACCCATATCCCCGCACCGCCGGAAACCTTTACTCGTGCCTTCTGAAGGACGGCAGGGGAGACAATGTCGCCTACCTGCGGGTAGCTTCCATGACCTTCTGGTCTGACCGTCATAAGATGGAGCAGGAAACGGCCCTGCTCAAGGCATTCTTCCATGATATCAAGGAAGTACCTGCCCTTATCATAGATATACGAGGGAACCCAGGAGGCCAGGACCCGGCTTGGCACCGGATCGTGTCCCTTTTGGCCTCCGAAGAGTTGGAGGTGACGACCGCCATTGCCCTCCGGGATGGGGCTCTGGCGCGCCCCTTTGCTGAATGGCTTGAATCCAGGGCGGGAGCTGAGTATCTGATTGAACGCAGCCGGACCCATCTCAAGCTGCCTGCTGAGGTCATGTCGGGCGCCTTCAGGAACCCCTTCATCATACCCAAGAGTTTGAAACCTGACGAAGAATCTATCCGGTACAGGGGCAAGGTGTTTCTCCTTGTAGATGACCGGGTGTTTTCCGCAGCGGAAAGCTTTGCGGTGTTTTGCAAGTGGAGCGGGTTTGCCACCCTTGTGGGCTCACATACCGGCGGGGATGGGATAGGTTGGGAATCACTAGTGTGCAGGCTGCCCCACAGCGGCCTGGTGTTCATCTTTCCCATGGCTATGGGCATCAATCCGGATATGACGGTAAACGAAGAAGTGCATACTCTACCCCACGTGTTGGTTGAACAAACCGTTGAGGACCTGCTCAAAGCTGCAGCCCAGGACAAACCTGCAGCTTGCCCGGACCCCGGCTCAGACACGGTGTTGCGGAAATGCCTGGAGCTTGCAGGAAGGGGCAACGCTATCTAGTACCCCTGTATCCTTGGGTTGTAAGTCACTCCGACACTGTGTGTCGGAGTGATTCTTGTACGATCTAGGGAGAACTGAGCCAGATGGGTCCAACCGGCGAAGCTGTATCAAACACCGGCAGATGTGACCCGGGCAGGCGAGGCTGGTGGCTGGAAACTGAACCCCTTGGAGATTTGTCAGAGGAAGTGAATGGGCGTGAAGCAATTGCTTACAGAGTTAATGGCCAATGGCGGATTGGACGGTTTCAAGGGCGATGAGTTGCACTTGCCGTTTCTACTGTCGGGGATTGTGCTTATCAGAAAAGGCGCCCTGAGCGCCGCTGCCAAGATGCTTGGCTGTGTGCGGACATGGGGCGAACCTGAGATCCGGCTGCTTAAGCGCTCGGTTGAACCCGATAGGCTGCTTAACATGGTGGCCGAGGACGTCCACGGAAGCTTCGGCAAGGCCGAGTGTTACGGCCCCCTCGGCCTGGCCTTGGGCGCGATTCTAGGGCCAGACCTGGCGGGACTTGTAGACAGCTTCTACCAAGAAGCCCCGGAATTCCTGACCAGGGTGGTCGGTCTGGCATACGAGGGCAGGTGGGAAAGGTTGGAGAACTTGGTCACGGGAGAACCGGTGGCCCTTGTATGGGAGATGCTCAACCCCTACGATCCCAAGGCTATCAAGGTACTGAGCGCCAGGGGCGAGGATTTAGGATATCTACGAAAGAGCGTTGCCCATAGCATGGTTCGGAGGGCTAAAGGAGGGGCTTGTCTATCGGGCAGGATAGTGTCTGTACTGGGTGGCGGATTCGACGTGAATACCAGGCTGAACATAGAAGTGAAGGTGTGGAACGATGCATCTCCGGTCCTCCGGTTGACAGAACACGGGTGGTGGTATAGATGCCCCTCTGCTTAGTTGTCTACCCTCCCTCCTTGTGCAAGGTGACAATTATGGTAGGATGTTACAGGGCTCTGTCGAATATCCCAGGCGAAAGGCTCCAAGTGGGCGCAAGGGGGGAGGGGCCCGATGAGCCTTGAGGGACTAAAGGGAGAAAGCTACTTCGGACGCATCATCAGGGCATACCGGGAACTACTCGGCATCCTTTCAGCCGAAGCCCCGGTGATGGTGGTTTCCGTATTCGCCGTAGCCCTTGCCTTGGGGATCATGAAGCTGCTGGGCTTGTTCCTGAACAAGCGTTTGCTTGATGACGGGATCGCCTTGGCCCGGGGTCTTATCACATACCGCGAATACCTGCCGTACCTCGTCCTTTTTGTAGTGCTTTCTGTGTTGCCCGGCCTGCTGGAGGGTGTATATGTATACGGTTTCGTCGAACCCCGGTCCCTGCTCATCCTGCGCACCAAGTTCAAAGGCCGGATGCTCGACAAACTCAGCCGGATGAAGTACGAGCACCTTGAAAGCGAGTCCTCGATGGAGATCATCGACAAGGCTTACCGCAGGGCCGAGAACTCCGCCCGCCACCTGTTCCCCATGTATGTGATGGGGCTCGAGGGGCTCGTGTATGGCCTGGGCATCTTGGTCTACGTGGTCTCAATCAAGTGGTGGCTGATCCTGACCATCCTTATCCCGGTCATAGCTGAGACGTGGTACCAGGCAAAATACAGCAAGAACATCTATGAAGAGATCGAGAGCTACTGGGCGAGGGAAAGGGCGTATCACACTCTAGGCGGTTATCTCAGGTCCAGGAGCCACCTTAACGAGGCCAAGCTTTTCGGGGCGTCGGATTATCTAATCGACACCTACAGGTCCCGCCTCAATGCCAGGAACCGCCAGTGGGAAACCTTCTACTTCAGGCATCTCAAAACCCATTTTACCGGAGAGAACATCACCAAGTTTGCCAAACTCGCCAACACCTTGCTCATATTGCGTCTGTACCTGTCAGGGCAGATCACGGTAGGCGCGTTCGTGGCGCTTTCAGCTTCCATGCTTACGACCGTGTTTGAGAACTTTGACTGGTTCATAGCCACTGTCAGATACAGCCATTATCACATTAACTTCTTCGACTATTGCGGCAAGTATCTAGCCCTTTCAGAAGAGCCCGATGACGGCAGCGATGAGGAGCCTCAAAGCTGCGACATCGAGTTCCGGGACGTGTGGTTTAGGTACCCGGGTACTGACCGCTATATCTTGAAAGGTATTTCATTCCACGTCAAAGAAGGGGAGAAGCTGTCCCTGGTGGGTGAGAACGGTCAGGGCAAGACCACCATAGTCAAGCTCCTGCTCAGGCTGTTCGAGCCGGACCGGGGCGAGATCCTGCTGGGCGGCCGACCCCTTGCGTCTTACTCCCGCAAGGTTCGGACCCGGATCTTCGGCCCTGTGTTCCAGGACTTCGTGAAATACTCCATTTCCCTCAAGGAGAACATCGGGGTCGGCTATCTTGAGCACATTGACGATCCTGAAACACTGGAAACTGCAGCCCGCAAAGGCAAGGTGGATGAGTTTGCCGACAGCCTTCCTCAGGGCTATGACACAATTCTGGGCAGGGACTTCGAAGGGGGCGTGGACCTTTCCGGAGGCCAATGGCAGCGGGTTGCTATCGCCAGGGCTTTCATGGGGGACAAGCCCATCCTGCTCCTGGACGAGCCCACCAGTCAGCTGGACCCCATAGCTGAAAGCGAGCTTTACCGGGAGTTCGCCGAAATGGCAGAGGGCAAGACGGCCATTTTCATCACCCACCGACTGGCTTCCACCATGATCACTGACAGGATCCTGGTGATCCAGGACGGGATGGTTACCCAGGAGGGTACCCACGAACAGCTCATGGCCCAGGGCGGGCTTTACGCCGACATGTTCAACGCCCAGAAACAGTGGTACGTAAAGGGCGCTTTAGCCGGGGAAGGGGGTGACCGGGATGAGTCATCCGTCCTCGGTTGAACCGGGCCATGGTCCGGGCGGTGCCTCCATGGCTGAAATCGGTGCCGGGCCTGGGCGGGGCATGAGCAATAGCATCATACGGGAAGACAACGCCGCCCGGGTCGAGGCCGCGCTGCTGAAGGAAAACCGGGGCACTCTGAGGCACCTGGCCAGGCTGTTTGTGTATGTGGTGTCATCTGCCAAGGCCATCTGCGCGATATACATATCCCTGACGGTAGCCCTGAGCCTCCTGCGTCCCGTAGCGGCATACCTGTGGGGGAAATACCTTGATGGGGCGATTGCCCATCAGCCGGGCGCCGGCGTGTTTCCGCTAATAGCGCTTGTGGTTGCGTATTACATGGTGGGCTTCTTGTGTCATCTTCTCGAACGATACACGGAGCCGGGCAGGGAGACCATCGAAGGGCTCGACCTGGTGCAGATGAACCGCTTCCAGGAACTGTTTTACTCCAGGCTGTTCAGGAAGATAGCTTCCCTTCGTGCCGAGTTCATGGAAGTGCCGAAGATAAACGACCTGATAGAGCGCGTGTTCGCATTTGCCGGCGTGGACGAATCCAGCGAGTTTAACCGTCAGGTAATGATAGGCGGTTACATGATCATTGCAAAGGCTGTGGGTGTGATCAGTATCGCTGCACTGTTGTGGGCATTTCACCCGGTCTTGACTATCATTGTGCTCATAGCTCCGGTACCGGTGTTGTACTCCACCTACATCGATCACAGGCTCCGGTTCCGGTTGATCAAAGATAACACTAAGCTCCGGCGCGAATTCGGGTACTATGAACGATTGATGCTGGGGCCGGCCGCCAAGGAAGTCAAGGCTCTTGGACTGCATGGGTTCTTCTTCGATAAGTGGAAACAACTGAGCGACGAATACGCCAGGCAGGAAAAGGACACCCAGATGCGGAGGGCGCTTCTGGGATTGGCATCCAGCACCGTGTCGGCGTTAGCCCTGGCCGGTGCCAACGTGTTGGCCATCGTGCTCATGACCAAGGGCCTTATCACCATCGGGCAACTGGGGAGCGTCATCCTCCTGGTTCAGGCGCTTATTTCAGATACATCGGGGCTGTTTTCATCGGCGGCTTCCTTCGTATCCAAGAAGAACGAAGCAGGCGTGTTCTTCGATCTGGTTGACCTTCCCGAGGAAGTTGACGCCGGACACTCCATAGAAAGCGTTAACACTGTTGAAGCCAAGAAGCTGAGGTACCGATACCCCCTTACCGACAAGTACGTGCTCAGAGATATCGATGTCGTCATACGGCGGGGCGAAAAGGTCGCGCTGGTAGGCGAAAACGGTGCGGGGAAAACCACCTTCGTCAAGCTGGTAAGCGGCATGTTACACCCTTCAGACGGACTGCTTCTGATCAACGGCATCCCTGTGGAGGAAATCAGGCTTGCATCGAGATATGGGGCCATGTCGGCTGTGTGCCAGGACCCTGCCAGGTACAACACCTTCACTGTAGCCGATAACGTGCACATCGGGGATACTGCCAGAGCGCGGGACGAAGGGGAGATCGAGGCAGCCCTAGCGTCTGCCGGCTTTGACGGGCCTCCGGGCGATGCTTTGTTGGGCAAGGACCTGGGCGGCACTGAGCTTTCGGGCGGGCAGTGGCAGAAACTTGCCATCGCACGGGGTTGGTACAGGGACCGGGACTTCATTATCCTCGACGAACCCACATCGAACCTTGATCCTCTGGCGGAAGCCGATATCTTCAGACGGTATCTCGAGATGTCCAGGGACCGCACGGTGATCATGGTGACCCACCGGATCAGCGTTGCTTCCCTGTGCGACCGGATAATAGTGTTCAAGGACGGCAGAATTGTGGAAGACGGGACTCACGATTCGCTGATTGAGCTCAATGGTGAGTACGCCCGGCTCCACGCAGAGCAGTCCCAGTGGTACCGGCGATGATCTGAGTCAATGACGGCACCGTACAACCGCCATATCATATTGGCCACCCCATGCCGGACGGTATGAGAATGGGCGAATGGAAGACTATGTTTTCCGATACCGGTGGTGTGGCTTGGAGAAGGACCGGGGCAGGCCAGGGCAGAATAGGGGCAAAATAGGAAAGAACGTGGCAGCATGGTGCAGAACAGGGGCTGATTCCATGGACGGCGCAAAACTCATCAAGATTGGTACGGTGACGACGGAGGCGGAGAGGGAGCTCCTTCGCTCAGCTCTTGAGTCTTACGGCATAGAGGTGGTGTTCCGGTCTTCTCTGCCTTCAAGCGTATATCCGGGCTTGACGCCGATTAAGGTATTTGTGCCTGGGAAGGACGCGGACTTGGCGAAAAGCATCCTTTCTGAAACAGCACAGCCGACAGAGAACACCAATGGGTTAGACGAGACCGTGTAGGGTTCTTCTTGCCGCCAGAGCGCGGTGAAGTGGATGTGCCGCCGGTGTGCTCGTGTGGGCACCGGATGCCATCGGCCTGCGGACCGTTCAGCTGGTCTCCTATTCATTCGTTATTGTCTCCGGGAACTTCCGGCGTACCGTATGTTCATGAACTCAGCCAGGTCCTTGCATGTGGTCACCAGATCTTCACGGGACAATTGGGTGACGGACTTCTTCCCCAGAGCCTGGAGCGCAAGTTTCATCTCTTCGGTGCAAGAGTTCAGGAAGTTGGCAAGGCTGGTTGCTGCCTGCTTTACATCAAGTTTATCCGCGTACTTGCCATCGTAGAGGACCATCTGGGCAGGCACCGCTTCCGGTATCACCTTGGCTACCTGGGTGTGTACTGCCGCCAGCACTGCAATCGTTCCGATATACACAGCATCGGCCCCTACAGCCAGCGCCTTGAGGAAGTGGCCTGGAGTTCTTAGCCCACCTGCTGCGATAACGCTGAAGCGGTCCCGCATTCCTTGTTCTTCAAGCCAATCGACTGCGCGCACAAGGCCGTACAGGGTTGGCAGCCCCACGTCGTCTTCGAGGGTAGGCGGCGCTACTGCGGTCCCGCCTTCAGCGCCGTCGATGACGATGAAATCTGCGTTAGTCTTGGCAATCACCTGGAGCTCTTGTTCGATGAAATCGCTGGCAGCTATTTTCACGCCTACAGGCACATCGTGTTCTGACTTGAGCTTATTCACCAGGTCTACGATGTTTCTTGGAGAGGAAACGCCAGGCATGCGGGCCCGCACTGTAGCGTCTTCGCCTTCCTTCAGGTGCCATGTTTCTCTCAGATGTTCTCCTATTTTTCCGCTTTGCATGGTAGATTCAACCGCTCCGCCAAAAGCTCCCTGGCCTAGTTGGACCTCTATAGCGTCCAACAGATCGAGCTGTTCGCGCGACGCTAACCATCCGCCCCTGTTGTACTGGCCTACCAGGTATTTTGCCAGTGAGCGGGTTTCAGGAGCTACACCTGATTCACCGGTATTGGTTGAAGTACCTGCAATGGCTGAGCCCTCTGCCAGGGCCATTTTCATTTTGAGGCTGAGGGATCCTCCATAAGACATGCCTGTTATCATTATGGGTATGTTAAGTTCCAGGGGTTTCTTTGCATTCTTACCGATAACGGTAGTGGTATTGATCTCGTCAAGGGTCTCTGTGGGTAGTTGGAACAGTTGTCTTGGGGAGAGCAGAATCTCTTCCCATGGGGAGCGTACCACCGGGCTTCCGAAGGGCCTCTGCAGTGCCTTGCCTGTTTGGGCCCGCATACCGGCCTCGATTATGGCCCGCGGGCCCAGTTTATCTGCTACAGTCACGAGTTCAGCAGGATTGGTTGGGTAGTCCTGGTTTAGCATTGCACGGGTCAGGTTATCCGCCAATGGGTTCATGAGTTTCATGAGAATCCAGTTCATCATCTAGGCATTGCTCCTCATCCAAGGTATCGTTCCTCGTCATTGCTCGCTCCTCACTCATCGTTGTTATAAGAAGATCATTCCCAGGATCATTTGTTTTCTTGTGGCCTGTTTGGGATTAGAGCAATGCCCTTTGGGGCTCTGAGCACTTATCTATCGACAGGCGGCATTTTTTCCGGATCCCAACCTTTCATGTGGAACACCCGCTCTCTTCCGTAGTAGTCGTGGAGCAGGTTGAGTATCTCGCCGAACCTCTGGAAGTGTACGATCTCCCGTTGCCACAGGAACCTAAGGGTATCTGTCACATCGGGGTCGTCTGAAAGCTGTATCAGGTACTCGTAGGTAGATCTCGCTTTTTGCTCTGCTGCCATGTTTTCGTGAATGTCGGTAATGGGATCTCCCTTTGATTGGATATACGCAGCTACCCAGGGTACCCCTTCGGCGTTTACAAAATAGAGGGCCTTATCGTGGTCAGCGTAGTACCCATCCAGCCCAGCCCGCTTTATGTCTGCTATGCTTGCATCCCTTATCAGGTTGTACACCAGAGTCGCAACTATCTCCATGTGCGCAAGCTCTTCGGTGCCTATATCTGTCAACGCTGCTTTTGCCTCGGGGATAGGCATAGTATATCTTTGGGTCAGGTATCTCAAAGAAGCGGCGAGCTCACCGTCCGGGCCGCCGTATTGGGTGATCACAGCTTTTGCCAGCCTAGGGTTGGTCGATCTAACCCTGGCGGGGTATTGGAGCATTTTTTGATAAACCCACATGCCTTCTCAACTCCTTCTCCAGTTTACTTCCCATGGCCACGGGTCTTGGATCCATTGCCAGGTGCGTCCTGTCATTCCCAGGCCAAAATTGAGCAGCGGCCCGTAGACACGCTCATACTCCATCTTTGCACTCATCAGCTCCTGTGATCTCATCCTGAATTCCTGCAGGGCTCTCATGTCGTCAGGGTGTGTATCCAGATACAGGTTGAGTTCCGTAGCGGCGAACTGAAGCTCCATAATCCTAAGTAGCATTTCTTTCTGTTGTGCATTCATGTCAAACCCCTCCTATGTCCCGGGCGGTTTCTGGTAAAGCGGCACAGTCCTTACCAGCTCCGGAAAAAGTGTTCCTGTCCTGAGCGCATCACGGAGGCTGAGGGTCTGGCCGAACATTTGCCAGGGCACATATGCTGTAGCAAGTTCGCCGAAAATCAGACTGGAAGGTGTGTCCGGCGTAGACTGGGCTGCAACCTGGCTTGCTTCGGCTTCCCCGCCTCCGAACGGCCAATCAGGTTCACCTTGGCCGCCTTGTTCGTGGCATGAAACTTCTTTACCTTGGTTGTCTATGAAGCCCGCATCAGGGTAAGACTCATGGGGGACTCCATGCTCAAGAAGGTCGTCTGGGTTGACACGGCAACAATCGTTCGTAGGCCGGGTTCTGTCTGAAATGTCTATGGCTGGGGCCGCAGATTGATTTCCAGTAAGGTCTGGGGATGAAACCAGCTTGTCGTCAACTTGCATATCTTCATACAGCTGAGCTGGACGCCTGAGCCTCCGTCTTGCCTGCTCATGTGCGAGTTCCCGTTCTGAGTCGCGAAAAAGCCTGAAAGGCTTCTGACTGCCTGGTAATTGTCTTCGCATATGCAGGTCCTCCTCACCTCAAGAGATTATTATCATTGCAGTTTATGTAAACGACCGGGTTTCGGTGTATGGATAATCGGAACGTAGCTTGCAGGTGACTTCACGGTGTCAGAGGGCGAACCGGACTCAGGGGAGGGTTGTGGCTTTTCAAAGTCGACCAGGTCCGGACGAGGGCTGCGGCTTTTTCATACAGCAGTCTGAAATTTATACAGCACCGGGCCGAAACTGGGCAAAAGCTGAACAGGTTTCGGGAGAAGCTGTAGCTTTTTTGAACAGTAGCTTAGAATTTGGTTAGCTTCCTCAGAAACCTGTACAAAAATGATGCAGCTTTTCGAGGACCTGTATCAAGATCAGCCAGGTCCGGATTAAGACTGCAGTTTTTTCATACGCCCGTCTCAGATTTACTCATCATCCCGCGGAACATGTGCAAGAACTAGACAGCTTTCAGCAAGACCTGCTCCTTTTTCATACGGTAGCTCGGAAATGACGCAGCTACTACCGGAATTGTCACCCACGGTTTGGTAAGTGAGCAACTTAGTAGGCCTAAGAACATAGATGATTTCCATGGTTCTTGGAATTGGGACTACAGCCCTAATCCGACATATTGAGGCTGTCAATATAACAACAGGAAGAATTGGGTGGGTTTGGTTGAAGGTTGCTCAAAATAAGTGTTATCATTATTTGAACCACATGTTATAATACCCTCATTGCAATGTATGAATATACATCACGCTTCAAGACAATGCATGATAAGTCGCACCGGTGCTGATTTGATGATCAAGTTTATGCAACCTGGCTGTGCGCAAGAGTGGGGGGAGGAGGTGATCAATCGATTGGCCTGCGCTAGATAAAGCAGGCTTTCCGGAGTTGCCAGGTTCGGGGTTACTGATGCCTGACTTACCCTATCACTGAACTGATAATGTTGTAATTCTAGTGATTTCATGAATTACGATTCAACTTACGAAAGGGGAAACTAAGATGAAAAAACGTCTTGCAATGATATCTATGGTTATCCTTTTGACACTGTCGCTAATGGCCGGCTGCACTCAACAGCCCGAGCCAGAGGCCGAGGCCCCCAATGGTAACGGTGGGCCGGAAGCTCCGATCATGAGTCTTATTGCCGTTGGCGAATGCACTTTTGCACCGTTTGAGTATATAGATGAAGCCACTGGTGAACCTGCAGGATTTGACGTAGACCTGATCAAGGCGATAGCTGAAGCTGCTAATTTCGAGGTCGAGTACAAGAATATGGACTGGAACAGCCTTATTGCATCGCTTCAGACTGGAGAGGCTGACCTTGTGGTATCCGGCATGACCATTACTGACGAAAGAGCTCTTGAAGTCAAGTTTTCGGACCCGTATTTTGAATCAGGGCAGGCATGGTGTGTAGAAGAAGGTTCGCCTATCAAGTCCTTGGATGACCTGGCTGGAAAGACAGTTGGGGTCCAAATCAACACCACAGGCGATTATGCCGCACAGAAACTGGACGAGATGTTCAAAGAAGAGGGCAAGCAGGGGCTGGGTATCAAGAGGCTGGAACATGCTGCAGACGTGTTCAATGAGTTGAGAGTGGGCGGAGTCGACGCAGTCATCTCTGACCTGCCGGTTATTCAGGAGTACCTGAAGAATAACCCCGAATCAAACATGATCATTCCTGAACCTGCATTTACAGTTGAGTACTATGGCATAGCCATGCGCAAGCAAGATAAGGAGATCCATGAGCTTATCAACAAGGGCCTGGCAGTGATAAAAGCCAGCGGTAAGTATGACGAGTTGTATGAGAAATATTTCGGGACCAAATAGAACTCGCCATAGTGAGGACAGATGTAAGACTTGAGCAACTGATGCCCTTGCACTGCAAGAGCTTCATGGCGCAAGCGGGATTGTGCAAGTTCAAGCAGGAAACGGAAAAATCGGACAGAGCGGAGAAACCATGAGTCCGCTGCAGATAAATATACCAGGCAGGCACGGTCATACGTGCGAACAACGTGGGTCCCATGGATGGGAGACCGCTAGGGGAGGGAGCAGCTCTGTTTAAGTTTGACTTAGGTGTGGTGGCAAGGTATTTACCCTTCTTGGTGAGAGGGGTCGGAATTACGATTGAGTTCACCCTTATATCGTTCTTGCTCGCAATTGTGCTTGGCCTGGTGATTGCCCTTGGCCGTATTAGCAAGAACAGGTTTGTCCGGATCCCGTGTCAGATATATATAGACTTCATAAGAGGTACGCCTCTGCTTGCCCAGGTCTACCTGGTACACTTTGGGTTGCCCCAGATATTTGGCTACAAACCTGTCGGGTTCATTGACGCCCTCATCGCCCTTACCCTGAATTCCTCAGCCTACATGGCGGAGATATACAGGGCTGGGATAGAGTCTATCGAAGCCGGGCAGATGGAAGCTGCAAGATCCTTGGGGATGACATATGGCCAGGCTATGCGGTACGTGATTCTCCCTCAGACTATCAGACGGGTAATTCCGCCCATGGGAAACGAATTCATCACCCTACTTAAAGAGTCATCTCTTGTGTCTGTGATAGGTATGGAAGACCTGATGATGCGGGCCAAGATGATGGCCGGTCGGAGTTTCCGGCCTTTTGAAGCGTACTTCACTTCAGCCCTGATATACCTTGCAATGACCTTCACTTTCAGTAGGGTGTTAGGGCGGGTAGAAGGGAGGCTTAAGGTCAGTGGTCGAGGTTAAACAACTCCACAAGAGTTTCGGCGACCTCCACGTACTTCGCGGCATAGACCTTGAGGTAAAGAAAGGCGAGGTAGTGGTCATAATCGGGCCAAGCGGATCGGGCAAAAGCACCTTCTTGCGCTGCATAAATCACCTGGAACAGCCAAGTTCAGGGGAGATTCACATCGATGGCGGAAATCTTGACGATGGGAGCGTTGACATAAACCTGATACGGCGGACTGTAGGAATGGTGTTTCAGCAGTTCAATCTTTTTCCTCATCTTACTGCGCTTCAGAACGTCTGCCTTGCTCCAACCAAAGTCTTGAATATGCCTGTGGCAGAAGCTGAGGAACTAGGCAGGGAACTGCTAAAGAAGGTAGGGCTTGCCGACAAAGAGGCGGCATACCCACAGCAGCTTTCAGGAGGGCAACAGCAAAGGGTGGCGATTGCAAGGGCGCTGGCCATGAAACCCAAACTGATGTTGTTTGACGAGCCCACTTCTGCGCTGGACCCTGAGATGATTGGCGAGGTCCTTATGGTTATGAAAGAACTTGCGCTTGATGGCATGACCATGCTTGTCGTAAGCCATGAGATGGGCTTTGCCAGGGAAGTAGCGGATAGGATTGTATTCATGGACGAAGGACTGATAATCGAGGAAGGAGAACCTTCTGAGTTTTTCAGCAATCCAAAGCATGAGAGAACCAAAGCTTTTATGAGCAAGATTCTGTGAATGGCCGGAACGGGTAGGTTGAAACGGTCACTTGCCCCGGTTCAGGCGGGCGCCCCGTTCGGACAATGCGGTTCCCCGGAGCCAAGCTCTATGGGGAACCGTTTGACTTTGCTACCGTCAATGAAGAAGGGGCGAGGCAGATACTTCTTCAAACTCTCAGTTACCTATCTGGTGTTCGTTTTGCTGTGCCTTTTGTGTCTACCTGTGTAAAGTGAGCCAGGCAGCTATAGCCTGCTGCGTGAAACTGGTAAACTCTAATAGACTTCTAGAGTGATTAGTAAGAGGTAGTAAGGTATTGCTGCTTGTGTAGGCCGGACCATAGACACATGGGGAGGGAAGGCAGTGGACTTAATTCTCCAGGGCTTAAGTAATCCTTTCCTTGGGCCGGTGTTTGCGGCTATCGCAGGAATCCTGGCTTCAGCAAGCCCATGTGCCATGTCTGCCGTTCCCCTCATGGTGGCGCATATCGCAGGTGCCAGTCCTGAAACGCGTAAGCGTCAAACTGCCCTATTTGTACTGGGGATGGCTATAGCCCTTTCGGCAACGGGTATGGTTGCCGGGTTGCTTGGAAAATCCCTGCTGTTTGCAGCGCCCTGGATAAGGTGGGTTGCCGCAATTGTGTTTGTGCTCGCCGGACTGTCTTACTTGGAAGTATTCGGGGTTTCAAGAACCTGTAATGCTAACATTCCTTTAGAGGCGTTGCCCGGCAGCGATGCAGAAAACGTACATGAAACAACCGGGCCGGATAGTGCCAAGCCAGGGGGAAGTGCCGGGGTTGTCCTGAGATCCATCGCCCTAGGAATGCTCTACGGCCTGTCTGCATCTCCGTGCTCAACACCTGCGCTGTTGGCTATCCTTACCATAGTCGCGTCATCAGGTTCGGTGGTAAGAGGTGGCTTATTGCTGCTAGGATACTCGCTGGGCCAATCCATATTGGTGCTTTTCGCAGGGCTTTTTGCTACCCAGTTTGCAGAGTTTCTGGAAAGCGGGCGGAATGTCCGATTGCTTGAGATTCTTAGGAAAGCCGGTGGTGTGATAATCGCCGGTTTCGGAGTGTACTTGATGGTGAGGCCTTACTTGTAACGGCTTATCTCCTATGAGCGGCTATCCCCTGTCACACCGGAGAGGAGGGATTATCTATGAACACATGTCCTTTGGCTGTTTTGACCGGTAACCGGTGTTTCAGAATCGTGGCTCTGGTTCTCGTGCTCCTGGTAGCAGCCGGGGGATGGTACTGGAACATGGCGCAGACTCCAAAACTGAACCCTGACGAAATCACCATTGATGACATATCACCTGAGGATCTCAGCTCATATCTCACCGGAGAAAAGCGCGGCATCTTGGAATTTTACACCAACTCCTGTCCGTACTGTGTGATGATTGAGCCTGAGCTTGCGGAGCTTAAAGCAAAGTACGGGGAAGAGGTTTTCATTGTCAAGATAAGCGCAGAACGCTACCCGGAGGAAGCTTCCAAGTACCGCATCCGCGGGGTTCCTACCCTTGTATTCCTGGACCAATCAGGCAACGCCAAAGCCAGTTTGGCAGGTTACCGCGATTCTGAGGGGATCGCCCGGATTCTCAAACACCTTGGGTTTATTGAGTAGTTACAAGTTCAAGCAAGGTGACAAAGTCTGCAGATTCCAGGATGTACCACGGATACGGGCGGCCGTTTAACAAGTATTCCCCGTAAGCCCAATCTACAAATCCCAGGGCCTTGTCCCAGTCTCCCATCATAAGTGAGGCAACCGCGACGCTTGTCCAGGGGAACCTGTCCTTCTTTACGCCTATTTCCCATGCGGGGAAGTTTTGCACAAAGGTGTTCCATATGGCATGGGCTTCAGGATCTTCCGGGGATATCAGGCCGCAGGTCAACAGGTATAGCTGTGATACGCCGTCAGGATACCATTTGCCGACCCTGGGAAACCGCTTCCAGATAGGCGACGCTGACCAGGCGAAGACTCCTCGTTCAGGTTCATAGAGCACGTTGAAAATGCCGTCTTTGATTCTGGCTGCCACATGCTTCAAGTAATCCGCGTCGTCAGCGTAACCTTCTTCAAGCAGAACCTGCGACCAATCCATCAAGCCCCGGTAGTTTTCAGCGTTGTCCATGAGGTACTTTGTCCATGAACCGGGTTTTACAAATACGAGCCCGTCTTCGTCTTGCAGGTTCACCACTACACTTGCCACCAGGCTGATATCGGGTAAGTTGGAACGGATCAAATCCCTGTCGCCGGTTGTGAAGTAGTATTCACCTAAAAGTGACAGGAAGGTGGAGGCATAACTGTCTGCTGAATCGTAATTGCCCGTAGGTATCATTATTATCCCCTTGAGTTCACCGTCAGTGCCGGATGAATTGTCATGAGGCAGGTATTCCACCTTGTAGTCGTATATAGTGCCTGAAAGGCCCCACCGGTCAAGTTTGTTGAGGCTGGACAGGTACCAAATGATGTAGTCCCTAACTGCTTCAGCGTCGATAGTCAATAGCTTTCTTGCTGCAAGGTTTGCAAAATATGGGATTACTGTGTTGCTTCCTGGTGATTGGGCTAGAGCACCGTTTGGCAAGCTGCAGCTTAACAGCCAGGCCAGCTCGCCTTCAATAAGCGAAGTTAAGTGCGTCGAAGTCAGGTAAGAGGGATTGGAAGCAGCTCCGGCTACCGGCTCATCCTGCCTTGAGTCGTGGTGCATTCCGAGAGACCGGCTGTTAGTGTACAGGCTGATATGTATAGTGGTGGCAAGCACCGCGAGGGTAATAACAGTCACGGCTGCCAGAATA
>FZPS01000197.1_pt95 | contig 35307 bp, 28 predicted proteins | sample 1817821 | NCBI WGS metagenome assembly FZPS01 (sample SAMEA104158645, study PRJEB21678) | metagenome | place: Germany | collected 2015-04-21
ACGCTTCATATATGATGCCTCCTGTGTTATTTGATTTGTGGTTACTTGTCTGGCAACTCACAATTCAAATTTTACAGTGTGGCATCTATTTTTTCAAAGTTCATTTATTTTCTTTACAGGAATGCTCTTTACATAAATACCTAATATGGTATATCATATCACTTTTTTAATATAAAATCAAATGTCTTAAAACAACAAGAAATAACAATCTGTCAGTCCTTCCGGACTTTTTGATTTTTTTGCAAGCTGATTTATCCTGCCTATTAATTTCTTATCCAAAATACAGTCCTCCTCAATTTTTAAAAAATAAAAAAGTTCGTTAAACTATTGACAATCTCAATGATTTATTGTAAATTTCAAATATACACTTAATATTTTTATCATTTTATATTATAATATAAGTTTTTGAGAAGAATAGTATGTCAGAAACTACAATTTTTAAAATGATAGTGCAAATAATAAATTTTTAATAGGTAGGTGAAAAAAATGTTTACTATTCAAACTCTAAACAAAATTTCCGCAAAGGGATTGGAGATTTTTCCAAGGGATCAATATGAAATAGCAACTGAAATTTCAAATCCTGACGCAATAATTTTAAGGAGCTTTAAAATGCACGACATGGAGTTGCCTCCTAAATTAAAAGCAATTGCTAGGGCTGGTGCTGGCGTTAATAACATTCCTATAGATAAATGCACCCAAAGAGGCATTGTTGTATTTAATACTCCAGGAGCTAATGCAAATGCCGTTAAAGAACTTGTGCTTGCAGCTCTACTTTTATCCTCAAGAAAAATTCATGCCGGAATATCTTGGGCTCAATCCTTAAAAGGAAATGGAAGCGAAGTATCAGCACTTGTTGAAAAAGGGAAGTCACAATTTAGTGGTCCTGAAATTAAAGGGAAAACACTTGGAGTTATTGGACTTGGTGCTATAGGTGTAATGGTTGCAAATGATGCTTTGTCACTTGGAATGAATGTAATAGGCTATGACCCTTTTATCTCAATAAATTCTGCATGGGAACTTTCAAGTAATGTTGCAAAAGCTTCAAGCCTTGATCATTTACTTTCTATTTCAGATTATATTAGTATACATGTACCTTTTAATGAAAACACAAGTGGTATGATAAACAAAAATACTTTAAAAATTATGAAAAAAGGCGTAAGAATATTGAACTTTGCAAGAGGCGGATTAGTTGACAACAAAGCAGTTTTAGAAGCTATTGAAAATGGAAAAGTAGCATGTTATGTAACAGATTTTCCAGAAGAAGAGCTGCTTGGAAATGAGCATATAATAGCAATTCCCCACTTAGGAGCCTCTACTCCTGAATCTGAAGAAAATTGTGCTCTAATGGCAGCAAGCCAGCTTAGAGATTTTTTAGAAAAAGGAAATATAAGAAATTCTGTTAATTACGCTAATTGCGAGCTTCCTTTTTCCGGAGATACAAGAATAATAAGTGCTCATGATAATATTCCTAATATGTTAGGGCAAATTACTACAATACTTGCACAAAACAATTATAATATTGCAGACATGATCAGCAAAAACAAAGATAAAACTGGCTACACCATTGTAGATATTAATGGAAAAATATCAAAAGAAATAGTTGAAAAAATTAAAGCTGTATCCGGAATAAACATGGTTAACGTTATAGATATATCAAATGGCAAAAACTAAATATAAATATTTAGTTAAACTTTTTTAAAAAACCGTCCAAATGTTTAAATCAGTTGGACGGTTTTTTTATTTCATCTAATTAATTTTTTCATAAGCATCTGTACTGTAATTGTTAAATGGATCCCAGAAAAACCATTCTTCATATCCTGCATCATAAACAGCTTTTATTTGCTGTTTTGCCTGTTCAGTTCCGTACTTTTGATAATTGCCGGCACCTATCCAGGAGGCAGTAAAATCCTGCAAAAACGGTCTTATAATAGGTGTATGTCCTTCCACCTTCTCATACCTTGATTTAGCTTTTAAAAGAGTATTTAAAACAATTCCATACGGGTCTAAATCCGGCTTTGGAAATACCACACCATTAATGGACTGTCCTAGTGCATAATGAGAAGGATATATCATAGGAGATATATAATCTAAGTTCTCTCCAATATCCTCAAAAACTTGCCCTATCCCTTCTGTATCACCAGGGGTCTCACAAACAATTGCAAATATATCACCGGATAGTATTTCTCCTTCTAACTCTTTTCTTGCGTATGCTAAAAAGTCATTTACAACTTCAGGTGCTTCTCTATCGTCTTTACTTTCAAACACCATATCACTTCTTTTTCCATCTGGAAATCTTATATAATCAAATTGTATCTCATCAAATCCTTTGTCTAATGCTTCTCTTGCAATATCTATTGCATATTTCCAACACTCTTCATTATAAGGATCAATCCAGTTTGTGCCATTAAAAACATATAACCCTCCATCTTTGTTTTTTATAGCATATTCAGGCTTTTTTTCTGCAAGAATAGGATCTTTAAAAACCACTATTCTTCCTATTGTATATATATCATTTTCTTTTAATTTAGTTGTAACTTTGTCAATATCAAATCTAACTTCCACTGCCCCTATTTCATTTGCTAATGGAACATTTGAATTATATCCTACTGTACCATAGTCATTTTTTAAATCTATAACATAGGCATTTATTTCAGTAGTATTTGCAAGTTCAATATAGTGGTCAAGTCTTGCGCCAGCTGTAGATGCAGTTAAGTATAATCCTCTTGCTTTAACTCTTTTTTTATCCCCATTATTAAAAGGAGTGCCATCTCCTTCATCTTCTATCTCTTCCTCTTCCTCAATCTCTTCTGGAACATCTGTATTTTCATCTTCTCCCTCTTGAGTTGCTGGAACTTGGGTTTCTTGAGAGTTCATTGGTTCTTCTGTGTCGGTATCTGCATTACACCCAACAAACATCATAACTAAAACACTGATTAAAAGCATTAGAGAAATTCTTTTCATAATAGATTTTTTCATAAAAAACGACCTCCCATTGATTTTTATTATATAAAAATGCTCTATAAATAGATACAAATATAACCTGCAAAGAATACAGCATAGTTTTATAAATATTATCACAAATCACAAAAACTAACATAAATCACAAAGAACTAACATAAATCTACGAAAAGTACTAGTGTGTATAAAAAAAGTTTACAAAAGAACAATTTACATTTAAACTTTATCAAATAAATAAGAAAAATGCAATAATCCAATTTATTCTGTAGTAAAATATTTTGACACACAGGATAGGTGCATATATAATTTAATTATTAATATGTTTATAGCTATTCTAAATAGAATAAGTCTACAAAAAACAGGAGAGATAAATAATGAAATATAGTTTTAAAAACGCCTTTACAGTATTACTTTTATTTTTAATCTTTTTTGCTTCTATACCTGTTTATTCTACTTCCTCTAATAACAATTCCTACATTACTTTGAACGAAAATTGGCAATACTGTATAGGAGATTTACAACAAGATAATTTGAAGTGGAATGATATTGAAAATATATTAACCTATATGGAAAGACCTAAAAATTGTGATACAGTTTGGCTGAGAATAAAAATACCTTCTGCTAATTGGGTATCTCCTGCTATTTACTTTCAAGAGATTTATGGCGAATCCATTTCAATGTATATAAATGAGCGGTTAATTTTTGATAACAAACACTTGCGTTCAAATACTGACAAAAAATCATTTATAGTCCCACTTATCCCTGACGACTACGGACATTATCTGTATATTAAGATATCATTAAATCTTTATCATAGATTTGGGCCTGTCAAAAATGTTTATTTTGGAGATTACCAAAAAATATTTTCTTTGTTTGCAAAAAAAGGATATGTTAGTGAAGTAATTGGATTTTCATTGGTGTTTTTAAGCATACTTTTGCTTATTTCAGCATTTCTTATTGCTGGTCCTAGTAAAAAAATTGTTCTCTCCCTATGCCCTGTATTAATGTGCATGGGGTTGGTGTATATTGTACAGTTTTCAAATTTTATTGGAAAATTCCCCAGATTTAATTGGGTGTATAATGGATACTTAAGTACTCTGATACTAGGTTCCTTAATTTCAGTAACTTATTTTTTCAAACAAATTTTTGGAGAAGGCTATAAAAAAATAATAAATATATCCTTAAAAATAAATATAATTGTGTTTATTATTATGCTTTTACACAATACGGGAGTTTTTGAATTGGGTTATCATGCTTACGTTTACATTCTTGGAGGATGGTCATTAATTAGCATGATAATACTTATAGCAACTGCAACATATAACTCCTATAAAGGAAATACTGATGCTAAAATATTTATGGCTGGTTTTTGCGGTTTTGCAGGTATTCTTATCACTGAAATGTTTATATTTTTATTTTATTCTAATAACTATAGATTTTCACTTTTTCAATGGGGTATACTTATTTTTATATTTTCCCAGATAATTATTCTAGCGAGAAAAATTACTTCTCTTCACAATAAAACAATTCTTTATTCAAAAAGGCTTGAGAAAAAGAATGCTCAATTGGATTTAATGTGGAATGAAGTTAAAAAGTCCAGAGACAGACTGGCAGAATTAAATAGAACTTTAGAAGATAAAGTTATTGAAAGAACCTCTCAGCTTCAAGAGGCAAATAGTGAACTTACTTTACTTAATGAAGAGCTGCATGCATCAAATATAGAACTAAGTGAAACTTTAGAAATGCTAAAAAATACTCAGGAACAATTGATAAAATCAGAAAAAATGGCTGCATTAGGTCAGCTTGTTTCAGGAATTGCCCATGAACTTAACACTCCTTTAGGAGCTATACAGGCATCAGTTAATAATATGGTAGAATATATTGAAAACCTCATTAATTTATTATCTTATTTCTTAAAAGATGCTACACCTGAAAAAATTCAAATGCTTTTGTCTCTTATTAAAAGTTCAAAAAACAACACTAATTATATTTCTACAAAAGATGAGCGGAAACACAAAAGAGCTCTTTTAAAAGAATTAAATCAACTAGAAATAAAAAATGCACACAAATTAGCAGACCAGCTCACATCTTTAGGTATATCAGATTATCAGCCATATATTAAAATTTTAGAAAATCCTAAATTACACATAATAATAGAAATTGCTCATTTAACTATAAATCTTAAAAACAGTGCATATACCATATCTTTAGCTGCTGAAAAAACCACTAAAGTTGTATTTGCACTAAAATCCTATTCCCATCAAAGTAATCCAACTGAAAAAGAAGACACAGATGTAATTCAAACTATTGAAACTGTACTTACAATATATAATAATAAAATCAAGTCTGGCATTGAAGTTGTAAAGAATTATACTGATATTCCTAAAATTAAGTCCAACGCTGATGAGCTTACCCAAGTATGGACAAATATAATTCACAATGCCATTCAAGCTATGGAATATAAAGGAGTACTTACAATAGACGCATATACAAAAAATAATAACATAATTGTATCAATTACCGATTCAGGTTCAGGAATTCCTGATAACATAAAGGATAAAATTTTTCAGCCTTTTTTTACAACTAAACCCTTAGGTGAAGGAACAGGATTAGGTCTTGATATTGTAACTACAATTATTAATAATCACGGAGGAAAAATTGAAGTGAGCACTAGACCTGGCAAAACAACCTTTTCTGTCTATATTCCAATAAATAAAGATTCCATAGATGATAAAAACCTTAAGTAATATTCATTGCAAAGACAACATCTGTTTTTTTATTATTTACCAATCATAATCCCCTCCATGAGGATCATTGCCTGAATATGGGATTACAATATAAAACAGATTTGCCTTTTCTTCAAGAACTCTTATTTGGATATTTCCCGTAGATATGCCAAACTCCTTTTCAATGGTTTTATTAGGTTCTTTTAATAAGTTTTGTTTAAATTCATCATCGCAAATAGCCCTATTTATTATCTTTTCCCTAAGCTCTTCTGCTCTCATTTTACTTCCTCCTTTTTTTGTCAATTTGCTATATCATAACCTTTCATAAGCTTTTTAAAATTTCTACAGGCAGCACTCACTTCAATTATTTATTAAAAATATTTTTGTCAACCCAACTAAAAAATCCACCTAATTTTATTTCCCTCCTTTTTGCTAAACAAATTTCTCTTTGAACTTTCATAAAATTAAATATACTGTCATTGAATTCTTTTATATACATGTTTTCATCCCCAATTATTAAGTTTAAATTATGAGAGTTTTCGACTAACGCCATATATAGATCATCTAATAGAGTTCCAAAAATTATCTCTTCTTTCACATGAGATTTCTCTATATTCTCATCACATTTTTCCCCTCTTTTTTTTATAAATTCCCTCAATAAAATATTTGCATTGCCGCATTTAAGGTCTTTTTCCCAATCTATATAGTCATCTGCTATTTGAAGAGAAAATAAAACTCTGTCAACCGCTTTAAAATACATATCTAATAGTTCTTCCCTTTTTGCTAAAATACAAATTCCCACCACAGCAATTTTAATTAACTCTGCTTTGGCTGAAATTAAAGATACCATTTTATCCTTTTGCAAAGGTATTTTTTTGTTTATATTTATCTGTTCATCTACAATGGATTTACTCCATTTTTTCATGTAAAAATCATAATAATCCCATATCTTTTCATGGTTTTTAAAAACTTTTCTGTAAATGGACATAAATTCTGAAAAATATAAATTGCCAAGTACAATCATTTTAGATATATCCTTATCCTCTATTTCCCTGTCTATTATGTCATCTTGTATAAAGGCAAATAACATCATGAATATATTAGCAGCAGTTATTTCTATACATATTTCCTTTTTAAGGCCACATTGATGATTTACCCAAAAGGAAAGTAAATAGCATATATAATTTTTTGAAGCATTTTCTTCAAATACATTATATTTGCTAAGATTCTTTATACCTGCATCCTTTAATCCTTCAGGATATTTTGATATGATTTTATTACATCTTTCAAATACTTCCTTTAAATCATCATAAAAATCATAAAAAAACTTCATATGTTAATATCCTTTCGTTTTTCTACAAAAAATCTCTTTGATGTAAAATATAACTGTTTTTACTGCTATATTCTGTAATAAATCCGATTTTTATAACCATTTTTGCTTATTTCTATTTAAATATTTGCAAAAATATTATATAATTATATCGGTAAGTACTATTTATAATTAATATTTTTGGAGGGATTTAGTGAATTATAAATTCTCCAACAATTCTGTAATTATATTGGTAGATGATGAAAGAATTGTTTTAAACAGCTTAAGGTCAGAATTATCAACTTATATTGATGATAATAAATATACTATAGAAATTTCTGAAAGCGGCTCAGAGGCTCTTGAATTGGTAGATGAGCTTCAAAAAGACGGTTATGATATTCCTGTTATTATTTGTGATTATATAATGCCAGGAATGAAAGGCGATGTGGTACTTAGCGAAGTTCACAAAAGATCCCCAGATACATTTAAAATATTGCTTACAGGTCAGGCAGTTCTTGAAGGAGTAGCAAATGCAATAAATAATGCTGAGCTATATAAGTATTTTGATAAACCCTGGGATAAAGAAGAACTTAAAAAAGCTGTAACTGAATCTTTAGAATTGTATTATGTAAAAAAGAAACAACAAGAGAATTTACTTTTTCTCTCTGGTAAGGAAATACAAATACAACAAAAAATACAAAGGGCAGAAAATTCTCTTTTAGAGGAACAACGGCTAAACTCTGATGAAGCAAATAAAATTATATCTGATTTAAATACCTTAAAAAAAATGTATACGACAGTATTGAAGCTGAAAAGTATGATTAATTTATGTGATAATGAAAAAATATCTAGTGTTGAATCTGAAGTGAACAAACTTAAGGATATGCTAAAATTAGTAGAACAATAATTCCGTAAAAATAACTTGCCTTTAAATTAGCCTCTGTTTAAGCTAAAATAGAATTTTTCAATAATCAGTTTAAAATATAAATTTAAACTTTATTAGAATAAATAATATTTATTGGATGGAGATAGTATAATGGGAATTCCAGTTGTTTTGTGCGTGGATGATGAAAAAATAGTTCTTGACAGTCTCAAGAAGCAACTTGAGGCTAAATTTAACTATGCCTTTCAAGTTGAAACTGCGGAAAGTGGTGAAGAAGCATTAGAACTCATAGAAGAACTTATATCTGAAGATACGGAAATTCCTGTAGTAATATGTGATTATATAATGCCACATATGAAAGGTAATGTGCTGTTTAAAAAGATAAAGAAGATTTCTCCTTCTACTTCTTGCATACTTCTTACAGGTCAGGCAACCCTTGATGCAGTAAAAGATATGGTTAATAGTGGAGTAATACAGAAATTTATACAAAAACCTTGGGATATAGACTTATTATCTTCTTCAATTGAAGATATTTTACGCAAGAATAAAAATAATGCTGATAAGAAAAATCATAATCTCAATTCCTTAAATGAAGCTTGCAATAATTCTGAAATATCATCTATTAAATCTTATATAAAAAGTGCTTGCGAAAAAATTAATTCTGCTTTAACAACTATACAACAAAATATAGAGGCTATTAAAAAAGTAAGTAAAGAATTGCCACCAGAGGATTCTAAAACCTCTTCAACTGTTGACAATTTTTATGCTATAACCTCTCAGGCTCTTGATAATATTTTATCAGAGTTTTTATCAATTAAAAAAGGAAATGAAGATTTTTCAGGAAGTGACTTTAATTCAAATGCTGATAATGATAACGAACTAATTTATAATTGTATTTCAAATCTAATGGAAAGAGTAAGTAATATAGAAAAAAAGCTTTCTTTATGTAGTGAAAAAATCATGGTTTGGAAAGAAGACGAAATGTTTGTATTGAATATACATGATATTGTTTATTTTACATCTGGAAAAAGATGCGCTGTTGCAGTGACAAATAACGATCAATATACCATAAGAGAAACTTTAGATTTTTTAGAAAACCAATTAAAAGATTCTAATTTTTTTAGGTGTCACAGGTGTTATCTTGTTAATATAAACCACATAATAAAGCTAAGTCCTTGGCTTGGCTCTAACAGCTACATTGCTAAATTAAAAGGGTTAGATGACGACATCCCAGTAAGCAAAGCTAAATTTAAAAAACTAAAAGAGTTACTCGGATTAGAATCAAAGTAATTCAATCAGCTTTTTAAAGTCAAAGATGTGAAACTTTCATTTCACATCCCTGACAAATCTACTGGAATTGTTTTTAAATCGTCGTAATTCATATTATATTATATTTATTTTTTTTTGTACTTAAATGCGTTTGAAATGTATAAAAATCGTCCTCAATTGAACTATTTTGTGATTTATTCTTTTGTCTAAAATTTACCTTTTGTCTATCTTCACATATTTTCTTCTTTGGGCAACACTTTTATATGCTGGTCTAATTATTTTTCCTCTATTTGATATTTCCTCAATTCTATGAGAACTCCATCCAACTACTCTGGAAATAGCAAATATAGGTGTGTATAATTCAGGTGGAATACCTAGCATTTTATATACAAACCCAGAATAGAAATCTATATTTGCACTAACTCCCTTATATATTTTTCTTACCTTTCCTATCACTTCAGGGGCTATTTTCTCTATTTTAGAATATAGCTTAAATTCATCTTCAACCCCTTTGTTTAATGCAAGCTTAGAAGCGTATTCCTTAAGTATAACTGCTCTAGGGTCTGATATAGAATAAACAGCATGTCCCATTCCATAAATCAAACCTGATTTATCAAAGGCTTCTTTTCTTAAGATTTTATCAAGATAGTTTGCAATTTCTTCGTTATCATTCCAATCATTTATATTTTCTTTAATATCTTCAAACATTTGAATAACTTTTATATTAGCCCCACCATGTTTAGGACCTTTAAGAGAACCTAGAGAAGCTGCCATAGCAGAATATGTATCTGTTCCCGTTGAAGTTACCACATGGGTGACAAAAGTAGAATTATTTCCTCCTCCATGTTCAGCATGAAGTACAAGTGCAAGGTCTAAAACTGATGCTTCCAGCTTTGTAAATTTGCTATCCGGTCTTAACATATGCAAAATGTTTTCTGCAGTGCTAAGGTCTTCCCTTGGACTATGAATAAAAAGACTTTTATCACCATGATAATGGGAATATGCCTGATGTCCATATACAGCTAACAAAGGAAACCGTGCAATCATTTGGACACACTGTCTTAGTACATTTTTAATAGAGGTATCATCTGGCATAGCATCATAGCTATATAATGCCAGCACACTTCTTGAAAGTACATTCATTATATCCTTGCTAGGTGCTTTCATTATCATGTCACGAACAAAGCTTCTAGGAAGTTTTCTATAACTTGAAAGAAACCCTTCAAAAGATGCAAGTTGACTTCTACTAGGTAACTCACCAAATAATAATAAATAACAAGCTTCTTCAAAACCAAAACGCCCTTCGCTGGTAAAACCCTCTACTAAATCGTTAATGTCAATCCCTCTATAAAGTAACCTTCCTGGAACTGGTACCATTTCATTTTCATCAATAATATATGAATGAACTTCTCCAATTTTTGTAAGTCCTGCAAGTACACCTCTACCATTAATATCTCTTAAACCCCGTTTTACATCAAATTTACTATATAATTCGGGGGTAATATTGTAGCCTTTCTCTGCCAATTCCGATAGTTGATTTAACATCTCATTGTCATAAAAGTCTTTTTCAGCTATCACCATAAATTGTACCTCCTAATAATCTATTCAAAGTATATTATTCTAACATATCAAGGGAGTCCATTAGTTCCTGATTAATTGTAAAGTCTTCTCTCTTCCATTGTTCTAAGTTTTTCTCAAACTCCTGCTGCTGCAAAAATTGCTTAATTCCTTCTAAAGCAAATTCAAAACCATGTTTCTCACTAACCTTTAATAACATAAAACCTGCAGGTACTTCTAGCAAGGTAAGGTCTCCTACATCCGCACTAAAAGCCCATTCTTTTAAATCCTCCCTGGCGTTTTTCCTGGAGAAAGTAAGCTCATTGCCATATAACCGAGACTCTGGGTCCTCATTATATTCTTCAGATAAAGTATCAAAATCTTCACCGTTTTTGGCCATACTTAAAACATCTTCGGCTAATTCTCTCTTCTTTGCTATTTCTTCTTCCGTCATAGGTTCTTCATCAAGATAAGTTTCTGTAAGAATTAAAATGTACTTTATAGTCACCATTTCAACTTCGTCAATATTGTCATTATAATATTTTTTTAAATCTTCCATGTCAATTTCAATTTTTTTAGTGGCTTCTTTTTTATATTTTGATGAAAGCACAAATTCTTCATTTATTTTTCTATAGTCCTCTAAAGTCATGCCAAAACTATTTTGTAATGTTATTTCAGCCAGATGTTCTCCACCATTTGTTTCAATATATTGCCTTAAAAGTTCATCAATCTCCGCATTATCTAATTCATCTAACTGAACATTTTCCTCTTTTGCTTTGCTAACCAATATCTTTATTTCAATTAAATCCTCTAAACACTCTCTCTTTACTACATCTTCTCTTTTTTCACCTTCAACATCACTTTCCCAAAACTCTTTTATCTGCCCCTTATCTGCTCCAACTAAATTAGCATCTTGCTCCAACACATTTCTTATATGACTAAAAACAAATTTTAATTCTGATGCCGTTATTTTTTCATCTGCAACTTCCGCTACAATGCTATTCTCATTTACCCCATTTAAATGCTGATTTTTATCCCCTTCACTATTATTATCTGAATCTGAGCATGAAGACAAACTAAAAATAATAACACTTAATAAAATAAAACTTATAAATTTACTATGTTTCATAAAAACCCCCGTAATTTTACCAAAAACACCTGTGTAAGTTTTTAGTATATTTTCCTTTTTATTACTTTGCAAGCGATAACTCAACACATTTATTATAAACAATTTAAAGCTAATTTGAAATAATTTTTTAATATTCATCTAGTATTTATATATAAAAATACATCCCATCTATAATCTTGTGAAGAGTTACACTGCTGCTTTTAAAAGGTACATTATTAAAAAATAAAGCATCACCTATGTTGTTAATTCCCTCTAATGCCATCTTGGCACTTATAATGCATTTTTTAGATGGCACTAACTCTTTAAAACCCGCTTTGTGTGCAGGTGGAAACTGAACACTATATCTGCTATCAAAAATAACATCATGAATACTGTCTGGAAACCGTGGGCTTTCTTTTCTATTTATCACTACATTTGCTATTGCTAATCTTGCATCTAAAGACAGCCCTCCACCTTCAACATTTATTATTCTTGCAAGCCATATTAAATCCTCGTCTGTATATTTTCTCTCGTATATGTATTCTTGCGGAACTTCAACATCTTCTTTTTCAATTATTACAGAAAACACTAACTCATCCCACTCTACGGAACAGCCTAAGTTTTCTGCAATAAACCTAATTGGAATCATTATACGACCATTTACAATCTCAATGTTTGTGTCTATTGATTGTTCTATTCCATTTACTAAAAGTACATTGCTATCAACAAACATTTCTATATTTTTATCCTCACAAAGTATAGTGGCCTTTCTTTCTTCTGGCTCCCAATGTACATCCGCCCCTAATGCTTCTGCTACAAAACGCAGTGAAACGTACGTCCTTCCATTAGCTATATACGGCTGTACATCCATTTTAATACAATTGTCATTTATCTTTACAGTTACAAATATCTGATTAGAAACTGCCGCATGAACTTTTTCCCCCTGTACCATAGTAAATATGCAAAAAAATAAAAGAAACACTATGGTCAGTTTTACCCACCTCATATTAAAATACCACCTTCACTATTTTATAAATTATTATATTATCGATTTTATAATAACCTTAGGACTATGTCAATAAAAGTTCAAATAAGCCTTCTAATAAAAATAAAAAATTTTCTTTAATTAAAGGTGCTATAATTGGTATCATTGCTTTATATATCTATTTTAAACAATTCATTGTTTTGTAACTTTTGGTAAATTCATATTTTGGGTTTACATAATAACTTTCCTTTTGTATAATACCTGTATTGCAGTGCTGGATATCCCCAAAAATGCCAATTATAGAAAGGAGGATACAAATGAAAGCTAAAAAGACAATTTTATTATTGTTAATTATAATTTTGTGCTCAATGCAAATGATGGTATCATACGGAAGTTCATCATATACAAACCTTAAATTTGGAAGCAGAGGAACCAAAGTTATACAGCTTCAACAAGCCCTGCAAAACAGAGGATACTACAAAAGTTCTATAGATGGTATATTTGGACGGTACAATTTATAATACACCTTCTCAATCCAGTATACAGGCTGCAAAAGATTCATTAGATGGAGTAAAACCTGTTGGAAATTCATTATATTTTTTTAATCCATCTAAATCAGCAGGAACATGGATTGTACGAAACAGACAATATTTAAAAAGAATAGGTAATCATGCATTTTATCTATAAGTAGAGCACTTAAAATATCATAAAATAATAAAGAGGGTGTTGATAAATTTTCAAACCCTCTTTTTTTATCTCACAAAAACCATTTAATTTCCCAAAAAACTAAAGTGCATATAATCTCTATTGTGGCTGCCCCACGCATCTCCACCCCATGCCCATTGATAGAACTTAAATATTTTAACCACCGACCCATCTGCTGGTATGGAATATGGATTCACTCCTGGCTGCCAACTTCCCTGAGTAACAGCCACTCCGTTTATCACCTGAGGATTCTCTACCCAGTTTATATCTATGGCAGTTCCATAATTGTGTTCTGAAATTCTGTTATTTGCCCCATAGGGTGGTCTCCAGGTATATCCCACCACTGATTTAATGGGGAATTTTTCTTCGTGCTGATATATTAAATTAAATATTTCTAATGTCTCATCTGCAATTTTCTTATTAACTGTTAATTTTAATGTTTTTGTAATTTTTTCTCCTGTTCTAGAGTCAATATCCCAAACTTTAATATCAATTTCTACCATATTGGCATCAGCTTCTTCTTTTGTTCTATAAAATTTATAAGAACCATCACTATTTTTACCAAAAATGTATTCAAGTCTCATTTCCCTAAGTCTTCTTTTATCAATCCCAGAAGAACCACCTCTGGTTGCAGAAATTAAATCTTCATCAGAATAGTTTTGTGCTAAAAACTCTTGAAATGAATTTTCCTCTATTAAATGGTCTTGATTATCAAAAGGTCTCGATGAAAGAATATCTGTTGTTACTCCGTTTATTAAGACATTTTCAATAATGGCACATACCTCTGCTCTGGTTACATTTGAGCCTGGTCCAAATGTACCATCCTCATATCCTCTAACAATGCCTTTTAAATAGCACTGAGCTATTGATTCTTTTAAAGAATCAGAAATTAATTGAAAATCTTTAAATACACAATCTACAATTGAAGGGTTGACATATGAATCCTTTAGTCCTGCTGCACTTGCAATAACAGCAATTGTCTCCTCTCTATTTGCAGGTTTGTCTGGATTAAAAACATCATCCTCTATAAATATAAAACACTCAGATACTTCTGATATAAATTCATTTGCCCAGTGTTTTTCAACATCTATAAACTTACTTTCATTTTGTTCATTTGATGAAAAACCAAATGCATTAAAAACAATTGCCGAAAGTTCTGCCCTGGTTACAGGGTTGTTAGGACAGAAAGTACCATCGGGAAAACCTTTTATAATATCCAATGAATGCATACGCATAATTGTATCTTTACCCCAGTGATTTTGTATATCTGAAAACTTATTTCCCTGGGTATTTGGAAAAACAACTTTATCTTTTTTTATAACATCTCTATTAAATAATGAATCGGTGTTTTCTTCCACTATAAGTTTATAAATTTTTTTTAAACTGTTTTCAAAATCTATTTCAAATGTGAATTCTCCTGATTTAGCTGGAACTCCTGTAATGCATCCGTCCTTTGAAAATTTCAAACCCTCTGGCAAATCTATATCATTTAAATTAATTTCTTTATAATCATCATTTAAAAATATATTCACAGGTCCATATTGAATTCCTTTATAAGCATTTGGTAAAACATTAACTTTCTCATTTTTATAATCTATTTTGCCTATCTCTACTTCTAAAGCTAAAGATGCATCATCAAATTTAACCCATCTGCCATTGTGTTTTTTATAACAAATAAAAACACTGTACTTACCTGGTTTATCAAATGTGATATCACCTTTAAAATGATATGATTTATCAGGATCAATTACAATAGATCTAAACCATTGAGAATTTGAATATTCATCTTCTTCGTTGACAACTGCTGCTGTTATAGAATCTATGTAAATTGGATTTTTCCCTCTGTTTTTTATGGAAAAGACAACTGTTAATTTTTGATTTTCACAATATGGCTCCCTCTCCATGATGGAGACAGGTGTAATTATCTCTAGTTTTTCGTCCTCTGGCGTACTCGTACCTGAAACATTTACACTTGATATAATAAAAACAAACACAAAAAAAACAGCTAATACTTTTCTTTTCATAAAATACCACCTATATTTTTATCCTTTGTTGATATAAATTTTTTTCGTAAAAGTTTTTGCAATATCAACAATAAAAAATTTTATCACATATTTTTCATTATAGTGTTTAATCATCCTAATGTAAAGGTTTTTAAAAAAGATTTTAAACAACGTAAAAATATGTATATAAATACGGCAAGGAAAGGAAATCTTTCAAATCCTTTCATCGCCTTATTTTTACAACCCTTTTATTATAAGATCACTTTCTTAAATGATTAACCAATGGCTTTTTTTATTGCACACACATAATCTAATACATGTGGGATACAATCTTCACCGTATTTCCCTATAATTTTTACAATGGCACTTCCTATAATAACGCCATCAGAAATTTCGCTCATTTTCTCTGCCTGTTCTGGAGTAGAAATTCCAAATCCAATTGCACATGGAATATCATTTACTTCTTTTGCCACCCTAATCATTTCTTCTACCTCACTGCCTATATCATTACGGACACCTGTTACACCCATTGAAGAAACACAATATAAAAACCCCTTTGCTTCACGGGCAATAGTACGTATACGTTCTTTTGACGTTGGAGCAATCATTGAAATAAAATCAATTTCATACTTTGATGAAAAGGGAATTATCTCTTCTTTTTCTTCAAAAGGAATATCAGGGATAATAACTGCCGACACATCCACCTCTTTGCACTTTCTCATAAACTTATCAGTTCCATAAGTAAACACAGGGTTGGCATATGTCATAAAAGCTAATGGAACACTACATGTTTTTCTAACATTTGAAACCATATCAAAAATTTTATCAGTTGTAGTTCCCGCTCCTAATGCACGATAATTGGCTTCCTCTATTACAGGTCCTTCTGCAACTGGATCAGAAAAGGGTATACCAAGTTCTATTAAATCTGCACCTGCATCAGCCATTTTTATTACCAGTTCTTGAGTAGTTTTAAGATTGGGATCACCTGCTGTAATAAATGGTATAAAAGCTTTTTTGTTTTCAAATGCCTGTTTTATTTTACTCATATATTTGTTCCCCCCTATAACGCGCTATTGCAGCAACATCTTTATCTCCTCTTCCAGAAAGAGAAATGACAATTATTTCATCCTTTTTCATTTTAGGTGCAAGTTTTTTTGCATAAGCTACTGCATGAGAACTTTCAATTGCCGGAATAATTCCTTCTATCTTTGAAAGATATTCAAATGCATCCACTGCTTCTTCATCTGTAACAGCCACATATTCTGCTCTTCCTATATCTTTTAAATTTGCATGCTCCGGTCCCACTCCAGGGTAATCAAGTCCTGCAGATATTGAATAAACAGGTGCAATTTGTCCATACTCATCTTGACAAAAATAGGACTTCATTCCATGGAATATACCCAAAGTTCCAACTGTCATGGTAGCTGCATTTTTATCTGTATCCACACCATGTCCTGCTGCTTCACATCCTATGAGCCTCACTTGTTTATCTTCAATAAAATCATAAAACAGTCCTATGGCATTGCTGCCTCCTCCAATACATGCCATTAAAACATCTGGCAGCCTTCCTTCTTTTTCTAAAATCTGTTTTCTAACTTCTCTGCCTATAATGCTTTGCATATCCCTCACAATTGTAGGAAAAGGATGAGGTCCCATTACAGAACCTAATACATAATGAGTATCATCTACTCTCCTTGCCCACTCACGCATTGTTTCATTAACTGCATCTTTTAAAGTTTGAGTCCCGCTTGTAACGGTGTGTACTTTTGCTCCTAAAAGCTTCATTCTAAAAACATTTAAAGCCTGTCTTTCTGTATCTTCCTTTCCCATAAAAATTTCACATTCTAAACCTAAAAGTGCAGCTGCCGTTGCAGTTGCTACCCCATGCTGCCCTGCTCCTGTTTCTGCAATTACACGGGTTTTTCCCATATATTTTGCAAGGAGCACCTGACCTAACACATTGTTTATTTTATGTGAACCTGTATGGTTGAGATCTTCTCTTTTTAAATAAATTTTTGCTCCCCCTAAATCCTCGGTCATTTTTTCTGCATAATAAAGAAGTGATGGCCTGCCTGCATAGTTTCTTAATAATTCTTCTAATTCTTTAACAAAAGCCTTGTCTTCTTTATATTTGTTATAGCATTCTTCAAGTTCATTAACTACATTCATAAGCGTTTCAGGAATATACTGTCCCCCATGAATACCAAATCTTCCCTTAGGCATAAAATACCCTCCTTTGTATAAATCTGTAAATATAAAAATATATTTAATTCTTGAATTTATCTCTTCAATTTAAATCCAAATATGCAACCACATATTCCCCCAAGCAAATGAGCTGTTTGAGAAATATTATCTTCCTGCAAAATACCGTTTACAAACTCTCTTCCCATATAAATTATCATAACAAGTATAAGGGTTATGGGAATTGTACCCTTTTGCATATTTACAAATGAGCTTAGCAGTATAAACATAAAAACTATACCACTAGCCCCTAAAAGTACAGATCCTCTAAAGAAAATAATGTTTATCAATCCTGTAATTAATGCAGTAACTGCCATCATTAATAAAAGTTTCTTAGAACCATACTTTTCCTCTAACATAGGACCTAGTATTAAAATAATTAAAAAATTATTTATAAAATGTTCCCAGTTTGCATGACCTAAAACATGTCCAAAAAGTCTTATATAAAATAATACGTCTAATGGACTGCTTCTGTAAACAGCAAAGAACTTTAGAGTATTAATATTAGTATACTCCTGTATCATCAATATAGCAAAAGAAATCAAAGTCATTGTAAGAATAACAGGAGAATTATAATTAAAACGTTTTAACATAAGCTACCCCCAGCTTACATATATTTACCCCTATTTTTAAAAATTTTCTTTTTTATATTCTTTGTCAATTATATCTTTAATTTCAGCAACCGCCTCTTCTAGTTTATCATTTATTACGATATATTGATAGTTCTTAGACATTTCTTCTTCATACTCATACCTTTTAAGTCTTGTTTCAATTCTGGTTTCACCCCGTAATTTAAGCCTTTCAATAAGCTGTTCTTTAGAAGCAGGCTTTATAAAAATAGTTACAACCTTTTCAAGGTTTTTAGCTAAAACCTGGGTACCATCTACATCAATATCTTTTATAAGAACTTTTCCGCTTTTAAGCTTTTCTTCAACTATTTTTTTAGGAGTACCGTAATAAAATCCATGAACTATTTGATACTCTAGAAGTTCTCCATTTTCTATCATTTGTTCAAACTCTTCTTTTGATACAAAAGCATAGGGTTTACCTGGTTCTTCACCATCTCTCATTTCCCTTGTGGTCATGGTGGGCATTAACTCAATATTGCTGTTTTCTTCTAAAATCTTGTTGATAACAGTATTCTTACCCACTCCAGAACTTCCTGATAAAATCACAAGCATTTAAAACACATCCTTATCATTATATCTTCTTTAAATTTTAATTTTATTTCTTTATATATCTAAACTCCCATGTTGGCTCTTTGAACTTTTTCCTTAAATGATTTTCTTAATTTTAAAATATGTTTAACTATTACTATCATAGTTGCTGTAAAAGGCACACCTATTATCATCCCAATAATTCCAAAAGCTTTTCCAAATAATAAAACCGAAAACATAACTACAAGGGGATGAAGACCTACACTTCTGGACATAACCTGAGGAGAAATAAAAACAGCTTCTAACTGCTGTACAATGACTATCATTATAGCAACCCACAAAGCCTTTATAGGACTATCCATAATAGCAAGCACTACTGGCAATACTCCTCCTATCCATGGTCCAAAATAAGGAATAATATTGGTAATTCCTGCCACAAGTCCAACTGTAAGGGAATGGGGAACCCCTATTATTCTACATCCCACTCCTGTAAGTATACCAACAAAAACAGCTATTACAAGCTGCCCCCTTATAAAACCACCTAATACCACATCTATTTCACCTGCAATTACTTTTAGACTTTCTCTTCTTCTATCGTTTATTAATTTCATAAATGAATTTACTATGATATCTTTATCCTTAAGATAATAAAAAGCAATAATAGGTGTTAACACTATATCTAAAAGGGTACCCGTACCCTCTACTATTAAATTTGAAAGTTCACTAAAAGCATTGCTTATAATTCCAGCTATTTTTTTTAGCTCACTGTCTATGTTTATATAATCAATCACCACTTTTGGCAGTTTAAACAAATCTCCAGTCCTAAAATCATCTATTACTTTATTTATAAAATTTAAAATTGCAGGAATTTCTTCAGTGACAAATATAGATATATCTTTTGCAAATTTAGGTATAATTATTGCAAATATAGATATAACAGCAATACAAATTGATAAAAAAACAATAAGTATTGCAAAAACTCTTTTCACTTTTCTCTTTTCAATAAAATTTACTACAGGATTTAAAATATATGCCAGAACCAAAGCATAAATAAAAGGCCTTACTACACTCATAAAGCTCTGGCCAAGTATTATAATAATCACCAATGCACATAGAAGCAAACCTATATCAAATAAAATGTACCGCTTACTTTTAAGTTGATTAATCATTTATACTCCTCTTATCCTTTGTATTGTGATAAGTAAATTTCAATATTTGTTTTTATAAATTATGCATTATATACAATTTAATTTCATTATACTGATTTTTTAAATAGATAGCAAGGTAAAAGTTAGTGATTAGGTGCATTTTAAAACATTTTAAAAAACAAGTTAGATATACTAACTTGTTTTTTTAGTGTTGATATTTTTTATTTACCTGGTAATACATATTTATACTACTGCTTTTTTTAATGCCTGGTCAAGGTCATAAATAAGGTCTTCTGGATCTTCAATGCCAATGGAAAGCCTTATTTGATCCAAAGTAACTCCTGCAGCTTTTTGTTCTTCCTCCGAAAGCTGTCCGTGAGTTGTAGTTGCAGGATGAATTACAAGGGATTTTGCATCTGCCACATTTGCCAAAAGGGAGAAAATTTCTAAACTGTCTATAAACTTCTTAGCAGACTCTACCCCACCTTTAATGCCAAAGGTGAATATGGAACCTGGTCCCTTTGGAAAATATTTTTGTGAAAGCTGATAGTATTTGCTGTCTTGGCTGCCCGGATAATTAACCCACGCCACATTAGGATGATTCTTTAAAAACTCAACTATTTTTTTAGTATTTGAAACATGCCTTTCAACCCTTAGTGATAATGTCTCAAGACCTTGAAGAAGTAAAAAAGAATTAAATGGACTAATTGCAGCACCGGTATCTCTTAAAAGCTGAACTCTTGCCTTAATAATATACGCTAAAGGGCCTAAGCTTTCAGAATATTTTAATCCATTATAGCTTGGATCTGGCTCTGTAAATCCTGGGAATCTGCCACTTGCTGCCCAGTCAAATTTACCTGAATCAACAATAAGTCCTCCTATTGACGTACCATGCCCACCTATAAATTTTGTTGCAGAATGTACAACTATGTCAGCCCCAAAGTCAAAAGGTCTTATTAAGTAAGGAGTCCCAAAAGTATTGTCTACAATTAAAGGCAATCCATTTTCATGGGCAATTTTTGCCACTTCTTCAATATCAATAATATTTGAACCTGGATTCCCTATGGATTCTATAAATATTGCTTTTGTTTTTTCATTAATTGCTTTTCTAAAGTTTTCAGGGTCATCTGGATTAACAAATACCGTCTTTATGCCATATTTAGGCAGTGTAATAGAAAATAAATTATATGTACCTCCATACAAAGTGCTTGCAGAGACAATTTCATCTCCAGTTCCTGCAATATTCATCACTGCATAAGTTATAGCAGCAGAACCTGAAGCAACTGCTAAAGCCCCTACTCCACCTTCTAATGCCGCGATTCTTTTTTCTAAAACATCGTTAGTGGGATTCATTATTCTAGTATATATATTGCCTGATTCTTTTAATGAAAAAAGATCTTCTGCATGCTGTGCATTTTTAAATACATAGGATGTAGTCTGATAAATTGGAACCGCCCTAGAACCAGTTGCAGCATCTGGTTCCTGACCTGCATGTATCTGCAATGTGTCAAATTTAAGTTTTCTATCAATCATATTATTCACTCTCCTAACATTTTACATATAGGTTTAATTGGTTAATTCCAACTAAACCTATATGTTTTATATAATAATACATGTCAGGAGATACTTTGTCAATACATTTTTATAAAAATTTATATATAGTTTTGTGTTGATAGTTTTCCCCTGCTTTTAGAATTGGGGAAGGAAAATGTTTGTGTTTTAGTGCATTGGGAAAATACTGAGTTTCAAGACAAAGTCCGCTTCTTTCCTTATACATAACACCATCTTTCCCTTTTTTAGAATCTATAATGTTGTTCCCTGTATAAAACTGTATCCCCGGCTTTGTAGTATACACTTCCATACGCCTTTTGCTAATTGGATCAAATACTTCTGCGGCTTTTTCATTTATATCCTTTGTATTTAAAACCCAGTTATGATCAAACCCTTTTCCATATAAAAGCTGAATATACTTCATTTCAATTGCTTCTTTTATTGGTTTCATTTGTCTAAAATCCATAGGAGTTTCTGCTACATCCCTTATTTCACCTGTAGGTATTGAGTATTCATCTATAGGGGTAAACTTTTCTGCATTAATCATAACTTCATGATTTAATATATCCCCGGAATCATGCCCTGAAAGATTAAAATAAGAATGATTTGTAAGATTTACCACTGTGTCTTTGTCAGAAACTGCGTGATATTCAATTGAAAGGGAGTTATCCTTTGTAACTTTATATATTACAGTTACATCTAGATTGCCAGGATAATTTTCTTCTCCATCCTTACTTTTATAAGTCAATTTAAGTGCTTCTGTACCATCTTCATTTATTATTTCTGCATTCCAAACCACACTGTCAAAACCTATATTGCCACCGTGAATATGATTTTTTCCTTCATTTTTTGCTAAATTATATACTCTTCCATTAATTTCAAAGGATGAGTTTTCAATTCTATTGGCATGTCTTCCTATTATCCCGCCAAAATAGCAACTGTTTTTAAAATAATTGTGGAGGCTATCGTAGCCTAAAACAACATCATCAATTTTTCCACTGCCATCTGGTACAAAAAGAGAGATAACTATCCCACCATAATTTGTTATCTTAGCTTTCATTCCAGAATCATTAGACAGTGTATATATGTATATATTATTTAAATCTTTTCCATCGGAAAATTTCTCTTTAACAATACCCATAACATTTCCTCTCTTTATATTATTTTATTTGTTAGTAAAAGACTGCTTTAAAAAGCAGTCTTTTACATTTTAAACAAGGGAAGTATGATATAAAATTTACACATTTTAAATGTTAATCTTCTAATATATATTGATTAAGCATAGCTTCTAGCACTTCCTGCTTACCTGAAATATTTTTTATTTGATCATTTGCAAGGGCATATTCTTCTAGCTCTTTAAAGCCTACTTTTCCATCAACAATATCTTTTCCTATGCCGCTTTCATAGCTTTTATATCTTTCTTCAATAAATTTATCGAATTTGCCATCTTTAGCCATTTTGTTTGCAATTTTAAATCCTTTAGCAAATGCATCCATACCTGCGATATGAGCGCTGAAAAGATCTTCAGGTTCGAAGGAACCTCTTCTGACTTTAGCATCAAAGTTTAATCCTCCTGTTGTAAATCCACCTGCTTTTATAACTTCATACATTGCTAAAGTAGTATCATAAATATTAGTTGGGAATTGGTCGGTATCCCATCCTAATAACAAGTCTCCCTGGTTTGCATCTATACTTCCAAATAATCCATTTATTCTTGCTACATGCAACTCATGTTGGAAAGTATGAGCAGCTAAAGTAGCATGATTTGCTTCAATATTCATTTTAAAATAATCTTCTAATCCATATTTTAGCAAGAATCCATGTACAGTAGCAGTATCAAAGTCATACTGATGCTTTGTTGGCTCCTTTGGTTTAGGCTCAATTAAGAACTGTCCTTTAAATCCAATTTCTTTTGCATAGTCAACAGCCATTTGTAAAAATCTTGCCATATTATCAAGCTCAAGTTTCATATTTGTATTAAGAAGTGTTTCATATCCTTCTCTTCCACCCCAGAATACATAGTTTTCTCCACCAAGTTCATAGGTGATTTCCATAGCTTTTTTAACTTGAGCTGATGCAAATGCAAATACATCTGCATTAGGAGAAGTGGATGCACCATGTACAAATCTAGGATGTCCAAATGCATTTGTTGTACCCCACAAAAGTTTTACACTGCTGTTTTTTAAGTATTCTTTTATTTTTGCAACTATTTCATCAAGTCTTTTGTTTGTTTCTCTTAATGTAGAAGCCTCAGGTGCTATATCCCTGTCATGGAAACAGAAAAATGGAACACCCAGCTTTTCACAAAACTCAAAATTTGCTTCTACTTTTGCCTTTGCAAGATCCATAGGATCTGTAATATTATCCCAAGGTCTTATAGCAGTTCCTGCTCCAAAAGGATCTACTCCCACGCCTTGGAAAGTATGCCAATAAGCAACTGCAAATCTTAGATGCTCTTTCATTGTTTTTCCATCAATCACTTCATCTGGATTATAATACTTAAATGCTAACGGATTATCTGAATCCTTTCCTTCGTACTGTATTTTTGAAACATTTTTAAAAAACTCTGCCATTTTTATTCCCTCCTGCTTATTTTAAAATTTTTATCTATTGTTTAAATTACTCAATTATATCAGCTAAATCATAAAAATCCTTTTTAAGTGAATTATAAAGTCTTTTGTACATATTGTAATACTTATTGTATTTATTGTGCAAGTCTTTATTTGCATTTTGTACTGTTCTAACCTTAATAACCGCATCACAAGCTTCCGGCACACTTTTATAAATACCTGTTCCAACACCTGCAAGGAGTGCAACACCAAGTGCTGGTCCTTCACTTGAGCTTATTGTTACAATATCTGTTCCAAATATATCTGCCTGCATCTGGCGCCACAGCTTACTCTTTCCGCCGCCACCAGAAGCTCTTACTTGGGAAACATCTATACCCATACCTTTAATTATTTCCAAACAGTCTCTAAGGCTGTATACAACACCTTCCATTACCGACCTTATAAAATCTGATTTTTCGTGTTTTGCAGACAGTCCAAAAAATACTCCCTTTGCTCTAGGATCAAGATGTGGTGTTCTTTCTCCCATTAGATAAGGTAAGTAAATAAGACCATTACAACCTGCCTCCACATTTTCTGCTTCCTGGTCCATTAATATATAAGGATCGGTTTTCATAAGTTCAGCAGTTCTCTTTTCTTCTATACAGAAATTATCTCTAAACCATTTTAAAGACAATCCTGCCCCTTGGGTAACTCCCATCACATGCCAAGTGTTTGGTACAGCATGACAAAAAGTATGTACTCTTCCTAATGGGTCTATTGTTATATCATCAGAAAAAGCAAATACAACTCCTGAAGTTCCAATGGTTGAAGAAATAACCCCAGGTTTTACTATTCCATTTCCAATGGCACCTGCTGCCTGATCTCCACCACCGCCTGCAACTGGTGTTCCTTCTTTTAAACCTGTTAGTTTAGCTGCTTCTTTGTGAACCTTCCCACTTATTTCAAAGGATTCATACATGGTACCTAGCATATCTTTATCTATCTCAAGTTTTTCTAGTACCTCATCACTCCACTTCCTTTTTGGTATGTCCATTAATTGCATACCACTGGCATCAGAAACTTCAGTAGCAAATTCTCCAGTTAGACGAAATCTAATATAGTCTTTTGGAAGAAGAATTTTTTTAACCTTTTCAAAAATTTCAGGTTCATTGTTTTTAACCCAGAGAATTTTAGATGCAGTAAAGCCAGTTAATGCAGGATTTGCTGTTATCTCAATAAGTCTTTCCTTTCCTATCATTGATGTAATTTGTTCACATTCTAAATAGCTTCTCTGGTCACACCAGATTATTGCTTTTCTAAGTACATTTGAATCTTTGTCCAACAACACAGCACCATGCATTTGCCCCGAAAGACCTACACCCTTAATTTCAGATGGATCTGCTCCGCTTTTTGCTATAACCTGATTTATTGATTTATACGTAGCTTTCCACCAATCTTCAGGGTCTTGTTCTGCCCATCCTACATTTGGCTGATATAAAGGATATTCTTCCAATGCACTGGCAACTGTATTTCCAGCTTCATCAAAAAGTACTGTTTTTGTACCTGATGTACCTATATCTACTCCAAGTAAATACGCCAATTTTTATCCCCCCTACATAATTTTGCAATTTTATTAATACTCTAATTTTAACATATTTCCTGCAACTTCAAAAGTTGCTTCTTCCACTTTAGTTCCTGTAAGCTCTTGGCTTCTTTCATCTGGCTGACTTCCACCTGCAAACACTTTAAAAGTACCTGGTTTTATCATACGCTGACCTTCTTCATTTATAAAGGACATTTGCTTTTTGGTTAATTCAAATTCAACTGTCTTCTCTTCGCCAGGTGCTAAATTAACTCTTTTAAAACCTTCTAAATGCCATTTTGGCGCCTCTGGATTGTCAACTTCTTTTATATATAACTGAACAATTTCATCTGATTTGAAATTACCTGTATTTTTTACTTTTACACTGCACTTTATACCCTCTCCTGCATCAATCTTATCCTTTGAAAGGGTGAGGTTGCTGTATTCAAACTTAGTATAGCTCAAACCATAGCCAAATGGATAAAGAGCAGGACTCTCCATATATTTGTATGTGCGATTTTTCATTGAATAATCTCTAAAATCAGGAAGCTCTTCTGTTGTTCTGTAAAATGTTACTGGTAGTCTTCCTGAAGGACTGTATTCGCCAAATAACATTGAAGCAATTGCTTTTCCTCCTTCTGCTCCAGGATACCAGCCTTGAACAATTGCAGATACATTTTCGTCTGCCCAAGTAACTGCCATTGCACTACCAGCCAAAAGAATCAAAATAATAGGCTTTCCTGTTTTATGAACGGCTTCTAATAACTCTTGCTGAAGTCCTGGAAGATTTAAATCTGGTTTGTCCCCACCAGCGTAGTCATTAGACACATCTCCCTGTTCTCCTTCAATGGTTGCGTCAAGGCCTAAGCACATAACTACAACATCGGACCTTTCGGCAGCAGAAATAGCTTCTGCAAAACCTGCACCTCTTTCAGCTAAAGTAGGTTTTTCCATATACAGGTGACAGCCTTCAGCATAGTATATCCTTGTATCTTCAGATACAGCCTCTCTAATTCCATCTAACACAGTAACATATCTTGAAGCATCTCCATAATAATTGCCTATTAATGCATCTCTGCTATTAGCATTAGGTCCAATTACAGCAATTGAATTTATTTTGTTTTTATCTAATGGAAGTATATTGTTTTCATTTTTCAAAAGAACCAAAGATTTCTTTGACACTTCAATGGCAAATTCCCTGTGTTCTTTGCAATCGTTTATTTCATAAGGAATCTTTGAAAAAGGCACATCTTCCTCATCATCAAACATTCCAAGCTTCATTCTTGTAATCATTAATCTAATTACAGACTTGTCTATAGTTTCCTCATCTACAAGTCCTTCTTTATGGGCTATTAATAAATTCCCATACATATTACCACAGTTTAAATCACATCCATTATTAACTGCTAATGCAACTGATTCAGGAGCAGTTTTGGTCACCATGTGGGTTTCATGAAAATCCTTTATAGCCCAACAATCAGAAACTACATGACCGGTAAATCCCCACTCATCCCTTAATATATCTTGAAGAAGTGTTTTACTGCCACAGCAAGGCTCATCATTTGTTCTGTTATATGCTCCCATGACAGATTCAACTTTTCCCTCTTCTACGCAGGCTTTAAATGCAGGAAGATATGTCTCCCGCATATCCTTTTCCGATGCAATGGCATTAAACTCATGCCTCTCTAATTCAGGTCCGCTGTGCACAGCAAAATGTTTTGCACAAGCAGCAGCCTTTAAGTATTTTTCATCATCTCCCTGTATTCCTTTAATAAAAGCCACTCCCAGCCTGCCTGCTAAATACGGATCCTCTCCATATGTTTCATGGCCTCTTCCCCATCTAGGGTCTCTAAAAATATTTACATTAGGAGACCAAAAGGTCAATCCTTTATATATTCCATAGTCTCCCTTTCTCTGAGACTCATGAAACTTAGCTCTTCCCTCAGTTGAAATTACATCTGCAACTTTATATATTAAATCTTCATCAAAAGTTGCAGCCATACCAATAGCTTGTGGAAACATTGTTGCAGTTCCTGCCCTTGCAACTCCATGAAGGGCTTCATTCCACCAGTTATATGCCTTTATCCCAAGTCTTGGTATTGCAGGCGCACTATGCAGCATTTGCGTTACCTTTTCTTCAAGAGTCATTCTTGAAACCAAATCTTTTGCTCTTTCTTCAAAACTAAGGTTTTTGTTTTTATAATCAGGTATCTGGTTTTGCATCACTACCTCCAAAAAAAATTTTATTTTTTGCTTCAAAATGCTTTATTATAATTAGTGTGCTTTTAATATATTTTTCTATTCAACTGATCATTTATTCCCGTCTTCCTGTAAAAATATGTATTAATCACATCCCGCCATTCTTTTGAATGTTCAAGCTGCATATAAAGTCTTTCTAATACATGATTAAATGATTCTTCTTCTATCTTGCCCCTTAGATTACACCACTTTTTAATAAGATCTTCTTCAACCTGTTCCACACCTTCAAAATGAGTATTATAAATGTGCTGAATCAAGGTGACTCCAGATTTTAATTTATGGCTATAGGGCACATGATGGAAGAAAAGAAGCAACTCCTCAGGACATGTATTTATATCTTCATAAATCTCTTTAACCTCTTTGCTATATTGAGCTGTATACCCTGTCCCGGACTTTGCTGTACGGTCTACACCAATTCCATTAATATCTGCCCTGTGATAAGTTCCCCATTTATCGTATTCATATCCATCTACATTAGGTCCATAGTGATGTCCTGGATTTACCATCCACCCTATTCCTAAAGGTGTGGTGTATTTTTCATAAATACTCCAAGAAACAAGCAGCATATGGGATATAGTATCAACTACATCCTTTTCATTTGAAAAAGTCATTTTAACCCACTCATCAGCTATATTCTCTGATGTTAAACCAGGATTCCATGCCAGGCGCCCGTATCCATAAAAATTTGCCTGTGCCAAATGATGCCCCGTCCAGTTTTCATCATTTCCTATATTAGCAACAGCCGCCATCCCACTGTACTTATTTTTATAAAAAGAACCATTTACTATTTCTTTAACAGTTACGCTTTCTCCACCTATTCTTGTATCAAAATCAAGTATTTCTTTCCACATTGGTACAAGATAACACAGGTGTATCTGCTGCCCTGTATATTCCTGAGTTATTTGAAATTCAACAACGTGATTTGTCTTTTCCAGCCCACCAATAAGTGGAGATACAGGTTCTCTAACCTGAAAATCCATAGGACCGTTTTTAATTTGCAAAATCACGTTATCATGAAATAAACCATCTAAAGGTTTAAAATTATCATAAGCCGCTTTTGCTCTATCTGTCTTTCTATCTCTCCAATCTTGAAGACAGTTGTACACAAAACATCTCCATATAACAATTCCACCAAATGGTTCTAACGCTTCTGCAAGCATATTAGCACCATCTGCATGATTTCTTCCATATGTAAAGGGACCTGGTCTAAACTCTGAATCAGCTTTTACTAAAAACCCTCCAAAATCAGGAATAAAGTCATATATCTCTTTTGCTTTGTTTTTCCACCACAACTTTACACCTTCATCTAAAGGGTCAGCAGTATCTAAATCCCCAAGTTCCATAGGACTTGCATAGTTTATGCTTAAGTATAGTGTAATACCATAATTTCTAAAAAACTCTGCAAGCTTTGCCACATCACTTAAATATTCTTTTGTAATGAGTTTAGTCTCTGTTTTATGTACATTTACATTATTAATCACAACTCCGTTTATACCTACTGATGCTAAAAGTCTGGCATAATCGGTTATTCTACCATTATTTTCTATAATTTTGTTGTTTTCAAAAAAAATAGATTTTCCCGCATATCCTCTTTCAATACTGCCATCCATATTGTCCCAATGGTTGACAATTCTTAGAGGATTATGGGGATTATCGATTAAAAATAAATTATCAATATCACTTTGCATCTTAATAAGCCTTAAAAATGCAAATACTCCGTACAAAATACCCTTTTCTGTTTTTGAAGCTATTATAATAGATTTTTCTTTTTCTTTATCAATTGTTTTTATAATATAACCGTCTTTATATACCCTATCTTTTTCCGATTTTAAAATTTCATTATCTACATATTTATTCTCACCTAATATACCCAACATAATAAATGATGAACCCCTTGGAGTTTCCCAAACACTTGGCTTTATGCCTAACATTCCATACAACCCGTTAGTTAATTCAGCTTTTGCTGAATTAACTATTGGTGTGTCTATGTGGATAATAATGTGGCTGCACTGTGTAATATAACTGTCTAACAAATTTTTATTTTTTATTTTGTCATATCTCAACCAACATTTGTACATTTCTTTTTTTATGTCTCCCTTAAGCATACTTTGCTCCTTTAAGATAATCTGCAACTATTCCTTTACTCCACCTACGTTTAATCCTGCAATAAAGTATCTTTGCAGCAGTGGATATACGCAAAGTATCGGCACCATCGCAATTATAGTGATAGCAGCCTGGAGAGTTACTGGCGTTACCAAATTAGATGCCATCTCACCAGCTGTCGGATTGGTAGCTCTCTGTGCAGTACTTTGGCTAAATGAAGATGCTAAAAGTTTTTGAAGTTCGTATTGCAATGTACTAAGTTCTTGTTTTGACGGTGCATATAAATATGTGTCAAACCAGCTGTTCCACTGATATATTATTGTAAACATACCAACAACAGCAAGTGATGGTTTTGCAAGAGGAAAAATAATTCGCATAAATATTTTAAAATCTCCTGCACCATCTATTCTAGCAGACTCTACAAGGCTTTCTGGTATAGTCTGTATATAAGTTCTTACAACTATAACGTTAAATGCAGATATCATACCAGGGATAATATAAACCCAAAAACTATTTAAAAGTCCAAGTTTTTTTATCAATAGATACTGCGGTATCAATCCCGCACTAAAATACATTGTCAAAACAAATACAACAGTAATAAGTTTATTTAGTACATACTCTTTTCTACTTAAACAATATCCCATCATAGCTGTTAAAAAAACATTTATAGCAGCAGCTAAAATTGTTCTTGAAACAGATATAAAAAATGCTCTAAAAATTGTTCCACCAACAAATACTGTCTTGTAGTTTTGCCAAGTAAACATTCTAGGCCAAAGACGTATTCCCCCTCTTAGTGCATCGGTACCATCATTAAATGATACGGCAAGAGTATTTAAGAAAGGATATAATGTAGAAACAATTAAAAATATCATAACAATAGCATTAAAAGTGTTGAAAGCTACATCAGCTAAGCTATGCTTTTTTCTTCCTATTTTAATATACATACTCCCACCTCCTTATATAAGCCTTTCTTCCCCAATTTTTTTAGCTATGGCATTTACGCTAAATACCAAGAAAATACTGACAATTGTTTTAAACATACCTGCAGCTGTAGCTAGCGAAAAGTTACTCTGCCTAATACCATACCTTAGTGCAAATACGTCAATTGTTTCAGACCATGCTATATTACCTGGTCTTTGTAAAAGTAGTTGAAACTCAAAACCACTTCCACCTGTACCTGCACTTAAAAGATGCGCAACATTCATTATCAAAAGCACTACAAAAGTGGATTTAATGCCTGGCAATGTTATATAACGCATCTTTTTAAACCTGCCAGCTCCATCAATTTCTGCTGCCTCATAAAGATGGGGATCTATGGCTGCCATTGCACCAAGATAAATTATTGCATTAAAACCTACTTGTTTCCATACATTGGCTATACCAAATATTGTCCAGAAATACTTTCCTTCTGCCAGCCACAACTTTGGCTTATCTATTAGATTTAAAGCAAGAAGTATTTCATTGATTATACCGTTGTTTAAAAGAGCTTGGGATACCATTGTTGCAGCAATAACCCATGATAAGAAATAGGGCAAGTATGATATAGTTTGAACTGTCTTTTTAATAACTAAATTCTTTATCTCATTTAATAAAAGTGCCAAACCTATAGCTGTAATAAACGAGAGAACTAAATTTATAAGACTCATACCTATTGTATTTCTTAAAACTCTTCCAAAATTAGCTCCTGTAAACAAAAACTTAAATTGATCCAAGCCCACCCATTCTTGATTAAACATGGTGGCAGTAGGACTTGGTCTGTATTTTTGGAATGCCATAAGCCATCCATACAACGGAAAATAGTGAAATATTATTATATATATAAGAAGTGGCACAGACATAAGCATAAGCTGTCTTTGGCTTTTTAGTTTCTCCCACTTTTTTCTCCGAGCTTTTTTCTTTAATACTATGCTATCGCTGATAGCTGTACTAACATTAGAATCTTGCATATAAACACTCTCCTAAATAATAAACTAACTACCCATGTGGCAATATCTTAAAATTATATATAAATCTTTTTATTTTCTACACAATCCCTACCGATAACTCAAAGTCATCACATCTTTTTACAAATAGGGGAAGGTATTTTAAAATGTAATACCTTCCTCTATTTGTTTTTTAAAGGTTAAATAGTTTTAGCTAAAGTTTATACAAAATATACTTTTGCTGTATAATAACTATTTACTCCATTCTTCTTTTCTTCTCTGAATACCTTCATTTATGTGATTTTCAAAGAGTTCTATATCTAATTCTTCATGCATCTTAACGAATTCTTCCCATTTTTCTTCAAATTGGCTTGGGTCAGATGATATTATATCTGGTAAATATTCAAATGCATAGTCTTGCATCTGCTGTGAAATACGAGCTGGATCACTGTTAGTTGGTATGTTGATTGACCAAGCTGGGAAGTAAATTGGGTTTTCAGGTGGTTCAGAGTGTAACTGTCCCTGAGTTTCAACTCCATATCCCCTAAGCATTTCTTTTTCAGGTTCTGTCAATCCGTCAAAATATTCTATTGGCTGCATTCCTGGTGATGTTGCGTTGCCATCAGAATATGAACCTTCCATTTTTGGTAAATACTCAAATAAGTCATCTGCTTTATTTCTAAGCTTCCAATCAGGACTTTGCTGTTCTTTTCTCATTTCATCATTTCTATAATATAGTCCATCTTCGTTAACAAGATAGTCTATACCCTCTTCACCCCACTGAAGAAGTTTTTGCCATTTTTCATCTAATAAGCTTTCAAATAACTTCATTACTCTGTCAGGATCTTTACAGCTTGTAGTTATAGCAAAACCACTGTTAACATTAAGCTCTGGACGAGTCAAATACCAATCTTTTATGCTCTTATCGTGTACAATTGGAACTGGCATATACATTCTTTCATATTTTCCTTGTTGGTGTAGAGCTTCGTTTGCCTTATTAAAGCTCCAACGCTGGTCAAAAAGTCCTAAAACAGTTCCACTTGCAAGCTTTTGTATATATTGGTCAAAGTCAATAACAAAACTCTCTGGATCCACTATACCTTTATTGTACATTTCATTAAGCTTTTTAAAGTATTTTTTTGAAGTTTCTTTGTGCTGATAAACTTCAGCTTTAAGAGTATCTTGATTTACCATAACAATACCGTCATTAGGATGTCCTGCAAGATGAGATGGAGCATTTCTTAAAGTCCAGTCTCTTCCACGGTCTGTTAAAATAAGGAATCCTATTGTGTCCTGTCCATCAATTTGTGGATATTTTTCCACATACCTTTCTATAATATCAAAGTAGTCATCTAGTGTAGTGATTTCTGGATAACCAAATTCTTTTAGTACTTCGATTTGAATCCAGAACGCAGGACCCCAGTTTTCATTTTGATAAACTGTGCCGTAGTGCACTCCATAGTTTGGCATAATGTACACATGACCATCATCATGTTTTATTCTATTGATTAAATCTCCATAATGTTTATTAAGATTTGGATAGTTTTCTGCATCGTTGATGTATTTTTCTAGTGGAATAAACGCTCCTGCATCAATGAACTGATTTGCTTCATTAGACTGTACACCTATAAGATCGGGATATTCCCCACCTGCTGTCATTGTTCCAACTCTTTCTCCTATTTCTCCCACAACATATTCAAATTTAAATTCAACGCCAAATTCTTCTTTAATCTTTTGATAAATTCTGTTGTCTTTTGTGGGATTGGTTCCAGCACGGCTGATAAATGCACTTATTGTAACAGTATCAGTTCCTTTAGAACCTCCATCGTTGTTATTAGATGAGCCTCCATCGCCGTTGTCTTTCTTACAGCCTGCTAATGCAAAAGATAATGCAAGTACTACAGAAAGACAAATGATCAACAATTTCTTGCTATTTTTCATTGTTTTTCCCCCTTAGTGATAATTTGTACATTGCTTTAAAAAAGCTTATGTACTACTTGATTTTATTATACAATTATTTATCGGATTTTTGATTTCACAAATTAAAGATGTATACCCTAAAAATTAAACTTTTATTTATAACTTATTAAATCTATAATAAAAGAAATGATTTTATGTAAATATGCAGAGCCTTTTTTTGTAAAGCACTCCACACATTGTACTTCCAATGGAAATTGTTACTCTTTCGGTGTTTTTATTAGATTATCATCTTAATAAGTTGTAAATTTAAATTTTGTTTTTATAGTCAGCAGGTTTTGTTCCTGTATTTTTTTCAAAATATTTTAAAAAGGCATTGTAGCTTGAATATCCCACTTCTCTTGCTATTTCAGACATTTCCATTGTTGTCTCTTCTAAAAGTCTCTTTGCTTCATCTATTCTCAATTGATGTACATAATCACTAAACCTCATTCCAAATATTTTTTTGAATAATTGTCCAAGATATACAGGATTTACGTAAAGTTCTTTTGACATTTCTTTTATGGTAATTGACCTTTTGTAATTTTCCTTTATATACTCTTCTATTCTATGAGTATTTTCATCAAGGGTCTTTTTATTTTCCTTCCCTAACACCCTGCAACAATGCTTACAGTGATGTATAACAGCTTTTTTTACTTGAAAAATTGAATTTTCTTTATTTTCTAATTCTGATATGTCAATTTTTAATTCATCTTCTTCACCTATATTTCCTATCATTTTATTACTGCGATAAATGATATTGTTAACATAAATATGTATTATTTCAGGATCTATTAATTTCTTTTTAAAAAATTCAAACTCTTTTTGTATAATTTTCTCCACCTTTTCTTCATCAACTTCTTCTATTGCCTGAAGAACTGAATTAATAAATTCACTATTTAAAAAATTATAGTTAAAATTGGTGTTTTTAACTGAGTGATAAAAAACTATACTGTTTAAATCAGAATAAAAACTGCATTTTAATGCTTCTAGTGAAGTATTATAAGCCTTTTTTATCTCTTTTAAATTTTTTATATGAGTACCTACAGAAATTTGATACTCAACGCCATAGGTTTTTTTTATGGGTTCTGCTATTTCGTTTAATATATTTTTGATATGTCTGTAATTTGGTTTGTCATCAAAAATTCCTATAAACAAACCAAAAGTATTTGCATTATGGTTAATAACAAATAACTCTTTATTATTCTCTATTGATAAATTGGCAATGCTTCTCATATATTCTGCAACTGCATTTAAATCTTTCTTTTCATGGTTATCAGCACAACTCGGCATTATCCTTAGTAAGGCATAATACCACACCTTTGCAGCATCTTTA
>FZPS01000175.1_pt63 | contig 35254 bp, 27 predicted proteins | sample 1817821 | NCBI WGS metagenome assembly FZPS01 (sample SAMEA104158645, study PRJEB21678) | metagenome | place: Germany | collected 2015-04-21
GTGTTCCCCAAGATCAGCCCCTCAATGGACTGTTTCACCGAGTAAGAAGCAATATTGACGATTCTGCCCTGCCCATTGCGGCGCATATGGGGCAGCACTTCCCGGATCGCCCGGATGTAGCTGAGTAGGTTCAGCCTAAAGGCGTAGTCCCAATCCTGATCCACCAGTACATCGAAACTGCCTGCAGGCGGTCCTCCAGCATTATTCACCAAGACATCAATTGTACCGTAAATTCTGGCCGTCTCCTCCACTAAGGCCTGGATTTGCTCCCCTTCTGTCAGATCGCACACCTGATACGCTACCTGTGCTCCCGTCAACGACCGGATCTCGCTAGCCGCTGCTTTGAGAGCCGCTTCGCTCCGACTGGAGATCATGAGCTTGGCCCCCTCCAGTGCCAACCCATGGGCGATCGCTCTCCCTAAACCCTTACTGGAAGCCAAGACTAGGGCGGTTTTCCCTTCCAATCCCAAGTTCATCTCCTCATCCCTCCTGCGAACGTGATACTTCTAGTATAAACGAACCCAGGCTTGCACTTCCACTGCCGCGGTACGTGAAATACAGAGCTTGCACGCCATCGGGGATTCTTATGTCCGCTGCATACTCCGTCCAGATATTGGAAAACTCAACTGGAATGGTACCAAGCACCTCTCCATCCCATGCTGTCTTCACTTCAAACTCACCGCGGCAGTAGCCGCGCACTTTGATGCCAACCCTTGTGACCCCTTGGCAGTCAAAATACTTAAAACCAGCTGTAGCCGATTCTTTCATATTGGCAATATAGCCTGTTTCCTCGTCCCCGTCTTTGCCATCTTGGGTTATCTTCGGGAACTGGTTGTTCATCCAGGCCCCGGTGAAGTCCGTATAGATGGACTCCTCATTACAAAATAGATTACAGGCCAAATAGGCGGGATATTCGCCCCGGCCAAGGAGTGGTTCGCTGAGAGAACCGCATGAAGTCATCTCCACTTGAGGAATGGCCCCGTCTGGCGTGAATTCAATCCTCTCCAAACAGCCTTGTCGGCTAAAATTGGTACCATTGGTATGCCGATGATAAAAAATGAACCACTCCCCATGAATCTCCACGATGCTGCCATGGTTATTACCGCCGTAGAACATAGGCTTTGTGCTGGGTTTATAGGAGTCAATGTACATATCGCAATTGCTGACAATAACACCCCCATAGACAAATCCCCCAGTTGGATCTGGGCTGGTAGCATAACATAGTTCATGCATCAAAATGGAGGAGTAGATGAAGTAATAGGTCGAACCCCGTTTGCGAATGGATGGGGCCTCAAAAAACTCATGTCCTTCAAAGCCGCTCCCCTGGCTGTACGGTTCACTGGGGGCCACGATGACGGGCTCCTCCAAAATGGTGATCATATCGGGACCCAGAACGGTGGCCATCGCTCCCTTTCTCGAGGTATCCCCTTTGGCACAGAATCCGGTGTACAAATATGTCCTATCCCCTTCCGTAAGGACAGCAGGATCGAACTGGGGCTGGTCACCCTCCCCACGGCCAAGCAGCGTCCCATCGGCATACTGTACATAGCCGTAAAACTCGTATTTCCCCGCGGGAGTAGAACAAACAGCCACAGAAACAACGGGAACTTTATCGAGCACATAGTAAAGATAATAGCGACCATCTGGACCCACCGTTACATCCGGCGCATATAAGCACATGCGGCCATCGGGATTAAGAGGATCGTCCGTCTTTTTGTAGATCACACCTTCATACCGCCAAGCCGCCAAATCATCGACGGGCGCAGACCAGCATACATAGTCATTTAAACAATAAACATGGCCGTCAAACCTATCATGGGAGCCATAGACATAAAGTCGATCCCCAAAGACGTAGGGCTCACCGTCGGGAATGTATTCCCAAGAGGGGAGATAGGGGTTTACTCTTTGTTGGCGCATTCACTTCATTCCCTTCTTTACGAACTCCGAACAATTATGGCAGTGGACGGAGCCCTTCGCTCCTGACGCTCCACATCCCATTTTTGGGAAAACCCGGTGACTCTTGTCCACCATCACCATCCCAGCCCCGGGCCAGCATGGCCGCGGCCAGGAGCAGTCCGCCATTTCCCGGCAGATACAGGGGGAGGTCTTCCCTCTCCCCTTGTCGATTATGTCCATTGGCCAAGTAGGTGTTTTTGGGGGATGGACACAGCAAGAGGTCCAGGGCCAGCTCTGGGCGATTTAGCCGCGCCGCAGTCATGGCCAGCATGGGAAAATCCCAGCCCCACATCTCTTCGAAGATCCACTGATCGCAAATACGATCCAAGGTCCGAGACATCGTCTCCCGATCCACCAAGGCTCCAGGCAGAACACCAAAAGCGGCTGCCATGGACGGATGATCATAATTGTATTTGCTGTAAGTCGCAGGACAACACTCGTGGGCCAGATAGGTTCCTTCCTGCACCGGCAGCTGCGCCAGTTTTGCAGTGATCTCCTGCCACTTTTTGTTTGGCTTAAGCCCTAGACGTTCCCGCCATTGATTGGCAGTACGCAGCCCAAAGGCCCAGTATTCCAGTTCAAAGGGGGGGTTCAAGGTTTCCTCCGGGGTATGATTTTCTTGAGCGGGGATCAAAGGCGGTCCCAGGACATAGCGCCCCTCCCCTTGGCGATAGAGTACAAAGGACGCCATAAACTCCGCTGTTGCGCTCACCAGATCCGCAAAGAACTCCAAGACCTCTCGCCTGGGTTTGGCCCGGTAGCAAAGTTCAGCAAAGTAGATGGTATGCGGCTGCTGCCAAATCAAGAGAGGATTGATCAGAGAGGGACTTTCCTTCCCATCCAACCCAACCATTTTCGGCCAGCGCACACCGTCATAACCCTGTGATCGGGCTGTTTGCCGGGCCAGGGGCATGATGTCCTTATACCACCACAGACTCCTCTCCAAGAGATGGGTCCTCCCCCACAAACAAAAATGAGCACCATGCCAGAAATGCATCTCCAAATGATGCTTTCCATACCAACTATTGCAGGTGAGGCCGGTCTCTTGCGGTGGCAGGGATCCTGCACATTGAATAGCGGTAAGATACTGGGAAAGCACGATGCGCCTTTCCAGCTCCAAGGCGCGTTGATCTTTGCTGGATGCCAGTTCCACAGCTCCACCATGCTGCCAAAACTCGCCCCAATGAGACTCGCTGACTTGAAGCACTTCCTCCACTGTGGGTAAAGCATATCGCACTGTGTCTTCAGGCAAAAAGCCACAGACAAGCTGGAGCGTTTCTGATTCAGTGCCTTCTAGAACAAAGCTATGGGATCCAGTGCGTGAAAGCCTCGCCCCCGCGGTCCAGGCCAGCTGAACAATGTAGCGGGTCTTGTCCATAGTGCGCACAAAGCTAGCACCCCTCGCCCCAATTTCCAGCACTTTCGTACTATGCTCCTGTTCGCGGCTCCAATCAGCGCCAGTCATATTCCCTGATCCATAGGGGAAATCAATGCGAAAGCGCAGCCGATGGCAGGAAACAAGTCCCGAGCTGACGGAGAAGGCGAGGATGTCCCGGTGGGGGTGACAGCACGTGGTGGTGTTTACTTCCACACCGGTACAAACAAAACTGCTCGACAGAACACCGCTCCAAAGATCCAGCGTCTGACGAATGCGGCCTATATCTCCCAGCGTAACCGCCTCACCGCTTTCCGTGCTCAGCTCAAAACCAACCCGGCCCAAGTGAAAACGGTGCGGATTCATTCTCAGCCAGCTGTAGATGCTCTCTTGTCCCGCACTGCGCGTGGGGTAACCCACCAAACGCCCCGCTGTATCGTAGGGCTCCAACTCAAGATCAGAGAGGTGATAGCCCCAACGCTCCCTGGAAACGGGTGTGCTATGCCAACCCCACTGGGACATGGTGCAGAGGGGCACTGCAGATTGATGCTCTTTGCAGAAGGTTTGCACCCCTGTAAAGTCTGCTGTATAGGCAAATTCACCATTTCCCACAGACAGTGGTGTAGAGGGATCAAAGCTTTGTATGGTGGGATTATGCCGTGTAACTAACTCCTTGCGATTGATCCTCATGTCATCTACCTCTTCAATCCACTGTCCCGTCTGCATGCTATCTGAAAGTCCGAGATCGTCGTTTTCTGCCAATCCGGGTCTAGGCTCCGGCGAACCCCCCCTTACCACACCTTGATTCTATTATCCCCGGGGGACCAGGCAGCGATGGGGCCGATGGGGTCCCCTGCACTCCTTCTGTTCCCGAAATAGTCTCGATCAAGGACTACTGCACTGCCGTCGGGATTGGCGAAGTCGGCATTGGCCATCCGAACCCGCCGCAAAGTCTTGCTGGTCTGAATGAGCGAACGAATCTTCTCAAGCTCCATTGGGAGCTTGAGACACAGGAAGACATCGTCCCCTTCTTCCAAAATCTCAACTTGGGGATCGAACTCTTTCAGGACAATGTTGACCTCTTCCCTGTCAAAGGGAACCGCGCCATTTAGGTACATATTGTGATTGATATAGGCTGGCTGCTCCACGTCGGGGAAGAGCGGCAAATCATCTAGTTCCCTGTGGGTTCTCTCCAGATACTCCTCCAACGACACGGTGTATCCGTTGTAACAAGCGGTTCCGGCATGCTCCGCGGGATCAGCGCCTACGAAAACATTGTTGTAGAAGCGATCATCCCCGCCGAAGATGGCCGCATAGCCAGCCACTTGCGTACTGTGGGGCAGGTGATAGGGAGTGGCCCGTTGATGTACCTTTTCATGGGCTATCCTTCCGCAGATCAGATTGTTGACATAGGCTCCCCCTTGGGACCAGTTGTCCAATGCGTAGTCGGAGGCAAAGATATTGTGATCGACGATGTAAGGACCATGGCTCACCTCTATGTAGAGATCGCGGCTGTTGCGATAAAAGAGATTCCGACTGACCCGGGTCCCTTGGGTTTGCCAGTCCAGCCACACTCCCATGGAACAGTCGTGAATGCGATTATTGTGGATCTCTACGTCAATTGGTGCATGAAGCTTGATGCCGCCAATCTCATGTCCATAGAACTCCCTTTTCAGACCAATGTTGTAAATGTGGTTGTGATGGATCTGGCTAAAGACACACCCAAGGTGGCCCACGATTCCGTTTTGACCACAGTCATAAATCCGATTGTTGCGAATGATATGAGACCCGATTTTCTCCTTGCTCCAACCTATATGCAGGGCATTGAACACCGCTTCGATTTGGTAATGATAGCCCGCTTTATCTTTGTGTTTCGTGCGATAAATATCCCCCGTGGACACTTCTTTACCAATACTAATGCCACTGCATTTGGAGTCATGGATGATGTTCTCCTCAATAACCCACCCTTTACTCCAATGGGGACCTAGTAGGCCAGGCTGATCAGCGGTGGGCGGTGTCCAGGGTGTGGCTGCCTGGGCCATTTCAAAACCTCGTACGGTAATGTAATCGATGCCCGGTCGGTCGGGATAAAAGCATGCCGGCCTCACATTGATTTCCACCAGCTGCTCATTGGGATCGTGCTCATGGAAGTTGGCCCAGATCGTGGTCTCCTCTTCCTTGACTTCTCCATACCAAAGATACCTTGTCTGCTCCCTGTTAACCACAGGAACAACCTTGCCCGTCCTGTTATCCACTACCTCGTCCCTGAGAACGGGATTTTGCAGGTCCTCAAGCCTGGCGGCCTCATAGAAGGACATTCCATTGAGATAGACCTCTCCAAGGTGCTTTGGTGCACCTGTATCGGTTTCTACGAGCCAATCTCCCATGACCTGCCTCTGGTAAGGATTGAAGTCTCCAAAGAATGCATTGGGCAGAACTGCTTTCCAAATGGAACCTTCCACCTGGACCCAGTTTTGGATGCGTTCTGATCCCTTTATAACGACCTTTTCACCTGGGGCCGCCTGGTAAGTGATTCTGCGCAAATCACTCAAGCCCTTGTTCTTGGGGCGAACCCATTCCCTGTACTCCCCTTCGTGAACAGTAATGCTGTCACCGGGCAGGGCCACTCGCGCGGCCTTGCTGATGGTCAGGAAGGGATCTTCCTTTGTTCCCAAACCCCAGTCTGAGCCGGTTTTCGCTACATGATACTCATGCACCACAGAAATTCCCCCTTTTCTATTCTTCTCGAGCCTAGCTACCAGATCGTGTAACCCCCATCGAGCACCAAGATTTGACCTGTCATAAAGCTGGACGCATCAGAGGCCAGGTAAACGGCTGTGGGCCCAATCTCCTCTGGCTGGGCAAAACGTCCCATGGGAGTCTGGGACAGGGCATCCGTTCCTTGTTCCGAATGGATCCAGGCCTCGTTTAAGGGTGTTTGAAAATACCCAGGGGCAATGGCATTGACCCGAATTCCATGGGGTGCCCATTCCGCGGCAAATGCTCTGGTTAAGCCATTCACTCCGGCTTTGGAGGCACAATACACACCGACTGGGCGGCGGCGATTGATGATGTGTGACGACATGGACGAAATGTTGATCATCGAGCCCGGTGTACCCTTTTCCAACATAGCCCTCCCTGCAGATTGGCAGACATGGAATGTGCCCTTGAGGTTCACATCCATGATCGTATCGTAGTCCTGCAGAGAGATATCCGCCATCCGATAACGACGGTTCAAGCCTGCGCTGTTCACAACCACATCAAGCTGACCAAATTGCCCGACCACAGCTTGCACCAGATCGTCCACGCTACTACGTTTGGCCACATCCACAGCATAGAAGACTGCCTCAAACCCTGCATCCCTCAGGGCGGAGACAGTTCCCTCTCCTTGCTCTTGGTTAATGTCCGCAATGACGATTACGGCCCCCGCCTCGGCTAGACTGAAAGCCATCGCCTGTCCTAGGCCCTGGGCGCCTCCGGTAACCACGGCCACTTTTCCCGCCAAACTAAAGACCTGCATCGATCATTACCCCCTCTTCAAAAGAGCTCGCGCCGCCCTGCAAATGGCAGCAGCGGTAAGTCCGTAATGCTCCAGAAGCTCCCTGTGACTCCAGGCAGACTGCCCAAATGCATCGTCTATCCCGATCACAAAGGTTGGCTTCGGCTCCAGAGCGGTTGCTTCCAGGACGGCACTCCCAAGACCGCCAATGACACTATGCTCCTCAATGGTGATCACAGCCTCAACATCACCTGTCCAGCGCAAGATCATCTCCTTAGGCAGAGGCTTGAGGCAGGAAACATTGACTACCCGTGCTGAGATCCCCTCCTCCAACAGAGTCTCACGTGCCAAGAGCGCTTCGGCTGTCATCAATCCATTGGCAAAGACGGTAATGTCCTCCCCCTTGGCCATCAGGGACGGTTCGAGCATGGACTTTCCGGGGATCTCTTTTGGCAAAAACTCCATTTCGCTGCGGCTGATCCGCAAATAGACCGGACCTTCGATCGCCCTGGCCAAACGCACCGCTTCTTCGACCTCGCCAGGGTCCATAGGTGAGAGGATGGTCATGTTCGGGATTGCCCGCATGATGGCCACATCTTCCACCGTTTGGTGTGTGGCGCCATCGCCAAAGTCGGAGAAGCCATAACTAGAACCGACAAGTTTCACATTGGCCTTCGGTAAAGCCACACTCTGACGAACCTGCTCAAAGGCGCGACCAGTCACAAACATGGAAAAAGAATGGACAAAGGGAATCTTGCCGCTCAAGGCCAATCCCACCGCTGTCGCCACCATGTTCTGCTCGCCAATGCCCATCTCAAAATAGCGAGCCGGATAGCTTCTCCGAACATAGCAGGACATGGTTGAACCGCTTAAGTCGGCGTCCAACGCCACAATGCGCCGGTCTTCTTCCGCAGCCTTGAGTAAAGCCCGTCCATAGGTCTCACGGGGGCATGCCTTACTTTTCATTTCCTTCACCCCATCCACTCACGATTTCCCCTAAGGCCTGTTCGTACTGTTCAGCCGTTAGGGCTCCATTATGGAAGCTTGGTTCATTCTCAGCGAAGGAGACTCCTTTGCCCTTGACCGTGTGGGCCAGGATCATAACAGGCTGTCCCGTGTTCTCGTCCGCTGCATCTAAGGCATCTGCGATGGATGCCAGGTCATGGCCGTCAGTCTCCAGCACCCGCCAGCCAAAGGCAGCAAATTTCCGGCCGATCTCCCCGACGTCATACATCTCGGAAATCACACCGGTGGCCTGCAACTTGTTGTGATCCACAATGGCAACCAGATTGGCCACCCTATAAAATGCTGCCGCGGTGACAGCCTCCCAGATCTGTCCTTCGGCCAGTTCTGCATCGCCCAAAATCACGTAGACCCTGTAATCCCGGCTATCCAAGCGCCCGGTTAAAGCCATGCCCAGGCCGATGGATAAACCCTGACCCAGACTGCCCGTGTTGGCCTCCACGCCGGGTGTTCGATCCCGCTCGGGATGTCCTTGGAGGAAAGAACCGAGTTTTTTTGTGGAAGGCAAGGCCTGCAGGGGAAAATATCCACATAGGGCCAGAGCCGCATACTGGGCCAAGACCGAATGACCTTTACTGAAGATGAAGCGATCCCGATCTGGGTTCGAAGGATCATCGGGCCAATGACGCATCTTGTAGAAGTACAAAGCGGTTACTAGATCAGCAGAAGACATTGAACCGCCCAGATGACCTTTGTTGTTCACCCCGATGGCCCGCACAATTCCTTCTCGAACCTGCCGGGCACGGGCCTTTAAGTAGTCCATATCGCGGTTCTGCATACCACCACCCCCAATTATCGTTACCTTCCCACAGACCGTGATTGTACGACATCTGACCACCTAGATCTTTCTGCATATAACGACAATTTCCTTTTTGTGAAGTAAATGTTTGTTTAGCGTTACAACCCATCTTTGGACTTCTGGCCGAGGGGGCGAAAGGAGGGAGGCAGCCAAAATTTGAACGTCGCTGCGTTCTTATGCCAAGATCAAGAAAGACTGGGGATTCCAGTCTTCGTTGTCACTATGCCCTCTATCTGCATGCTTGTGTAATTCTGCTGCCTGTCTAGCCTAGCCAAGACCAAAGATGGACAGCCGCTTGTTGGGGAGGAATTCCAAAATCCCGATTCTTTCGCGAAGACCCTGATGAAATTGCATTTCTCATTCTGCACATGGAGAAACCCAGACTTGATGACTTGACAGCATCCCCAAGCGGCCACAAATTGGGCAGGATCCGGTAAACGGCTAGCCTGGTCTCGTTCATCCTGTGCAACCAACCGTGTTCAATGGCAATGACGGAAGTCACGCGGGAGTTACCTATGAATCGATCGATATCCTCTGGCGTGGTGTCGCCCTTGGCGTAGAAAGTGACTCTGGGACAATCCCTTGGAGTAAGGAAATTCACTAATCGAGCTTCGTTAACAGCCCAGACCAGTTTCTCGCTGTGGCCAATGTCTTCTCTCGCGCGGCGCCTGGGCTCGAATCGTCCAATACTGTGGTTCTCGCTGACAGGGAACAGTCTCCTTAGCCTCCCCCACTCTGGCTAACTAAAGTAACATCGCTCTGAAGTGACCTTACCACTCATCCCTGTTTTCCATGAGAAGATGGAAGGTCTGCTCCAGTTCCCGTTGTGTAGATAACTCTAAAACCACAGAACGCACCTGGGGCAGGCTAAGCACCTTTCGCCAAGTCTGGGCCACCTCATCCCAAGTCTCGGGAGGGATATGCCCGCCTTTTTCAATGCTCTCATACGCATAAAAATGGACATGCTGAATCCTATCCTTGAGCCGATCCATGTACTCAACCACATCAAGCTCTCCCGATCGCACCAGAGGGTTTGAGGCCGCATGACCCGTATCAAAGGTAATTCCGAGACCCGCATGGTTAGCCATAGCCAAATGTGTCTTCGGATCCGTTGTCCAGCCAACCTTAAGGTTTTCCAAGAGAAGGTTAGCGTTTCTTTGTCGGGCAAGTTCACCGAGCTCGCGCAGATGCGCCAGGGCAGTCTCCCAGTTCAGCTCGTCTACGGGTATGGAATTGGATCCAACGTGCAGCGTCAAAACAGGAGGCTCGTCCTGACTCTGTAACCAGGGGGCCAGATACTCAATGTACATTTTCAGATAGCCCAGGGAGGCCTGGGCTATCAGGGGCTCGGCGTGAGCTAACTCTACATCCACAGTAGGCAGATGAAAGGTGTAGTGCAGCTTCGGATACTGATCCAGGGTGTTAAAGAAGGCATTACGCATCTTCTTGTTGGTACGCAGCCGGAAACTATTGTGATACCATTCCACACCATCAAAGCCCTTAGCCACAGCATAGTCTAAGATGGCCTGGGTATTGTTCCCGAACACCCTGCTAGAAAACATGATTTTTGGTCTCATTTTTGTGTCTCCATCTCTATCCTACTTTAAAACTGGACGAAATCGACTGTCCTAAGAAACGGTTCATACCATACACGACAACAAACACCATGGCAATCAAGAGTGTGGACATGGCACTAGCCTCACCAAACTTTCCGTCGGCCACCGCGCCCCAGATCTGAATAGGCAGGGTCCGCGTGTTGGAAGAGTAAAGCAAGATGGTGGTACTTAGCTCCTGCAAGAGCGTGGCGAAGGTCAGGATGGTCCCGGAGAGGATGCCGGGCAAAATCAAGGGAAAACTCACTCGCCTAAAAGTGTACAGCCAATTGGCTCCAGAAATCATGGATGCCTCCTCCAAGGTCGGATCCAGTTGCGAGAGGCTGGCTACAACGGACCGGAAGACGTAGGGAGTTCGCCGGATCATATAGGATATGAGGATGATCGTGAAGGTCCCGGTCAGGGGCAGCCACGAATCACCGCCAAATCCTGAGATCAAAGCAACCGAAACAACGGTTCCAGGCAAGATAAAGGGGGCCATAATGGCCAAGTCCAAGATCAGGGCCCCTCTGGGCTTTCTACGCTCTGTGATATAGGCGACTAGGGATCCCAGGATGGCACACAAGAGCGAGGCGGTTGTGGCCAGAAAGAGCGAATTGAGGATGGGCCGAGAGGCAATGGTTGGAATTCTGGCATAGTTGGTTAGCGTAAAACCCTCCGGACCCGCAGCGCCCCAACGAGTGAAAAAGGACATGATGAACATGGTCATCTGGGGAGCCAGAGAGATGATGAGGATGATCCCGCAGTATAAGGTGGCGATAATCCGGATTGCTGGATGACTGTGCAGTTTGTACTCGGAGCGAGATGCACTTATTGTTTCGTACTCCCTCTTACTCACGATGAACTTCTGCAGCAAAAGGGCTCCTCCGGTGATCGCCACGCTAATCAGGGAAATGGCGGCGGCTCCATTGAGATCCCAAAACCCGTTCACTCGGAAATAAATCAGGGTGGGCAGCACATACTGATCACCGCCAAGCATGGCGGGGATACCGAAGTTCCCCATGGCCCGGATAAAGACGAGGATGGAACCTGCCGCAAGGCTCGGGATGACCAGAGGCAATGTGATGGTACGCAAAATCCGGCTGCGCCCGGAACCCATGATCATCGCCGCCTCTTCCAGCAGTGGATTGACGGCCTCAAACGCTCCATAACTGAGAAGGAAGATAAAGGGGTAGTAGGTTACGGTCATGGTGAAGATGACCCCAAATAGTCCATAGATGGACGGAAGTTCCAGCCCAAAGACTCCCAAGACCATGTTGATGTAGTGCCTGACAAAACCTTGCCTTCCCAAGAGAATAACCCAAGAGAATGCTCCCACGAAGGAGGGCAGGATGATCGGCAGTATTCCCAAGGACAGAATCAACCGCTTGAATGGCATTTTTACTCTGGCCACGAAGTACCCCATGGGGACCCCTATGAGCAACGTAAAAAATACCACGGAGAAGCTGATAATAAATGAGTTGCGCAGGCTTCCCCGATAAAGATTAGAGGTAGCAAAACGCTCGAAGTTCGAGACAGTCAAAGGGCCAAGACTGAAGCGGGATCCTGAACCTAGAAAGGCCCTGATGAACGTGGTAACCAGGGGCCAGAACAGGAAAATAACGAGAAAGGCCAGGGGAATGGTGAACACCAAGTACGGAGTGTAGTCCTTCTGACGCTGGCGGGTCAACCAGCCGCCTCCCTTGTCCTGCATTTTGAGGCTCATGCAACCTCGCCCCCTTCAGCGAACAAAAAGCCCCGTTCAGAAAACTCGATAGCAACAGCGTCTCCCTCTCCTACTCCTGGCACCGTACCCAGCATGTCCACTTCAATCACTCTTTCGCCGGCACCCTCCTCCACGACCACTTCATACCGTATGATTTGACCTAGATGCTGAATAATGCGGACTCGTCCCAGCACCTCGTGATCCGGTGCTTTCGGTTTGATTCGAAGATGCTCTGGCCGAAAGCCCACTGTGACCCTGTCACCCACAGCCGCAGCCTTCAGCTCAGAGGATACCTTGGGAGTAAAGCTCAGGGCCGAGTTCCGTCCATCCAGCTGAACCTGGTAATGCTCACCTCGAATGGAGCCAATTGTACCGGTAAAGAAGTTCATCTTCCCAATGAAATTGGACACAAAGGCGTTATTCGGATTATGGTAGATCTCATCCGAGGACCCAATTTGCTCAATAAGTCCGTCCCGCATAATAGCCAAACGGTCGCCAATAGCCATGGCCTCTTCTTGATCATGGGTCACAAAGATCGTGGTCACGTTGGTGACTTTCTGAATCCGCCTGATTTCGGCCCGCATATGCCGCCTCAGTTTAGCGTCAAGATTCGCCAGGGGTTCATCCAGGAGCAAAATCTGTGGATCATAGACCAAGGCACGGGCCACGGCCACCCGCTGCTGCTGGCCGCCGGAGAGAGCTGTCGGGCTGGGGTTGCGGCGAAGAACATCGGGTAGACCCACCAGTTCCATGATGTCGGTCACTTTGTTCCTGATTGATTTTTCATCGATGCCGCGAACTCGTAAACCATAGGCCACATTCTCAAACACGTTCATGTGTGGATACAAAGCAAAACTTTGGAAGACCATACCAATGTTCCGTCTAAAAGGCGGTATCGTTGTTACATCTCTGTCATCATAGAAGATGCGCCCATCTGTGAGAGTCTCCAAACCAGCTGTGCAACGAAGAAGCGTGGTTTTTCCGCATCCGCTTGGGCCCAGTAAACAGAAAAGCTCCCCGGGTTCTATGGTAAAGGACACCTTCTTGAGGGCGTGCACTACTTGACTGCCGGTAAATGTCTTCTGTACATTCTTGTAGGAAATGCTTGAGCTCATATCCTTGCCTCCTAAAACCTAGCCCGGAATAATTCCGGGCTAGGTCTTCGTCTTCTGTGCCTAGAACACAGTGTCCGCAAAACGCATGGTCAACTCTTCGCGAATTTCGGCAGCTTCAGCAGCATCGTAATCACGCAAGACGATCTCATCGAGAGCGGGCAAGGGGCCAGGTCCGGGTAGATTCGGATGAACGACCCTTCTGGACCGGGTCTCCAGAATGATGCGATAGGCATCTTCTGAGGTTAAGAAGTCCATAAACAGCTTGGCGTTCTCCAAATTAGGACCGCCCAACAAGATGCCAGAGCCGTCAAAACGAGCCCCAGTTCCTTCTTGAGGATAAATGGCTATGACAGGAGATCCATCCAGAATGTGCTGGGCAATGTTACCTTCACCCGTGACTCCAATGGCATACTCTCCCCGGGCCACCGACTCGGGCACCATGGTGGAAGAAGCTGTGAAAACAGCGTTTTTGGCAACGTCAACAGCAAAGTCAAAGCCGTAGATATCATACATCATATACAGCTGCGCATAGGCGGATCCCGATAGGGCAGGATTGGCCAGGATGATCTCGCCGCGATACTTTTCATCGGCTAGATCTGCCCAGCTCAATGGATAGTCTTCCGGATCCAACAGATTCGTGTTGACCATAAAAGCCTGTAAAGGCATGGAGAAACCGTAGTACTTCGGTACCTCCGCTGTATCCCGAAGATTTTCCGGGATGTCATCATGATACTGAGCTTTGTAGTTTACAAGCAAATCATAGACCTGATCAAGGGATTCCTTGGCGATACCAAGCAAAATATCGCCGCTTGGCTTGGGCGACTCCGCCATCAGTCGAGTAAGCAGCTCCCCTGAGCCTGCCCGTATGATATCGACGGAGATGTTCGGGTGCAAGACCCTAAACTGCTCTACTAATGCCTGCGCTTCTTCCTCAGAAGCCGCACTCCAAATGGATAGCCGACCGCTTTGTGCAAAGGTACTAACACTGGCCAGAGACAAGACTAAAGCCAATACAATCGTAATGATCACTAATCGCTTCATTCTCTTTTCCTCCCTTAGCTTTAACCATGTTACTCCTTACTCGCAAAATCAAGCCGATCGCATGTATTGAGAAAAAACACCTCCTTTGCCGCCATGTTGCTTTACAGACCGAGTGTTCTTAAGTGACGACCGATATGGGTAACTAGGGCCTGCGCATACGCCGCCTCGTTTTCCAGCAATACCCCATAGATCTCCCCTCTGAGAGCGGGGTCCTGCAGCATAAAGCCATAGGTGATGTGGAGCAGCTGCCGGGGATCGTTTTCGTCAAGGAACCGGGGGAGTTCCTCGTCTTCTAGCGAGCTAAGCTCGGGGATCTTGGTCATATCCAAACTCACATTGTAATACTTCCGGGCGGCCTCCAAAGAGACAAGGGCCTTTTCGTGGAGCTTGCGGAAAAGATCCGGATTCACCCTGGCGATCACCCTCAGCGCTTCTAGCCAATTCGTGCCGGCTGTTTTGACATGATAGCCTGCCGCTTCCGCATACTTGCCTATGATGGGGAAGACACTGAATTTGTCACTTCCCGAGTGAATGCTGAGCTTGTATCCAAAGTGGCTGGCAATCTGGGCGTGAACCGCAAACTCTTCCTCAAACTGCCCTAAATCACCAATGTAATCGATCCCCTTTTCAAACCGACCGCAAAAACGAGGCGCAACACTCCAAGCCTTAATGCCCCTCTTCTTGAGCTCACTAGCCACAAAGAAATGATCCTGGGGGGTGGTAGGTGTAGCCACTTCATCTATACTGATCTCAAAATCGATGGTGCGATCCAAAGGTGCGATGGCCTGCTGATACACTTCCTCCATAAAGTCCAAGGCTTGATGATAGGTTAAGATCATCCGCTCATAGTTCTGCGGTGCCATCTTGATCATGGAACCATCTTGCAGCACATAATCCTGATCTTTGTAGAGCTTTTCAAAGGCCTCCCGTTTCTCGATGGGAAGCTGATTGTAACGAGCGCTGACTTCAGCCTCCCCCAGCTCCAGGACTTCATCGTCAATGTGCTCCGAGCAGTCGAGGGTAATCATGCTAAAGCCTAAGTTTAAAGCTACACCAATATCCTTGATGTTCTTGAGGTGGTCGCCATCGGCCCCATACCCATCCTGGTAACCCTCTTGGAATACGGCCCAGGTAGCCGCATCCAAGACATCAGCATACGTACGATTGGTTAGATCCAACTCCCGCATGGATTGCTGCGCCAGAACCGGACGCACCTGGGTGCCGGCGATCGCCTGCAGATGCCCTGGGGAAGCGAGACCTAGCCGATCGCCCAGGCCAATGGAGATCCCACCAGGACCAAAGGCCTGGGGAGCCGCCCAGGGAAAAAGAGAGCGCAGGGCATTGGCATTCTGGTTGTTTAAAGGAGCTTTCTTAGCAGTAAAGGCGCCAAGGCTGCGTGTATCGCCTTGAAAATCATCGGTTCCATCTCCGCTTGAGACAAGAACGAGTGAAGTCTCTTGCTCTTCTTTGACCATGAATAGGAGCTGATCCCCGGCCAAGGTCACCGAAGCCGGATACACCTCTCTTTGCTTTGTTAACATCTCACGCAAAGACTCTACATCTTGCGCTTGCTGAACCACTTCAATCCAATTTGACACAGTCATTCCTCCCATAATTACGGTATTCCTGTATAGTAGAGAATCGAGACGCCAAGTGCTCGGCACCTGACGCCATTCTTCGTGCTCAACGATCTAAGAAACGGTGGAAGTTATCTCCAAATAGAGCTCCAATATCCCTGCGGACCTCGTCTGGCGTCAAAGTCCAGCCCGTAGCCAACAGATCAGTGTATTTTTCCTCCAGCACTTCTCCGATCAAGGCTTTGGAGTGATCCCATTTATAAATAAGGTGTTCCAAAACCCGTGCATCGGAGTGTTGCGGAGTAAAGGACAACCCCAATGTCTCCAAGCGGATCTTAGTGATCTCCTTGACAATACTGGGATTGTTCAGGAACCACCAGCAGCCAAAGACCATCAAATTGCGGTACTTCCGGGCGGTGATAGCCAGCTCATGCTGGTTTTCTCGGGACAACATGGTGACGAGGAACTTGTTATCCGGGTATTGCGTACACAGCTCTTCAATAACCGTGATATCCGCTTTCCCGACGGAATCTCCGGCCAGACGCAGCTGCTCGTTGACGAGTTTCTTGACCCCAATCATCATGGCAAATGGGACATTTTGCCCTTGGCTTACTGGCAGGACGCACTCTTTCACAATGCGGGTGCGCAGGGAATCATCGGACAGGTTAAAGTCTGGGGGCAGAGAAACCGCCATATATAGGGCGCCCATTCTCCCGATCCAGTCGGTCAGGAAGCGCCGTACTTCAGCTGCAGAATTCCCGCTCAAGCTGGCATCGACCTCATATCCCTCGGCCTGTAGGATTTTGTAGGCGTTCGTATAGTCCATTAAGAGGGGATCGATCCGCAGTGCGGCCTGGAAACGCGGGTCTTCCTTGCCGGCACCGGATTTCCAAAGGGCCCGTTCTTGGGGATCAAAGGGGTCATTTGTCATGACCACTTCTTCCACCCCAGCCAAGGCAAAGACAGTATCAATCTGCTGGGCCATGGTTCTGGAACGGTAATATTCCCGATATTCCTCGAGGGAGCGGCTTTGCACGTCGAGCCCAAGGCGTCTTAGGACGGTTAGGGCACCGCGCTGGGCTTCACTCACGGGAGAGTGATCCAAGAACAAGGTCTGCCAGATCAAATCAGCCTGCTTGGACTTGGATAGAGCAAAGAACTCTCCATAGGGCATGGTGCTGTATCGGAAAAATTCTGCTATCAAGTAATGATAAGTTAAAACCTCGTCAATACCAAATAAGAGCATCGAACCAAAGTCAGCCGGGAACACATGGGTATGTACGTCCGTGATCTTTACAACGGACAGTTCATTCTGCAGAACTGTCTTTAACTGCTGAGAGTCTGTAATCATTCAAGTCACCTTCCTCATTTTTGTTGCTCAGCACCGTCGCATCGCTTGATGCAACATCCTTCTCCAACGAATGCCTGCTTCCTTCGTCCGAACTATTATTTCTTAACATTTCGATCTCGGATCAAAGACTTGTGAAGTTACAGAGAGGATGGAGGCGAGACGAAGTGGAGAACAGAAAAAGAGACTGGATTTCCAGCCAGATGCCAAAAAACGGCAGCCTGTCCAGGAGACGCCCGAAAAAGACAGCGTTCGGCCTATGGAAACAGCGGGCGTCTCGTGGGCATTGGGCCCTTCTGGATCAATACCCACTACCTAGCTGGGAGGAAGGGAAGCGAAAGATCTTTCTGAGTCCGTAAGAACGTTTCGTTGATGTAGTCTCCAGACACGTGCAGCAGCTGGCGAGCCATTCGTGCATGTTCCACAGAATTTTGCAGCGTAGGCGGCATCCCCAAATCAACTTGATATTTTGCTCCAATTACTAGCTCAACCATTGCACAAATTGCTTTGAGTCCGCTTCACACGTGTCTGGAAAAGGGTTGACTTGTGTTGTCGAAACATGTTCAGGTCCCCATTCAGACCTAAAGAATCAACGAGGCAGAACTCCTGTCCAAATACAAGGTAACGTCGGAATGAGTTCGCAGGATAGATGCGGGACATGCAGTAGAAATAGGTCCCTTCAAGGCATCTCTAACGGCAATTGCTTTACGCTCGTCAGGAACGACACAGATGATCTTCTTGCAGCGCATAATTCCAGGAATGGTTACAGTAAGGGCTTCCTTGGGTACATCCTCCAAGGTTGCAAACCAACCTTCACCCAGTTGCTGACGTCTGCACGCTTCATCCAGTTCGACCACTTTAACCAAAAGCGGGTCTTCGAAATCGGCCACTGGGGGATCGTTAAAGGCAATGTGCCCGTTCTCACCGATACCGATGAATCCGAGATCGATTGGATTATTCTCTAACAGACGGGTGTAGCGCTCACATTCCTCTTGCGCACTGGGTGCATCGCCGTGGATGTACTCCACTTTTTGCGGACGAAGGGCTTCTTCAATCCGCTGCCTAATCCAGAGCCTAAAACTGGCGGGATGTTCAGGTGAAATGTTCTTGTACTCGTCTAAATGGTAGGCATGGATCCGATCCCAGGCAATCTCCTGTTCTTTAAGACCATCCATGAAAGTAAACTGGGATGCACCGGTCGAAAACAGGAGATTGATCGGAGCTTTCCCTAATCCTTTTAAGTACTGGCTTGTTTCTTGGGCTGCTGCACGGCCAAGCTCCACAGCATCCTGGAAAACCTTCACAGTAATGTTGTCAAACTGCATTTCTTTTAGCATTCTTGCCACCTCCACGAATCTGCATCACAAACAAGCTATCTCAAAGTAACTCTTATTTAGGAAACTACAGCTCTGCCCGCACACCCCCCTACTCCTGTGATAGTATGCATCCCAGGCCTTAAGGCCTAGAATATACAGTCTTCAAGATACTCTGCAAATGGTCCAGTCCTTGTGTAGCCGCTGTTTCAGGTTCCGGCAAAGGCAAGTACTCTAGACCTAGAGAGCCGCGATACCCCACGTCCTTTAGCGCGCCGATGACTTGAAGAAAATCTATGTGTCCTTGTCCTGGGGCCAATCGGTTGCTGTCAGCCAGGTGAATGTGGGACAATATTCTGCCATGTTCCCTGATGGTTTCCTCGAGAGATACTTCCTCAATATTCATGTGGAAGGTATCTAAATGTAAACCGAGTCTTTTCGATCCCAATCCCTGGATAAAAGCAGCGGTCTCAGCTGCAGAATTCCAGACATTGGTTTCATACCGATTAATTGCCTCTAAACTCAGATCTACCCCGTAACGTTCCGCTTCGTCCAGACAATCCTTTATGCAATCAACCAGGACATAGTACGCCGTTTTCTGCTCAGGCTCATCTTTGGGCAGTGATCCTCGGACGGATCCCATGATCACCTGGGCCTTGAGGAACGAAGCTAGCCTAATCTGCTCCTTGATCCGTTGAACCGCAGCTTGGCGAATCGCCATATCAAGCGAGGAGAAACTAAGGTGATCGACAGAATATGTCTGTCCCGTCCCGATGGCCGGGACCTGCACGGCGGTCTGATCAAGAACGTGAAGAATCGAATCCGCATCTATGCTCTTAGGGTTCCTAATATGGAGTTCAACTTGATGATAGCCAAGCGCCTTTGCTTTTGCGATCTGCTCTCCCCAGTCACCCTGCAAAACAATGGGTGCTGAACTCGACCGTATTGAAGAAACAGTAACACTCAATTGTGGAATATGCATGCCTGAATCGAGTCCTTCCGTTCCGCACGATTCCCCTCACCACTGGAAACCGTCCTCATCGTCTCACTCAGAGGTCATACTTTTTGGCGTACTCCTGCAAGATCGTCTTGTTTTCAACAAACCTTGTTCCCAGATCGGGAAGCTTCTCCAAATCAATTGCATAAAAGCCGTCGAAACCAATTTGCTTCAAGCTCTTAAACAGCGAATCCCAATCTATATTGCCATCTCCAATGCCAAAATGCCGGTTATCTCTTCCATCGTTGTCAGCCACATGAACATACTTCAGTAACTTTCCAAGCTTATGAACGGACAGGGGCAGAAGCTCCTTTTGAGCATGTTGATGTGCTGTGTCCAGGATAACTCCAAAATGGTCATCGTTAACAGCCTCAGCCAAGCGCAGCAAGGCTTCTGAATTGCTTGTCACTTCACCTACTCGGGGCTCAACTAAGAGGACCATCCCGTGGGACTTGACGATGTCTGTGCATCGTTTAACCGCCAGAACATAATTATCCCAAAATCTATCCCAGGAGAAACCCACAGGAACCTCAACGCGAAGCTCGTTGCCGAAGGCGAGTTCATTCGATAACAGTCTACCTTCGAGAACTGTCAAAGGAGGTGAATAACTGTCAATCCAGACATAGGGAGAACCCATGTAAGCGGCCGTCTCAACTCCGCGGCTGAACATATCAAACGCCTTCTCCTGTGTTCTGGAATCCATGCTAATAATATCGGGCAGCAAAACAGCAAAATTCGACACCCGCAAGCCAAAATCATCACAACGCTGCTTAAGGCGAGGTGTGTGATCGATCACTTGCTGCAGATTTTCGTAGCCAAGCCCTTCTAATTCTATGTATTCGAAGCCTAAGTCTGCCATTTCCCCGATTGCTCTGAACATGTTGTCCATACTGGGTGGATAGCCATAGTTGCCAATCGCATACATCCAGCAACAGGATATTTTCATGGTCCTTGCTCCTTCCACTCGTGCGAATAGTTTCGTGAACTTACAGAAAAATCAGCGGGATAGTCACCATGCTCAACAAAGTGGTAACGAATACGGCCGTCACTGCAAAGTCTCCATCTCCGCCATACTTTTCCACGAGAACCGGGGTGCTGGCCATGCTGGGCATAGCTGCCTGCATCAGGGCCACGATACGAACCATCGGATCCAGATCGAACGGCAGCATCAGCACGTAGGCCAAGAGCGGAGAAAGCAGCAGTTTGCACACGCACACCAGAACTAAGTCTCTATCCAACATTCCCCAGTTAACCTTCAGCCCGCTCAGCAAGAAACCCATGATCAGCATGGCTAGAGGTACAGTAGCACTACCCATGATTTGGAGCGGAACTGTAATGACCTCGGGTATTTGCACTTGACCCCAATTGAAGAAAACAGCTAAGACAGCAACAACGAGAGCGGGGTTAAGCAAGCTGAGCCAACTCTCTTTGCGGACGGGGCCGCCTTGTAGAACAAGTATGGCTATCGAGCAAAATGAAATGGTCACACCGAGATCGTACAGAACAGCATAGGCAAACCCAGCCTCCCCCAGAACCGCTAACACCACCGGAAAGCCAATAAAACCAGCATTGGGCATGGCACAAAGAAGGGCAAACGTACTCTTTCTCCTGTCAGAGATGAGTTTCAGTTTCCCTAGGAGATGGGCGAGCAAAAACATCAGCACAATCACGCTTAAGGACAGGAAGGGCAGAGATATCCCCGAAAGGAGACGTTCCCAAGAGATCTCTGTGGTCATAGAAACGAAGACCAGGGGCGGGAGGGTCATGTACAACATGATGTCCACAATGGAATCCTTCGCCTCTTGGCGAAAAACACCCGTTTTCCGTGCTAGCACCCCAAAAAGAGCAAGAGAGAAGACCATTAGAATTCTGCGCGAAATTATCCCAATCGAAATGTCAACAGCCATAGCCCTCTCCATTCCAAGAGTCCAATTACCCTTTTATCGATCCCCGCATAACACCCTCGATAAAGTACTTGCGAAGTACCACAAAAACGACACTGATGGGCAAAAGCGATACGGTTAAAGCTGCGCTTAGTGTACCGTACGCCCAAGACTTAGACTCAACCCTTAGCGACGGTAAACCAACGGAGAGAGTCTGGGCCGAAGTACTGAGCATAAATGTCCTGGCAAACATGTACTCCTCCCAAACGGCCACAAAGGTAAAGATGGTAACGGCAGCAAGACCCGTGATCACCAGGGGGGTTAGTACCATTAACCAGGTCTGAAAAGGGTTTGCCCCGTCAATTCGCGCAGAATCCTCCAGCTCAGAGGGGATCTCCTTATAGGAAGCCTGCATGATCAATATTCCCAGCGGCAAATTGAGTGCGGCATAGGGTAAGATCAATCCTAAGTTCGTGTCAAGAAGGTTTAGAATGTCCTCAACAATGTACAAAGGTATCAAAAACACGAGATAGGGAATGGCCAAGATGGCAATGATAAACAAGTTGATGGCCTTTTTCCCCGGGAAATCAAATCTGCCCAAAGCATAACCGGCCGTGGCACTTAACGGTAAGACCAATAAGAGCGTGCCGAGTGTTACTTTGACCGTATTGAAAAAGTAAATCGGGAACTCAGGCAAACCCTTGATGACAGCGATGTAGTTCGTCCAGACAAATTGCCGGGGCCAAATGGTCAGGGGAATGCTATAGATTTCTTCTACGCTCTTGAAGGAAGTAAATATAATCCAGAAAATTGGAGCGAGTACAACAAAAGATGCAACAACTCCGATTAGGAAAACCACGAAACGAAAGTATTTTGTCTTTGTTGGCAATCGACTCACCTCTTCTCTGACTTGAACACGAGATTGAAGAAGACAGAAACAACAATGGCCAAGGCGGCTGTAAAGAATGCGATTGCCTCCCCGAGGCCCATGTTAAAGAATGTAAAGGCGTTCTTCCAAGCATACAAGTAGAGCACAGAGGTAGCCGTCCCCGGGCCGCCGTTTGTCATAACGACAACCTGATCGTACACTTTGATGGCTTGAATAATCCCCCATATACCCACCAAAGAAAAGGAGCTTTTCAGATTGGGCAGAGTAATGTAGATCAGATTCTGCCAAGCATTCACCCCGTCCACCTTGGCCGCTTCGTAGATATCTTCGGATATTGCCTTCAATCCAGATAAGAATAGAATGATGCCAAAACCCACATACTTCCACAGTCCGACAACAACCAGCGAGTTCATGGCCGTTTCCACATCACCGAGCCAAAACCGCTGTAGATGAGGGAGGTGTAAGACATTAGCCAAAATGTGGTTAACAATGCCGAAGTCTTGGCTGAAAATCCATGTGAACATAATACCTGCCAAGGAAAGTGGCACGACAATCGGTAAAAGAATCGCTGCTTGGAAAATGTTCGTCCCCTTGATCTTTGTGTTCAAAAGCAATGCCAAAAACAGGGATAACAACATAAAGAGTGGGAAGAAAACAAGAGTATAGTAGACTGTATTCTTGAAAGAAACAATAAAATGTGGATCGTTAAAGAGCTGAACATAGTTGGCCAGTCCATTGAAAATAGGCTTCTCGGAGTAGACGAAGTTATACTCGGAAAAACTTATTCTCAAAGCTGATAACAGCGGATACAACAGAAAGGCTCCCATATACAAAACCGCTGGAAGAGCAAATAACCATGGAACACGATAATTACTCCGCCGTCGCACATGTTTCGCCATTTTGACACTCCCCCCCATGCGTCTAGAGGTTGGGGCCGTCCATGCGGCCCCAACCGACTCTAACATAGCTCTATTCGATAGGCTCGAGATTTAGAGGTTGAATTTGCTGCCGGATATTTGCCAAGGTTTGACTGGGGGTCTGCTGCATCTTAAGCATGTTATGAATTTCCGCAGTCATGATATCGACCATTTTGGCATGATCAACCGTTTTGGGCAACCCAACGGAATTGTCAGCTAGTTCAAAGACCGTTTCCCAAATAGGATCATCGAGGCGGGACTCAATGTTGGATTTCAAACCTAACAATTTGCCCCATCTGTCCATCAAGTCGTGTGCAAACCATTCGGCGTTGAACTGCTCAAGCACAAATGCCTTGGCTAGCTCTGGATGTGCCGCGTTTTTCGGGATCATCAAGCTCATGGTATAGGATACTGTGCCATTAACGTCGGCACCAGGGATTTTGACAATCTGCATTTTATCCTGACCGACAACTTGCCCAATTTCGATGACCCGGGCATGGTCTTCCCAAAGGATTGCGGCCAGACCGGATTTCATATCGTTGCGCGGACCGCTGTGATCCACTAAGGAGCTCGTTGAAATCAGCCCTTCTTCCACACCCTTTTGCCAGAACGTCAACAGTTCCAGGGCCTCATCGGAACTAAAGTCTAAAGCGCCGTTTTCGTCAAAGATACTGCCTCGCATCGCTTGCAGCCCGGAGAAATAGACATAATGGGTATACTCTGGACTCCAGTTCACTGTCATGCCATAACGGGTTGTCTTGCCGCTACTGTCCTTAATCGTCAATTGCTCAAGGAAGCTGTAGAGTTCGTCAAAGTCCTTAGGCATAATGATGTTGCCTTCATCATCAGTTAGTCCAGCCTCTTCAGCAAAATCTCGGCGTCCAATTAAGGTCATGACCTCTGCATCGGAAGGCAAGGCGTAGACCTGTCCGCCAATTGTACACTGATCCAAGAACCCTTTTAGCCAGTTCTCTTTGGCATACTCGCCCACCAAGACATCATCAAAGCTGAGGAGCAGATCTCTGGCTTGAAAAGCAACTGCTTCGGAGGGACTGGCCACAATCACGAGATCCGCAATATAACGATCGCGAGACCAAGCCAACATCAGTGGTGCTACTTCAAAGTCACCGGCTTTTGACCACTCGAAATCAACATCTGGATGATCCTCCTGGAATCTTCTAGCTGCTTCTTCCATTTCGTACTTGTTGAAATACCAAGCTTCTGCTGTTACCTTCAGTGTTTTCGGTGCAGCCATGGCGGCAGCACTCATCACGAGTGAAAGCATGAGCAGGCCAACCAAGGACAGAACGCGCATCTTCTTTGACATTTGTTGAAATCCTCCTTTGATATTCTGAGATCCTACTTCCACAACCGCGAACTCTTGAACAACTTACGTTTAACTATCACCACCTATCTTAAGACGACTTACAGTCCCGCTTCCGACGCATACTGGGCGTAAATGTCTCTGGCCTTTAAGTAGGATACACTTAGTTCTTCTTTGGTCTTGGCGATATCCAACCCCGCATAGCCCTGGTAGCCAATGATCTTCAAAGCCTCAAAGAAGCCAACCCAATCTATCGTTCCATCTCCAGGAACAAAGTGATCGTTGCGAGAACCATCGTTATCTGAAAGATGCAAGTAAAACAGGCGATCGCCCAGTTTCGCTATGCTCAGTGGCAGGATCTCCTTTTGAGCATACTGGTGGGCCGTATCAATAATGGCTCCCAAATTTGGCTCATCGACCGCTTCGATCAGGCGCAGCATCGCATCTGTGTTGCTCACTATTTCGCCCACTCGTGGTTCCACAATCAGCTTTAAGCCGGCGTCTTGGGCTCTTTGCGCACACCATTTGGCGTTGCTGACAAAGACTTCCCACTGTCGATCCCAACTAAATTCAGGCGAGAGGCGATACCGCCAAAGCGCCCCGTAATTTGTTACGTTCTCACTATCGTACTGCACACCATCCAAGCATTCCAGACAGGGAGGGAAGCTATCAATCTGGATAAACTCTGCTCCAATCGTCTTGGCCACTTCCACGCCTTTTTGGAACATCTCCCGCCCGTATCTCCACTTTTCTTCCTCGAGCTCTCTTAACTCCGGAATGACAGGAACGAAGTTGGCCACATGCAGGCCAATCTCTGTCACTAAGTCTTTGATTTCGTGACGATGTTCGTAGACAGAGACGAGGTTGGGGCCGGATACCCCCTCCAGCTCGGCATAACTAAAACCCATCTGCTTAATCTCACGCAAGGCGGAAAGTGTATCGGGTATACTAGGTGGAAAACCATATCTATCAATCGCATATAACCAGCAGCATAAAAACTCCATCTAACCACTCCCAAGCAGATTTTGATCGTATACTAACCTCGCCCGGCAATCCCGATATTCACATTGGAACTGCCTGCGAGTCTGTTATTGTGTGGGACAAAGAGGCTGTCACGAATCAAAGTAACCGCTCCGTGCAAAAATACATGCTTGTCCTCGGGGGCCATCTCCAACCTCAATCCTTGACGCGAATAAGGCCAACAACGCGACAACACAAACTCGGTCAAAGCGTCCATCAATTCTGGGTAACACCACACTACCTCGCCACCTAAAACAACCAACTCTGGGTTCATTATGTTGATGAGACTAACTAGCGCTTGCCCCAGAGTCTGAACAGCATACTCGAAACACTGAAGTGCCTTTGGATCGCCGCTCCTCGCCAAGCTTACCAAATGCAGGAAACCCACTGAGACATCACCATCATCTAAAACCAACACTCCGTTTTCGCGCGCCGCTTCTACTAATCCTACCGTAGAAACGACAGTCTCTAAACACCCCCTTTGTCCGCAATCAGGACAGATTTTGCCTGCGTTTTCAACTACGACATGCCCGAACTCTCCAGCGTTACCCAAAAAGCCCCTGCACAGCTGGGCATCTGTGATAATCCCAGAACTGACCCCCTTACCCACATTGACAAAGGCCAAATTACGGACTCCTGTGGCCTGCCGGCCAACCCATTCCGATAAAACGGCAGCATTAGCGTTTCTTTCTAAGACGACAGGAACTTGAAAATGATCTTCCAGATCGTCCTGTAAGCGGTGGCCTTCTTGTTCACCCGGAAAGAAGTAATAGCGGTTGGGAATATCAAAGCATCCCCGCACACTAACCCCGATCCCGGCTACGCGTTCCCATGAAAAGCCCCATTTCTGCAGCTGCTCAATTAAGCTGATCACCGACCCGCTCACGTTCTTTTCAAGGTCAGTGCTGCTTCCAGACACGATTTCACTCACAAAGCTTCCATTGAGATCGGCCAAGACAGCTTGGGTTTTGGCCCCTCCCAAGTTTACGCCGATAATATAGCGCGCATCGGGGACAAACCTCAGAAGCATAGGTTTCCGTCCGCCACCGTATTCACCGAGTTTTTCGTTGACGATGTACCCTTCCTCTATCAATATCTTCACAATAGCTCCGACGGTAGGTAGGCTTAAGCCGGTCGCCCTCGCCAGTTCGGTGCGGGTTGACGTTTTCTCTCTGATTGCACTTAGCAGCAATCTCGTATGTATGTCGCGTACCTTACTCGAATCCCAACGAGTATTCATCTGCTCCACCTCATATTTAGCCCATTAATTAAAGGGGTTAATTATCTATTTCTGCGCAAACCCAATAAATCCTTCTCGGGTCGTAAATATTTATTAAAATAATCCGCTTCGTCATCCCAGTTGGGCTCATTCCGTCCTAGAGGGATTCTATCTCTGATGTAGAAGCATGTAGCGGATAAAACATCAACAATCAGCTGGAGGTTTATATGCAGGAACGTAATTGTATCCTATTTGACTTAGACGGTACATTAAGCGATCCCGGAGAGGGAATCATCGGATCGCTGCAACACATTCTGAAACATTTTGGCATTGAGGGCGATCCCCAAGTCTTGCGGAGTTTTGTTGGTCCCCCGCTCGCGGACTCCTTTCGGATGCATTTTGGCTTCGACGAAGAGCAAACGGCCGAGGCGATCCGCCTCTATCGCGCCCATTTCCACGAACATGGTCTCTTCAAAAATGTCATTTATCCGGGCATCCCTGAGCTTCTAGACGGTCTCACAAGAAAGGGAAAGAAGCTGGCTATTGCTACCACGAAACCCACAGTCTACGCCTTAGAGGTATTGGAGTACTTTGCCATCGATCAGTATTTCCGGGAGGAGCTCGTTGTGGGCAGTTTTCTCGATGGACGACGGACGGATAAGAGCGAGTTAATCGCCACCGTACTGCAGCGACTCGGGGGCGGTCCGGGAGACAAGGTAATGATTGGCGACCGTAAATTCGACATAATCGGCGCCCAGGCCCATGGTCTGGATGTCATTGCTGTCAGCTATGGCTACGGTGAGAAGGAGGAACTCGAGGCTCTGGCCCCAACCGCCATTGTCCCTTCGGTAGATGCGCTGCGCCAGCTCCTTTTAGACTAGTCCCTTCAGGTTTCCTCGTATGATTTTCCGCCCTTAGATCACGGATGCTTGAGGAATATAAGAATACCAGGCGTATAGCCTGGTATCCCTCTTTCATCGCTCGTTGGGCTCTCTACTTGTTCTTGGTGATCAGGTGGGCGTTTTGATAGCTTCCTGCGGCATAGGGATGAACTTCCCAGTTCCCGATCCAGGGGTGGTTAAGTCCAACCTCAGCTGAGTAGTTGGTGAAAGCATAGGGCGCTTCTCGTACGATGATCTCCTGCGCCTCTCCGTAAATGTCCAGAGACTCCTGGGATTCAGGAGGCACCGTTCGGCCCAAATTCAACAGGTAATCGACCCGCTCGTTAGAATACTTTCCATAGTTGTTGGCACCTTCAGTACTGAATTGGCGAATCATGGCCCTATCCGGATCAAGCTGGCCGGCCCATCCCAGTAGGAAGAGTTCAAAGTCGCCTGTTTGCTGGATCCGAGTCAGATATGCTCCCCACTCCTCCAAAATGACTTCAATTTCCACCCCTATCTTTTCCGCTTCATGTTGAATCATTTCGGCGACACGGCTTCGAGTCGCTCTTTCGTCAGTATGCAGCGTTAGCTTCAGATCACCGGGGCCATAGCCCGCTTCAGCAAGGAGTTCTTTCGCTCTCTCTGGATTGTACTCATATTGTTGTACATCGGGGTTGAACCAAGGCAGAGCTTCCGACACAGGTCCCACACCTGGCGACCCTACCCCCCAGAGGATCCTGGCAACAACCGCTTCGCGGTCAATCAGGTAACAAAAAGCCTGCCGCACACGGATATCCGATAGCGCTTCTACCTGAGTGTTGAAACCTAAGTACTCGTAGCCCGTGCCCGGTGCGCGCTGAACAATAATGGTAGGATCCGCCTCAAGACGCTCCAATTCACGTCCGACCACATTACCTTGGTAGAAATCAATCTCTTGGGCTTCCAAGGCCAATAGCCTGGTTGCATCTTCCGGAATCGTCCGAAAGACTAGATTGTGTACGTTGGGCCGACCTCCCCAGTATTCTTCGTTTTCTACAAAAATCATACGGTCATCACGGGACCAAGAGACGAGCTTATAGGGTCCAGTGCCGATGGGATTCTGCCTGAAGTCGTTGCGATCACCATCATGCCTTGGAGTAATAGGCATGCGGGCGATATTATTGAGCAGGAATGAATTTGGCTGTTTCAAATGGAAGACCACTTCAGTGTCGCTGACCACCTCAATTCGATCGATATCAACATAGAGTCCTCTATTAGGTGCTCCATTATCAGCGTTCAGTACCCATTCAAAGGTATAGACCACATCATCAGCGGTAAAGGGTACTCCGTCATGCCACTTGACACCGTCCTGCAGGACAAAACGTAAGGTCATCGTGTCATCACTCACATGCCAGCTCTTGGCTAGACCAGGAGCAATCTCCATATCCACATTGAATTTGACCAACGGCTCCATCATGACGTTGATTCTCTGAAACGAAGGCACATCCGTTTCCATCCTAGGGTCCAAACCTAGAGCCTCACCATACCCCCCAATGATCAAGGTGTTGTTATCTGCGGTCACAACGCTGCTAAACCCAAATAACAACGAAAACAGTACCATAACGACACAAACCCTACGTTTTTGGTTCATTTTACGCACTCCTTTTGAGTTTTCTATTAGGTGCCTTTGTTCTACGCAAATCCAACAATTCCTGCTAAAAAATGCCCGGTACCGAATAACGTGATTCCCGATGCCTTCTTCTACCGGTATATAATGGTTTAAAAGAGTATTATGTTTGTACGTGTAGTTGAGGCAAGAAACAAGAAATATGCCCAAGTTGTTGAGGCGGTTAGAAAAGAATACGGACCGTCTCATGTGGTGCTATGGTCGTTAGGACGGTATGATGAAGCGGTGTACAAATCAGTATCTCACAGCTTACGTTCTTGGGAAAAGCTCGAAAGAGCACCCATCATGATCCGAGAAATCGAAGAGCTTTGCATGTTCCAGCAGGTGAAACACAACTCCAGATGGTAATCTCTACCTTAGAAACACTGTTCAGCAGGGTCGCGATTGTCTACCATTGGAGGTGAAGTGATGGGACGTGCAAAGGAATATCGTCAGAGACTTAGATACCAAGTGGCATCGGCCATGAAAAAAACCTTAGAAAACCAATTGCGAGTCGATCTGGGTAGCGATCTAGGGTTGTCGCCAGCTGAATCGGAGCTGCTTTCCTACACACTTGCCGATTGGCTACAAAGGCAAGCAGAATTCCGCTCTCCTAGCCAGATAATCGTTCAAGGTGCTTCACACCGGATGGCGTTTTCCCGGGGCAGAACAACTAGTCAGCAAGGAAAAAAGATTAAAGTTACACCTTTCCAGGCCAGCGATCTTGGACTTGAACTCGAATTTGGCCTAAAGACAATGCAGTTGGGGCGAATCCTCAGGTTGATTGAGGAGGCCTATGGTCAAGACTCCTTGATTGATGCCAAACAACTGAGCCTGCTCTGCAATATCACCCCCACATCCCTACGCTCTCGACTTCAGGATGTGAAGGATCTTGGCATCTGGGCACCAGTTCGAGGCATGTCACGTAAAGACAGAGAATGTGGCGGACTTTTCCGCTCTACGTACTTGCTCCAAACTTACTTTTCTGATGGAAACATGCTGGAAGCACGCCGATCAGTGGGCTATGCAAAAGAAGAATTCACACTCCTTTTGTCTAAGTTTGCCGCAGTGGCACTTGATCAGGAAAGGCAAAACGCAACCACAGATCCAGAGAAACAGCAATGGCTGGCTCTGGCAAAGGGTGTTTCCGGAGAGGTTCTGGAATGGCTACCTAGCAGCACCCCGTCCCAGTGTGCAGGAGAGGCAACCTGGGACAGCCTACGCACCCAACTGGAAGAAGACTATGAGCTATCTCCCGTTAAGACTCGGGTAGTTCGAGAGCTCCTCTATGAAATCATGGGCGAGATACAGCCTGACCGTGCAGATGGCGATGTGGTCTACTGGGCCGTCTCATCTTCGGAGCCCGCAGGAAAGCCCCTCGAAGAATGCAAGCTGGTTCCGGTCAAGTTGAGTCTTCTCGCTGAAGATGATCAACCAACGAGCGACAACCGTGACTTGAATCGCCTGAGCGAGATTAAGTATGGTAGAGCCCTAAGGTATGCTACTGAAGCCAAGTTTGCCGGTGGTTATCTCACCTACGCAGACTTATCTTACTTAATGGGTATCCACCCAGAAGCAATACGCCGCTTGGTCAACTTAAACAAGAATGTTGTCATCCCCCTGCGCGGGGCACAGTGCGACATTGGCCGGGGTGTAACTCACAAGCGCAAGATCATTGAGCTTTATCTCCAGATGTATACAGAAACAGAGATCGTGGCTCGAACAGGCCATTCCTATGAGTCCATTGAGAACTACATCCGGGAGTTCGGAAAGGTTTGGTTACTTCATGAACGCGGCTTTCCTCCGGCGATGATTCGTAAAGTGACTGGCCGATCGATGCAGTTGGTTCAAACATACCTTGATTTGGTTAAGGAGTATGACGCGCCGGAATATGCATTCAGGTTTCACCACATAAAGACCTTCGTTGAGCATGCCGAGAGCTCTAAAAAAGGGGGCTCCGATGCATGACTAGGTATGATGTTTATCAACCTCTTCTGCAAAGAACTGTGGAAAACTACCAGGTACAGCACCTCGTTCACCGATTCGACTTTGGCAAGGGATCCAGAATCGCGAGGCTAATCGTGCAGGAGATTAACGCAGCCATCGAACAAGAAGAAACGAACTTACAGATCAAGCGTGTTAGGCCTTTTGAGCTCTTTGTGAGACTAAACAGACAAGGAGTGCGGCTACCCTTGTTTCGCGAAGAATATGTAGTTCCACTTTGCCAAGGGGAAACATTTGCTGCCTCCAGAAAATTGATTCAGGCGACCTGCCTTAAGCGTTTACAGCAGGCAGATGGAAAGGCTAAAGAGCAGGATCTTTTAAGATTCATCAACCCCTGGGCATTAACCAGACGCAAAGGTCCAACCCGATTTATTGATGAACTAAAGACCGCGCCTGTTCGCTATGAAGACGCTGATTCAGAAACTTGGCACGAGATGATTGATTCCATAAAGCCAAAACCTCCTACTGAGAGGTTGAAAACACCAGATGTTTCAGCACCAAAGTGGTTGCTAAAGGAACTATCGGCCAAAATCGTTCAAGAAACCGGATTAGGTAAGCGGCTGTCCCGCTACATTGTGGAAGAAGTGCTCATGCTTCGCAATATTTGTTGCCCACGTATGGAAACACTGCAGCCTGGTGAGATGCCGCTTTTGACAACTCACGTTAAGGCTTACCCATCTGAGGAGCTCAGCACAGTATATCGGCGCCATACGCCCATAGTTATCTCCGTCTGGACTCCAGAGGAGCTTCGAGAGCGGCCTAAAGATGTGGCTTCATGTTTGGAGCTACTTAAAAAACGCATGGTGCGAGTCTGCTTTGAAGCCTATCGCCAAAATGGTCTGCTTTCTCAGCAGCAGTTGCAGTGGATTTTTCAAATTAGCGCAGCTAGGGTATCTGAGCTAATCCGTAGCTTTCAAAACGAACATAATATTGTCGTGCCAACCCCCGGCACTATCCTCGATGCGGGAGGCAGCATGACCCATAAAGACATAATCGTGCGCCTACACTTAGAAGGCTACCATGTCTCTGAGATTGCAAAAATGACCTACCATGCGCCAAAATCCGTCGATAACTACATAGGCACCTTTGAAGCGGTCTTAATTCTCCATCTCTATGGAATTCCCAAGCCGCTCATGGCTAAGCTGCTTAATCGAGGAACGACTTTAATTCAAGAGCATCTGAATCTAATCGCCGAGTTTTACAAAAGTAGTGCTGAGATAAAAGAATATCTCCAGCTCAAGGGGGTGAATTTTTAAACCATCATATCTTGACAGTCTCGCATTGTACAGTGGTAGGCACAGCAAAATAGCGAAAAAGCCCACGACAAGGACATTTGTCCCCCATGGGCTCGAAAAAATGTTGTACCTACAGGTTTTCTTGTAATGGTACGGGGAAATCAAGGAAGGTAGCTGGCTCTTTAATCTTCAAAGCCTTGAAAACGCGCGCTGTTTCTTTCTGAATTTGTCCAGTTTGCCAAATGTCACCTTCTAGCGTTTTAAGAATACCAACCTGCAGCGTGGAAAGAGTTTTCTTGAGATTGAACCAGGTTGTATCGGTTTCTTGTTCTGCTATCCGAATGAGGAGCATCCCCAGCCAGCAAAGGAGTACATGGGCCCGTATGCGCTCATCGAGTCGATGCCGTAATGGCCTGATGTCAATTAGGTGCTTCATGTCCTTAAAGACCCGCTCAATCTCATGGAGTTGCTTGTAGCCTAGAACCACATCTTCAGCCGAAATGCCAAGATCCGACGTGCTGATCAGATACTTACCGTCATACTGTGCTTCATTTCGGATTTTCGCTTTGTCTAGACGAAGTTTACCGGTTTTAGTTTGACGGATGTACTTGCCGAAAACCTTGTGACTGCGCAAAGCACAGGCAGCCTTTTCGTGGGGCTCACCATCAAGCTGTTTCAGTTCTTCGAGCCTTCGTTCGGTCTCCTTAACAATGTCCTCTCGCTTGAGAGCATCACGTTTTGCTTCATCGGGGTTTCGAACCAGGACATAACGGCGTCTAGCTTCACTATCTTTATCCAAGAGGATGTCTTTAATCTCGAGACCGTTCTCCATTGTACTGTATCTGCCCCGTTTGGAGAGGGCACTGACTGGTTCAGCGTTACGCCCTTGACGGAGCTTTTCGCCAATGATGTAGTGTCCGCCAGCGGTTTGAAGGAGCCTTTTGTTTTCTTCTGAGTTGAAACCCGTGTCCTGAACCATGACAACCCGCCCGAGTCTCCAGCTGTTGAGGTCTTTCTTGACTGTCTTAATCACGTCTTGATCAGAGGTGTTGCCCGGCCAAACCCAGCAACGTACAGGGATGCCTGTTCTAGTTACTGCAAAGGCAATCACTACTTGGGGGAGATCTGGCCTTTTATCCTTGCTGTTTTGACTACGTTTCCGAAGGCCCAAAACTGGTTCTTCCTCGGGATCTTCAGACCCAAAGTCATCATCTTCAGCTGAGATTTCAAAGTAGGTTGTTGTGGTGTCAAGGAAAATGAGATCAACCTCTAGATTAAACAGGCTGGCCACTTGGAAGAAGACCTCTTCTTGAATGCTATCCTCAGCCTCTAAGAGAAAATCCATGGTTCGGTAAAGGTTGTGAACGTCAACCTCGGGAAGTTCTGGGATGAAAGCTTCTTCCTTCACCCAGTGCTCCATATAAAGCTTGCTAGATGGATTCAGTGCTCTGTTAGCTACCATTGCAAACAGCATTCGCTCAACAGGCATACTGTAGTTGCGCTTTGCCAAAAGCTTTTCGAGGGTTTTTCGGATGCCCAGACGATCCCACAAGCCATCTAGTAGCCAAGTCCCGCCAAGCTGCCTAGATCCGATAAACTCGAAGGGGAGATCTTCCCTTCCACGGTAGGGTACGCTTGCCAAGTTCTCTGAATCCAAAAACCGGAAAATACTGTCTGCGAACCGCTCTAGACCCTCCACGTCTATTTGATCCTTTCTTCCAAAGTTGAAAAGGATCTTCGGTTTAGAAACTCCCGTTTTTGGATCTCGAAAATTATGAGCAAGCTGAACATATTCCTTATTCCTGCTTTTTACTGTTCGTATGTACATTGTACCTATATTATACCATGGTGTTCCATATTTATCAAGCCTAATCGGCACTCCGTTGTTACTACGCCCTTTTCGGTTTTTGCGCCACTTAGGAATCAAAAAACCCCATGGATAGGGGGTTCCTGATTTTCGTTGTGCCTACTTTTGGCCATTCACTGTACAATGCAAGCCAGACTGTTAAGTACTTCTGAAAAAAACCAATTCCTTGTGATTTTGTTTCCGTCAACGCGAACCTCTCCTAACTATTTCCGTTTTCGTCCTAGACGTATTTTGCTATTCGAGGGACTATTTCGCAGGGTGGCCAAGCCCTACCAATCGAACCATTCGTTCGGTATTCTCCCACGTATTATTCGCAATTAGCAGTTGATCCTGAATACTCAACCTCTGTGCATTTCATCAGATCGGCTAAGATATGATATGCCCTTTCTAGACCCTGTTTGCCTAACGAATAATATTTCCATTTCCCTCTGGACTCGCAAACAACAATTTCTGAATCGCAGAGGACCTTCATGTGGTGTGACAGTGTGGACTGGGAAATATGCAACTCTTCTAGGATTTCGCAAGCACATTTTTCTCTCGTGCGTAACATATCAAGAATAATTAGCCGATTAGGGTCACACAAAGCCTTAAATATCTGTGCCATATCGTCGTGCTGTTTGGCCATTCTCTCACCTCCTAAAACTTTCATTTCGACTTCCATCGATGTGTTTATTATATGCCTTATATCGATAGGTATCAATGTGTAATTTGCTATTTCTCCAATTTATCTTTTAGAAAAAGGTACCTACAGAAAACACCTCCGAGGGGGTGGCTCAACTGACTGCGGAACAGTGGATCAGTCAGAGCGAAATATTCATCATTTCCTTCATCTTGGCGGTGCGGATTTCGGTTCAATGTGCTATTAGGGTTTGGTATAATCGGGTAGGAGGCTACCCATTAGTTGAGTAGCCGACCTCCCACACCACCTAGCATACCGTTCGGTACTAGGCGGTCCCAAAGTTTACACATTTGTTGACAGATAACATTCCGAAAAACTAAGATATCC
>FZPS01000099.1_pt235 | contig 35102 bp, 30 predicted proteins | sample 1817821 | NCBI WGS metagenome assembly FZPS01 (sample SAMEA104158645, study PRJEB21678) | metagenome | place: Germany | collected 2015-04-21
AGAGGTGAGAAGTTGGAGGTGGGAACGCCGGTTTTCATACACCGACTTTTATGTCATAACCGGTAAAAGATCCACAGAGAGCATACATTAAGATTGTAGGGGCGGCTCATGAGCCGCCCGCGAACGTGCCGGAAAACAACATGCATACCGCGTTATAAGCAAAAAACCTTTGCCGCATAAACAACTCCACCTCGCCGGCGATGATGGTAATGCTATATGCGACAGCCGGCTGCAATAACCAGCCTGCTTAGCGGGCCGGGCATGCCCGGCCCCTACAACTCTAACCGAAGCCATCTCCTGGACGGGCGGGGATGGGACCCCGCCTATACCCCCCTGTTTCACCTAATTTGTAGGGGCGGCTCATGAGCCGCCCGCGAACGTACCGGAAAACAACATGCATACCGCGTTATAAGCAAAAACCTTTGCCGCATAAACGCCTCCACCACGCCGGCGATATGGTAATGCTATATGCGACAGCCGTCTGCAATAACCAGCCTGCTTAGCGGGCCGGGCATGCCCGGCCCCTACAACTGTAACCGTGACCATTTCCTGGACGGGCGGGGATGGGACCCCGCCCCTACCCCCCTGTTTCACCTAATTTGTAGGGGCGGCTCATGAGCCGCCCGCGAACGTACCGGAAAACAATACAAATAACTCATTAGAGCAAAGGGCCTTTACTATAGTCAGTTTATTGCTTCTATATTCCGGCTTCTGACTTCCTGTATAGTTGACAATTCGGAAACGAAATGTTAGAATCCTAAGCAATGTTTTATTGAGGAGTAGGAAGCATGCCCGACAAAGTAGAAGCTATCGCCGAGCTGGTCGTTTTGCTGCCTATGTTTATGAAAACACTGCTGGAAGATAGCAGCATCAAAACAACCGCAGGATTAAATGCGAGCGAAAAGAAAACCCTGATGTGCATCTGCAAAGATGAAGGCGTCACCATGAGCGAATACAGCAAAAGATTGGGGCTGGCCCGGGGCTCTTTTACCGCCGTCGCCGACAGCCTGGAAAAAAAAGGACTGGTGAAGAGGGTCTCCGGATCCGATGACCGCAGAAAGTGCGCCCTGATTTTAACGAAAAAGGGGAAGCGCGTTGCCCGGGAAATTGATACCCAATTCAAGCAGCATATTGCCGCCAGTTTGGCCCGGTTGTCCGAAGCTGATCTGAACAATCTGCGGCAAGCCCTGGAAACTATCACCGCCACCATAGAAAAATTAAACAAGAGAGGGAATTGCTAAAGATGAAGCAGCAGCTGGATCGAACTTATATCCTGGATTCAATGCCCGTCTATAAAGCTATCTGGACCCTGGGCCTCCCGACAATGATGGCCATGCTGGTGCAGGTTATCTATAACATGACCGACACTTTCTTTATCGGCAAGCTAAACCAGCCGTACATGGTCGCGGCCATATCCATATCCATGCCCATATTCATGCTGATCCAGGGATTTGGCAATATCTTTGCCGTCGGGGGAGCATCGCTCATATCGAGGCTGCTGGGAAAGGGGGACCGCGCGGGCGCCAGCCGGGCCGGCGCGGTAGCCTTCTGGTCGGCGGCAGTTGTCTGCACCATTGTCTCCATAATTGGCCTCATCTTTATTGAGCCCATATTGATGTCTGCCGGCGCCAGTGAGAATACCATTGGCTTCGGGAAAAGCTATCTCTTCATCATGCTCCTGGGCAGCCCCTTTATCGGTTTAAAGATGGCCCTGGCGGGCCTGCTGCGCTCTGAAGGAGCAACCAGGGAAGCGATGATCGGCATGGCCAGCGGCTCCCTGCTGAATATAGCCCTGGACCCTATTTTTATCTTTCTGCTGAAAATGGATGTGGCCGGGGCCGCCATTGCCACGGTAATCGGCAACATTGTGGGATTCCTATACTGCCTCTCTTTCTATACCAGGAAAAGAGGAGTAGTCTCCATCTCCTGGAAACATTTCCGCTTTGACCGGGAGGCCTATTCAGAGATTTTAAAGATCGGCATCCCAGCCTCCATCGGGATGATCCTGACAAGCACCGGTTTTGCCATAGGCAATGTCTTTGCAGCCGGTTTCGGAGACGATGTGGTGGCCGCCAACGGGGTGGCCAAGCGAATCTCCAATATTACCGTCATGCTCGCCATGGGCATGGGCCACGGCTGCCAGCCCCTGATGGGTTTCAGCTACGGGGCTAAAAAATATAACCGCCTGCTGGAGACAATCAAAAAAGCGATCCTCAGCGGTACGATCATGTGCACCGCTTTCGCCATTCTCTTCTATACTTTTTCGGATTTCTGGATCAAGGTTTTTATTAACGATCCCATCGTCATCGAGCTGGGCGCAAAAATCATCAGGTCCTTTGCCCTGGGCATGCCCGTCCTGGCAGCCCAGTTTCTCCTTATGTCCATGTTTCAAGCCCTGGGCAAAGGCGCGCAATCCCTGGTCATCGCCGTGAGCCGGCAAGGCCTCTTCTATGTTCCCTTCCTGGCCATCTTCAGCTCCACGTGGGGCTTTAACGGCTTTATCCGCGCCCTGCCGGCGTCAGATGCGGCTACGACGCTTCTTTCAGTAATTCTCTTTCTATTCTTAATAAAAGAATTTCAATCCCACCGCCTGGAAAGAGAAAGAACCCTGCCCCTGGAATTAAGCGGGGAGCTCTGCGGATCTTCTCCCCCCTGCGATCACCGGTAGGCTTCTCCGCTCTCCGGATTAAAGAGATGCAGCTTATCCCGCTCCAGGTGCAGAATGATGGGGCCGCCGGGGCGCGCCGCCGTCTCCGGGTTCACCCTCGCCGCCAGGCGCAGATCGCCGATACGGGTATAGAGAATCACCTCCGCGCCCAGCGGTTCGATTAGCTCAACCTGCGCTTCGACAAAAACCTTTTCCTGCCTTGCGGGAATGAAAGCGCTGTCCTCCAGGTTTTCCGGCCGGATACCCAGGATCGCCTTTTTACCGGCCAGTTTGTGTTTTTCGATAATCTCCTTCAGCCCCCAGCCGGCCTCTATGGAAAAGTGCGGCGAAACAAGTTTATAGCTGTCAGCGATGGCCACCTCCAAGAAATTCATGGCCGGGCTGCCGATGAAGCCGGCTACAAAGAGGTTGACCGGCCGGCGGTAGATCTCCTGGGGCGTTCCGATCTGCTGAACTTTTCCATCTTTCATGATCACGATCCGGTCGGCCATGGTCATGGCCTCGGTCTGGTCATGGGTAACGTAGATAACGGTGGAGCCCAGCTCCTGGTGTAGCTTGCAGATCTCTGTGCGCATCTGCACTCTCAGCTTGGCGTCGAGGTTGGAAAGGGGTTCGTCCATCAGAAAGACCTTGGGGTTGCGCACAATGGCCCGGCCCAGGGCCACCCGCTGCTTCTCGCCGCCTGAAAGCTGCTTCGGCTTCCGGGCCAGGAGCCCTTCAATGGATAGAATTTTGGCCGCCCGGCGCACCCGCTCTTCAATTACTTTCCGGGGATACTTCCGCAGCTTGAGGCTGAAGGCCATGTTTTCATAGACATTCATATGCGGGTAAAGGGCGTAATTCTGAAAGACCATGGCGATATCGCGGTCCTTCGGGGGAACGTCGTTGACCAGCCGGCCGTCTATATGGACTTCTCCCGTGGTAATCTCTTCCAGGCCGGCAATCATCCGCAGAGTAGTGGTTTTACCGCATCCCGACGGCCCGAGCAGGACAACAAATTCCCTATCCTCAATGGCAGCGCTTAAACTCTCTACGGCCACGACATGGTCAAACCTTTTGGTCAGCTCTTTCAACACTACCCTGGCCATTGTTTAACCTCCTTAAAACAATCTCTCAAACATGCTCCGTTTTTAATAAGTTCACATATTACTTTCCGGCCCCTATTTTTCCAGGAGCACCGTGACTTCGTAAGAGCCGCCTTCCGCCGGCGGCGGGAGAATGATCCGGGAGGGGATCTCTTTGCCGTCCACGATGATCCGGGCTTTCCCCTTGCAAATACCTCTTGGCTTACGCACCTCGATGTCATAACTTGCCCCCCGGAAGATCCGTTCAGCCCGATAGCCCTCCCAGTCTGCCGGGAGGCAGGGATCGATCAACAGCCCCTCCCATGCAGGCCTGATGCCCAGGATCCAGTTGACAAAAGCGCGCCAGGCCCAGGCGGCGGTGCCGGTGAGCCAGGAGTGGCTGCCCCGGCCAAAGCGGGGATGATCCGGCCCAAAAATGAACTGGCAGTAGACATAGGGCTCCACGCGGTAGAGCTCCGCCCCCGCGCTCCGGGCCGCCCGCGGCGGCAGGATCTGGCGGTAATAGCGGTAAGCAAGATCCCCCCGGCCGAGCATGGCCTCGGCGATGATGGCCCAGGTATGAGCATGGCAGAATATGGCCCCGTTCTCTTTAAGCCCGGGCGGGTAGTTGAGCAGGGAGCCCACGCCTTTGGGAAAAGAGCGGTAGGGCGGATGAAGCAGCTTCAGGCCGCGCCCGGTATCGAGATGCTTTCGCACCGCGTCCATGGCCAGCCGCCCTCTCTCCTCGCCGGCCACCCCGCTGATCACCGCCCAGCTCTGGGCATTGAGATAGATCTTCCCCTCTTCATTTTTCGCCGATCCGAGAGCCTCTCCCGCGTCATTAAAGGCCCGTACATACCAGCCGCCGTCCCAGGCCGCTTCGTTGACCCTTTCCCTGATGGAGCCGGCCAGCTCGCAGAAGCGCCGGCTCTCTTCAATGTTTCCTTTAAGAGCGGCCATCTCGGTCATCTCCATGGCCACCAGGTGCAGTTGGAAAGCCGTCCAGACGCTCTCGCCCCGGCCCTCCCGATCCACCTCGTCGAGGCAGTCGTTCCAGTCGGCGTGAAACATGCGGGGCAGGCCGCGCGGCCCCAGGTTTGAGCGGGTATAATCGACAGCCCGCACCAGGTGCTCGTAGAGACTGCCTCTGCCTCCCCCGATATAGGGGACGGTCTCGTCGAGGATGCCGCGGTCGCCCGTCTCCTTGATATAGCTGCTGACAGCATGGATTAGCCAGAGATGATCATCGGAATAGGGGGTGGGATCCCCCTTCCCCACCACGGGAAAAAAGAGGTGGTAGCTGTGCCCGTCGGGATACATGTTGGCAGCCAGCAGCTTGATTTTCTCCCGGGCCTCGCCGGGCGCCGCGTGCAGCACCCCCAGGGTGTCCTGGCAGCTGTCGCGGAAGCCGATGCCCCGGAAAGTGCCGGTATGGAAATAGGAGGCATAGCGCGACCAGTCGAAGGCGATGCGGCATTGGTACTGGTTCCATATATTGATCATTTCGTTGGCCTCGCTGTCCGGCGTCTCCACGCGGAAATGGGCCAGGTATTCCTGCCAGCGTCCCTTAATCCGGGCCAGTTCCCGCTCCACCGCCCCCGCGGAGCTGTATTTATTAATGAGGGGGGCGGCGCTCTCTTCGGGCTCCGCCGTGACGCCACAAATAATGCTCACTTTTTCTTCGCCACATGGCTCAAGCTCCAGGAGTAGCTGCAGCGATCCGGCGGCGTTGCCCCCGATTACCTTTGAATTCCGGCTCATTCCCTCTTCGACAGAAAGGGGATTGTTTTCCGAGCGGTAGGGCCCGATAAAGGCCTCCCGGTCGCAGTCAAAGCCGGCCACATCGCGGCCGGCGGAGATGAAGACCCTCCCCAACCCCTCCACGGCGCCGGGCTTGAAGAAGCTGTAGTAGATGGCCCTATCTTCCCGGCAGTAATCGGCCGTGGAGAAGTAGTGCAGGTTGGGATGGCTGATGAATTCTTCCATGGCATTAAAGAGGGCAAATTCAACATAGGTGAAGAGCTGCAGCCGGCGCCTTTCCCGGCCCAGGTTGTGCAGGGCCAGCTGCCATATCTCCAGGTTATCTTGCAGCGGCACGAGGTAAAGCAGCCTGGTGAGGATGTTCTCGTTCAGTGAGATAATCCCGGTATAGCCCAGGCCATGGCGGCAGCGCCACAGCTCCGGCTTTCTCCCCACCGGCTGCCAGGTGGGGCTCCAGTAGATCCCCGACTCCGCATCGCGCAGGTAAATGTAGCGTCCCGGGCGGTCCGCGGGAACGCTGTTGTAGCGGTAGCGGGTCAGGCGGCGGTAGCGGGGATCTTCAAAGAAGCTGTAGCCCCCTCCCAGCTGCGAAATGAGCGCGCAGTAGCGGCCGTTGGAGAGATAGTTAATCCACGGCAGGGGGGTATCGGGCCTGGTGATGACAAACTCCCGCTCATTTTCCAGGAAATATCCGTAATCCATGATCCACCCCTTCCGGCCTTTCATTCGAGAGTTACTTCCACCTCCACCCCGCCCGCCTCCCGGTGGGCGGGGTCAAAGGGGATGAGTGTTCCCTGGATAAGCTCTCCGTTAACTTTAACCTGGCGCACCTCCGCCGCGCCTGCGCCGCGCTTCTGCACGGCAATGCGGTAGACGGCGCCGCGAAAATAGCGGGTGGCGCGGTAACCTTTCCAATGCCCGGGAATGCGGGGCTCGATGCGGAGGCCGTCGTAATCGGGCTTGATTCCCAGGATATGCTGGGTGACGGCAACAAAGCTCCAGGCCGCCGTGCCGGTAAGCCACGAATTCCTCGCTTCGCCGGGGCGGGCGGCATCGCGGCCGGTGATTACCTGGGCATAGCAGTAAGGCTCGCAGCGGTAGGTCTCTACGTCGCCCTGCTTTAAGCTGGGACAGATGCGGCGGTAATAATCGTAAGCCCGCTCCGGGCTGCCGGCCATGGTTTCGGCGATGATGATCCAGGGGTTGCTGTGACAGAAGATCCCGGCATTCTCCTTGTGCCCCGGGGGGTAGGAGGAGATCTCCCCCAGGCGCTGGTAGTAGCGGGAGTAAGCCGGCTGCTGCAGGATGATCCCCTGCGGCGTGGCCAGGCGGCGGGCCACGCTCTCGAGCGCTTTCCACGCCCGGCCGTCTTCCAGCCCGGCGCCGCCCATGATGCACCAGCCCTGGCTTTCAATAAAGATCTGCCCCTCCGCGCACTCCCGCGATCCCACCTTGGCTCCAAAATAATCATAAGCCCGCAGGAACCACTCCCCGTCCCAGCCGTGTTTCTCCACCGCCTCCTTGACCAGGGCATAGCCCCTCACCAGCTCTTCCAGCGCCGCCGCGTCCCCCAGCTTCTCCAGCAGCGGCTGCAGCTCGCGGCAGGCGTAGAGAAAGAGGCCGGCCAGCATGACCGATTCGGCCACGCTTTCCTCTACCGTGGCCGCGGTTTGGAAGCTCTCATCGGGGTTGCGGGAGAAGCTGTTCAGGTTGAGGCAGTCGTTCCAGTCGGCGCGGCCGATCAGCGGCAGGCGGTGGGGCCCCAGGTTGTTCAGGCTAAACCTCATCGAGGCCAGGAGGTGATCGTAGAGGGTGGCGCCGCTCTCCGGGGCATCGGCAAAGGGGGCCTTCTCCTCCAGGACGGAGAGATCGCCCGTCTCCTTGATCAGGGCGCAGGTGGAGAGAACCAGCCAGAGGGGATCGTCGTTAAAGCCTCCCCCGATCTCGCGGTTGCCCTGCTTCGTCAGAGGCTGAAACTGGTGATAGCAGCTGCCGTCGGCAAACTGCACCGCTGCCAGGTCGAGGAGCCGCTGCCGTGCCCGCTCCGGGACCATGTGCACCGCGCCGAGCAGGTCCTGGTTCGAATCGCGGAAGCCGATGCCCCGCTTGATCCCCGACTCGAAGAAGGAGGCAGAGCGGGATAAATTGAAAGCGACGAAGCACTGGTACTGGTTCCAGGTATTGACCATCCGGGAGAGATGCTCCTCCTCCAGCTCTACCTGGAAGCGCGCCAGCAGGCCGCTCCAGAATTCGCCGAGACGGCGCCGGTCCCGCTCTATGACCGCCGGATCCCGGTAAAGGCGCCACTTTTCAGCAAAGCGCTCCTTGTTGATCACCCCGGGGGCGGAAAACTTGTGCTCCTCCGGGTTTTCCATGTAGCCCAGGGCAAAATGAAGCCGCTTCTCCTCTCCCGGCTCCAGGAAAAGATTGAGCTGGTGCGCCCCCACGGGCGCCCCGCCGGAGGCGATGGAGCCGCCGCAGCGCCCGGCGAGCACCGCGGCGGGATCGGCAAAACCGCGATGGAGGCCGATAAAAGAATCCCGGCAGGTATCAAAGCCGTCGATCTCTTCGCTGCAGGCGAAATAGGCATAGTGGCTGCGCCGCTCCCGGTACTCGGTCTTGTGAAAAATGACGCTCCCCTCCACCTCCACCTCCCCGGTGTTGTAATTTCGCTGAAAATTGATCATGTCATCGAGGGCATCCCAGAGGCAGAACTCGACGAAGGAGAAGAGCTGCACTTTTTTAGGAAGCCCGCCCAGGTTCCGCAGGCGCAGCGCCCAGATCTCCATATCCTCGCCGGGCGGCACGAAGAAGGTCAGCTCCGCCTGGAGGGAGTTTTTCTCTCCGCTGATCACGGTATAGCCCAGCCCATGGCGGCAGGAATAGCGGTCCAGCTCAGTGCGGCAGGGCTTCCAGCCGGGGTTCCAGATAAGGTCCCCCTCCCTGATATAGAGGTAGCGCCCCCCGGTATCGATGGGGACGTTGTTGTAGCGGTAGCGGGTCAACCGCCTTAACCTGGCATCCATGTAGAAGCTGTAGCCGCCGGCGGTGTTGGAGATGATCCCGAAAAATCTTTCGCAACCCAGGTAATTAATCCAGGGCTGCGGCGTATCGGGCCTGGTTATGACATATTCGCGGCGGGCGTCGTCAAAGTAACCGTATCTGTTCATCCTTGCTCCTTAAGCTTTAATAATAAAAGTAATTCTTTTTAGAAAAGCGCTCTGTTTACTCTTTCAAAGCGCCGGCGGTGATCCCGGCGATAATGTAGTTGGAGAAAACAATAAAGGCGATCATGATGGGCACTATGGATATGGCCACCGCCAGGTAAGAGGCGCCCAGGTTCTGCTTGTAGGTGCCCTTTACCAGGGCTACCAGAATGGGAAGCGTAAATTTATTCTTGTCAAAGAGCATCACCAGGGGGGTTAAATAGTTGTTCCAGGTAAAAATGAAATTCAAGATAGACATGGTGGCGATGCCGGGCAGCGAAATGGGAAGGACAATGCGATGAAAGATGCCCAGCTCGCTGCTTCCGTCCACCCGGGCCGCTTCCAGCAGAGCGCTGTCCAGGTTGGCATCCATGTACATCTTCAAGAAAAAGACGGTGGAGCCGGCAGCGATGGAGGGCAGGATCAGGACCCAGTAGGTGTTGACCAGGCGCAGCGTAACCGCCATCTGGAAATAGCCGATGACCCCCAGCTGCACCGGGATCATCATTGTGCCCAGCACTACCCAGAAAAGAGCCCGGTTTCCCTTGAAGTTGAACTTGGAGAAAGCATAGGCCGTCAGCGCCCCGAAATATGCCGCCAGCAGGGTAGAGGGAACGGCAACAATCAAGCTGTTCAGGAAGCCTTTCCAGATATTCATCGATTGCTGCATGGCGATGTAGTTGTCAATAAGAGACTTTCCGGGAATAAGGCTCAAGCCCCGGTTTATTTCTACCGTGGAGCGCGTGGCGTTGATGATCATCAGGTAGAAGGGCGTGAAGCAAAGCGCCGCCAGTAAAATGAGAAAAAGATAGAGAAAGAGCCGGCCTACAATCCGGCTTGGCCTTAAGCTCCTGGCAGGCTTGACCGCCCTTCTTTCTCTCACCTTAGCCGGCACAGCAGGGATGACATGGTCTTTCATTTAGCTCACCCTCCCTATTCAGTTCGTTACCGCAGTATACCCCGGAGGCCTTCATGACCGGGGCACCGCCTTACCCGTCAATCTCTCGCTCCTGGTCATCAACTTAAAGATTATCAGGGAGAATATCAAAACCATGATAAAGAGGGTTACGGCGATGGCCGCCGCGTAGCCGCGCTGCCGGCTGGCGGTAAAAGCCAGGTTATACATGTGCATGACCATGGTGAGGATCGATTTTTCAGGACCGCCGGTTCCCAGGTTCTGTCCTTCTCCCATCACAAAGGGAATGTCGAAGTTGTTCAGGCCTCCAATGAGGGAGGTTATCAGCACGTAGATCATGATGGGCCGGATTAAGGGAATGGTTATCTTCCAGAAAGACTGCCAGGCGCCGGCGCCGTCCACCGCCGCGGCGTCGTAGTATTCCTGCGGCACCGCAACCATGGCCGCCATGAAGAGAATCATGCTGTGACCGAACCACATCCACCAGAGGATTACGGAAACAGAGGTGCTGGTCCAGGCCCCGCTGGCCAGAAAATGAATCTTGTCGGCCTCCCCGATTATTCCCAGCGCCACCAATATTTGATTAATCGCTCCTGACTGCCACCCCAGCAGCACGTTGAAGAGGATGCCCACCGAAGCCGCCGTAACCAGGTTGGGCAGAAAATAGACTCCCCTGAAAACGGAGGCGCCCCTTATCTTGGCCCTGGTAAGGATCGCCGCCAGCATCACCGCAAAAATAAGCTGGGGGATAAAATTAACAATCCAGATCCGCCAGGTATTTACGATAGACTTGAGAAAGAACTTATCCGAAAATAGGCGGGCATAGTTGGCCCATCCAACCCAGTCTCCGCCGGGGCTGGAGGTACTCAAATCGGTAAAGCTAAGGTAGAAGGTGTAGATAATGGGATATAGCTGAAGCAGTATAAACACGGTAAAAAAGGGCACCAGAAACAGGTATCCATAATTGTCCTTGTTTTTCACTTTACCCAAGCCCCCAGGTATATCTTTCGGATGGGGGCATCCGAAAGGGACGCCCCCATCCGTCAATGCATCAGGTCCGGCTGTGATTAATGTGCAGCGCTCACTCCACGGTGATATCCGGGTACTGCGTGATCACCAGTTCTTTGAAGTACTCTATAGCTTCATCCTTGCTCTTGTTGCCGACAACGTATTCCTGGAGAGCTTCCAGGAAGGAATTCTGAATATCCTCGTCATACCCGGTTACTCTTTCGGCCCATCCGCTTTCACCCAGCCTTTTCGCTTCCTCGTAGAAGTAAGCGTAGTGGTTCTGTCCGCCCAGGAATTCACGGGAGTAGTCGCCCACTATCTCTTCGACCACGGCCATATCGGAGACAAAGTCACCGGAATCAAGAGCCCACTGTTTCAAGAATTCCTTATCGGTAGTGATATACTTGACGAACTGCCAGGCCAGGTTCTTGTTCTCGGAGGCCTTGGCGATGCCGACCCAGGTGCCGCCCCACATGTAAGAAGCGGGCCCGTGCGCCGCGGCCCAATCGCCAGATACCTCTTCGGCATTGGGCTCCAGGACAAAAAAGAGGCCCCATGTAGGCAGCACGTAGCTGAATACATTCTCATTCATGCCGGTGAACCATTCGCCGGTCCACATATCGATCTTGCCGTCAAGTCCTTCGTCGCGCAGCGTCTTGGCCACATCGAAGTATTCGAGGACGATATCTTCGATCACCAGCTTGCCGTCTACCACCCAGGGCTGCTTCTTGTTAAAGAAAAAGAGCCGCTGGATATCGTTGACCCCGGGAACCAGGAAAGCGCCGGTTTTTTCCTTCAGGGTTCTCCCCATTTCAATGAAAGAATCCATGTCCTTCATCAAGGCGGAGATCTCTTCGGGGTCGTCGGTGCCAAAGGCCTCCTCGGCCAGGCTTCTCCGGTAGAATACGGCTCCCGGGGTAGCCTGCCAGGTGAGCCCTCTCAGGTTGCCTTCGGCATCCCTGACGTAGTCCTTCACATACTCGAAATGATCCTTCGCCAACTCGTCCGCATTGTAGGGATCGGCGGAGAGATTTTCCCAGACATCCATGTCGATCCAGCGCTTCACCCAGGCCTGCTCCCCGACAAAGACATCGGGCACCCCCACGCCTGTTTCAAGAACCGCTTCCAGCTTGGGCACAATTTCATCGCTGGGAATTTTGGTGAATTCCACCTCGATGTCAGGGTATGCTTCTTCGAACATGGGAATCATATCGTCAAACTCATCGTTGAAGGCCCACACGGTGATAGTGCCGCTAAGCTCGCCCGGACCCACATCTTCGCCATTGCCGCAGCCGGCAATCCAGAGCGCCGCCACTGCCAGGACCGCAAGCCAGATCCATAACTTTTTCATTCCAATGCCCTCCTGAAGTACATTTTGTTATCAAACTCAGACACAATCCTGCGCATCACCCAATTTACAACTCAGCCGGCCTCTTCGCCGAGGCCACTCCCCTCGTTTACGCTCTGTGTAGAGTGAGCTTCCCGGCATCACCCCCTTGTGGTCAATAAATAGTTCGTAAACGCGCTTTCATAAATTGCAAATCATTTTTCTTTATCTATATATGCAGGATTAGTTTAAAGATGAAAGTTCAGGAAAACAGGCATGATGTGAGTTGCGGTTTGGATCTCTTTGAACAAGAAACAGGCTGGTATGATGAGAAGCGGCTAGTGCGAAAAAGCATTGCTGTTAGCAAAACTGGATCTTATTTTTTTGATTCGCATCACCTTGCTTTCAGTGTAGATTCCCTGACGATTAACTCCGCCGGTATGGTAAAATAATGGTCATCGCTGGACCCATTTTCAATGAGCTTGATCAAGTTTTTCACGGCAATTGAAGACATGGCCAATATAGAACTCCGGACAGTGGTCAGGGAGGGCGAAATATAGCTGGCAATATGGATGTCATCATAGCCGGCTATGGAAACATCAGCTGGAATGTTCAACCCCATGCCCTTGATTCCCTTCATCGCCCCGATAGCCATGGCGTCATTGGAGGCGAAGATAGCCGTCACCCCGGGGTTGGTACCGGCAAAGAGCTGCTTGACGCACTCCAGCCCGCTCTCTTCGGTAAAGTCTCCCTGAACCACGCAGCTCTCTTCAACGGGGAGGCCGGCATCGTGCATGGCCTGCCTAAAGCCTTCCAGCCGCTTAAAGCCGGAGTATTTTTTCAGATCACCGGCTATGTGGGCAATCCGGCGGTGGCCCAGCTCGATCAGGTGCTGCGTAGCCAGGTAAGCCCCTTTAAAACTATCGGAATTGACAATGATGGGACTTTCTTTTAGCCTGCCGGCGCATTCTTCCTGGTCAACAATCACCAGCTTGTAACCGGCGTTGACCACGGCAAAGACATCCGGAGAATTATTGGGCACACCGATAAAGATGCCCCCGTCGAGCGTGCGGTTGTAAAAAAGATTGCGGATTTTTTTAAAGTCGCTCTTCCGGTTAACCATCAGCACCAGCAGGTTATAGCCCATCTCGTCGGCGTAATCGGTCGCAGCGGCCATGAAGGGAGAGAAGTAGGCGTTCTCAAAAACCCTGGTTTTCGGATTGGCTTCAATATTGGTAATGAAGAGCCCGATGACCTTATTGCGCTTGCCGGCAAGGGATCTGGCCGAGGCATGAGGCACGTAGCCGTATTCCTCGATCACTTTCTCGACCCGCGCCCTGGTCTCGGGAGGCACATTGGCGTAATTATTGATCACCCTGGAAACCGTGCTCCGGGAGACCCCGGCCAACCTGGCAATATCTTCGCTGTTCAGCAGAATCTTTTTCATGACAACACCTATAAACGCGTGTTTATTGCATTATAAACTGAGCCAAGCCTATTGTCAAGTGTTTTGTGAAAATTTACATTTTTGACGGGGCATAATTATTCTCTCATTTGGCTGCCGCGGCGGGGTTGAATGAGTTCTCAGGGCTGGAAGCTTAAAGCTGGATGCAAATCCGCTTCACCGGGAACCCCCCGTCCCATCTTTCAGTAGATGATTAAAAATCTTTTCAAAGAAAGCCCGCATCTCCGTATAATCCGCAGCGTCCGAATCAAAAAGGTTAAATTCCAAGATTAAATTAACCTTGCCGTAATATTTGGGAAAGATATGTTCTTCCGAGGCCACTTCGGCAAAAATATCTCCCGCCTTTACGGCGCCGTCTGCAGTGCCGGCAACATTATACGCTGAAATTCCGTTCAAGCTGCCAGGCGCACAGAGCGATCGTCCTTCGTACGAGTCGGATTTATCGGAACTGTAATCTTCGAGAGAGACAGCCCCGGTGACGCCGTCAAAAGGCGCATAAAGCGATGTCCCGGCGGGCACGTTAAATCCTAGCAGGAGAAATCCCATTTCCGGATTGCCCTCCAATATAACCCCCTTTCCCCAGAAGTCGGGCGATAGAATATAAGCGCTGTATTCCGGATCGCCCGGCGAGGGTCGGATCAAGCCGGGCTGTTCCTGAACATCTTCTTCCTGCGCGGATTCAGGTAATTGTTTTTCCGCGCAACCGGCCAGAACAAGCACCAGGACAGCCGCCGGCAGCAGCAGCAACAAGAGCGCCCTTCCTGTTTTGCCCATCCTTAGCCCTCCTCTCTCTCCAGTTCGGCAAAGCAAAAAAGTATCAATTGATTTTATTATACTAAATTTTGCCGGAAACCTGTAGTGCCGGGAAGGCCCCGCCCGCGATCGGTTATGTATCCACCTGTAGGAGCGGGGCTCCATTCCCGCCCGACGTGGCTCCATCTCCACACAAGTTGCTGCCTTTGACAATGGCAATTTTGCATTAGGAAAGGTTATTAAAGAAAAACGATTTTTGGGCAGCCCCCGCAAACCTGGCGCAGCATGATAGCATTAAGGCAAATAATTTAAAATCAGAATGATCCCCTTGGAGACATCCCCTGCAACTGCCGGAAGTTGAAATCAATAGCCCGGTTTTTTGGTTGCGGCCAGGTAAATAGCCGATATTAGAGGCGAACCGATTATCATAACTGAAAGGATTAAGAAACCCGCCATGCCGGTTGACCTCCTTTTAAGGTAATTCATCTTTCGGAATATTTATTTCAATGTTTTCTACTTCTTTTACCCCGGTTTTTTCATCATAGCTGAAAAACACCTGGCCTCCCACCACAAAGATTAGAAATAAAAGCAGCGGTATGAGCGTAGCAATGAGCTTATCCCTCGTTCTCCAGGCCGGCGAAAGCCAGGCCAGGATTATCCCTACCGGCCAGAGGAAGACGGTAAGGACAATAACCAGCCAGCTGGGCGGGTAGGGCGCTTCGCTGCGGCAGGCGCCCGCAGATTTGCCGGAATACTCTTCAAGGTAGCCCGCGGCAATCTCACTGGGCTCACCGAAGCTGTTGATGATGTTGAGCAGGTTTTCCGTGGTTGGCTCATCGCAGCGGCGCCACTCTTCGAGCAGGTGAGAGCGGATCTCGGCGGCGATCTCCCGGCGAACGGTCCGGGGCAGCCGCTCCAGCTCCCGCTCGATTTCTCCCAGATACCGCCGGAGGACATTCTCGCTTTTACGATCCATGAACCTGCACGCCTCCTTCCAAAAGTAGATTCACCGTGTCTACAAATTCCACCCAGTGCTCCTTGAACAGGGCCAGCGCCGCCTCACCCTTTGCGGTAATCCAGTAATATTTCCGGGGGTTCCCTTCATCCATTTGCCGCCAGGATGACGTGACCAGTCCCTCCTTCTGCAACCTGGCCAGTAAAGGGTAAACCGTTCCCTCGGAGGTGGCAAGGCCTTGTTCGCCCAGGGTTTTTACGATCTCATAGCCGTAGCTTTCACCCCGGGCGATGAGCGCCAGCACGCAAAAATCAAGGGCGCCTTTTTTGATCTGGATCAACGGATTGGTCAGCTCCATCATGCGACCATTATATAACATAATGCCTCGCTATGCAAGGTATAAATAATATGTTTTTTCTTCTCCTTGGAAAAGGATATTATCTGAACTTCTCTTTTGACAAAGAGGCCTTTCTGGCTTCCCCCTTTGAAAAAGGAGCATTTCTAGCCCCCCCCTTGGAAAAGGAGGCCGGGGGGATTTAAGATAAATGCCATTACCCTAGTGGATATTGGCCGGACAGGAAGGGAAAATCCCCCTAAATCCCCCTTTAGAAAAGGGGGACTTTCAGGTGCGTCATCCTTGTGCTGCGAAGGATCCTCAAACAGGACTGTGGCCTCGCCCTACAACCCCTGCCGCGATCTAATTTTCTGTAGCGGAATAAATACAAATGCGTATGCATGCCCGGCCCCTACAACTGGAAGCGACCCTATATCTGTAAAACAGCTTCTCACTTCTATGCTTTAGCTTCTCGCCTCTTGATTCCGGCGGGCGGCGAAAAGCCGGCGCCAGCAGGCCTCGCTCAAGGGGCGGTCGAAGCTGCGCAGGCCGGCCAGCTTGAAACCGTGCCGGGCGGCCCACTCGCGAGCCTGCAAGATTGATTCCAGGTTCACCCCCGAAGAGCCGAGGCTGAAGTGACTGTAATGGCGCTCCAGAGCCAGCATTATGGTTTCGGCCATGCAGGCGTAGGCCAGTCCCCGTGGGAAGCCAAAGTTCCAGCCCAGGCCGGGACGTCCGGGCAGCTCAACGACGCCGCCGTCGATGACCAGCACATCGGGTCGCTCCTGCTCCACGGCTGCGCTGACATTGGGCGGCCGCGAAATATCGCAGACTAGCGCGCCCGGCGGCAGATCACCCGGCTGGATCAGCCTCTCGCGGCTGCTGGTAGCGCAGATAACGATCCCGGCCCCGGAAAGCGCCTCTTTTAAAGAGGTGGTAATCCGGATCGGCCCACCAGGGAGGGCGGCGGAATGAGCAAAGGCAATGAAATCATCGAGAGGCGCCTCCGGCGGAGGCAGCGTCCCGCAGCGGGAAAGGCGGTCGCCGAGACTGCCGGCCGGGAAAAGGCGCCCCGCCTGCAGCAGTCCCGCGAGATAGCGGTAAATCTCCGCAGCGGCTGCCAGCATGCGCGAGCCGGCGGCTTTATTTTTGCTGTGCGGGTTTCCCACCAGGACCAGGCTGCCCACCGTCTCGGAAAGCAGCAGGGCCACCCCTCTGCCGATCGAGCCGGCAGCTCCGATGATCGCCGCGGCGCTGCGCTGCGGCAAGATTCCCAGCTTCGTACAGGCATCGCTGACCGCCTCGACTGCCGAGACAACGGTGTAACTGTTGCCGGTTGTCAGCGGGATCCCTTCATCTTTCAAGTAGAGCCCGCCCCTGGAGACAACGGAGGTGTAGGCGCCAAGACCGGCGATGCAGGCGCCGCCGGCCCGGGCCAGCTTCAGCGCTTCGCGCAGCTCCTGAAGCGCCTCCTCCCGGGGCATCTGCGCCAGCTCTCCGGCTGTGCGCGGCACGACGATAAATTCTCCGCAAGCCCGGGCGCCGCTTTCCGATGTTATGCTCACCTGCGAGATCACAAAGGGCCGCACCAGGCTGCTCCACTTTTTTGCCAGGCAGGCGAGCTCAGCCTCGCCGAACAGGAGCAGGCTCGGATCAAACTGGGAGTAGCTTTGCAGATCCAGCGGGTGAACCAGGAAGGCAAAGCGGCCCGCGCCGTTTTCAGCAGCGGGGGCATGGGAGACGCCCGCAGCAGCTTCCGCGCAGCCCGCTTCCTCCCCCAAAAGAGGTTCTGCCGCTATATGAATCCCGGCAGCCGGCGGCGCCGGGTCCGGAAAAACCGTTTCCCCCTGTTCAGCCTGGTGAAATTTATCTGAAACCAGGAACGAAAAAAATTTGGCAGTATTGGCTTCGTGCAATACCGCCAGCGCGGCGGTGATGCCCTCCAGGGCACGGCGGCACTGCGCGGCGGTAATCGTCAGCGGCGGCTCAATCCGGATGACGCTGCCGCCGTTCAGCGTGGGAGCCACGCGAATCTTCTCCCGGTTCAGCAGGTAGGCGGAGACCGCCGGAGCCAGCAGCTCCTGCTCGGCGGCGATCCCGAGCAGGCTGCCGGCAAAATGGCGCCGCTCGATACCCAGCTCCAGGCCGAGCATCAAGCCCCGCCCGCGCACGGAACGAACGATGTGCGGGTATTCTCTTTGCAGGGCCGTGAGGCCCTCCTTTAGCAGCGCTCCCTGCTTTCTTACCTCATCCAGCAGCGCCGCCCCGCCGCCGGTAAGGAGCTCCAGCACCCGGAGGCCTACCCGGCATGCCAGAGAGTTTCCGGCAAAAGTCGAGGAATGTTTTAGGGCAAAGTCCGCGTTGTAGGCCGCTGCGGTGCTGAGGCAGGCGCCGATGGGCAGAAGGCCGCCGCCCAGGGCCTTGGCCAGCAGCAGCAGGTCGGGAATAACGCCTTCTTCTTCACAGGCAAAAAGGCGCCCCGTCCGCCCCAGGCCCGTCTGGATCTCGTCCGCCACCAGCAAAACCCCGTAGCGGGCGCAGATCTCCCTGGCTCCGGCAAGGTAGCCGCGAGGCGGCTCCACAATTCCCCCTTCACCCTGGATCGGCTCCACGATGAAGGCGGCATATTTGCCCGGCGCCCTGCCGATTTTATCTTCGAGAGCGGCAAGATCGCCGTATTCGACGAAGTCAAATCCTTCAACCGGGGCTCCGAAAGGGGCCTGGTAGGCGGGATTTCCGGTGGCGGAGAGCGCGCCCAGGGTCTTGCCGTGAAAACTGTTTCGCGTGGCCAAAATGCCTTTGCGCCCGGTGGCGGAACGGCAGAGCTTCAGCGCCGCCTCCACCGCTTCGGCGCCGCTGTTGGTGAAGGTAACACAGCGCAGTCCGTGCGGGGCCAGCTCCACCAGCCGCTGCGCCAGGGCGCCGGCGGCGTCAAGATAGGAAGGCTGCACAAAGTTGGGCTCCCCGGCAGCGCGGAAATCGGCCACGGCCTCCCATATTTCCGGCGGGTTATGGCCGAAAGGCAGCGCCCCGTAAGCGGCGATGCAGTCAAGGTAGCGGTTGCCGGATTGGTCGTAAAGGTAGCAGCCTTCTCCACGGACAAAGCTTTTATCCAGGGCTATGTTCCGGAGCAGTTCGCCCAAATAGGGATTGACGTATTCGGTAAATGAATGCATGATCTTCCTCCCGCCTTTATGTGCACAATTACGTGCACACTTTTTAACTTATTGTAGCGAATTCTTTTCCGGATGGCAACCCATATTAGAGGCCGGAAGTCAGAAGTCGGAAGTCAGAGGGTAAATTCTACAAAGGGCGTCATCCTGAGCCCCCTTTTCTGCCATCATGAGCGCAGCGAAGGATCTCCAAAACGGGCTGCAGCCAAGTAACAATAAAGGCAAGAAATTTTAATTTTCTCCTGAAACCTACAGGGATATATTTGACGGACGTTGAATATTAAGTCATCAACAGCCGGAGGGTACAGGGGTGGAACCTGAAGAGAATAGAAGAGAGCCGGAACAGGAGAAGGAGCAGGAACGGGAACAGGAACAGGCTCCGGTGATGGCCTGCCGGTGCAGCTATACCCTGCTTGATGAAAATGATGCCGAAATAGGCGGCGGAGAAGCTTCTGTGGAGCTGTGGAAAGAAAACTTCGTCTTGCAGCCGCTGGACGGTATTACATACACCCTGACTTACCGGGAAATAGTGCAGATCGATGCAGGCGATTACCGGGTAAAGCTCTCCCCGGCATCAGGTGAGAAAATTCTCCTTTTCGATCTCGGCTATAATTACGAGGATTTTTTACGCAATCTTTACCGGCTGCGCGGCGAAGTGATCCTGAAAGATATGCTCATGCAGGAGAAGGTGAGCAAGGCAGGCCTGCAGGGCGAGTACAGCTATGCGGACGAAAGCGGCGCCCTCCTGCACAGCGGGCCGTGCGAACCGCGGATCTACGAAACGGCCCTGGTGGTAATTCCGCAGACAGAAGATCCCCTGCGCATTCCTTTTGCGGATATTGAAACTGTAACCGCAGTAGAATATGCCCTCAGCGTGACCACTTCTGACAATTACAGAATTACCTTTTCCATGATGGGCCCTCACCTGGACCCCTTCCAGAAGGCTCTTGCCGGCGCCATGCACAAGCTAAACCGGGAGACAGAGGACACCCTGCGCGAGCTGCTTCCCGCGCTGGAGTCGTCTCATCTCAGAAAGGCCGCCGCCATGCTCAGGGACGGCAAGGCCGCCGCGCGCAAAGATATCGAAGCGATCTCGCCTCATATCTGGATGGAGCTGGAGAAAAAAATCGAATCATCGCCGGTAAGCGAATCATATAATTACCTGAAAACGCTCGCCCAACAGGAGAGAATCTGCATCGGGATCAAAAAAGGGCTGCTCGGGGACCTGAGCGGTTTCTACTTCTGGTTCCTGATCCCCATTTACAGCATGGAGCCGGAGAAACCCGGCAATGCCGTGGCCATGGAATCATTCTCCTCCGGCGAGAGCGGCGGGCAGGCCACCTATTTTTTCAGGCTGATGAGCCGGCGCGACTACCGCAGCTGCCGCGGCCTCTCCACACTGCATCGTGAAACGGAAGCTTTACAGAAAGAAATTAATCGCGGCATGCTATCGATAAATTTCCGGCGCGAACCGGTATACCTTCCCGATGAAAAGCTGCGGGAGCCGCGCTACCTGAAATATCTATACGCGGTGAACAAGCTCCCGGCCCTGCGGGAACTGCGGGCCCGCTTTATCGGCAGGGTCACCCATTCTTCACCGGAACAATGGCGGGAGGATGTGACCAACCTGCTGCGCTTCAATGTAAGCGCAGAAAACGATGACGAGGTGTGGCGCAAAGACCGCCGCTAAACCGCCCTAATTGAAATCTTAATCATCCCTAGGAGGTGATCGATTGCCGGGTTACATGCATCCCTGCCGCTATTGCGACAGGTTGATTCCCCCTGATTCAAACACCTGTCCCCTGTGCGGTAAGGTCAACCCCCTGCAACTGCGCTGTCCCAGGTGCAGGAATCCCATTAGAAAGGATTATGTCAGCTGCAACAGCTGCGGGCTGGAGCTAAAGTGTATCTGCCCGGGCTGCGGAAAAACCACTTTTTTGGGTGATTACTGCGAGCACTGCGACTGCCGTCTCACGGTTGTCTGCCCTCACCGGAAGTGCCGGAAAGAGCAGCCGCCGGTAAGCGACAGCTGCATTTACTGCGGGAAACCGTTAAAATAACTTTAAGAAAGTGAGGGATGGGGATGTCTCTTCAACCATTTACCGACAATTTTGCAGACAACAGCACCGAGGCCGGGTTCCAGTTTACCTTTTACTGCGACCTCTGCCAGGAGGGCTACAAGACCAGGTTCATCGAATCGAAAACCTACAAAAAAGGCCGCCTGTTTCGCAACATCGGCAACATTATCGGCACGGTAAGCCAGATGGCCGGCCAGCACAACCTGGGCTACGGCGCGGAAAGGGGCTCCGATATATTGAGCGAACGCTTCCAGGGGATGACTCCCGAATGGCATAAGGAGCACGAAGCCGCCTTCGCCATCGCTCAGAACGAGGCCAAGGGCCATTTCCATCGCTGCCCGAAATGCCGCAAATGGCTCTGCGAGAATGACTGGAACGAGCAGGAGGGCCTCTGCGTGGAGTGCGCTCCGCGGGTGAATGTGGAGGTAGCCTCGGCGCGGGCGAAAAAGATGGTTCGGGATATCGAGGAGAAGGCCTCGCAGACGCAGGTTTTTCACGGCGAAATCGAAAGCAAGCAGACGCTCTGCCCGCAGTGCGGCAAGCCGTCGGGCGAGGGAAAGTTCTGCAACAACTGCGGCGCCCCGCTGGCCATGCTGAAGTGCGAGCGCTGCGGCACGAAAAGCCCCGTTGGGACCCGTTTTTGCGGGGAATGCGGCAACCGGTTGGATTAAACAGCCCCTTTTAAAATGGTACGGCCATGACGGGAATTCCCCCGCCCATGGCCTTTTTATTTGATGTTGAACCAAATCACCCTTTATAAAAGGGGGACTTTTTAATAACCCCCAAAAGCGGATAATCTCCACCTGCTCCCGCTTTAGCGGTAGGGGCAGGCTTCCACGCCCGCTCGTTGTGTAGGGCCGTGCATGCCCGTGAAGGAAAACAACAGCCAGAAGAGAGAGGCAAGAAATTGTTCATTGTCCAGGTCCCGGTTTTACCGACTAAAGTCACGACATAGTTGCAGGGGCCGGGCATGCCCGGCCCGCTGTAGGAGCCAGGAATGCCTTGCATGTTGGATGCTGTAAGTTGGAGGTCAGAGGTCGGAGAATATAACAAAGATCCAGGGGGCTGCCCTTTTGGGATATCCCCAGGTGGGGTACAGGCTTTAGCCCGGTAGAGGTCTTTTGCTGGAAGCGCGGTATTTGTTCTGCTTAACCGGCACGGACTCGGGCGGCTCATGAGCCGCCCCTACAACCCTTAACCGGGGCAGCCTCCTTTTATGGTCATCCTGGGCGAAAAGGGGGACTTTTAATTACCCCCTAAATGGGTAATCTCCGCTGGTTGGGAACAGGTGTTTGCTTAATAGTGCTATTTTTCTAAGCGTGGTATTTGCCGGCATGGTCTCGGGCGGCTCATGAGCCGCCCCTACAACCCTTAACCGGGGCAGCTTCCTTTTAATGTCATTCTGAGCGTAAGCGAAGAATCTCAAGGCTCCCCCCTTTGAAAAAGGGGGGCCGGGGGGGATTTAACATATCGGGCGGCCATGGAAGCCAGTTGAGAGGTGAGAAGAGAGAAGTTGGAGGTAAGAGATTCTCCAATTTCTAAGGAATGACAGAAAGGGCTGCCTTTCCGGGACAGCCCCTAAGCAGTATTATTTGGTGGCATAGCGCCATAGTTTGCCGTCAGGATTTTTGGGGCAGAATGACGGAGACGGCGTGTCTTTCAGGAACCAGGACCTCTTCCAGAAGCGACTGCACCTCCTCCAGGGTTATCTGATGCAGTATGGCCGGGTAGTTGAACAGGTCGCTGCCCCGGAAGCGGTATGCAAGGTAGTTGTTGGCAACAAACTCCAGGGAATTAAAGCGGCGCATGAAGCTGCCCAGCCGGTTGCGCCGGTGGCGCTCGAACTGCTCTGCGCTGAAACCTTCCCGCCTGGCCCTGGCTATGGCCTCCATGATCCGCTCATAAAGAGTTCCGGGGTCCCTGGTCTCGCCCCCGATGAGAACGAAGCCGTAGCTGGGCTCGGCGGTATAACCGGCGGTGAAGCGGTCGTCAATGAGCGTATCCTCGTAGAGCTCGTTAAAAAGCGGCTCGCTGGGCGCGAAAATGATGTCCAGCATAATCTCCATGGCGCTCTCCCGGCGCAGCAGCGCGTCGCCTTCAAGCCGCGTTAACGCCGGATCCTTGAAACCCAGATTGAAGAGCGGCTCAGAGACAACCATCTCCCGGGAGATGCGCTGCCGCGCTACCGTCTCAGGCTCATCCGGGTAGAGCCGGATAATCTCTCCAAGCTCCCTGTAATTGCGCCGGGCTATATTCTCATCGACCTGCCGCCGGACCTGCTCCGGATCGAGATCGCCTGCTACGAAAAGGGCCATGTTGCCGGGATGGTAAAAGCGGCGGTAGCATTGATAGAGAAGCTCCGGCGTGATCCGGGCGATGCTCTCTACCGTGCCGGCGATATCTTCACGCACCGGGTGGCGGTGGTAGAGCGACTGCAGCAGGTCGAAGAAAACCCGCCACTCGGGATTGTCTTCGTACATGCGGATCTCCTGCCCGATAATGCCCTGCTCCTTTCTCACCGTCTCTTCGGTAAAGTAAGGCTCCTGCACAAAATCGAGCAGCAGCTCGAGGCATTCGGGAAAATGATCGGTCGTGGAAAAGAGATAGCCGGTATACGTGAAGCTGGTAAAGGCGTTGGAGGAGGCTCCATGGGCTGCAAAACGGTCGAAAACATTCCCCCGCTCGTCCTCAAAGAGTTTATGCTCCAGGAAATGAGCCACCCCTTCGGGGACTGCCACCTCTTCGCCGGTGCCATCCACCCGGAAGCGATTGTCAATGGAGCCGAAATGGGCCGCAAAGATGGCATACTTTTTCTGATAGCCCGGTTTCGGCAGAACGTAGAGCGGCATCCCGGGGTAGATTTCATAGCAGAACAAGCTCTCCTGAAGTTCGCTAAATTCGCGTACGCTGTGGCAGTTTTTAGTGGCCATGCGGCACCGTCCTTTCTCCGCCCTGCAGCAGGTAAACCGTATCGAGCCGGACCTTCTCCGCTGCGGCTTTTATCTCCCCCGGGCCGATCTCTTCGATCCCCCGGATCATCTCATCTGTGGTGTAGAGTTTCCCGCCAATTTCACTGTCCAGCTGGCGGTTGATGAACTGGTATGGATTGTCTTCCCCGGCGCGAAGCTGGTTGATCAGCCCCCGGCGCGTATTCTCCAGCTCCACATCGCTGATCTGCCCGCGGGCCATCGCCTCGACCTGCTGCTCAATAATCTGCCGCACCTTTTCATACTTGCTCCCATCGATCCCGGCGGAAATGAGCAAAATTCCCTTATGCCTTTCCAGGCGGGAGTAGACATAATAAGCCAGTCCGGCTTTCTCGCGAACGTTAAGAAATAGTTTAGAATGCGGAAAGCTCCCCAGAATGCCGTTGTAGACCAGCAGGGCAATGTAGAGCGGATCGCGGTAGGCTATATTGGTGCGGTAGCCCATAACCAGCTTGGCCTGCTCTACCGGCAGCCTCTCTTCAACAAATCTCGCCTCGGAGGGTTCAAAGTAAACCTCCGTTTCCGGAAGGCCGTCCCCCTGCGGCCCCCGGTGGAAATGCACCGTCTCCCGGGCCGCCTCCTCCACCCGGCTCGCATCGAGGTCCCCGACGATATAAAGCTCTGCCGGGTTGGCTGAAAGTATCTCGCGGTAGTAGCGCCAGAGAGAGACGGGGCTGATTTTTTCCAGGTCCGCAATCTGCCCGTACTTGAACACACCGTATCTCTCGCGGGCGCACATGTTCTGCAGGCATCTCTCCACGGCATAGAGCGCCTTGTCATTGATCAGGCCCCGGATCAAATTGGCCAGCTGCTCCTTTTCCTGGGCCACATATGAATCCTTGAAACCTCCATCCACCACCAGGGGATCGCCCATAAGCCCGCCCAGGATCGACAGGCCGCGGCGCAGCATCTGCCCGTTCTCTCCCACATGCTTCCCGTGGATCATCTCCAGCGAGCAGGAGATCAAGTGCCGCTCTCCTTTCTTGTGCACGTCAGTGGAGAGCTCGGCGCCGTAAAGCTCTTCCAGCGCCCGGCGCAGGGCCAGGTTGTCAGGATAAAGACGGCTGCCCCGCTCCAGCACCGAGGGCAGCAGCGCGGTGAGGGTGGCTTTTTCGGCAGAAAGCTCCTGGTGTATGAAGAGGGCCATGCTGATGGTCTTAAATTTTGCCGCCGGGATAAAGGTGAGCCGGATCCCGTTCGGCAGCACAGTGTTATAACTGTCCGCTGTCAAATAGCAAACCTCCCTCGGTTGAATTTCCCAAATTAAGATATTCCATTGATACCCGGTTAATCCTGCCGTTCATTTCTTATACCTCTATCTTGCCCCGGGGTGTAACTTTTCTGCATGACCGTGAGCAAGACCGGAGGCACGACGTAAAGAAGAATTGTAGCCGCCGCCACCACTCCGGAATCGTTCGTCAGCAGCGCGGCGGCGGCGCCGGCCAGGGCGGCGGTGATGCCGGCTGCCAGGTCGGGGTGCTCTCTCTGCAAACGCTGCCGGAGCCCGCCCGGGTAAAGTGATAACACCACGCAGAGCCCCACCAGGGTAACCAGGGCCCGCCCCCAGATGGAGTAGCGCACCAGCTTCAAATTCATGCTCATTTTCCGCCCGGCTGTCTCCCAGAAACCGGCCGGGCCGCGCGAGGCGACCATTTCGCCGAAAAGTCCCACGTGGGAAGGCGGAAGCTGGGGCAGGCAGACATTCAAGACATAGAGCAGGCCTGCGGCCAGGAGCAAAAAGGCGATCACGCAAAGTGCCCTTTTCTTTTTCTGCTCCCCCATCCCCGACAGCTCCGCCCAGGCCATTCCAAAGGCTACTGCCGCCGCGAGGGTGCCGCCGAGGTTGGCTCCAAAATTGGGCGCCGCGAGGATAAAGATAATCAGGACGTAAAAACCAATGATCGCCACATTCAGCAAGGTGGAGACAATTTTCTGCCGCGGCGCTGCGGATTCTCCGGAGACATATGCCGCCAGGGAAACCGTCCCCAGCAAGGCCGCCCCGATGAGGACACCCATGTATTCGTTGCCCATCCCGTAATAGCGCGCTCCGCCTACCGGGTCATAGCTGAAAATGGAAAGCTGCTGCAGGGAGGCCCCGGCCAGGGTGTCGATGAGCAGGAGGAAGGCGATGGCCCAGCCGAGCACGGCCCAGTAGAGATGGCGGCAGCGATGCAGCAGGGAATGCATCAATAAAGCCGGCAGCAGCGCCGCCCCGAGAAGGACGAAGGCGCTCTGCCAGGCTGCCGCCCGGGGAAATCCGGTCAGCCCGGGGAGCAGAAGCAGAGCCGGCGGGACAAAAATCAGCAGCCGGATCACCCGGGAGAGGGGAGGCAGCAGCGGGCCTATCTTCAGCAGCAGCCCGGCCAGGGCAGCCAGGAGAGCGGCAACGAGGGCGGCAACATAGCCCTTGAGCAGCGGCGAGCGCTGGCTGGATACCAGTGATGTATGTGAGCTGAAGCGATCCAGGAAAGCAAGCGCTTCTTCATGGGGAATTATGCCGAAGGATGAGACCGGTCCGGGCGAAGCGCTTCTGCCGCCGCCCTCCAGCAGCGAGAAGATGAGGGAAACCAGGTCTGTATTCTGCACCAGTCCCGGGCGGCGGGTGGCGGCGCTGAGAAGGAGGCCGGGCTCCTGGCCGGCGGCGGTAAAAATAAAAGGGGCCAGCTGCTCCCCGCCTGCCGGCCGGTTCAGCGGCAGCGAAGGCGCCAGCAGGAGCAGGGCTGCGCCCTCCCCGTCGACCAGGGGCAGCAGCCTCCCGAGCAGCCGGTCCAGGTTCTCCATGGTCGTCCTGAAAAGCGCCTCTCCCCTTGCCGGCGCCAGTTGAGGCCAGTATTCATCCAGCCGGCTGCTGTCGCCGAACTCCACTACGTGGAGGTGGGCCAGGCTCAAATTTTCAACCACGGCGGAGGCAAGCCTGTCCACGTCCGTCCGCACGCCAAAGGGATAAAGCGGGTCTTTCCGCAGCAGATCCCTGCCTATCGCTCCGGCAGGCACTTCTCCGCCGTAATCCATGGCCGCCAACACGGCGCTGCGGTTCGGCGCAGCCCCGTCGGCGTTGCCCCAGACCGCTGCGCTTAAACCTTTTTTCTGCAGCATCTCCCCCATTAGCCCCACCGTGACCGGGTAAGGCAGGGCGCTGTTTCTCACCTGCAGCGCGGCGGCCTGCAGGTGAAAAAGCGCTCCTTTTGGGGGCTTCCCGGTGCGGCGCTCGAAGATTACTTCAGCCTGCTCCCCCTCAAAGAGCTCGCCCCTTTCGAAGGCCTCCCTACCCTCCGGTCCGGCCGCCGCCCTGGCTCCGGCGCCGAGGCTCAGGTAGCCGCTTTCGCTGCCCGTCCGCCCGGCGCGCACATTCATCAGGGCAACGGCGCCCTGTTCGAGAAGCCGGGCCAGGTTCGGTCCCGCCCTACGGCGAAGATCGCCGTAAGTGAGCCGGTCCGCCAGCAGCAGGATGACCCGCCCATCCCCTTCCGCAGCGCCTGTAAACCTGAAAGAGGGCCAGGACTCATCTGGGGCGCGAACCCACTGGAAGAGTAAAAAAACAACCAGTGAGAGCACCGCCGCTGCTGCTGCAAGGGCAGCAATAAGTTTCCTGCCGGATCCGGTCTTTTTTTTGGGATCAGCGGTCACCTGCCAACCCCGGAACTGTTGAATTTTTCTGCCCGCACTCGCCTGCCAGCCGGCCGTAAAGAGCTGCGGTCCGGGAGAGCATCCGCTCAAGGGTAAATTCAGTTATGACCCGCTCGCGGCAGGCCCGGGCCAGGCGGCGGGCCAGCTCCGGGTTGCGGGCCAGGGCGGCCACGGCGCGGGCCAGGGCCACGGCGTCAGCCGGCGGGACCAGAAGCCCATGTACTCCATCAGTGATCACTTCGGGGACGCCGCCAACCCGCGTGGCCACCACTGCGCAACCGGCGGCGGCGGCTTCTAGGAGAGTAAGAGAAAAACCTTCCGTAAGCGAAGGGAGGACAAAGATATCAATGCCGGCCAGCAGGCGCGGCAGGTCGTTCCTGTGGCCGCATAGGGTGAGCCGCCCCGGAAGGCTTAACCGGCTGGCCAGCTTCTCCAGGGCAGGCCGTTCGGGACCGTCGCCGATTAGCAGAAAACGCATTTGCGGAAAAAGCGGCGCCAGCGCTGCAGCCGCCTCCAGGAAATAGGAGAGGCCCTTCTGGACGGCAAAGCGGGCTGCAGTGCCGACAACGATCTCGCCCGCATGCCGGCGCCGCGAAAATCGTCCGGCGGCGGCCGCTTCGAATGGAGCGGGATCTATGCCGTTATAGATTACGGTGATCTGATCCCGCGGGATGCCCAGGGCGGCAAGTTCACCGGCCAGGGCGCCGGAGACGGCGATGTAATGCGCTTTCTGTGCGCCCAAGAGCTTTCCTGCGGCAGGCATGTAGAGAGAAGCCCGGTGAGCCGGGTAGTTGTGCACAGTGATTAATACGGTGACCCGGGCCAGGCGCGCCGCGGGAAGACCGGGCAGCGCCGCCTTGAAACCGTGGATATGCAGCAGGGCCGGGCGGAGCATGCGCAGCAGCCCGTAAAGACGCCGAAAAGCGATCAGGTCGCCCGCCGGGTTGAACTCGCCGGATAGAGGCAGGTGGAAGATGGAATCAGCCAGAAGCCCTTCTGCTGCCGCCAATTCATTTTGCGGCGGCATTCCCAGGTAGATAGTGTAGTCCCGGCTGAAGCGGCGCAGCAGTTGCTGCAGGTGGCTGCGCATGCCGCCGGAGGCAGGACGGACCAGGTAAAAAATTTTATCTTCTCCGCTATGCCAGTAAGCTTTGCCCGGATCCACCGGCAACCACACCTGCCTTTATTTAATCTATCTGCCGTTATATGTTGCCCCTTTAGCGGCAGATAAATCAGCCCGGCACAAGCAGTCTCCGAGGTTGTAGTAGTCTGCTTCAAAAGTGTTATCTTGCTTATAAACTGATACTGGTTTAAACTCTCATGCTCTTTCAGCTGTGTAGGGGCGGCTCATGAGCCGCCCAAATCTGTACCAACAAAGTAAACAGGTAAAGGCTGAAACTCCAATATTTTGTGAAGGTTGGGGCGCCCGTTTAAGTTGACTTCGCGGGGTTGAAGTGATATTATTTTACATGCAGTTAAACTATGCGCCCGTGGTGAAAGGGATATCACGCAGGCCTCCGGAGCCTGAAGTCGGGGTTCGAATCCCTGCGGGCGCACCAGGCAACCCTACAAGAAGGGTTGCTTTTTTTATCCTTTATGCATGTTGCTATTGCCATGCCGGGAAAAAGGGAATATGATCATGGTAGCGGTATGACATGAGAAGGGAGGTGGCATTGTGGAAGCCGAAGATTTTCCTGATCCCAGTCGCAATCAAATAACCGGATATCTTTATAGAGCAACGATGCTGCCACAAAGCCATGCCAAGGAGGTCTCTTCTCATGTCCATTCTCGATGTCTCTCTTCTGGATCAGGTCCGCAGCCTGCTGCAAGAGCGGGTAGCCCCGGCTGCGCTCCGGGAGCTGACCGGCGATCTGCAGCCCTATGATCTGTCAGTCCTGTTAAACAACCTGGCTGCCGATGAACAGCTTCTTCTTCTGGCCGCGCTGCCCCCGGGAACAGCTGCAGAGACCCTGGAATATTTTGAACCGGTGGAGCAGTACCGTTTTCTCGATCACCTGGAGCATGAAATTACCGCTGATATATTGAACCTGATGCCGAGCGACGCGGTGGTGGAGCTCTTCGCGGCGCTGCACCCCCGCCAGACAGAGCAGCTTTTTGAGCTGCTGCAAGAGCCATTTCGCGAGCAGATTCGCAACCAGATGTCCTATCCCGAAAACAGCGCCGGCAGCCTGGCATCTGTGGATTATATTGCCGCCCGCCGCTGGTGGACCGTAGAGCAAACCCTCTCGCACATGCGCAAGGTGCAAGTCACGGCCGAGCTTTACAATTATATCTATATCCTCGGCCCCCTGGGTGAACTGGTTGGAGTTCTCTCCCTGCGGCAGCTGATCCTGGCCGAACCTTCCACGCGGCTGGAGGAGATTATGGTCCAAAAATTGATTACCGTGCCGGCTGAGCTCGACCAGGAGCAGGCGGCTCAACTTGTAGCCAACTACGACCTGATTGCCCTGCCGGTGATCAGCAGCAGCGGTAAAATGGCAGGCATACTCACGGTGGACGACATCATCGATGTAATCGAAGAAGAAGCCACCGAGGATATTCACCTGCTCGGCGGAAGCGAACCGGTGGATACCCCCTACTTTAAGACAGGCCTGGGTACCTTCTTCCGCAAAAGGATTGTCTGGCTGCTGCTGCTTTTTATCGCCCAGGCTTTTACGGGGAACATTCTCCGCCATTACGAAGACCTGCTCACCCAGGTCGTAGCCCTCTCTTTTTTCATCCCCCTGCTTATCGGCACCGCCGGAAACGCCGGCACCCAGACTTCGACCATGGTAATCCGGGCGATGTCGGTGGGGGAGATTCGCGCCGGCGATTTCCTAAAGGTTATCTGGCGGGAGCTGCGGCTCGGGCTGGCCCTGGCCCTGCCCATGGCCGGGATAACTTTCCTGCGCGCCTTGCTGCTGGGCAGCTCTTCCCATTTAGGTCTCACCGTTGCCGCCACGATCCTGGTAATCATTACGGTAAGCTCCACTCTCGGCGCAATCATGCCCATCATCGGCAAAAAGTTGAGCCTGGATCCGGCTGTCTTCTCATCACCAATGATCACCACCCTGGTCGACACCTTGGGACTGATCATTTACTTCCACTTTGCCAGTATGCTGATGGGGTTGTAAATTCCGAAGCAAAATTGGATAAAGGCAGGCCGCGGGGAGGATTTTTACTCAACCTTTCCCTGCTGCCTGCTGTTACAACCTTTGAACGGCTAAAAGATGTTCCTTAGCGACGGCACTTCCATATTCTTAATTCTTTTGGCCGTGCGTATGGCCACGGCCACTTCCACCAGAAGATCTTCGCGGTTGCGCAGTTCAATGAGCTTGACCACCCTGGTCAGCGATTGATCAAGATGATCTACATGGCGGTGATCCATGATCGGAGCCCAGGAAGCATCCGTCCGGGCCCATATTTTTTGAAGCTCTCCTGATTCCCGGTCCGCCGCAGCCCAATCGTCCTCTTCCACGGCCCGGTGAATCCGGTGCAAGCTCTCCTGCAGTTGATTGTACATAGCGGTAGAATAAATAAAAATAATAACTGAACCGGCCAGGACGACCAGGAATATGATCGCTGTGATCCATACTGTTCTCACCGCTTTTTTTGAACCTCCTTTTCCTGCACGTAAAGCTGCCCTTCCGTATCCAGGCTGGCGAAAAGCACATCTTTGGCACTTTTTATACCCCGCTTCTTCAGCTCATTTTGCAGCCAGAGCAGATCCAGCTTTACTTTGGCCAGGTTTTCATGGTTCACATTGCCGTCAACAATCAAGGGATGAGGCAAGCCCTCGTATCCGGTCTCGATCTGCAGATCACGCGGCTGCAGCGGCCGGCACTGCGACTTGGGGATGATACTGAGATCACCGTTTGTTTCAAAGATGGCAAACTCCACGTCGGCAATATTATGATATCCGCAAAGGCGCAGCTGCTCGATCAAGTCGTTAATGTTCAGGTGCATTTCGCGCAGCTCCGATTCGACAATTTTGCCGTTCTTGATGATGATGCTCGGCCGCCCGCAGACCACCGTGCGCACCTTCTCGCTTCTCTGGGCGGCATAGGAGGTCAGCACCTGAAACACCATGAGCAGGATAATTGGAATTATGCTGTTTAGGAGGGGAATGGCGATGTCTTCCATGGGGATGGCCGCCAGCGCCGAGATCATGATTAAAACGGCCAGTTCGTAGGGCTGCAGCTCGCCGATCTGCCGCTTCCCCATAATTCGCATCGAGGTTATCACCAGCGCAAACAAGATCAGCGTCCGGAACATGACCACGAACATCTTTATTCGCTCCTTAAGTATTCCAAAGAGGCATAACCGCTCTCTTTATAGCATAAGGAAAAAGGGGCGGTTCATACACGGCCGGGAAGCTGCCCCGTGGCAGGCCTATTTCGCGCTATTTCCAAAACAACGGCAGGAAAATCATATCCCGTTAAAGAATTCAAGTAAGCATTCTTCAATTAGCACCACCAGGGGAGAACGATGATGAACAATTCGGGAAATTTTGACGACTACCTGGTATGGGCTATTCTCGCCACCATCTTCTGCTGCCTGCCTTTCGGCATTGTGGCCATTGTTTATGCGGCCCAGGCCAAGGGCCACCTTTCATCGGGCGACCCTGAGGCGGCTGAAGAGGCTGCATCTAAGGCTCGAAAATGGTGCCTGGCGGCAACGCTGACCGGCCTGGGGGCAGTTTTGATTTACACATTCATTTATATTGTTGGAGGAGCGGGTTACATCTAGCGCGCTATATAAACAGTTCCACCAATTACTATATAATTTTAGCAATGCAGGATTAGATTCCCGGGTGGAGAATTATATTGGGAATTAATATCTAAAGGAGAATTAAGATGACTGAACGCGAATCAAAAATCTGCAGCGCCTGTGGAGAGGAGATCACACCCCGCGACAACCTGGTGATCTGCAATGGCTGCGACAAGCCCTATCACATGCACTGCTGGAGTAAAGCCGGCCGCTGCCAGACCTACGGCTGCGAGGGAAAACCCGTTTATCACCCGGCCGCCGAAACGGTACAGCAGCCGCCCCAACAGAGTCCATCCATTGCCGGGGATGTGCCGAATTACCTGGTGTGGGCTATTCTCGCCACCATTTTCTGCTGTATTCCCTTTGGAATTGTAGCCATTGTCTATTCTTCGCAGGTTAGCGGCCACCTTGCCGCGGGCAACTACGAAGCGGCCCTAAAAGCTTCTTCTTCAGCAAAGAAATGGTGCCTTGCGGCTACGATTACCGGCGCAGTTTTAATCCTGATATACAGCCTGGTTATGCTGATACCACTTGTCCTGGCAATTATTCAAGGAGGAAGCTTCGAATATAACTTTAACGGCTCTCCCTTCTAAATAGAAAGGTTCTTGTCTGCCTTGAAACTCTTTATGATCCAGCCGCCGGCTGCCGCCAGCCGCAGCGATAGGCTGATAGCGCTGCTCCTGGTCTCGCTGGCGGCTGGAGGGCTGTTATATTTTTTGACCTATGATCTGACCTCTTCGCTGATTCAAACGCCGCCCTGCCTATTCAGGACGCTGACCGGGCTTTACTGCCCGGGCTGCGGCAGCCGCAGCGCCCTGATTCAGTTGGCCCGCGGCAAGCTCTATGCCGCCTGGCGCTTAAATCCGCTGATGATCCTCTTTTTGCCGGCAGCAGTTCTTTTCCTGTTCTCGCAGGTGAAGATCCTTTTTACCGGCCGCTCACTTCCCCGTTTTTTACTGCACCCCTCCCTGGTATGGACCATTTTTGGGCTGATTCTGGCTTTCTGGATCTTCCGAAATATCCCCCTCTATCCCTTTACCCTGCTGCAGCCGGTGATTGTAAATTGACCGTTCGGAGAAGGGGTGTTAAGATAGGGCCAGGCATAGAAGCTAAAAAAGAGAGAAAACGGATAGAAATAATATGCTCCCGCAGACCCGATTGGTAAAAAAACCATAATTGACGGAGTTGTGGCTAAAACATGAAAGTTAAGATTGCTTTTATTGCTGCGTCAGGGCTTAAATCGGAAGTAATGGTGGAAAGAGGAACAAACCTGCTCGAGGCTGCCGCCCGCGCCGGGATGGCAGTTGAAGGAAACTGCGGCGGAAAAGGCAGCTGCGGAAAATGCAAGGTAAGGCTCGCCAAGAAGAGCCCGGAAGAGCCTTCCGAAGCTGAAAAGAAGTTTTTGTCGCCCGCTGAGCTGGAGGACGGATGGGTTCTCGCCTGCCAGAGGACTGCTGACGAAGATATGGTCGTAGAGGTGCCGGAGCAGAGCGACGCCTTCAAGCGTAAAATTTCACTGACCGAGGATGACCAAAAAGTCAAGGCCGAACCCGCCGTGCGCAAGATCGAGCTTACCCTCGACCGTCCCACAGTAGAAGACCAAACTCCCGACCTGGAAAGGCTGCTAAACCGGCTGCCGGAGAAGCAGATCGGCGCCCCGCTGCGCCTTTTAGCCGGCCTGCCGCAAATTTTGCGCAAGAACAATTTTGCTGTCACCGCGGTGCTGGCTGCAGGCAGGCTCATTGCCGTAGAAGCGGGTCACACGGCGGAGCGCCTTTTCGGAGTGGCCTTCGATATCGGCACCACCACCATCATGGGGTCACTGCACGATCTCAGCAGCGGCAAAGCGCTGGCCGTAGGAGCAGCCACCAATCCCCAGAATGTCTTCGGAGCCGATGTCATTTCGCGGATCACTTACGCCGCAAGCGGTACGGACAAGCTTAAAAGGCTGCAGAGCAAAGTGATCGAAGCGCTCAACGGGATTATCGAGGATCTGGCCGGAAAAGCGGGCATTGAGCCGTATGAAATCTACGAGGTTACCGCGGTGGGCAACACCACCATGAGCCATCTTTTCCTGGGTATTGATCCCACCTACCTCGCCCCGGCCCCCTTTGTTCCGGCATACCGCCGGGCGATCGCTGTAAATGCCGCTGAAATAGGGCTGGCCATAAACCCCGGGGGGCAAGTTTTGGTCCTGCCCAATATTGCCGGTTACGTGGGCTCCGATACGGTGGGGGTAATTCTCGCCACCGGGCTGGAGAAGCGCCGCGATCGCTGTGCCGTGATCGACATCGGAACCAACGGCGAGCTGGCCCTGGCTGCCGGGGGACGGATCCTGACCTGTTCCACGGCTGCGGGACCGGCCTTTGAAGGCGCCCAGATCAAGCACGGTATGCGGGCGGCAGACGGGGCCATCGAGGCGGTGCGTATTGAAGGCGGAGAAGTTTTGCTGGAAACAATCGGCGGTTCCGCACCGCGGGGCATCTGCGGTTCAGGGCTCATCGACGCCGCTGCGGCACTGCTGAAAGCGGACGTGCTTGAACCGTCCGGCCGCCTGGCCGATCCGGAAACAACGGGAGCACAGCTGCCGCCGCAGCTGAAAGCGCGGCTGCGCCGCGGAAAAGGCGGCTTTGAATTTATCCTGGCCGGAAAAGAGATTACAGCCGGGGGTGAGGATATCGTCCTTACCCAGCCCGACCTGCGCGAACTGCAGCTGGCCAAGGGAGCCATCTACGCCGGGTTGCAAATTCTGCTGAAGGATGCGGGCCTCACGGAAACCGACCTCGACGAGGTGCTGCTGGCCGGCGCTTTCGGCAACTATATCCGCAAAGAGAGCGCCCGGGATATAGGGCTGCTGCCCGGGATCCCCCTGGAGAAGATCACCCCGGTGGGCAATGCCGCCGGGAGGGGGGCCAGAATGGCGCTGGTATCGAAAACCGAGCGCGCCCGCGCCGAGGCCCTGCCCGACCTGGTCGAACATGTGGAGCTTTCCACCAGGCCCGATTTCCAG
>FZPS01000022.1_pt153 | contig 35072 bp, 32 predicted proteins | sample 1817821 | NCBI WGS metagenome assembly FZPS01 (sample SAMEA104158645, study PRJEB21678) | metagenome | place: Germany | collected 2015-04-21
TATCGGAAGTTGGCAAAAAATAGCATTTTATCGCCTATATTCGAATCCGATTCAAAAAACATTTCCCTTACATTAAACATTATAAAAAATCGATGGTCCAAGAGTTGAAAAAGATTTTTTTTATCTTTTTTAAAAAGAATCCCGAAATTGTATCTATTTTTGCATTGAGAAAAATAATGTAATCTAAGCTATGATACAATATTTTTCTTATTTTTGATCCGGTAAAAAGTTCTACTAAAACAAACCACTTCATGAATAAAAAAAGATTTATTCCTCTTCCCTATATTTTCCTACTTATTCTTTTCACGAACGGTTGTGCAGGAATTCGATATATGACGGTTGAGACACAAGAACCGGCCCGGCTCACGTTGCCGGAAAATATACGTTCGCTTTTAATTGTAAATAATGTAGTACAACAACCCGACGAGGTGGGTCATAGAAAAAAACCTTTGGGGAAAAAAGAATTCGAACCGGTAAAAGTAAGTACCGACAGCGCATCTATCTACTATACCGAAGCTTTAACTCAATTTTTATCGGAAGAACACTATTTCGATACCGTAATTCTCTACAATAAACCGTTGCGTGCAGACACCAACTTTTGGGAAGAAAAACCCATCATGCCCGAAAAAATGAACGAACTACGAAAAGAAACCGAGACCGATGCCGTGGTTTCTCTCGACAAATTGATCCTACAAACCGAGTGGAACGACCTATTTATGCAAGAAGGTTATATCTATGCATCAATGACGGGTAAAATCTATTCCATACTACGGGTTTACATGCCAACACCGGATGGAAAAATTCCTGCAATCCATTTCACGGACAGTTTGCGTTGGGAGGGTTTTGACATACCCGATGACGATGGCATGGCTTATGCCAATTTGATCATACCTCCTCCCGAAGAAGCAATGAAACAACTGGCTGTTTATGCCGCAGAAAAAATGGTAAACGTTTTTGTGCCTCATTGGGAAATGCAAAACCGTTGGTACTACACGCTCAACAATAAGCTGATGCGTGAAGGCGAAGCCTATGCAAAATCGGCCGATTGGACCAAAGCTATCCTGAAATGGCAAACATTTTACAATAAAGAAGAAAATAAGCTGAAAAAAGCCAAAGCTGCCAGCAATATTGCATTTGCTTATGAAATGTTGGGGGAAATGGACAAAGCATTTGAGTGGATAACGCTGTCTTTGCACCTATTCGAAGAATCTCTTTCACCGAATTCACTTGATAGAAAACGGGCCGAATTGTATAAAAATGAAATAAAAAGAAGAAGAGATCATACGGTCAAACTCAATATGCAAATAAATAGATGAATCAACGAATAGCTTAATATCAACATTTTTCATCAAAAAAATAATTCATTCGCTGGTAAATTAAAAAAAATATATTACCTTTGTCGAAGAATCTTCAAGGTAAAGAATGAAAACATCCTTCTGTTCTCATTTCAATATCAATTAAATTCCATTTTTTAATTCGATTTTATATTAATTTATAATTTATTATTACATCGTTATATGTTGTTGAATTGAGTTCCACTCCAAAAAACAACGCATTACCAAAATAAAACAAATACACATTATTTTTTAATTTATTAAACCCTAAAAAATCAATACAATTTAGATGGCTTATAATATTATTGAGCTTAACGAAAAGCTTATCACAGAATTACGTGCTCTTGCCAGAGAAATGGGCATTCGACGCCCCGATGCATACAAAAAAGAAGAACTGATCTATAAAATTCTTGACGAACAAGCTATTGCCGAAACAAAAAAATTAAAAGAAAATCATTCGGCAAAACAAACAAAACAAGAGCAAGCTAAGGCAGAAACAAAACCACAGGTTAAAAACAATACACGTGGTAGGCGAAAAAAAACGGAAGAAACCGATCATAAAGAAATCAAGGAAGTCAAAGACAAGGAAGTCAAAGACAAGGAAGTCAAAGACAAGGAAGTCAAAGACAAGGAAGTCAAAGACAAGGAAGTAAAAGACAAGGAAGTAAAAGAAACAAAACCAACCCAACCTACAGCCAAAAAAGAAGTAAAAAAACCGGAATCATCTACATCAACAACTACACCTGAAAAGGTTGCTGATAAACAAAGTGCCAAGAATTCACAAAAGATTATTCCAAATTCAAAATCCACACCGATTCAAGCAAATAAAACATCGGCTGAGGGCGAAAAAAACGAAAAAGAAACTGTCGAAAAAACAGCATCTAAGCCGAAACAATTGGTTTTCAGATCAAAAAAACATCGCAACGAAGAAAAGTCCAACACACCTGAAGTAAAACTTCCTCCGGTAGTAGCAGAAAACACGAGTAGCGGAAATCAACCAAACACAGATGTCGATACGCCTACAATTACCGAAAAACCTTCCTTGGAAGAATTGATTACCCCTTCTCCGGTACAACCTCGCCAACAATCGCAACCTAAAAATCAACACACTGCTCCACAACAGGATCAGGCGCAAAAAGAAAAAGAACCTCTTTTTGATTTTGACGGCATATTGGTTGGATCGGGGGTATTGGAAATTATGCCTGAAGGGTATGGCTTTTTGCGTTCGTCAGACTATAACTACATATCTTCACCGGACGATATTTATGTTTCGCAATCGCAAATACGCTTATTCGGACTAAAAACCGGTGACGTGGTAGAAGGCCCTATTCGCCCGCCAAAGGAAGGCGAAAAATATTTCCCTCTGGTAAAAGTAGATAAAATCAACGGACGCAATCCCGAAGAAGTACGCGACCGCGTTCCTTTTCATCATTTAAAGCCCCTGTTTCCTACTGAAAAGTTCAATCTTACAAAAGGGCACAACGATAATCTCTCGTGCCGTATTGTCGATCTTTTCACTCCCATAGGAAAAGGTCAGCGCGGTTTAATCGTAGCTCAACCCAAAACGGGAAAAACCATGCTGCTGAAAGATATTGCCAACGCCATTGCCGACAATCATCCCGAAGTGTATATGATCATCCTTTTGATCGATGAACGTCCCGAAGAAGTTACCGATATGGAGCGAAGCGTAAATGCCGAAGTTATCGCTTCTACTTTCGATGAACCGGCCGATCGACACGTAAAAATTGCTGAAATCGTTCTTAGTAAGGCTCAACGCATGGTAGAATGTGGACACGACGTAGTGATTCTGCTCGATTCCATTACACGCCTTGCCCGTGCATACAACACCGTACAGCCGGCCTCAGGAAAAGTATTGTCCGGAGGTGTAGATGCAAACGCACTACATAAGCCCAAACGATTTTTTGGTGCAGCACGAAACATCGAAAACGGAGGGTCGCTTACCATTATCGCCACTGCACTGATTGACACGGGGTCGAAAATGGATGAAGTTATCTTTGAAGAATTTAAAGGCACCGGTAATATGGAGCTTCAACTCGATCGAAAACTATCCAACAAACGTATCTTCCCCGCAGTGGATATCAATGCATCCAGCACACGTCGCGACGATCTTCTGTTGCCTGAGGATACGTTAAACAGAATGTGGATATTGCGCAATTTCTTGGCAGATATGAATTCGCTTGAGGCTATGGAATTTTTATTGACAAGGTTGAAACGCACCAAAAACAACGAAGAATTCCTTCTCTCGATGAATGATTAAATTCATCACTTTCCCTCCATCCGAATATCGGGTGGATAAACGATATCATCCAAAAAAAGAGCATTGGCAGGGGCAGATGTCCCTGCTAAACTACGATTTTTAGCTTCAATTATATGGCGGAAATCTTCTTCGCCTAATCGTCCACGACCCGCTTCAAGCAATGTCCCCACAATTGCCCTTACCATATTTCGAAGAAAACGGTTGGCAGTAATCGTAAATACGTAATCGTTTGCCGTTTTTTCCCAAAAAGCTTCTTTTATCCGGCAATTGTTGGTTTTAACATTGGAATGCAGTTTGCGAAAACTGGTAAAATCTTCGTATTCTTTCAATATTTCGCACAACTTATTCATCAATGAGATATCGGGGACAAAGAAAACCCGATGTTTCAACTCATAAAGAAAAGGATCTTTTTGCGTTGTTACATAATATTTATATGTGCGTGAAATCGCACTAAAACGGGCATGAATATCGGGCTTTACTTGATAAATGTCTTTAACGGCAATATCTTTGGGCAGAAAACCATTCAATTTCACGATAAGGTCTTCTCCATCAAAAAAGTCTCCCTCCCAATCGAAATGGGCAACCATTTTTTTAGCATGAACCCCGGCGTCAGTACGCCCGGCACCAACAATTGCAATGGGCTTACGCAGCAAAGTACTCAAGGCTTCCTGCATCTTTTGCTGTACACTTATCCCATTCGGTTGAACCTGCCAACCGACATAATTTTTTCCGTTATATGCAAAAACAATAAAGAAACGCTTCATTCATCGACCCTTACCGTAATATGAAAACAAGCTTGTTTGCGTTCGTGTTTCACATAGCAACGTTGTTGATTTTTCAAATCGAATAAAACTTGTGCCAAAACTAATTTCAGCCGCTCGGGCAATACTTGATTCACCGAATCGGCATCAATGGGGTAAAAACGTTTCCATGAAATATCGAAAGTAGTTCCGTATCGGTGTGGCGAATTATCAATGGCATTGATATTTCGTCCAAATAAATCCAACGCATCTTCATCGGTACGTGTAACACTAGTAAGATAAAGTTTATAAAGTGGCAATTCTTTACGGTAAAGCGAGTCTCTGAAGTTTTGAGCAATATCCACCAACAGTTTTGCTGCCGAGGGCACTAAAAAAGGGATAGAATGAGAAAGAGGGTATGTTTTATAGAGTTCGAGTTCATCGGGTAAACGCACGAGTTTATTTTTCAACAACAATGTGTCGTCTCGCGTTTCCATAGGTTTTATGCCATTTTTGATAGCCGAGGCCAAGTGAACGTCGGGAAAATCGTTGAATTCTCTGTTGTAATTTCCTGTAAAGCGAGTCTTCCTCTCCCGGATTACGGGCACAATTTTATCCGATTTTTCACCGGATTCCGCTTTCCCTTTATTGCAAGCGATAAAAAATAACGCAATACACACGCAACCTATTATCCCTTTAACATACTTCATAAAGTACACTTATCTCTCTTCAATTTTCATTTGTTCATTTCCCTTAATCGGATCTTTGTGATGACCTGCTTGGTATTTAAAGGGAAATCGCCTTCCATCATCCATGCATAATAACTCGGTTCTTTTTTAAAAACCTCTGCAACGGCTTTCCCTTTATGTTTCCCAAAATTGAAAACTTCTACACCCTTTTCATTCAACACAATTCTCCCTGCAAAATCGACATTATCGTTGAAACTCGAAAATTCTTTTGATAGCACATTGATATCATTCACCAAATCGGGATATCTTTCGAGTTGCGATTTCAACACTTCATACGTTGCCACAGCATCTGCTTCTGCCGAATGCGCTTTATCCAATTCTTTGTCGCAATAAAATCGATAGGCTGCTTCCAAGGTACGCTGTTCTTTTTTGTGAAAAATAATTTGTACATCTACAAACTTGCGCTTGCTTATATCGAATTCTACCCCTGCTCGAAGAAATTCCTCTGCAAGCATCGGCACATCAAAGCGACTGGAATTGAAACCTGCCATATCGCACCCCTCTAAAAAATCGGCAAGTGTTTTTGCCAATTGTTTAAAAGTTGGGCAATCTTTTACATCCTCATCGGTAATCCCATGAATAGCAGTAGATTCTTCGGGAATATGCATTTCGGGATTAATACGATACGTTCTTATTTCTTCCTTTCCGTTAGGATAAACTTTTAAAAAAGACGCCTCCACAATTTTGTCTCTGGAAATATTGATTCCCGTAGTCTCCAAATCGAAAAAGACCAATGGATTTTTTAAATTTAGTTTCATATTGTTTACTCGTTCAACATCATCGGCATTAATAATACCAACATATCTTCATTTTCTTCATTTTCTTCTTCCTCTTCCGGAAGAATGATGCATGCGCGTGAAGGATCGGAAAGTTCCAAACGAACATCTGTAGAAGGGATATTATTGAGAATATCGATCAAAAAAAACGATCTAAATCCGATATTCATTGCATTTCCTTCGTAATTACACGGGATAATTTCTTCCGCGGCCGTAAGATAATCGATATTTTGAGCTGAAGCCACTATTTTATCTTGTGAAAATTGCAGTTTAACAAGACTGCTCGATGGATCGGAAAAAACAGACACCCTCTTCATCGCACTTAAGAAAGCAAGCCGGTCAAGTACAACATGATTGGGATTGTTTTGTGGAATAACGGAATTATAGTTTGGATAACGTCCTTCCACAAATCTACAAACCATAGTATATTTGGGTGTAGTTATGTATGCATTGTTTTCGTCGAACTTAATTATCACTTCGCCCGATTCTCGCGGGAGCAATGATTTTAGCAAATTTGCCGGCTTTTTGGGCAGAATAAACGATGAATCCGCCTCTCCTTTTGCTTTCTTGGTTATTATACGCACCAATTTATGTCCATCGGAAGCAACGAAAGTAAGATCCTCAGGTGTGAGATCGAAAAAAATACCGCTCATCACAGGACGAAAATCATCATCTGCCGCAGCAAACAAACTACGATTAATCCCCTCGAACAACACTTGAGCATCCAGCGTAACGGTTGAAGCCGAATCGCTCAAAGGCTTCGGCTGTGGATATTCATCTCCCTTTAATCCCACGAAATTGTATTTCCCGTTGTAATAATAAATATATACTTCCAACGTTTCATCGTTTATATCAATCGTTAACGGTTGATTGGGCAATTCTCTCAGCGGATCAAGCAAATTTTTGGCATTAATTGCCACCTTTCCATTTCCTTCCACATTGCTTACTTCCACAAAAGTCTCCAACCGTACTTCATTATCCGCTGCTGTAAGCATCAATTTATTTCCTTCCAAAGAAAGTAAAAAACAATCCAATATAGGGAGATTGCTTTTTGGATTAATAACTCTGCTTATTGCTTGCAGAGGCTCGTACAAAGCTGCACTTGATACTACAAATTTCATAGGATGTGATTTTTTATAATGATTTATGTTTTTAATTCGATTGAACAAATATATAAAATTATCTTTGAGTGAAAGCCGGTTTATCCAATTTTTTTATTTCGCGGATGATGTTCAATAATCTCTTGTCTGAGGAAATTACGGTCGATATGAGTATATATTTCCGTTGTGGTAATTTTTTCATGTCCTAGCATTTCCTGAATAACTCGGATATTGGCCCCCCTTTCTAATAGATGAGTGGCAAATGAATGCCTAAAAACATGCGGACTGATTTTCTTCTTCAAATTTGCAGCTTCGGCATATTGCTGAGTATAATGATATATCGTTATTCGTGAAATGGCCGATCCTCTTGAACTCAAAAAAACAACATCCTCGTGTCCTTTTTTGACTTTCATCTGTTTTCGGTAAAGAAGATAGTCGTTTATTTTTTGAATGGCAACATCCGAAATAGGAACTAGGCGCTGTTTGCTGCCTTTCCCTTCTACACGAATAAACCCCTCGTCAAAAAAAAGATCCGAAAACTTCAGATTAATAAGTTCCGAAACACGCAATCCACAACTGTAAAGCGTTTCGATAATGGCATAATTGCGTGTACCTTCTACGGTCGAAACATCAATTACGCCCAAAATAGAATCGATTTCCTCGAGAGAAAGCACCACCGGCAGTTTTAATCCGATTTTCGGAACTTCCAACAATTCGGCCGGATTATCCGATATATAATTATTCAACACAAGAAACCTGAAAAAAGATTTTACTCCCGATATGATTCGAGCTACCGAACGTGAAGCAATCTTCCGTTCATACAACTCGGCCACGAATTCTTCCAGATGATTATACGTTATGGTTTGATAAGTAAGTTGATGAGCTTCAACAAAAGAGTTAAATTTCCGCACATCGGTCAAATAAGCATTTATGGTATTTTTCGACAAATTTTTCTCCAGCAGCAAATACCGTTTATATTCATCAATAAGAGAATTGTGTTCCATTTTATTTTTACTGTTCTTCTCTTTTTTCCTTTTCCAATTCTTTTGGCAGCATCAATGCCGAATAGAACAAAAAAACCATCGCAATAAGCATGACCATCGGCCACTCGTTGCGTTGACGAAACATAAAGTAAGTAGACACCGCCATAAATGCGCAAGATAGCAGCTGGAAATTATATAATCGTTTTCCACGATTACTTTTGCCCGGATACGGAGTTAGTATGGTAATTACGGTAAAGGTTATGACCCCCACTCCCATTATCCAAGGAACAACAGTTGGCATAAAACGATAACCCGCTGCGGCCAATAAGATGATTACTCCGGAAATTCGAAAAACAGTATCTTTTATCTTGTTCATAAATATCTCTTTATATCTTTGTATTACTCGATAATGAAAACTTCTTCGTTTTCTTTTTTCATCAAATAATTTTCACGGGCAAATTTTTCAAGGTCATCTTTGTTCGATTGAAGTTCATTCAATTTCGTTTTATTGGTATCGATCTGAGCACGGTAAAATTCAATCTGTTTTTTCAATTCCTTTATTTGCCGATCGTACTGCGCTTTTTTCAAAAGGCTGCTGTCGCTGAAGAAAAAAAGCATCGCAATCAACGCCGCAACAATAAAAAATTGATAACGATTCAACCCCGCTATTTTCTTATGCTTTTTATTTTCGCCCCCACCCATATCGAGCAATTTGTTTTCTCTTGCAAAAATAACAATATTTTCAAGTATTGATGCGATCTTTACCCGAAAAATAAAAGATATTCCCGAATTTTTCGGCGAAATTTCAATAAAATAGGTTATCTTTACAACCCTATTGGAAATTTTCACTTTAATACGTATGAGAAAAAAAGTACCCCTTACTACACTTGTTTTCTTTTTTACTGCTTATCACGCATTTGCGTGTACAAACTTTCTTATTGGCAAAAAAGCATCCAAAGATGGATCCACATTGATTTCATATGCTGCCGATTCTTTCAGTTTATATGGAGAACTTTATCATTGGCCGGCAAGAACCTACAAACCCGGCGAAATGCTCGACATATATGAATGGGACACGGGGAAATACCTAGGACAAATACCCCAAGTATCTCGGACTTATAATGTAATCGGGAACATAAACGAATTTCAGGTAGCGATTGGAGAAACCACCTTTGGGGGAAGAACCGAATTGGTTGACACCACCGGGATCATCGATTATGGAAGCCTTATGTACATCGCTTTACAAAGATCGAAAACCGCTCGCGAAGCCATAAAAATAATGACCGACTTAGTTGCAGAACACGGTTACTATAGCGAAGGGGAATCTTTCTCAATCGCCGATCCCAATGAAATCTGGATCATGGAAATGATTGGGAAAGGACCGGAAAACAAAGGCGCCGTTTGGGTTGCCATACGCATTCCCGACGATTGTGTTTGTGCTCATGCCAATCATGCAAGAATTCATCAATTTCCTTTGAACGATCCCGAAAATTGCCTCTATGCTCCGGATGTAATTTCCTTTGCACGTGAAAAAGGATACTTCAATGGGGACGACCATGAATTCAGTTTTTCAAAAGCATATGCTCCTCTTGATTTTGGGGCATTGCGTTTTTGCGAAGCTCGTGTATGGTCTTTTTTCAACCATGTAAACAAAAACATGGCCCAATACGTTACCTATGCAAAAGGAGAAACAACAAACCCTATGCCCCTTTACATTCGTCCCGATCGAAAAATATCGGTTGAGGACGCTCATGCATACATGCGCGACCATTACGAAAACACCGACCTCGACTGGCGATTCGATGTGGGTGCAGGTCCCTTTAACTGTCCTTACCGCTGGTCTCCACTAACGTGGGAAGTCGATTCAATCGAATATTTCAATGAACGTCCCATAGCGACACAACAAACCGGGTTTTCTTTTGTTGCGCAAATGCGTTCTTGGCTACCAAACGAAATTGGCGGAATACTTTGGTTTGGTGTGGATGATGCCGCTCAAAATGTTTACTATCCCGTGTATTGCGGAAACACACAAGTGCCCGAAGAAATGGCAGTAGGTAATGGCGATTTGCTGACATTTTCATGGACATCGGCTTTCTGGATACACAATTGGGTTTCGAATATGGTATACAGCAGATACAAAGACATGATTAAAGATGTGCAAAAACTTCAAAATACGCTCGAAGCCGGTTTTAGAAACAATCAGCCCAAGGTAGAAAAAGAAGCACAAAATTTATATGAAAAAAAGAAAACCGACGCCGTAAATTATTTGACAAATTACACCAATTCAATAATAAAAGATGGTGTTGCCCAATGGAAAAAGTTAGGCGAATACTTACTTGTCAAATACATGGACGGCGTAATAAAGAAAGAAGAAAACGGCGTGTTTAAACGAAATCCTTACGGAAAACCGACGTCACCCAACCGACCGGGTTATCCCGAAGATCACTATCGCCGAATCATTAAAGAAACAGGAAATCGTTATAAAGTTATCCCTATAAACTAAAAGTAAGAATCCAAACATATTTTAAATTATGGACAACAATACATTATTATCACTGGTAACTGCCAAAGCCCAAGAATGGCTCAAAGGCAATTACGACGCCGAAACAAAGGCAGAAGTGCAAAAAATGCTCGATAACGAAGATAAATCGCAACTCATCGATGCTTTCTATAAAGATCTGGAATTTGGAACAGGGGGGTTGCGCGGCATCATGGGTGCCGGCACCAACCGCATGAACATTTATACGGTTGGAGCAGCCACTCAGGGTCTTTCGAATTATTTGTTGGAAGAATTTTCCGATAAAGACGAAATTAAAGTTGTGGTGGGCTACGACTGTCGCAACAATAGTCGCAAATTTGCCGAAATAACCGCCAATATTCTTAGTGCCAACGGTATAAAAGTGTATCTTTTTGAGGACCTTCGGCCAACACCTGCGGTTTCTTACGCTATTCGAAAGTTAGGATGTCAAAGCGGGGTTATGATTACCGCATCACATAATCCGAAAGAATACAACGGTTACAAAGTCTATTGGGACGATGGAGCACAAGTATTGGCCCCTCACGACAGAAACATTATTGCCGAAGTAAACCGGATTAAAGGAATCGATGAAATCAAATTCGAGGGGAATAAAGATTTGATCAAAATCATAGGCAAGGATATCGATATGGCATTCATTGAAGAAGTAAAAAAATTGGTTCTTTCGCCTGAAGCCATAGAACATCATAAAGACCTAAAAATGGTGTATACCCCTCTCCATGGAACCGGAATTACTCTTGTTCCTCCCACATTGGAAGCCATAGGATTTACGAATATTATCCATGTGCCGGAACAAGATGTGATAAGCGGAGATTTTCCCACAGTTGTTTCACCCAATCCGGAAGAACCCGAAGCATTGGATTTAGCCATAAAAAAAGCCATCGAAACCGACGCCGAAATCGTTATGGCAACCGACCCCGATGCCGACCGTATTGGAACAGCCATCCGCGATGCGGAAGGGAACTTCATGCTGTTGAATGGAAATCAAGCTATGCTTATTTTCTTCTATTATCTGATTACGCGAAGAAACGAACTAAACAAACTTACCGGAAAAGATTACATAGTCAAAACCATTGTTTCTACCGAACTAGTAGCTCCTATCGCACACCGTTACGGCGTGGAAATGTTCGATTGCTATACCGGATTTAAATGGATCGCCGAAATTATCCGAAAAAACGAAGGACTAAAACAATTCATTGGAGGCGGGGAAGAAAGTTACGGTTTTCTTGCCGGCGATTTCGTGCGCGACAAAGATTCGGTATCGGCGTGTGCTTTGTTTGCCGAAATAGCAGCATGGGCAAAAGACAACGGAAAAACCATGTACGAACTTTTGCAAGACATATACGTAGAATACGGATATTCCAAAGAGGTAAACGTTTCATTGGTAAAGAAAGGTAAAGAAGGGGCCGATGAAATTGAGGCAATGATGAAAGAGTACCGAAGCAACCCATTCAAAACACTTGCAGGGTCGCCGGTTGTTTTAATGAAAGATTTTGTTGCTCTCGAGGCTATTGACTTTATTCACAACGAACATATTGCGCTTGAAATGCCAACTACCTCAAATGTACTTCAATTTTTCACCGAAGACGATACGAAACTGTCGATCCGTCCTTCCGGAACCGAACCAAAAATAAAATACTACATCGAGGTACACGATAAAGTAAATTCAAGAGATGAAATTGCTGAAGCCGAAAAAAAAGCACTCGAAAAAATCAATACAATTCGCAAAGAATTAAACATTTAAAAATAAAACAATGAGAAGAAGATTAACAATTGCACTTGTAGCCCATGATCAACGCAAGGCAGATATGGTTGATTGGGTTATTTATAATGCGGAGTTTTTATCGCACCATCATCTGGTATGTACCGGAACCACAGGAAGATTGGTAAAACAAGCGCTTATCAACAAAGGATTTCAACCCGACGTAGAATGCAAGAATTCGGGACCAATGGGTGGCGATGTGGAAATTGCTGCTATGGTAGTGCAAAAAGAAATCGATTTGGCTGTTTTTCTGATCGATGATCTGAATCCCCAGCCTCACGAAGCCGATATTATGATGTTGCTTCGTCAATGTCGGGTTCATAACGTGCCCATTGCATGTAATCGTTACAGTGCCGATTTAATGATCACCAGCACCTTATGGGATGATGAAACCTATGTCCCCACACCCCCTCGATACGAAAAATTTGACAGAGAAAAATTCAATCTCTGAATTTGTTTTTCTTCATAATACAGGAAACGCCGAACAAAAAAATTCGGCGTTTTCTTTTCAAATAAAAAATAATTTATTGAACGAGATTCAATTCGTCAATAACATGTGGTGCTTTCATAATTTTGTCGATCACAAAAAGCACGTAACGAATATCAACGCTGATTGTACGTTGCATTTCGGGTTCAAAAACAACATCACCGCTCAAAGCTTCCCAATTCCCATCAAACGCAAGCCCTAGCAGTTCCGCATTTCCGTTAAAGACAGGACTACCCGAATTTCCCCCGGTAATATCGTTGTCCGACAAGAAACACACATGCATCTTCCCATCCTTATCGGCATATCGTTCGAAATCGCCCTTTTTAAGTACATCCAAAATATAAGGTCGAATCTCGAATTCCGGATCGCCGGGCATTTCTTTTTCCAATATCCCTTGCGTCGTACTAAAATGATTATACCAAACAGCATCACGCGGCTGATAACCTTTTACGGTACCATAACTCAACCGTTGTGTAAAATTGGCGTCAGGATAAAATACTTTATCAGGATACATCTCCATCAGTGCCGCCATAAATTTGCGTTCACCATACAAAATTTTTTCATACGCAGGCATCATCTGCCAAGCCAATTCGTATCCCATATCTTTTACCGAAAGAGCCAACTGCATGGCAGGGTCTTTGACCAATTTTTTCACATCGGCCGTCATAAGAAAGTCGAGCAACTCATCGAGATTGATGAATTTTGAACGTTTAAACAACCAATCGGCATATTTACCGTAGTTGCCCTTGAATTTTTTACGAATAGTTTTGTAAATATCGGGATGATACTGTTCCGGAACACGTTCGGCATACAATTCCATTAATGCGGCCATCACCTTTTTATCGAGATCGGGATTGTAATTTTTATAAGCATTAATGATCCGATCATTAATGAATTCTTCTTTTTCTTGTTGCGTTCCATTCGCATCAAACTGAAGAAGGGTGTTTGCAAATCGGATGATTTCAATACCATTTTGAAATGTTTCCAAAAAATAAGTAGTGTATTTTGCCAACTCATTTGTGCTTATGTAAGCCTCTTGTAGCGTGGTCAATACATCTCCGTATTTCTCTTTGCGTTGAGGATCGCTATTGATCCATTCCTCCATGCATTTTTCCATGGATTCTTTTTTTGAAACCACATCCAATTTCACCAGTGCCTCGTTCATCCCTTTCGCATTTTTCCAGTAATTGGAACTACCGGCATATTTTGCGGAATACTTGATGCGCGTTGCATCGCTCTTCAGCATAGCTTCCCACCAAATCTTTTGTTTTACTTCCCTCACCTCGATACGGGGCTTATTTTCACACTCTATCATTTGTTTGATCCCCCATGACGAAAGATAGCGCTGTGTACGCCCGGGATAACCTATTGTCATGGCATAATCGCCGGCATCCATCCCTTTCAACGAAACAGGAACTACATATTTGGGTTTATATGGCGTATTATCATCACTGTATTCTGCCGGTTTATTGTTCCCGTCGGCATATACGCGAAACACGGAAAAATCACCCGTATGTCGAGGCCACATCCAGTTATCGGTCTCCCCCCCGAATTTCCCGATGGACTGGGGAGGCGCTACCACCAAACGTACGTCCCGAAACACATCATAAACAACCATATAATATTTATTCCCCGCATAAAAAGGCACAATATGCGCATCTGTAAAAAAATCCTCATCGTATTCTTTCAACAACAAATCGGAAATAGAATCGATAGCCAACTCACGGTGAACCTCATTCAAAACCGAAGGAATTTTCGGCAGAATTTCTTCGGTGACATCATGCATCGAACGAAGAAAAGAAACCGTCAGTCCATCTGCCGGTAATTCTTTTTCATAAGAATCGGCCATGAATCCGTTTTTTAGGTAATCCTCTTCAACGGAACTCAGTTTTTGAATAGCATCATAACCGCAGTGATGGTTGGTAAAAATCAACCCCTTCTCCGATACAGCCACACCGCTACATCCTCCACCAAAAATAACTACCGCATCCTTCAAAGAAGAATTATTTTCATCATATAACTGATCGACCGGAAAAACAAAACCAAGCTCTTGCATACGGGCAATACTTTGTCTGTTGAGTTCCTTCAAAATCCACATACCTTCGTCGGCAAAAACCACGAATGCCACAAACAATAGTACAAACGATAAAAGTGTCTTTTTCATTAATGCAATGTTTACTGAAACTATAATATTTATTTTTTTTGGAAATATTTACCAATAACAGGTACCTCACGCAAAGGTAATTCCTTTTTTATTACCATCCATAGGTAAACAACAATTAATAAAGTGTTTACAAACAGCCGGGGCCAAAGTGTGGGCACAACATGACGGCTCAACCCCATTACCGCAAACAACGTTAGGGCCAAAGCAAAAAACCCTCCAATAGTTTTTAAGTCATAATCGATAGAATAATTCTTCTGCCCTAGAAAATAAGAAAAAACCATCATCACCAAATTGGCAAAAAAAGAGGCCCATGCGCATGCCAAATATCCATAACGAGGAATAAATGCGAAGTTAATGGCAAGCGTAACCACCAAACCGATCAACGAGAGATAAGCGCCCCATTTTGTTTGGTCGGTAAGCTTATACCATAACGACAGGTTAAAATAAATACCGAAGAAAAGTTCGCCCATCATCACAATAGGCACTACAATCAACCCTTCGTGATAAGTAGATTTTATTAAATACTTAACCACATCGAGATACCCCATGACACCCAAAAAAATCAATAACCCAAACAAAATAAAATATTTCGTGGCATCGGCATAAGCAACCCTGTTGCTTGCACTATCTTTACTCTTTGCGAAAATAAACGGTTCAAATGCATAGCGAAAAGCCTGGGTAAACATGACCATGATTACTCCGATTTTGAAACAAGCCGAATAAATTCCCAATTGTATCATAGCATTTGCTTTATCCGGATACAGCCACGGAAAAATAATTTTGTCGATCGTCTGATTCAATATTCCCGCGACACCCAACACAAGAAGCGGTAACGAGTAGCGAAGCATTCGTTTCAATAATGTTTTGTCAAACGTATATTTTATCCGCAATTGGGGGATAAGGAATATCGATTGAATAAAAGTAGCAAGCAAATTCGATATCAAGACGTAATCTACTCCGTTTTCAAGGGTAAACCACGTAAAAGAATCGGGATATTTTTTTGCCAGCCAAGGACATAATACGAAGAAAAAAAGATTAAAGGTTATATTCAGAACAATAAACAGAATCTTTATAAAAGCAAAACGCAAAGGACGCTTCTGATAACGCAGCCACGCAAAAGGGATGGAACAAAAAGCATCCATCGACAAAATAACGGCCATTATCAGCACATAATGCGGTTTGATATCGGGGCTACCTGTAACACCTGTAATCGGTTTCAAAAAAAGAATTACCAGCAAAAGAAAAATCACCGTTGTCGAGCCAATACTGATCAATGTAGTGGAATATACCGTACGAGGATTTTCTTCGTTTTTGTTGGCAAACCGAAACAATCCGGTTTCCATCCCATAGGTTAAAATGACAATCATCAAGGCCGTCCAACCATACAAATTGGAAAGAACCCCCATTTGTGCCTGACTCACCAGCACATATGACCACAACGGCGTAAGCAACCAATTTAAAAATTTACCTACGATGCTGCTTATGCCGTAAATTGCTGTTTCTTTTGCCAACGTTTTTATTTCTCCCGCCATATTTTCACCTCAAGATCAACTGTTCGTTCGTCGCTGTTTATAGCTGCAAAAGTAACATTATTCTCCCGATTTCAACTATTCCTCCTCTTCTAAAAATAAAATTCTTTATTATCTTTATGTCGACAGATTATTAAAATCTCAAAAAAAACCGTTTACTTTGTACATTCAAATAAAAAACGCATATTAATTCAACATTAACCGGATATTTACCTTTAACTTCCGGATATTTAAAAAATATGGCACAAAAAAACGATTTAAAAAAAATTGTATCGCACTGCAAAGAATATGGTTTTGTATTTCCTTCAAGTGAAATTTACGATGGGTTAAGCGCAGTGTACGATTACGGACAGATGGGCATTGAGCTCAAAAACAACATTAAAAAATACTGGTGGGATAGCATGACTTTATTACACGAAAATATCGTAGGCGTCGATGCCGCCATCTTTATGCACCCTACCGTATGGAAAGCATCGGGGCATGTAGATGCCTTCAATGACCCATTGATCGATAATAAGGACAGCAAAAAACGCTATCGTGCCGACACGTTGATCGAAGATTTTCTTGCAAAACTGGACGAAAAAATAGACAAAGAAATAAAAAAGGCCTCCAAACGTTTTGGCGACAAATTCGACGAAAAGAAATTCCGAGAAACCAATCCCCGCGTAATCGAGTATCAGAAACAACGAAACGAAGTGCATGAACGATACAAAAAAGCAATGAACGAGAACGATTTTACCGAATTGCGGCAAATCATTATCGATTGCAATATCGTATGCCCGGTTAGCGGTACGTGCAATTGGACGGAAATCCGCCAATTCAATCTAATGTTTGCCACTGAAATGGGATCGACTTCCGAAGGGACAATGAAAGTATATCTCCGTCCCGAAACGGCACAAGGTATTTTTGTGAATTTTTTAAATGTACAAAAATCCGGCCGAATGAAAATTCCTTTCGGAATTGCCCAAATCGGAAAAGCTTTCCGAAACGAAATCGTAGCTCGTCAATTTATTTTCCGTATGAGGGAATTCGAACAAATGGAGATGCAATTTTTTGTCACTCCCGGCGATGAAATGAAATGGTTCGATTATTGGAAAAACCTGCGCATGAAATGGCACTTGGCATTGGGTTTCAGTAAAGAAAACTATCGTTTTCACGATCACGACAAGCTCGCCCATTATGCCAATGCCGCAACCGATATCGAATTTAACATGCCATTCGGGTTCAAAGAAGTAGAAGGTATCCATTCGCGTACCGATTTCGATTTAAGGCAACACGAAAAATACTCCGGAAAAAAAATACAATATTTCGATCCCGAATTAAATCAATCGTATACACCCTATGTGATAGAAACATCCATTGGATTAGACCGAATGTTTCTCTCCGTTATTTCGGCTGCTTATTGCGAAGAAACACTCGAAGGAGGCGAAACACGCACAGTACTGAAAATTCCCGCAGAATTAGCTCCCGTGAAACTGGCTGTTCTCCCTTTGGTCAGAAAAGACGGCTTACCCGAAAAGGCACGAGAAATAATAAAGATGTTGAAATTCAGCTTCACCTGCCAGTACGACGAAAAAGACAGTATCGGAAGGCGCTACCGCCGTCAGGATGCCATTGGAACGCCTTATTGCGTAACGGTAGATCACCAAACACTCGAAGATAATACGGTAACCATTCGCGAACGCGATACAATGCAACAAGAGCGCGTGCTTATCTCGGATGTAGAAAATGAAATATCGAAAAAAACCGATATGAAAAACTTATTGAGAACATTAATCGAATAAACAATCGAGAGAAAAATTTTTGACAATCATATGAAAACAACAACCTCCCTTTTCACCATCATTCTGATAAGTATGGCAGCCGTTTCTTTTGTTTCATGCGACGATTCTGAAAAAATCGACACCATTTGGAAAGAAGCCAACGAAGCCATCTTTAATGAAATGTCGATCAAACCGAATTACTCAAAGATTTATTCGGAATCCAAAAAAGGCTATATCCTATACAAAGAGCTCAAATCAGGCAATGGGAAAACGCCTATTTTTACCGATTCTGTAAAAGTTTCATATATAGGATGGTATAAAAAAGATTGGACAAAAGAAGACACCTACTTCGACTCCAAGGGAAACAAAATAACCAATAAAATCGTTTTCGATTCGAGCCCGCGCAACGGAGCACTTCCCACCCGCTTAAAAGTCTCCAATTTAATTGATGGATTTTCCACCGCTTTACAACACATGCGTGAGGGAGACAGATGGGAAGTATGGATTCCATGGCGATTGGGCTATGGGTCTACAGATTATGGGAACATTCCCGCTTATACAACACTTGTATTCGAAATCGAATTATTAGAGGTAGACGATTCTGAAAAAATCGACACCATTTGGAAAGAAGCCAACGAAGCCATCTTTAATGAAATGTCGATCAAACCGAATTACTCAAAGATTTATTCGGAATCCAAAAAAGGCTATATCCTATACAAAGAGCTCAAATCAGGCAATGGGAAAACGCCTATTTTTACCGATTCTGTAAAAGTTTCATATATAGGATGGTATAAAAAAGATTGGACAAAAGAAGACACCTACTTCGACTCCAAGGGAAACAAAATAACCAATAAAATCGTTTTCGATTCGAGCCCGCGCAACGGAGCACTTCCCACCCGCTTAAAAGTCTCCAATTTAATTGATGGATTTTCCACCGCTTTACAACACATGCGTGAGGGAGACAGATGGGAAGTATGGATTCCATGGCGATTGGGCTATGGGTCTACAGATTATGGGAACATTCCCGCTTATACAACACTTGTATTCGAAATCGAATTATTAGAGGTAATTGAAAATTAATCATAAACCTGACAAGAACTTTTCAATGGCACGGCGAATTTCAGCGTTAGTGCCATTGAATTTATTCACCATCACCGCAAATACATATTTTTTACTCCCATCCATCAAATATCCGGCATAACACTGCACACCATTTATACTACCACTTTTAGCACCAATTTTTCCTGCATATTTCGTCTTGTTCATAAAATATTTCAACGTCCCTTCTTCACCGGCCTTCGGCAAAGAATTGAAAAACACTTTTGAATAGAGGCTTTTCTTATGCATATAAGAAAGCAAATCGCACAAAAAAACGGGGCTAACCGCATTCTGTGGAGCAAGCCCACAACCGTCATACATAAAAAGAGATGAGGTTGAAATACCCTTCGATTTCCAAAATGTATTCACAAAATCGATCCCTTCTTTCAATGGATCACTGTAAATATTGGCGTTTTTCATCCTGCCAATGGTGCGAATCAAATGTTCGGCGTAATGATTGTTGCTTTCCACATTTATTTCGCGAATAATGTCGCTTAAGGGCCGCGACCGATGAATATACAACACCTCTCCCACCCTATAGGATTGAGGCATATTATTGCAAACGCGTAAAATATAATCGTTCCTTGCCGTTTCAACGGTCCGAATGTTTACCCCTGATTTTTGAAGATGCTCCGCCAATTTTTCGCCCAACAACAAGCCCGGATCGGGAATATCGCCTTTAATACCGAAGCCGACTCTTCCGGCAGGAATATTGCCGCGAATGGTCCGTTCAAACGAAAATGGCGCGCCATAAATATAACCATTATCTTTTCCTGATGTATTTAAGGTAAGGTAATTGGTAAACGAAAGGCCTTTTATTGTCGGATCGGTACGAAGAATTTTTGGACAAGAATTCCGATCCGTCGTATCAAAATATAGCCGGTACGTATTATCGAAAACGCTGATACCATAAGCTCCGGCAGCGTAATAGTTACCCAAATCTTCCCATGTCCATTGAGGCGAAACGCCCTCATAACCAAACAGATCATCCACGATATACAATTCCCAAGCCTCTTTTTTGGGAAGCGAAGTTTTTAAGGCATTTGCCCAATCCGAAAGAAAAGCATAGCGATTTTCGTCAAAAGCTTCGGTTCCCAAAGTTGGGTCGCCAACACCCAGCACCAGAATCCGGGAAAGATTATCGGCATCCAACGCAAGAGTGGTTGCATATCGATACTCGGGACCCAACAGCTCCAACGCAGTGGCAGTGGTTATGAGTTTCAACGTCGAAGCCGGTGTAAACGATTTATCGGCATTGTGCTCAATCAAGGTCTTTCCTGTTTCCAAATCTTTTACACATACTCCCACCGCAGCATGTTTCATTTCCGGCGTATTAAGAAATTGCTGCAAAGAGAGTTGAGCAAAAGACGAAGTCGTCAAAAAAGCAACAAAAAAGAATAAAAGAATCTTTCGTTTCATCGGTTTCTTCAGCAGGATCTTTTTTTAATTGTACAAATGTACCACATAATTCCCAATTTGCCTATGGAGAAACTCATCCACTCCCACAAATTCGTATCCCCGATGTTTCAATTCCTTAATCAGATCATTCAAACGGTTATACAACTTGTCGGTACGTTAAAAATCCGCCCCAATATGCATGAGCAGTAAAAACCATTAAATGTGTTTTCTCTTCATAAACCAAACTATTACGATAAATAGTTTGAGATGTATGTAAAAAAAGAAAACACGTATCCCAATGTTAAAATAATTATTAGAGAAATATTTCATTAAATATATCTAAATAAATTCGTATATTCATTTATTTCTTTATATTTGCAAAACAGAAAATAAAAATCAATATCGAATTTTGTTTACCATGTTAGCTATAGAAAGGAAAACAAACATGAACACAGAAAAAGGCATTTCCGATAAGATGATTGATGAAATAATAGAAAAACACAAAGGGAAACCCGGTGCTTTGCTATCGACATTGGAAGAAGTTCAAGAAAACAATCCCTTCAAATTTCTTCCGAAAGAAACATTGGTCACCGTAGCGAAAAAACTCAACATTCCCTACTCGCAAGTATACAGTGTGGCTACATTCTATTCGTTTTTCAACTTAAAACCCCAGGGCAAACATTCCATTATTGTATGCCGAGGAACAGCCTGCCACACAAAAGGATCCAAAGAATTGCTCGATGATATTTACCGCAGTTTTGCCATTGACGACAAAGACAGGGAATCCGAGCAATCTTTTACAACCCCCGACAATTTGTTCACGGTACGAACGGTGGCTTGTTTTGGTCAATGTGCCCAATCGCCCGTAGTTGAAGTGGATGGAAAAATCCACAGCAATGTGAATTCCCGCAAACTCGCTAAAATATTGGAAGATGTAAAAAAAGAAGATGCAAAAAAATCGGATTTGAAAGACAAACCCTCAAATTGATTATTCGACCTTAAAAAAATAGAGTTCTACTTTTTATAATTCATTATAATAATACGGCATACAATGAAACCCAATGAAATTGATTCGATAAAACAACAAAATAAAGAAAAAATCCTACCTTCAATTCCCATGATTATGGTGGGAATGGGCACTTGCGGCATCGGCAACGGAGCAGAAAGTGTTTTTGTCGAATTTCAAAAACAAATCGACAACAAAAATATACGCTGCACCCTAAAACAAACAGGGTGTTTCGGCTTCTGTGCCCAAGAACCTGTGGTCATGCTCTATCAACCTCAAAAGCCATTATTGGTATACAGCCAAATCGAGGAAAAGGATGTCGCACGAATAGTAGACGGATTGGCAAAAGAAAAAATATATACCCGAAAAGTACTTTGCAGAATCGATGCATGGGATTTTCTTACTTCGGAAATCGCATACGGAAAAGGTTACGAAAACATTCCGCTATGGAATGAAATCCCTTTTTTTAAAGGACAAAAGAAGATCGTTCTACGTCACGCCGGATTAATTGATCCCGAATCAATACTCGACTACATAGCCGTCGGCGGCTATAAAGCCCTGGCAAAAGCCCTGACCTCCATGCAGCCTGCCGATATTATTTCAGAAATTACCCAATCGAAATTGCGGGGACGCGGAGGAGCCGGTTTTCCAACCGGAAAAAAATGGTCTATCATGCATCAAGCCAAAGACAATGAAAAATACATCATCTGCAACGCCGACGAAGGCGATCCGGGAGCTTACATGAACCGCAACGAAATAGAAAGCGATCCTCATGCGATAATCGAAGGAATGATTATCGGTGGATATGCAATGGGTGCATCACATGGCATCGCTTACATAAGAGCCGAATACCCTTTGGCGGTAAAAAGATTCAAACTGGCTATCGAACAGGCAAAAGACTATGGTCTTTTAGGTAACGATATCCTAGGTTCGGGCTTCAATTTCGACCTCGAAATAGTCGAAGGTGCGGGAGCATTTGTTTGTGGTGAAGAAACAGCCTTAATCGCATCTATCGAAGGTAAAGCCGGACGCCCCGTTCCACGCCCACCTTATCCTGCCGAAAAAGGTTTGTATGGCAAACCCACCACAATCAACAATGTGGAAACGTGGTGCAACATTCCCGTCATTATTGAAAAAGGCAGTGAATGGTTCACACAAACAGGAACCGAAAAAAGTACAGGAACCAAAGTGTTTTCGCTAGTAGGGAAAGTAAAAAACACCGGCTTGGTAGAACTGCCTTTAGGATCCACACTTGAGAAATTCATTTTTGAAATTGGAGAAGGAACCGGTACTACCAAAAAGGTGAAAGCCGTACAAACAGGCGGACCTTCAGGAGGCTGCATCCCCCTAGAACATTTTAACACACCCGTCGATTACGAATCCCTGACCAAGTTGGGAGCCATTATGGGATCAGGCGGTATGGTGGTAATGGATCAAGACAACTGCATGGTTGATGTAGCAAAATATTTTCTTGAATTTACTTCCAACGAATCGTGCGGAAAATGTACCCCATGCCGCGAGGGACTTGCTCAAACACTTGCTGTCTTATCAAAAATAACACATGGCGAAGGATCGGAACACGATCTTGCAACCCTTACCCTGTTAAGCAGAACCATTCAAGACACCGCCATATGCGGCCTCGGACAAACAGCTCCGAATCCGGTCTATACCACCCTGCAGTATTTCAAAAACGAATATGAAGAACACATTCACGAAAAGCGCTGCCATGCAGGAGAATGCGAATCGTTGTTCTTAGCCCTATGTGAAAACAGTTGTCCGCTACACATGAATATTCCGGGTTACATCGAACTTATCAAAGAAGAACGGCTGGAAGAAGCTTTCGATCTCACCTTACGCGATAATCCTTTACCCGGAGTAATCGGAAGAATATGCCATTTCCACTGTCAAATGCGTTGTCGGCGCGAAATGATCGACGAGCCGGTTTCCCAAGGCGAACTCCATCGCTATCTGGCCGATACAATGTATCAACTGGGAAAAGAAAACAAAATTTATCGTCAACTGATAAAAGAAAAACTGCCTGCCACCGGGAAGAAAATTGCCATCGTGGGAGCAGGACCTGCGGGAATCACCGCCGCATATTATCTGATACGGCTAGGACATGAGGTTACTATTTACGAGGCCATGCCCGAAGCGGGAGGGATTCTTCGCTACGGAATACCTCAATACAGACTTCCCAAAGCGGTGCTCAAAAAAGAATTGAAACTGATGAATAAACTTGGTATCAAATTCGTTTTCAACACCCGCTTGGGAAAAGACTTGTCGCTCGACGATCTTAAAAAAGATTTCGACGCCGTATACCTTGCTATCGGAGCATGGAAAGACATCGATTTAAACATCCCGGGAGAAGATGCGAAAGGAGTAGTCGCAGGTACACAAATTTTGAAAGAACTCGCACTAGGCAAAACGCCGAAGTTGGGAGAAAACGTTGTCGTTATCGGTGGAGGGAATGTAGCCATCGATTCGGCTCGCAGTATCTGGCGACTCGGTAAAAAGGTAACGGTGGTTTATCGTCGCGATAAATATGATATGCCGGCCAATAAAGACGAAATCGCAGAGGCTGAAGCCGAAAAAATCAACTTCCATTTCCTGTCTGCGCCACGCGAAATTTTGGTAGACGAAAAAGGTCGGGTAAAAGGACTAAAAATAGAAATCATGGAACGTGGAAGCATCGATTCGTCGGGACGAAGAAGACCCGTTCCTACCGGGAAATTCAAGGAAATCGCTTGCGATTCGGTAGTGTTGGCCATAGGTGAACGAGTTGATTCGGAAGTGTTTGCAAAAGAAGGATTACAAGTCGCCAAAGATGGCCGAATTCGTGTTCACCCTTTTACGTTCCAAACTTCGCTCGACAAAGTATTTGCCGGCGGCGACGCCGTAATGGGTCCCGCCACTGCGGCCGAAGCAATGGGAATGGGAAAACGTGCAGCAGAATCCATTGATTCCATATTGATGAATGAAAAACGGTTTCAGCTGTTGTCAAAAGAATTTGAATATAAAAATGCAGTTCCCACCGACATAAAGAAAAGCCCTAAAAACGCTCCAAGCAAACTTCCCGTAAAAGACAGAATAGGCAATTTTCATGAGGTTTCGGCAGGTTATACGGGTGAACAAGCCCTAAACGAAGTAAATCGCTGTTTGCGTTGCGATGTACGCATTTAAAATGCAAATTGGCACATTATAATATACAAGATAAAATAAACAACGATCAATAATCGATTTTGAAAAGAGTCATGAAAATTACCGTAAATCATCAACCCATAGAAGTAGACAAAGGCATGACCATTTGGCAAGCATGCAATAGCATAGGAATAAATATCCCTTCTCTGTGTTATTTCAAAGATATATCGGCAAATGCCTCATGCGGTGTTTGCGTAGTAGAAGTAAAAGGCGTTCAAGAATTATTACGCTCATGTATCACAGAAGTCACCGAAGGAATGGAAATTATCACCGATTCGCCGCGCGTGAGAGAAGCCCGAAAAGTCAATGTAGAGCTACTGCTGGCAAATCATCCGGAAGATTGTTTGCAATGCGATCGGAATCTGAATTGCGAATTACAGCAGCTTGCTTTTAATTTGGGAATTCATGAAAAACGTTTTGTACGCACCCGTAAAGAACACGTAAACAAAGACGAAACATCGCTTTCGCTCGTTCGCGATCCGGAAAAATGCATCCTTTGCGGTCGTTGTGTGGCTGTTTGCGAGCAAATTCAATCCGTCAAAGCCATTGATTTTTCGGGACGCGGATTAAAAACCAAAATCTCCACCTTTTGGGATACGGGATTGGGAAATTCAATATGCATCAACTGTGGTCAATGCGCCTTAATATGCCCTACGGGAGCTATTACCGAAAGAAGTGCCATAAACGAAGTGTGGAACGAACTTCACGATCCGGAAAAAGTAGTCGTGGTACAAACGGCTCCCGCCGTACGCGTCGGAATTGGTGAAGCAATGGGATTGCCTTATGGAAGTTTGGTGACCGGACAAATGGTTGCGAGTTTACGAAAACTGGGGTTTTCAAAAGTTTTCGATACCGACTTTGCCGCCGACCTCACCATTGTTGAAGAAGCCAACGAACTGGTAGAAAGAATCGAAAATAAAGGCACACTGCCTATGATTACCTCTTGTTCTCCCGGATGGATCAAATTCATAGAACATTTTTTCCCTTCCTCATTACCGCATTTATCTACATGCAAATCGCCACAACAAATGTTTGGAGCCATTGCCAAAACCTATTACGCCGAACAGGCAGGTATCGACCCGCGCAACATTGTGGTTGTTTCTATCATGCCTTGCACGGCAAAAAAATTCGAAGCTCGTCGTCCCGAAATGGACGATGCCTTCCGGTATTGGAAAGAAAAATTGCACCTCAGCGAGAAAGAACATTTTTATGATGTGGATTATGTGCTGACCACACGCGAGTTGGCCCGCATGTTTAAAGAAGTCGGCATAGACTTTTCCAATTTGCCCGAAGAAGAATTCGATAGCCCACTGGGAGTTTCTACAGGTGCAGGCGTTATTTTCGGTGCAACCGGAGGAGTGATGGAAGCGGCTTTGCGAACCGCTTACGAAGTAATCACCGGCTCACAGCTCACAAACGTCGACTTTGTTGCTGTTCGCGGTATGGAGGGAATTAAAGAAGCCGAAATCGACTTGAACGGCACCCGTTTAAAAGTGGCCGTTGCCCATACTTTAAGCAATGCCCGCACTCTTTTGGAACAAATCGAAAACGGAACTTCGCCCTACACGTTTATTGAAGTAATGACTTGTCCGGGTGGATGTTTGGGAGGTGGGGGACAACCCATTCCCACCGATGAGGAGATTCGACTAAAACGAGCCGAATCGATTTATTTGGAAGACAAAAACAAGCCGATCAGAAAATCGCATGAAAATCCCGAGATTCAATATCTCTATCGACATTTTCTACAAAAGCCGCTAAGCGAAAAAGCCCATCATTTGCTTCATACGCATTATGTGGAAAGGGGGATATAAAAACCCCTCTTTCTACAAACAAATGGCTTTACACGTAACGCAATTGGGACAACTGAGACGGATCGAGAACATCAATTGCAACCTTTTGCATCTGCTCGGCGGTAATGGAATCGATTTTCTCCAACATCTCGTCAACAGAGTGAAATTCATTAAAATGTAGAAAATCCTTCGCCATACTCAATGCCACATTTTCGTGGTTTTCGGCCGAAATCATCAATTGTCCTTTCAGTTGTTTTTTGGCTGTGGCCAGTTGAACAGGCGTGAGCCGATCTTCTCTCAATCGCTGCAACTCCTTTTCGACCAACTGCACACAGCGATCAACATATCGCGGGTTACAAGCAAAATACAAGGAGAAAACCCCCGTATCGGTATAAAATTCCGCATTCGATCCCACATTATACACCAAGCCGTTTTTTTCGCGAAGCGCCATATTAAGCCTGCTGTTCATACCATTTCCTCCCAAAATATTATTCAAAAGATACAAAGCATACCTGTCGGGATGATGCATATCGTAAGCTGTTCGGCCCATCATCACATGCGTTTGCACAATCCCTTTGCATTTTATCTCTTTTCGAATTGCCTTATCCGTCGGCTCAACTCTTTTTTTGGGCAAAATCCCATTAATCGAAACCGATGCCAAATGCTTTTCTACCTGCTTGACGATTTTAGAAAAAGGAGGCTTCCCCAAGAAAAAAAACACCATAGAAGCAGGGTTATATTGTCGCTCCGCAAAATCCTTCAGACGTTGCGTGTCGAATGTTTCCAACGATTCGGGATTTCCAAGGATATAATGCCCCAACTCGTGCCCTGAAAACAAAAGATTTTCAAAATCATCGTAAATCAGATCTGCCGGGGTGTCGAGATAAGCATTTATTTCATCCAGTACAACATCCCGTTCACGTTCGATCTGCGTCCGGGCAAACTCCGAATGAAACACCATATCGCTCAACAGATCGATGGCACGGGAAAAATACGCTTCGGGAAAAGCCGAATAAACAAACGTTTCTTCTTTGGTGGTGTACGCATTCATCTCTCCACCCACATTCTCTATTCGATTGATAATCTGACGGGAATTACGTCGTTTTGTCCCTTTGAACAACATGTGTTCAACAAAGTGCGCCATGCCGTATTCGTCCGGCATTTCATCCCGCGTCCCGGTGTTTATGGCAAATCCACAATACGCTATTTCAGATAAATGCGAACTATAAATAATACGCAAACCATTGGTCAACGTATGCGTTTGATATTTCATGAATTTTCTCCAAATTACAAATTACCGATCACTCAATCGATTTACTCTCGAAACCGGATAGGTACCTTCATAAAAACCAATGATATTCCGCACCATTTCAACAGCCATATTATGTCGATATTCTACGGTCTTCGTAGCTGCATGAGGAGTAAGAACCACATTATCCAATTCGAGAAGTTCGGGTGAGATATGCGGTTCGTTTTCGAAAACATCGAGTCCTGCACCCCATATTTTCTTTTCTTTCAGTGCTTTGAGCAGCGCCTTTTCGTCTACTACATTACCTCGTGCCGTATTGATCAGTATAGCCGTCGGTTTCATCATACTCAACTGTTCTTCGCCAATCATACGAATCGTTTCGGGTGTCGAGGGAACATTAAGGGAGACGAAATCGGCTTCCTTCAACAACGTTTCCAACGATACATATCCGGCGTCATACAATTTTTCGATAGCCTCATCGAGACGACGACGGTTATGGTAAATGATTTTCATGCCCGATGCCACAGCTCTCCTCGCCAAGGCTTGTCCGATGCGTCCCATACCGATAATCCCAAGGGTTTTGCCGAAAACAGGCAGTCCGGCCTCGCCGTACATACCCCAACTTACCCCTTCCGGTGTACGAATTTTACGGTCGTAATAGGCTATGCCTCTTGCCGTAGCCAGCAACAACCCAAAAGCAAACTCGGCAGTGGGTTCCGTTACACTATAAGGAATATTGGTTACCGCAATCCCTTTCTTTGTGGCATAATCCACATCAATATTGTCAAATCCCACTCCATAATTCGAAATCAGTTCCAGCTTCGTTCCCCTGTCTATAATTTCTTTATCGGTATAAAAATTGAAAGCAGGAATAAACACTTCAAAATCGGGGATTAACTGCATCACTTCCTCTTTCGTAAAATGCGATTTATCTTTTGGAAGCACAATTTCGTATTTGCCTTCCAACTCCTTCAAACCCTCGGGCCTCAAACGATATGCAGATAAAATTTTTTTCATTTCAGTATTGCAAACTGTTCCATTAATATTAAAACGAGCCAATTACAAAAAAGTTTATAAAACAAAAAAGAGGACGCCTTTTTTCCGGACACCCTCTTTCGCTCTTCAGGTTGGACTTGAACCAACGACCCTCTGATTAACAGTCAGATGCTCTAACCGACTGAGCTACTGAAGAATCTAATTATTTATATGGTAAAAAACACGTTTCCCGCTCTTCAGGTTGGACTTGAACCAACGACCCTCTGATTAACAGTCAGATGCTCTAACCGACTGAGCTACTGAAGAATCTTTTTTCCTTTCCAAAAAGGCGTAGCAAAAATACTACATTTCTCGGAATAATACAACATCTTCCAACAAAAAAGTTGAAGACAATCCGAATATCTCTTTTTAACGAAAAAGGAAGCTATTTTTTCAAAACTTTTTTCTTACCTTTGAATCGCAAACAACCCTAATAAAATTTAAATATTGTGATATACAGATTTTTAATTTTATCGGACGAAGTTGAGAACTTCAAACGAGAGATCAAAATAGACGCCGACGCCACATTTTACGATCTATACAAAGCCATTATCGACTGTACGGGATATAGCGATAAAGAAATGGCTTCGTTTGTCCTTTGTGACGACAATTGGCGCAAAGAAATGGAAATTACGCTGGTAAAAATGGACACATCATCCGACGAAGATTCTTATTCGATGGAAGAATGTGTGCTGAGCGATTACCTGGAAGAGGAAAAACAAAAACTCATGTTTGTTTTCGACTATTTTACGGAAAGGGCGCTCTATATGGAACTATCGGAAATCATTCCGGGAAAAAAATTAAAACAACCCCTCTGTACCCTTTCCAAAGGAGAAGCCCCTCCTCAGATCACGAATTTCGAAGAAATGACTTCCGATACCACTTCCCAGGATATGGATGAATCGTTCTATGGCGATGAAAGTTTCGATATGGATGAACTGGATCAGGAAGGGTTCGAAGGGCTAGACGACTTCTTAACCGAAATAGGAGACGACGATTTATATTAAATGAACACATTGCTCGTTTTGCTCGGTCCAACCGGTGTCGGGAAAACGGCATGGAGCATACGCATTGCCGAAAAGCTGAGCAGCCCTATCCTGTCGGCCGACTCGCGTCAATTATATAAAGGAATGCCAATCGGCACGGCTGCTCCAACGCCCGACCAATTGAGCCGAGCAAAACACTATTTCGTAGGCATCCTCTCACCCGAGGAATATTACAGTGCCAGCCGCTACGAAGAAGAAGCCATCACCCTCATAGAAAAACTTCATAAAAAACATCCGGTAGTCGTCATGGTAGGAGGATCGATGCTATATATCGATGCCGTATGCCGGGGAATCGACGAGATGCCTACCATCGACGACGAGTTGCGAAAAGATCTCCAACAACTGTATCGTAAAGAAGGGCTCGACCCCATTCGCCAACAACTCAAGCTACTCGATCCGGTTTTTTATCGTCAGGTAGATCTCAAAAATCCCAAGCGCGTAATCCACGCATTGGAAGTTTGCCTCATGACAGGGAAACCCTACTCTTCCCTGCGTACGAACCTTCGAAAAAAACGCCCTTTCCGTATCGTAAAAATCGGTTTTACACGCGAACGCCAAGAATTATACGATCGGATCAACGCACGCGTCGACGATATGATCGACAACGGCCTCATCGAAGAGGCGCAACGACTTTACCCCCTTCGCCATCTCAATTCATTAAATACGGTTGGCTATAAAGAACTTTTCGATTACTTCGATGGAAAATACGATCTGAACACAGCCATCGAAAAAATAAAGCAGCACTCGCGCAACTACGCACGTAAGCAACTCAGTTGGTTTAAAAGAGATAAGGAGATTCACTGGATTAATCTTTCGGATGAAAAAATCGACGTAGAAGCGCAGATAATGAAACAACTTTCGCATCTTTAGTCTAAAAATCGTTATCTTTGCTTCTCAATTAACAATAAATGTAATCCTACGTATATGGATCTTAGGCAAGAACAGCAACTTAAACAGGTACAAAAACTTTCTCCTCTGCAAATGCAGGTGATCAAACTGGTGGAACTCAACTCTGTTGAATTGGAAGACCGAATCAAACAAGAAGTGGAAGACAATCCGGCATTGGAGACAGTTGATCATTCCGATACGAATGCCGACGACGAATACGACTTTCAAAACGACAACGATAAAGCAGAAGAAGACCCGGTTTCACAAGAAGATATTCTATTGGGAGATTATTTTTCGGAAGACGATATACCCGATTATCATCCGAGTTTTTCGTCATCGGGCGAATCACGTCAAAGAGATTTTGTTTATTCCGACGAAAAAACGCTCAACGAATCTTTGTTGGAGCAAATCAATCTGCATCATCTTAACGAGCGACAAAAGATCATTGCCGAATACATCATCGGCAATCTCGACGAGAACGGTTATTTGCAACGCGACTTAACGGCTATTTCAAACGATTTGCTCCTTCAACAACATATCGATGCATCGTCGCTCGAAATGGAAGATATCTTGTACGAGATACAAGATCTCGATCCGGCAGGAATTGGAGCACGCGATTTGCAGGAATGCCTACTGCTTCAGCTGCAACGCAAAAAACCTTCGCCCGCAGTAAAAATCGCCAAAGAAATTCTGACCAACCATTTCGAAGAGTTTTCACGCAAACATTACGAAAAAATCATGCGAAAGCTCAACCTATCCGAGGAAGAACTGCGCGAGGCAATCAATGAAATTACTTCGCTAAATCCAAAACCCGGAAGTTCGTGGATCAATTCGATGGAAATAGCCATGAGCAATATCACTCCCGATTTCATTATCGAATCGGACAATGAAGGAGTAATTATGTACCTCAACAACCAAAATATTCCCGACCTGAAAATAAACCGCGAATTTTTTGAAATGGCACAAGGGTACAATCAGAATAAAGAAAGCATGTCGACCCAAGACAAGCAAACCATGCTTTTCATGAAGCAGAAAATGGATTCGGCCAAATGGTTTATCGATGCGGTCAAACAACGACAAAACACGTTGCAACGGACAATGGAAGCCATCGTAGCCATCCAGCACGACTTTTTTCTCACCGGCGACGAAACCAAACTCAAACCGATGATCTTGAAAGACGTGGCAGAAAGAACGGGATTCGACATATCCACTATTTCACGCGTAAGCAACAGCAAATACGTACAAACGAATATGGGCGTTTATCCGCTCAAATTTTTCTTTTCCGAAGCCCTTCAAAACAAGGCGGGAAAAAATGTATCGACGCATGAAGTAAAGCATATCCTGAAAAAAAGCATCGAAAACGAAGATCCCTCCAAACCCTTTACCGACGATCAGCTCACACGCATACTCAATCAAAAAGGATACAAAATTGCACGCCGCACCGTGGCCAAATATCGCGAACAATTGAATATTCCCGTAGCACGTCTGAGAAAAAAAATTTAGTCTTATTAAAAAATCACTTCCCCAAAATAGTAATCCGATGAAATTATTGGCTCATATCATCTCCGCAATTTTTCAACCTTTACTGATGCCTGTTTACAATGTATTGCTGCTTTTTATTTATACAGATCAATTTCGCGTCACTTATGCCGACCATTTTCTCGAAATCCTTCTCCCCGTTTTCGTGTTTTCGTTTGCAATTCCGTCCCTGTCCATTCTATTGATGTATCGCATGCGCATCATCTCCAACATATCGCTCGATATTCGCCACGAACGGTTTATTCCTTACATTTTTACCTTGATTTCTTATGGGTTTATGATATATTTTTATCAAAAAATGGGCATGCCCTTTTGGTTTATCATGCTCAATGTGGCATCAGTTATCGTGATGGCGCTAGCCATTGTCGTCACCTTTTGGTGGAAAATCAGTGCCCACATGTTTGGCGTGGGAGGATTGATGGGAGGTGTAATGGCAGTAAGCCATTACGTGGAACACGTCACCCCCCATTATCTCATCATGGCATTGTTCCTGATTTCCGGATTGGTTGGGTCATCGCGACTATTGCTGAAAAAACATACCCCTGCCCAGGTTTATACCGGTTTTTTACTCGGATTCACGGTTTCGTTCATCTGCGTACGGCTGGGTGCATAACCAACCGCAAAACATCCGTTTTAAAAGTATTTTGTCGATAACGAAATAAGCACTATTTTTACATCGCATTAAAAAAACCTTTTAAAAAAAAGCATATGAATTTTCCTGAAAATGTAAAATACTCTCACGATCACGAGTGGATCAGAGTAGAAGGGCAAGAAGCTTATGTAGGAATAACCGATTTTGCACAAAGCGAATTGGGCGAAATAGTATATGTGGATATCCCCACCATAGGCGATACCCTCGAAAGTGGCGAAGTATTCGGCAGCATCGAAGCCGTAAAAACCGTTTCCGATCTCTTGATGCCCGTATCGGGAAAAATACTGGAAATGAATGACGAACTGGAAGATGCGCCCGAATTGGTGAACAAAGATCCTTACGGCAAGGGATGGATCATCAAAATTGCCGTGCAAAAGCCCGAAGAGCTCGATAACCTTCTTACGGCCGAACAATACCAAGACTTCATCGGCAAAAAATAAATACACAAAAGAAATGAAACCGGTAGTAAGCATCATTATGGGCAGCACATCCGATCTGCCCATAATGGAAAAAGCAGCCAAATTTTTCGAGGAGATGGAAATCCCTTTCGAAATGAACGCATTGTCGGCACACCGTACCCCCGAAGCCGTGGAACAATTTGCCAAAAATGCACGAGATCGCGGCATAAAAGTAATTATTGCGGCAGCCGGAATGGCAGCCCATTTACCCGGCGTAATCGCATCGATGACCACCTTGCCCGTAATCGGCGTACCCATCAACTCCTCGCTCGAAGGAATAGACGCCCTGCTCTCCATCGTACAAATGCCTCCGGGGATTCCTGTAGCAACAGTGGGCATAAACGGAGCCCTGAATGCGGCAATCCTCGCTTTGCAAATCGTTTCCGCAAACGATGAACAACTGCAACAAAAGCTTGCCGACTATAAAGAAGGATTGAAAAACAAAATCACCAAAGCAAACGAAGAACTGGCTGCCGTCAAATACAAATTCAAAACCAACTAATCCCATTGCAATGTCAATTATGAATCTCGAGGAAATACAATTGATTATCAACCGCGAAGCCAATGCTATTTTGAATATTCCCGTAACCGAACAATACAACAAAGCCGTAGATTTAATCGTGGAACACGTACATAAGAAAAAAGGGAAACTCGTTATTAGCGGTATGGGAAAAGCCGGCCAAATCGGTCAGAATATTGCCACCACTTTTTGTTCTACCGGCACGCCGGCCATTTTTTTGCACCCCAGCGAAGCCCAACACGGCGATCTGGGTATTCTTCAAGACAACGACCTGCTGCTTTTGATTACCAATTCGGGCAAAACCCGCGAAATTATCGAACTCGTCGATCTCGCCCGAGGCATGTATGCCGCTGTTCCCATTATCGTCATCACCGGCAACAAAGACAGTGTACTGGCAAAAGAAGCCAACGTTCTTCTCCTTACGGGAAGCCCGGCCGAAGTATGCCCGCTTGAACTCACTCCCACCACATCAACAACCGTTATGACCGTAATGGGAGATATACTTGTGGTTGAAACCATGAAGCGAATCGGGTTCACGGCAAAAGAATATGCCAAACGCCATCATGGCGGATATCTGGGCGACGTGTCAAGAGAAAAAAGCAAATAAAGCTACATAATTCGTTTGTTATAGCGGTTTATTATCTGCGCCGGTATGTTTTTTTCGCATTTTCTTTAGCCCTTTCTCTAGCCATCTTTTCCTGCATTTTTTGCGCTTCTTCCAATCGTGCCATAAATCCCGATTTTTTCGCAGGCTTCTTTCTATTCTCCTCCAGCTGCGCCAACAGCTTATCATCATCCACAAATTGCTTGAACATAAAGGTAATAATGATCGAAATCAATGTGGAAAGGAAATAATAATAGTTCAAACCCGCAGGATAAGAATTCAATATAAAGAACATGAACAACGACATGAAAACGGGCATATACTTCATTACTTTCATCTGTTGCTGCCCGGTATCCGTCAGGCTCATGTTGTAAAGAGCATAAATTACGT
>FZPS01000133.1_pt41 | contig 35053 bp, 29 predicted proteins | sample 1817821 | NCBI WGS metagenome assembly FZPS01 (sample SAMEA104158645, study PRJEB21678) | metagenome | place: Germany | collected 2015-04-21
TCTGAGGCCTTATTTCTTATGGCTTGTTCTATAATCGAGTTTATGAGCTTTACTATCGGTGCGCTTGCAACCTCTAACATTTCCTGCTCCGTGTCTATTTCGTCTTCAATGGGAGCAAAGCTGTCGGAAAACTCGTCCAAGGCCTTTTGAGTCAAAACATTGGTGTAGTATTTTTCAATTACTCTCTCTAAGTCCATGCTGGTGGCAAGACATGGAGTTACGTCCATTTTTGTATACAGCTTCACGTCATCTATGGCAAAGAAGTTCAAGGGGTCCACCATAGCGACTATCAGCCTGTTCTCTTTTCTGTCTATTGCTATCAGCTTGTACTTTCTTACGATACTCTCAGGTATCAAGGTGGCTACATTGGGGTTTATCTCATACTTGGTCAAATCTACTATGGGAAATCCCAGTTGCTGCTCCAAAGCCTCCACGATCTCTTCCGGCTTCAGCCATCCCTTATCCACAATTATTTCGCCTAATTTCAGCTGGGATTTCTTTTGGTCCTTCATCGCCTCATCAAGCTGGTCTTGTGTGATTTTACCCGCGTATAAGAGTATTTCCCCTAATTTCATGTTCGGCTTTTGCATAGGCTTATCATCCTCATAATTTTTATCATTAATATGTCTCGTATTTAGTGCTTAATCTGTAATTATTCATTGATTGAATTATAGTTTATTCTATCCTCTTTGTCAATGAATTTTGTTGTATTATGAGGATTTTTGGAGATTTTTTTGTTGTGCCTTAATTATATTAATTTGTAATTATATTTCCGTTCTATAGGGATTATATTTTCATTATTTTTTGATTACATTTCAATTACGCGGGGGTGTTGAAAAAGGGCAGCAAAAAATCCGCCTTGAAAGCGGATTTTCTTGGTAAAAATTGTATATTTATTCCAATTATTGAATTTTTCTTTGTTTATCCTTGGGGACAACACAGGTTCCGGATGCCCTGCAAACTACCAGGGGCTCTTCCAAAACGTCGCATGCCGAATCGCTTATGTCAGGCCTGGGTACTATCACCTTTCTTGCTTCAAAGACCATTTTTCTTGAAGAGTTCCCTTGGGATACTATTTCTCCCTCTGCTTCGATGTAATCTCCGGCATATACCGGTGCCAAAAATTCCACATTGTCATAGGCAACAAAGAGTCCTTCGTCTCCGTCATTTCTTATTAAGAGCTCTGTCGCCACGTCTCCGAACAAGCCTAACATTCTTGCCCCGTCAACCAAGTTTCCTCCGTAATGGGCATCTTGTGTGCTCATCCTAAGTCTAATCAATGATTTCATATCTTCCTCCTAAATTTTTTGCTCTTGTCACTTGCCCTGTGACAAGCTAATTTTAGCATTTAAAAGAGGGCTTGTCAAATTTGAAATCCTGCCCTCAAATCCATCTCTTTAATCCCTGAAAGCGTCCTTCATTTTTCCGAAGAAGCCTTTTTTGTCGTCAGGTTTTTCTCCCATTTCATTGGCAAACTGGACCAATATGTTTCTTTGTTTTTCCGTCAGTTTCTTTGGAACTTCTATTTTAACCCTCACATACTGGTCGCCTCTCCCTGCCCCTCTTAAATTCTTGATGCCCTTGTTTCTCAGTCTGAAAACCGTTCCTGTCTGGGTTCCTTCCGGCACTTCATATTTTACCTTGCCGTCAATGGTGGGCACTTCGATGGAACCTCCAAGGGCTGCCTTGGCAAAGGAAACGGGTATTTCACACCAGATGTCGTTTCCGTCCCTCTCGAATATTTCATGAGGCCTTACATTGATGTAGACATAGAGGTCTCCGGGAGGGCCTCCCCTCTCTCCGTGGTTTCCTTCCCCCCTCAAGGGGATTACCGAGCCGGTGTCGACTCCCGCAGGGATGTTGATTGACAGCTTCCTTGATTTTTTCTCCTTGCCGGAGCCGCTGCAGGCGGTGCAGGGTTCTTCCACCACTTCGCCGGTGCCGCCGCAGTTAGTACAGGTTCTGGTGCTTGCAAATTGCCCGAAGGGGGTTCTCTGCACCGTTCTTATGGTGCCGGTGCCCTGGCAGTCGGGGCAGGTTTTCTTGCCGGTGCCTGCCTTTGCCCCTGTTCCGTCACAGATATGGCATCTTTCTATTCGATTTATCTTAATATCCTTTTTTGTACCGAATGCTGCTTCTTCAAAATCTATATCAAGCTTTATCTTCAAATCGGACCCTGCCTTGGGTCCGGTTCTCTTTGCCCTTGTAGCTCCGCCGAAGCCTCCTCCGAAGAAGTCTCCGAATATATCGCCGAATATATCGCCGAAGTCGCTGAATCCTCCCCCTGCGCCAAATCCGCCGTTTTGGTCAAATGCCGCATGACCGAACTTATCGTATTTAGCCTTCCTGTCCGGGTCCGAGAGTACTTCGTATGCTTCGTTTACTTCTTTGAACTTTGCTTCTGCTTCTTTGTCGTTCGGGTTCAAATCAGGATGGTATTTCTTTGCTAATTTTCTGAATGCTGCCTTTATCTCCTTTTCATCGGCGTCCCTGCCGATTCCAAGGATTTCGTAGTAGTCTCTTTTTGCCAACTTACCACCTCCTTACTCTAATATGCGACATAGCGGACTGGTTTGTCATCCTGAGCGCATGCGAAGGATCTATTCTGTCATCCTGAGCGCACGCGAAGGATCTCATGAGATTCTTCGAGCTAAAGCTCTCAGAATGACAGTTTGTGAGTTATTCATAACAATGACACTGCCTTGTCCGGTGTCCGGCGGGGACGGTTCTCCCCGGACATCCAAGAGGTCCTGCCACATGAACTAAGCTAAATCCTCCTAAAGGATTTAGCTTGGTTCTATTATTTGTCGTCCTTTATTTCTTCAAAGTCTGCGTCCACTACATCATCCCCGGGTCCTGCCGCGCCTTGGTCAAAGCCGGCACCGCCATCAGGCCCTGCCTGTTGGCCTGCCTGGGCATATAGCTTTTGTGCAAGGTCGTTAAACACCTTGGTAAGCTCATCGGTTTTTTGTTTCATTTGAGCTGTGTCATTGCTTTCGATTGCTTTTTTCAGCTCATCCGCAGCAGCCTGGGCCTTTGCTTTTTCTTCCGCTGAAATCTTGCCTTCCAAGTCCTTCAGTACTTTTTCAGTCTGATATAGCATTGTGTCTGCATTGTTCTTGATTTCGATTTCTTCTTTTTTCCTTCTGTCTTCTTCTGCAAACTGCTCGGCTTCTTTTATTTTCTTTTCTATGTCTGAATCTGACATTTTTGTGGAAGCAGTTATTGTTATTTTTTGCTCCTTCCCTGTTCCTAAATCTTTAGCGCTTACATTTACAATACCGTTGGCATCTATGTCAAATGTAACTTCTATTTGCGGAACTCCTCTGGGTGCGGGAACTATGCCCGATAACTGGAATCTGCCCAGGGTAATGTTGTCAGCAGCCATGGGTCTTTCACCCTGCAATACGTGGATGTCAACTGCCGGCTGGTTGTCCGCAGCCGTTGAGAATATCTGGCTCTTCTTTGTAGGTATGCGGGTATTCCTTTCGATTAATTTGGTAAATACTCCGCCCAAGGTTTCAATTCCAAGTGACAGGGGAGTAACATCAACAAGCAGTATATCGGTTCCGAATTCTCCTGTCAATACCCCTCCTTGAATTGCAGCCCCTAAGGCAACGCATTCGTCAGGGTTGATTCCCTTGTGGGGATCTTTTCCGGTCAATCTTTTTACTGCATCCTGAACAGCGAGAATTCTTGTGGACCCGCCAACCAACAACACCTTGTCAATTTGAGAAGGTGTCAGCTTGGCATCTGACATTGCTCTTTTTACGGGCTCTATGGTCTTTTCAACCAAGAATGCCGTAAGCTCGTTGAATTTTGCCCTGGTAAGGTCCATGTTCAAGTGTTTCGGTCCTTCCTGGGTAGCTGTAATAAAGGGCAGGTTGATTGTCGTGGTCATTGCGCTTGACAATTCCTTCTTTGCCGTTTCTGCCGCTTCCTTTAACCTCTGAAGGGACATTTTGTCTTTCCTTAAGTCGACTCCGTTTTCTTTTTGGAATTCGTCTGCTAAGTAATCCATTATTACCTGGTCGAAGTCATCTCCGCCAAGCTTATTGTTTCCCGATGTAGCCTTTACCTCGAATACGCCGTCGCCTATTTCAAGTATAGAAACGTCAAATGTACCGCCTCCAAGATCGTAAACCATTATGGTCTGCATCTGGGTCTCCTTGTCGACACCGTATGCCAGGGCTGCCGCCGTAGGCTCGTTTATTATTCTTCTAACGTTTAAACCTGCTATTCTGCCAGCATCCTTTGTTGCCTGTCTTTGACTGTCAGAGAAGTATGCCGGTACGGTAATTACTGCATCTGTAACTGTTTCACCAAGATAACTTTCCGCATCGGCCTTTAATTTTTGAAGTATGAATGCGGATATTTCCTGAGGTGTGTATGCCTTTCCGTCAATGTTTATTTTTCGGTCGGACCCCATGTCTCTTTTTATTGATGTTATTGTCCTGTCCGGGTTTGTGATGGCCTGTCTTTTGGCTGTTTCTCCCACCAATCTTTCCCCGTCCTTCGTAAATGCCACTATTGAAGGTGTGGTTCTCTTGCCTTCCACGTTGGCTATAACAACGGCTTCTCCGCCTTCCATAACAGATACGCATGAGTTTGTCGTACCTAAGTCGATTCCTATAATTTTGCTCATATTTTCCTCCATTAATGATTTAAAATAAATTTATTATCTGATTTAATGTTTTGTCGTTAATTGGCTTTTTATATCGGTGTCATTGCTTTGAATAACCCGAAGGGTGTCATAACCCGGAGGGTGTCATCCTGAGCGAAGCGAAGGATCTCATGAGATTCTTCGGGCTGAAGCTCTCAGAATGACAGTCTATTTGTTATTCATAACAACGACATATTGTTATGACAATGAATTAGGACTTCTTACATATTCTGACCATCGACGGTCTGATGAGTCTGTCATTTACAGTATATCCTTTTTGAAGAACATCAATTACTATTCCGTCATCGAATTCTTCACATTCTTCAAAGGCCACTCCGTAGTGCAAATTATGGTCAAATGGTTTGTGCAGGGCTTCTATTTCTTTTAAGCCCTTTTTGCCTAAAATTCCCATGAGCTGGTTGTAAACCATCACTACCCCTTCCTTGAAAGGGTCTGATTCCGATACTTCCGCCGCTATTGCTCTTTCAAGGTTGTCGATTACGGGAAGCAAATCGCAGATCATAGCTGATACTGCATCCCCGTAAGTTGCAAGCTTTTCCTTTTCTGTCCTGTCCTTATAGTTTAAATAGTCTGCCTGAAGCCTTAACAGCCTGTTGTTAAGTGCTTCTATTTCTTCGTTTTTCTTTTCCAATTCTTCATTTTCCTTTGTTATTTCTTCAGCTTCCGCTGTCTGTTCGGTCTTTTCTTCGGATTCTGCCCCTTGGTCGGTTTTTACCCCGGCAGTTTCCGGTTTTGTCTCATCGGCTTCTTTGGTACCGGTTATTTCCGTCTCTTTTATCTCCTCCGAAGCTTTATTTACTTCATCATGCTTCTTACCTTTTGCCATTTCTTCACTCCTTGTTTTCTATGCTGTAATTTTGATTGATTATATCGCTTATTGCATCGGATATGGACTTAACCGTTGAAATTACATTATCGTAATCCATTCTCGTCGGTCCTATAACTCCGATCCTTCCGATCAGCTTCCCGTTAAGCTTATAGGTAGCGGTTATCAAGCTGCAATCTTTTAATTCCAAGTGCTTATTCTCGCTGCCTATGCAAATGTCTAAATCACTATCGCCGGTATGCTGGAGAAGCTTTGCAAAACTTGATTTATCTTCGACAAATGAAATGAATTCCCTCGCCTTAACTACGTCGTTGTATTCGGGCAGGTCTAATATATTCGTAATCCCGTCCGAATATACATTTAAATCGTCAAGCTTTGCTATTTGCTCCATCAGATAGGGCAATATTTCCATCAAGGCATCGCTGCTTGTTTCTTTGGATATATACAGCTCTTTGATTATGGTGTCCTTAATTGTGTCGATATCCTCCATTTTGTAGCCGTACATCCTTTCGGAAAGGGATGCCGATATTTTTTCCAACTGGTCAAAAGGTATGGGGCTGTTCAATCTCAGCATTACCTGTTTAACAATATTTGCCTGCAGTATGATGAGCATCAATACCTTGTGTTCGGAAACCGGCACCAGCTGGATTCTCTTGATGACGGACTGCTTTAGCTGAGGTGCCACAACGAATGATGTATATCTTGTAAACTGTGACAGTATCCTGACGGAATTTTTGAATAATTCATCCAATTCGTTCGATTTTTCCTCAATTATTTTCCTTAGCTGGGCTAAGTTGGGATGTCTTGAGGATTTTATCTTTTCCCATAAATCATTCACATAGTATCTATATGCTTTATCCGTTGGTATTCGACCTGATGAAGTATGAGGCTGGACTAAATAACCCATGTCTTCCAAATCGGACATTTCGTTTCTGATTGTAGCAGGGCTGACTCCAAGCTCATATTTTTTTGAAATTGTCCTTGAGCCGACTGCTTCGGCATTATCAATGTAACTTGTGATAATGGCCTTTAAAATCTTTACTTTTCTCTTGTCCAAAGACATTTCATCACTCCTTTTCTTTGTTAGCACTCTCCTTGATTGAGTGCTAACTCCATAATATTAAGATACTACTTATAATGTAATTTGTCAATACTATAAATTTAAAAAAAGCTGTGGCCGGTGGCGACAAGGGGACGTCATTTTAGGGACGGTTCTTTTCATTTTAGGGACGGTTCTTTTCGTTCTTAACTTATTTAAGTTATTTTAGGGACGGTTCTTTTTGGACATTTTTTCCATTGAGAACCGCAGATAACACAAAATCAACCGTGTTTCGGAATTATGTCATATATTCTTTTAAATGCTCAAAATTTTAATTAATGTGTGAATATATTCAGGAAATGCCCATAAATATGCTCAAAATTTCAAGTATTGTGTGAAAAATTGTGATAAATCCGTAAAAAGTCACACATTAATTGAAATTTTGAGCATTTAGTTATAAAAGTTTATTTTGTAGTCGCTCATGTTCCCTGGCCTACCCTTAATGAGTTACAGAGAATGGGCAGTGTCCATAAGAAACAATTCTCCATCATTATTTTTGTCCAGAAAGAACTGTCCCTCTGGACAAGAGCCGTCCTCATGTGGGTTTATTGTCATCCTGATGACCTCATGAAATTCTTCGGGCAAAGCCCTCACCTCAGAACGACTCAATATCTGAATCCCTTAGAATTACATGAATGAGGCGAAGACGTAGTTTGATATGTCCATCCCCCTGTGGGTCAGGCGGATGCCTTCATCATCCAAGTATATCAGATTATCTTTTAAGAGTTTTTCGATTTGGGCTTTATAGGTTTCTTCGAAGTCTCTATTAAATTTATTTTTAAATTCCGCAAATTTCAGTCCCTCGGTAAGTCTTAACCTCAGCATTATATATTCAAACATCAGTTCATCTTCATCCATTACTTCCTGTATGTTTCTTTTGAATCCTTCCTTCCCGCTGCTCAATGTATATTCTTTTAAATTTGAAGGGTTGCTGTATCTTGTGTTTCCCATAAAGGAGTGGGCAGATGGTCCAATTCCTATGTATTCTTCCTGGTTCCAGTATTTCAGATTATGCCTGCACTCATATCCTTTGACGGCAAAGTTGGAAATTTCGTACTGCATCAAGCCGTGCTCTTCCATGATGGTCCTGCCGGCATAATACATTTCCCTTTCAAGGTCTTCTACGGGCATAGTGATTACCTTATTTTTTTCCAATGAATACATTTGGGTCCCCTCTTCTAATTTCAGGGAATAAAAGGAGATATGCCTTATATCTTTCGAAATCAACTGATAAATTGTATCTGTTATATCTTCAAGGGTCTGGCCCGGTATGTTGAACATCACATCCGCATTAATATTGTCAAATCCCTGCTTTTGGGCTAAATCTATCGCTTGTAAGGCTTCACTGAAATTGTGAATTCTCCCTATTCTTTTTAATATATCATCCTTTAATGATTGGATTCCTATACTTAACCTGTTAATTCCCGTTTCTTTGTAAATTTTTAAGTTTTGTGACAGGGAGTTTGGATTTGCTTCCATGCTTATTTCGGCATTTTGTGCCACCGTAAAGGTATCTTTTACGGCAGCTATCAGTTTCTCAATATTTTGGGGCATAATAACAGAGGGAGTTCCTCCCCCGATAAAAATTGTGTCAACGATGTAATCCTCAAGCTCTCGATAGCCTTTTATTTCATCAATTGCCGACCGGATATATGAATTTTCAGATTCTTCGTCCCATTTCACCGAATAGAAGTCGCAGTAGCCGCACTTTTTGATGCAAAAAGGAACATGTATGTAAATCCCTAATTTTTTCATAACTACCTCATGTTTATCATTGAGTTTGTCATTGCTATGAATTTTTGCAATGTGTCACCTAATGAAGTGAAAAATCTCATCAGCTCACGCATTGTCATTCTGAACGCATGTGAAGAATCTCGCGATCCTTCGTTTTGCTCAGGATGACAAAACTCGTTCAGGATGTCAATGCTTCGCTGATACACCAAAGTGGGACAGTAAGTTGCCCCACTGTCCCACAATTATATCACTCATATTCGATTATGCAACACACTATTTATCAGTCGCCGGTTTTCATAAACACTTCTGCCATATACAACTGATTTATTCGACAGCCGCTTCTTTGGTAAAATCCGTATTCCAGATTTCTTCGTTGAACTCTCCTTCTTGTTTGGAAATAATTGTTGTACAAACAGCGTCACCGGTAATGTTTATGGCTGTTCTGCCCATATCGAACAACCTGTCTATACCTAATATCAATCCCAAACCTTCAAGAGGCAGACCTACCGTCTGCAATACCATTGAAAGCATTATTGCTCCGGCGCCGGGAACTCCTGCCGTTCCGATTGAAGCCAAGGTAGCCGAGAATACTATCATTACGGCCATGGCAGGTGTCATCTGGATTCCAAATGCCTGTGCGATAAATACAGCCGATACACCCTGATAAATCGCTGTTCCATCCATATTAACCGTAGCACCCAAAGGAAGGGAGAATGAAGATATGTCCTTGGAAGCACCTATTTTATTGATGGTAAGGTCCATGGTAACAGGCAGTGTGGCACTGCTGCTTGCGGTGGAGAAAGCAATTGCCATTGCCGGGAAGATTTTTTTAATGAATCTAAAGGGAGACAATCCTGACAGTGCTTTCAGCATTCCGCCGTAAACAGCAACCAGGTGGATAGCCAGAGCTATATATACCGCAACAACGGATTTTAATACTGGGATAGCTGCCGAAATTCCTACCTGACCAAAAGTCCTTGCCACTAAACAGAGTACGCCCAGTGGAGCCAAATTCATTACCATGCTTACTAATTTCATTGCCAACTCGTTTAATTCTTCAAATAGTTTCAATACACCTTTGCCCTTTTCTCCCAACATGGTCAGAGCAATACCGGTCATTATTGCAAATACAATAATTTGAAGCATATTCCCTTCAGCTAAGGCCTGAACCGGATTTCTCGGTACCATCTCATAAAGAACCTGGGCTATTGGTTTACCTTCACTTGCGGTAACTTCAACGGCTTCTATTGCACCCATGTCTAATCCGATTCCCGGTCTGATTATAAATGCCATCACTAGACCTATTATTATTGCTATTGCGGTAGTTACCAAGTAGAAAGCAATTGTTTTAACTCCTACTTTACCGAGCTTCTTTATATCACCCATACCGGCTGCACCGTTAACCAAGGATACAAATACCAAGGGAACAACGCACATCATTATTCCTCTAAGGAATACCTGTCCGACAAACTGGAATACGCCATCAATTAAGATATCATCTCTGAATGAACCCTTCGGCATACTATGAACTATAAGACCTATGACAAAACCAATGGCTAATCCTATAAGGACTTTTACCGCCAGTCCCATCTTTTTCTTAGACATTTAACCTGCCTCCTTATATATAATATATGTTTACGTTTTCATTATAAGCATTTCCAAGCCTTATGTCAATTAATATTCATTGGATTATCAAATGAATATTTTGCAAAATTTTTACAGTTTATGACAATTGGGGGTATGACAAAAAGATGACAATACCCCCCTCCCCTCGAAAGTCGTCTAATTCAGCTCATTGCAAGCATACAACACTATTGCGGCTGTTACCACGCCTGCAGTTTCCGTTCTAAGAATTCTTTTTCCTAAGGTTACAATATGGGCTCCGATTTCTTGGAACATTTCAATTTCTTTGATGTCAAAGCCGCCCTCGGGACCTATAACAATGTAATAATTATCCCTTTGCTCGCATAAAATATCCTTTAGCTGCTTCACATCCTCTAACTCATAAGGAACAATAACAGCGGCGTCTTCTTCTCTCCTAAGCTTTTCAATTAATTCCTCTAAGGTCATAATCGGCTCTACGGATGGAATAATATTTCTCTTGCTTTGCTTTGCCGATTCCTTGGCAATTTTTTGCCACCTGTCTAATTTTTTCTGCTCTCTTTCTTTTTCGTTAAGCTTTACGACGGTTCTTTCCGTTATCAGGGGGATGAATCTTTTAACCCCCATCTCAACATTTTGCTGAATGATAGTATCCATTTTGGTTTGCTTCGGTATTCCCTGGCAAAGGGTTATATTTATCTTGGTTTCATTGTTTGACAATATTTCTTCAATCAAGGCACAAACTATGTTTTCCTTGTTTACTTCCTTTATTTCTGCTATGTATTCCTTGCTTTGGGTCACGACGGAAATTCTGTCTCCGGACTTTGCCCTGAGGATTGTCTTCAAATGTCTTGCATCTCCGCCTTGGACCCTTATCATATCATTTTTTATATTATCATCGGCACAAAAATATCTGAACATACTTCCTCCATTTCTTAAGTAATGACAAGGGGACGGGGGTACTGTCATCAAAATTTTAGGGACGGTTCTTTTCGTTCTTAACTTCTTGTTTTAGGGACGGTTCTTTTCGTTCTTAACTTCTGTCCAGCAGGGACGGTTCTTTTTTGGACATTTTTTACCCATTGAGAACCGTCCCCTTTGTACCGGAGAGGACCGTCCATTTTGGACTGGTGTCCCAATGGGACAGTTAGGACCGTCCCCAGTGTCCCTCCGGAGAGAACCGTCCCCAGTGTCCCTCCCAATGGGACAGTTAGACCGTCCCCAGTGTCCCTCTGGGCTCCTTCGCTAACGCTTAGGATGACAATTTTGCAGTTATTGATACCCATTCCTCGCTTTGGTTTACTTCAATTATCTCAAATCCCAAGCTTTTAAAATTATCGATTACATCCTGCTTATATTTTGCTATTATCCCCGAAGCAATCACCAAACCGTTCTTTTTCAAAAAATTTGGAAATGTATGGCTCATTCCCATTATTATCTGAGCAATAATATTTACTGCTATCACATCGTACATATTGTATCCGATTTTTTCCTGGAGGCCCTTATCTTCGGTTATATCGCCCAAGTAAACAGTGAACCTGTCATCGTAAATATTGTTGAGGACGGCATTTTCTTTTGAAATCCGCACAGAGTTTTCGTCAATATCAACACCTACGCATTCCTTTGCACCAAGAAGCAGGGCGGCAATTGACAAGATACCGCTGCCGCAACCTATGTCCAGAACTTCCGCATCTTTTTTCATATGCTTGATTATCTGCTCGATGCAAAGGCGGGTTGTCTGGTGCTGTCCGGTGCCAAAGCTCATGCCCGGGTCGATTTCAAGAATAATTTTTCCGTCTGTCGGGTCTTTATAGTCTTCCCATGAAGGCTTAATTATTATCTTATCCCCCACTGTAAAGGGCTTGAAATACTGCTTCCAGCTGTTCGCCCAGTCTTCGTCGTTAAGAATTCTTGTCTCCACCCTTAGACTTCCAAGGTCAATACTCATATTATCTTTTTTTAATTCCTCAACAAATTCATAAACATTTTTGAGTTGTTTTCTTCCCTGCTCGGTATCGGCCAGATATACCTTAACACAGCTTTCGATATCTTTAATCTTTGCAAGCTGGTCTTCATCAAAATAGTCCCAGTCAAGTGTTTCACCCCTTAAGAACTCATCATAGACCCCTGCATCTTCAATTACGGCATCATTAATGTTCAATTTCAGCAATGCCCCGTTAATTATTTCAATTCCGTTTGTTGTTGTATAAATGGAAACCTCGGTCCAGTTCATATTTCCCTCCCGTGAGATTTTTTCTGTCAAGCCCAGGATGCCATTTTCATTATATTATCCATTGAAATTATTATCAACAAATAATACAAAAAATAAACCCTCTCCTGTCCGGAGAGAGTATAGATGACAAGGGGACGGGGGTACTGTCATCAGATGTCAATGACCCAGAGGGGACGGTTTTTTCACCCAAGGGGAACGGTTCTTTTTGGACATATTTATGTTTAGAGAGAACCGTCCCTTGAGCTTGGACTGTTTTTTCCCAGAGATAGCCGTCCTCTTTGGACTGTTTTTTTGTCCAGATAGAACCGTCTCCTTTGGACTTGGACTGGTGTCCCGATGGGACAGAAAGGACCGTCCCCAGTGTCCCACCTAAATAATTTATGTGTCAATAATTCTATTTAGGGTATACTAAGGATATATATTAAATAGAAGCCCATAAAATTTCAATAAAAAGGAGTATTCCATGAACAAAGATAAGAAAAAATTTATCAGCATAATTATAACTCTAATCATCGGTATTGGCTTGGGATTTTTCGGTGTGATGGTTTCTGTTTTTTCCGATGGAAGCACATATGAAAGATTAATAACAATATTAATCATCTTGATAGTATATGGAGTTTTAAGCTTGATAATCGGATTTATAAGACCTCTTAAACCTTGGGGCCACATGTTGGCATTGAGCCTTCCGGGAATGGTTATGCTCATATTCTACACTGTTAAGGAATTTAACATTCTATATGTTGTCTATATTGTTTTGATATTACTGGTTACATTCTTTGGAGTAAAAAGCGGAAAGTCTATAAAAAGGAAAAAATGATGGGACCCTTCGCTTGCGCTTAGGATGACACGAGACCCAGAGGGGACGGTTCTTTTTGGACATTTTATTTGTCCGAAGAGAATCGTCCCCTCTTGGCTTTTTTAACCTGGAAAAAACCGTCCCTTCTGGACAAAGTGGGACAAAGAAGGACCGTCCCCAGTGTCCCATGACCCGGAGAGAACCTTCCCCTGTGGAATAAGTGGGACAAAATAGGACCGTCCCTAGTGTCCCAAATGATGACAGTACCCCCGTCCCCTTGTCACCAAGTGGGACAAAATAGGACCGTCCCCAGTATCCCTATGTGACTAAGTCACATACAAATTCTATATTATGCCATATAATTGTTAATAATTCATCAAACGTTTTCATACGGAAAACAGAGAAGGAGGTATATTGGACATTTAATAGAGGGTATTGCGGAAAATCAAGTTTAAAGGAGGATAAATGAACAGGAAACATTATATTTTAACAATCTTAGTTTTAGTTTTGGTTTTTGCTATTTCAGGATGCAGCAATAACCAAACCCCAGGTGCTCAAGCTGAGGCTGCCGAGCCGGAGATTAATCTTGACCAAATCAATGCTTTCTTAAACGAAAGCGGAGGACTTGGCCCTGACGGCATTGGAAACATTGTAGCTGTAATCCCCCATGCTCATATTGACGGGCCAAAAAACGAATCACCCTTTTATGCCTTTGTGACCTTTAGGTATAGGGCCAGGGATTACATCAAGTACCAGGTTTCTTATTTGTCATGCACCTGCAGAGAGGCTTCAGTTAATATGTGGCAGACAATGTATGTGGAACTGACCTTGCCGGAAAGCAAAAATCCTGACGATGTAAAAATAAAATACATCTCTTTTGACAAGGATTCCACGGGTCATTATAACGGAGGACATTGGGGAGATTCGGATCCCATGCCCCTCGGACAAACCTACGAGCTTTACAAAACCGAATACATATCATTCTTCCCCAAAAAAGATTCCAAGTACATTCATTCCTTGAATACAATCGATGATATAAAAGTTGAAGAGTATCAAGCGGGAGAAGGAAGAGGGAACTATACAATCGATGCCTTGTCGGGAGCTTCGGTTTCAGCAAACAACATCATAAGAATTTTACATTCCATCATGGACTACCATGCACAAGATGAATTCTTTAAAAATTAGGAGGATAAGATGCTAAGATTTAAAAAATTATTTTCGGTACTATTAATTCTAACCCTTGTTTTGACAGGCTGTGCACAGGCTGCAGCACCTGCACCTGCACCCGCCCCCCAGGTTGAAGAACCGGCACCTGCCGAGGAAGAAGCACCTGCTGTAGAAGAAGCAGCCGAACTGCCTCCGGCACAAAAGGTCGAAGGGGACTATACTTTTGAAAACTCAGGAATCAACAGTGAAAATTTACTTGATTATTTAAACAGAGAAGACACAGTTTACATTGACCTGAGAAACTATGAGGATTATTCAAAGAAACACTTCAAGAATTTTGAAGTAATTCCCTTCTTTGGATATATCTATAACGAAAATGCAGGGGAAGAAGGCTTCCCGCAGTTATTCAAGGGAACTCATGATGAACCCGTTCCTGTTTACGAATCATCGGTATCAGTATTAAATGCTCTTTTCCCGAAAGATAAAACTATTATGCTGATGTGCCAATCCGGTGGAAGAGTTGCCATGCTTATGAAGATGCTTGCTGCCAACGGCTATGATATGAGCAAGATATATAATGTCGGCGGAATGGCTCAATATGCAGGCGAGCAATACAGGGATTACATCACCGATACGGAAGAGTTAAACATTGAAGTAAAATACCTCATCAACGCAAATTAAAAATAATTTAAAAAAATTTTAAAAAAAATGTTTAAAGACTAAAATCTTGGGTATTGTATAAATACAATAGTTTTACAATAATTATAGCGAAATCAATATCATTGCCAATTGTTATGAAAGGATTGTGGTCTGACCCGTTAACAGTCAGATTATATAAAGCAGTTACTTAATAACAAGGTGAGAAGATTGGTAGGATATAATTACTAAAACTGTTGTGAATCTATACCGTAGAGGTACAGAATGGGTATCCAAGCAAATAAGCAGCGCCTGATATCATGAAAAACTCTGATATTCAGGCGCTGCTTATTATAGGATGTTTTGTCCTTATTGTTTTATAAAGACTATGTTTTCATCCCCCGGGACTATGTGGGAAATTGTGATTTTGTCGCTAGATGTGTTTCCTTGAAGCATAAAAGTTAAATATGTGTCACTTTCTTCATGGTAGAGCTTTAAACTTGTAGCTCCGTCATATCTGTATTCACCGAAATCATACCAGGTGAATACATAGCTGTAGTATGTGTTGTTTGGAGGATTATTCAGTGCCTCCATGTATTCATCGTCAAACTCCACAAACACGGTTTTATTGCTGCCATCAAAAGTAAACACAGCATTTTGGCTTATAAAAACACCCTGGTGGGGCTCAGGCTCCGGACCTTCCATTTTAGGAGGCTTGTCATTGCTTCTTTGGCAGCCGGCAATGGTTAAAATTATAATAACAGCTGCAATATTAATTATGCAGGATAAAAACATCTTAGCTTTTAGTTTCATAAAAGCTTTTAATCTCCTTCCGGTATAATGGGTCCCGTAAATCCACCCACAGGCTGCCCTCCGCCTGTGGGCGGGGTAGTTTCAGAGGTGCCTGAAGCTCTTCCAACGGGGCTTCCTTTTAATGCTGAAGTTCTTTCCACTTCATATTCGTATATATAAAAGCCCGATCTTGTGGATATGGTTTGGCTATATCCGACCCTTGCTCTTGGTTTTTTATATACTTCATAGATTTCGGCGATAAAACTAAGCTCCATCCATTGATTGCCGGATTCTCTTTTGACTTTTCCTTCATATTGATTTGTTTCTTTATTTAAAACACATTGAACCATGTAATCAGGGTCATAGTCTCCGTTTTCTAAGCAGGGTCCTATGAGAATTCCTTCTTTGTTTGATTCAATTCTGATTGCTTTGTAGTAGAGGTCCATTTCTTCTCCGGTAGTATAGTTGCCCCCTATGGCTTTACCGGTATAAATGCCGTTTATATCTTCCATTCTTTTATCAATGGAGATAACAGTCGGATTTGATAGAGTGAACTCCTTGGAAATTACTAGCTCCTGGACGCCTGTTTCTGTATTTTTCTCATAAAATTCTACATTTGTCGGACATCCTGCTTTAATATAAGCATATATATTACAGGTGAAAACTGAATTGCTTCTTTCTCTTCTTTCCCTGCATATCCATTCGTCAGCTATTGCTTCATCACCTAATTTTGATAATTTAATTGTCATGTCAGACAGGGGTGAAGCCGGGAAAAATTCTCCCTCCTTTAAATTTTCATCCACAATTTGAAAATCAATTTCCATATTTACAACATCCCAAAGTTTTACTACCTCATTTAAGGTAAGCTCATTTAATTCCAAAAGAGCCTTTTGAGCCATGGCTTTCATGATCGGTCTTAAATACTCTTTCATTTTTTGCCTGTAATTTGCTTTATACTCTTGGATTTCAGATTCTACAGGCCATTCCCATTCATCATATAGATTTGACTTGAAAATAATGCCTGTTTCAACAGACTTAAGAAGGTCAGTAAGCTCAGCGTAGCCAAAGTGGTACCAGAAAACATCTAAATAGGACTCCAAGAGTCTTTCTAATGCTTTTATCATTTCTATGGGATTTTCTTTATATTTTTTTTGTATGGCATTAAATGCTTGTGCCCACCCGTATTCTCCACTCAGCTTAATAGACCTGTTTCTGCTTTTTGCCAGTTCTTTATCATATTCCGAATAAGATGGATCTTCTATTTCTCTCCAATAGACGCATATTTCTTCATCCGGCAAATATTTAATGTAACCGGATTCACTTGCTATGCGATAGGCTAAATATCTTGGTTCATTCTCAGACATATATTCATAAGCTGTCGTTCCAACATCATAAGTCAAACCTGTAAGCCAGACTCCTCCTGCAATTACTGTGAGTTCAGGTGCTGCTAAAAGTGTTCCGGCTCCGGATATGGCTATTTCGGTAAGGTCAAAAATATTACTAATTATAATATCTGATGTAGCTACCCCATTGTACCATTGATATGCAATTTTTGAAAGTACAAAAAGCTTCCCTGCTTTGCTGAAGCCACTAATAGTATCTTTGTAAATTTCAGGAGATAAAGCATATAAAGAATACTCTCCCGCTGATGCTCCATGATTCATAACATTTAAAAAACTTGTTGCAAAGTCATTTACCGGTACTGTTTTATAGTCAATATAGGTTTGAAATGTTTTTTCATCAACAAATTGATAGTATCTTTCGATATTTCTTCCCGTAGTATATACAGGTGTTGTAGGTCCCTTATATCTTCTCGAATACTGAAATAAGTGGGCAATCTTTTTAGCATCTTCCAAATTATCATCCTGAAATACGCCAAAGGGTGAAAAATGATTGGTTAGAATTGCTACAGTGTTGGCTTCGGCATTTATCCAGGAAGGTATCATCTCCCATTTGCTTTCGTTTTCATTGTAATACTGGACAAATATGGTACTTTCTTCATAAAGATTGTCTTCAATTACCGGATAGTATGGCATTTCAATATAGACAGGCACGTTAAATTCAGAAATACCCTCTATTTCAAAATCATAGGCCTGGATTGTAAAGCCTTTTTCACTGTCACTGATTTGATTTAATCTTTTTACTTTTACTTCCTTTGTCCCTTCCAAATTGTAAGGACTAAAATTGATATAGGTGTTTCCGATTCTTATTTGCGGCTCATCAGGGCTCACGAATCCCGACTGGACGGGGACATTAAAATCATCATCACTTATTTTTACATCACTTATAACATATTCACTTATGCCTTTGTTTTCATCATTTCCAGTGGTTGTTGAAACACCGGACGGTTCATTGGGCTTACCAGATAAGAAATTTATTATATTAACTGATATAAAAATTATCAGCAAAAGTGCAGCTATTTTCCCAAATATTCCTCTTTTCTTTTTGGCTGTTTTTGTTTCATTATCGCCGATGTATTTTTCTTTTTGCTTTTGCTTAATGCCATTATCAAGGACATCCGGTCTTTTGATATTTGACTGATTGTTCTGCAAGGCACCGCAATGCCTGCAGAATTTAACACCTTCACTGACTGTATTGCCGCATTTCCTGCAATATTTCACTTTATTCAATGCAACTCCCCCCCTATATTTATATATGAGACTTGCTATTTTTCAATAATTTTTACATTTTTCGAACAGTTCTCCAAAATAAAATCCTTTATAAAGAGATAATCTTCTTTTTCTGCATATACCTGGTTTTTATTTAAGGATTCATTTAAATAAATTGTATCCATCCTCGGCCTGAATTTAACGGATTTTACCTTTTTAAAATTTGTGTATGAACTTTTTTTGGATGCTCCCAAAAGGCCTGCTCCTGCTGCAGAAATATTCCCTGAAGAAAGGCCTATTAAAGCCGTAAGAAATCCCAAGGCCTGTGCTTTTTTATGTTGTTTGTCCAATTGAATATGATTAACACCCTTCTTATCCATTTTAAACAATACATAGTATTTACCCCCATATGCTATGCTGAGCATTACATATGCCGCAACCATAAGAACAATCATCAAAACAAATCCTATTCCAAGCATGGAAAGTAAAAGCTTAAAGGCTTCCCCTACACCATCTCTTAGTGTCAAAAAGAACATTAATAAGACCGGAACCATCAAGGCTATAAGGGAAACTTTAAAAACCGTTATGAGGACTGCAGGATTTTTCCACAAGGAAAATTCATACATCCAACTGTAGCTTCCTGTGCTGCTCCCGGTTATATTTTTTGAAATAATAGTTGTTTGTTCTTCAGTTGTTTCGTCATACTTTCTTGTTTCTCGAATCTCTTCTGTTTCTTGAATCCCTTCTATTTTTTCTGCCGCGCTTGTTTCCTGAATTTCGGCTGTTTCTTGAATTTCGGTTGCTACTACAGCCTCTGCATCGTCTGATTCTAATAGATTTATTGTTTCTTCTTTGTTTATCTGTTGGCCGCAGTTCTCGCAAAATAGAGCATCATCCTTATTTTCATATCCGCACTTTTCACAAAACATATCTACCTCCTAATGTGTTATATAATGAGCAATTTTTCATCGAACAAATGCAAGGGAGAAAACTAAATCTGCAAAGCCGTCCTTGTCATCATCTCTGAATAAATAACTCTGCCCGTACTGTTTCCCTTCCTTCTCCCAAAAAATTACATCCATTACCTTGTCATCTCCCAAGGACATTTGTAAAATTCCTTCTCCATAGCTGCCCAATACCATATCGGTTGAATCTTCTTCATCATAGAAATATTTCTCTCCATCATATTTTGTATATTGATGAGTTAATAAAACCGATGTATTTGCTCCCATATGGGCTTCATCAGGACTATACTCACTAATAACAGCTGAGGAATAATGAATTTCTTCAGTATCCGGCAAATAGTTTACAGCCATCAGCTTCCACTCTCCCAATATATCCATGTAAGAAAGTTCAATAGCTCCATCAGGTATCTCATAATAATATTCCTCAAAATGCCAATTGAAATCATCCTCATCTATTATTATAGAATCATTGGCTGCAGGTAAATTGTTCTCAGGTCCATAGTTTTCGGGATCGTTGGCGGGAGGCTGTTCCTCCTGAGGTATACTTTCCCTGCCCATTGATGGTTTAGCTGAATTTTCAACAATCCTTTCCGGATTCTTCCCTATGAATTGTCTTAAAAGAGAATATCCTCCGACTAATACAACAGCTAAAACAAGAAATGCTGCTGCTTTTTTTATCAAGCCGGATTTTTTAGGCTTTGGAGTTCTTGGATATTCATATTCCTTTTCTATCTCTTGGTCGTAGCGCGACCCCCTTTTCTGTTTATTATATGACGCGCTTTCTTGTTCGGAATGTATATTATTGTCTATGTCTTCTTGTGAATAAATAACACTCTCAGGAATGACTTCACTTCCACAATATTCACAAAACCTGCTTTCATCAGGTATATTTTTACCGCATGATTCACAAAACATATTTTCACCTCTACTTCCACGGTCTAATTTTTATAAAGCTAATAACAGACAATGCTAAAAGCATACCGCCGACAATTTTACCTGCCTCAATTCCTTCGGCATCACCACTTAATTTATAATAGAGATAAAATCCGCCAAAGGCTGTGAAAGCCATAAACAACAGCCATAACCCTGCAACATTTTTTTTAATCATAATAATTCACTCTGAACGATGATCAAATTTTGTTTCCGCATTTTTTACAGAACTTTGATCCTATGCTCAATTTTTCCCCGCAGTTTCTACAGAATTTCGGTGTTGTCGGGTTTTCCAGGTCTTTATTGATGTTCTCAGTCTCTGCTTTAGTTTCAGCTTTCATTTTGGCTTTACTTATTGTCTGTTCGACTTCTTCATCTGCCTCTATCTCAGGTGGTTCTTCTCCCGGTGAGATCATGGTGCCAATCATTCCCTTAAGTTCCTCATAGTTTAAAGACATTATGCACGCATTGTCAGTAACATCCAAAAACCACAGATAGTTTTCTGTTCTCATCAATGCCATTGCCAAATAATTTATAACACCTTCGTGATAAAAAACACTTCTTAAGCCTAATATGGTTTTTCTTTTTAAAAGCTCATCAAAGAAAATTTCACCGTTTTCTGATAGTTCAACCCTGCTGTCTCTATAAATTATTATACCTGCTTTAGAAAGTTCCTTAAGCGATTTTTCGAAATTAATTGGTTTTTCTTTCCAGCGAAGGTCTGCCAAAAATGCAGAGGCCCATCTTAAGTTTCTCCCTTCTGAATTGTAGAGAAATTCGTTTTGCAAAATTTTATCTGTTATTTCAAATTCTATTTTTGAAGGGTCCAGGATATTTTCAAGCTTTGCCCTCTTGATGCTGTCTCCTATGGACAGCAGGCATATTAAGGCATCACCTGATAATTCCTGCTTTATTTTCTGCCTGTCTTCTGGCTCTCCAAGATATGATGCTAAAAGCTCTATAATCTCTGACTGGGACATGGGCATTACTTTTAAAATGTCATCTTCCTCACCGCAGAATGCAGCATCTTCTTCACCGGTAACTATATTGGTAAAAAGAAGGCTGTCATCCTCAAATAGGGCTGTCATTCCTGTAAAATTACGGGGTTTAAGGATAAGAGGCAGAAGATCCTCCCATCCTTCTACTATCTCCGTGCTCTTGGAGCTTTCTGTGAATCCAAAATACTCTGCAAACCGGTTTGCCTGAATTCCAAAATGTTTTCCTGCAGATAGTACAGTGTTTTTTGATATAGAGTATGTTATCTTGTTCATTTTTTGCCTCCTGCTAAAAATCTGTTGATAATTTCAACTTCGTCCGCTAAAAGCTTCATGACTTCTTCTGAGTTTGTTCCCATTTCTTTGAGTATGGCTTCTGCTTCAGCAGGGCTTAGTTTTCCTTCGCCAAATCCTATTTGCTTTAAAACTTCCATACCTTCAGCCAATTTTTCGTTTATAACTATCTTTGTTTTGCCTGCATCAGCATTTATTGCCTTTACCTGATATACATACTGGCTGTCGAACTGTTTTGTTGATTGTCTTATGCCTTCTGAAACGTCTGCTTCAGCATCTATTATTTCTCCAACCTTCGTTTTTCCCTTGCTTCTACGAATCCATTCATCAGATTTATATGAAATAGTTTTGCTTACAACCTCTGGGTCACTGTATTGCCTTATTGTGCCGTCATTTTTCAATGCTTGTTCCAGATCTCCCAGGGTTCCGTAAGCATCAGCGCTTCTTGCATCTACCACCGTATAATCCATATCTTCGGCAAACTTTTCGACAGCCTCATGATTTACCGAGCCGTCAGGGTTCAAAGGAAGCTGTCCGTCATTCCATACCTTGTATACTTCTTCATTTTGAATGCTTTTAACCTTATAAGCAGGAATATCTTTGGCAATTACAGTGCCATCTTTAAGCTCAATTTCCATTCTATAGGTCTGATCCAAATCTATGCTTATTTTTTCTCCGCTTTTCTTTTCAAGAGAGTTTAAATCGATATCGGCTTCCGTAAATTTCCTTGGTGCTGTGGTTTTTGGAGTTTTAAAATCACTTTTAACTGCAACACCCTTTATAGTTTTAACTCCCGATGTATCCATGGAATTTGTAGCTTGGACATTGCTTACATTTTTGGGGTCAAGACCTAATTCCAATGCTAAACGTTCACTTGTATTAAGTGATACTATTGCATCCTGTTTTACCTTAAAGTCATTGAATCCCTGGCGTGTATCATTGCCTGTCAATTTTTTTTCGTTCATTATTTTTTGTGCATGTTTGTTTATTTGAACATCTTTAACTGCACTTTCAAATTCTTTTTTAAGCTGTGGAGAATCAGGGTTGCCAGCTAATGCCTTCCTTGCCTGCTCAAGCTTTTCAACCTTTTCCAATCCAATTTTACCGCCTTCTTCATAAGCTGCTTTCCTGGCTGCTAATTTAGGATTTTTATTTACACTATTCTTGTATTTCTCTATTTTCTCAGCTGCAGCAGCTTTGGATTTATTTAAACTATCGTCAACCTGCCTGGATGCCTGCTTGTATGCATCTGTATCCTTCACATTTTTCGGTGGTGCAGCTTTTTTGACTGCGTCCTCGGTGCTTTGAGCAGATTTTTTGACAGCATCCTCGGTGCTTTGGGCTGCTTTTTTGGCTGCGTCATCAGCTGTTTGGGCTGCTTTGTTAGCAGCTGATGTTTTTAATTTTCCTGCCATTGAGGCTGCTTTTTTCGCTGCAGCAGCAGATTCGCTTGCTTCCTTGCTGATTTGCTTTATTACCTTTGGCACATCTCCAACATTGGCATTTAGTACTCTTGAAGTTTTTTCTAGAGCATCTGAAATTCCGTCAACAATATATTTTCCTGCTTTGGTTTTTGACAAAGCCTGCCCTGTTTTAGAAACAGCAAGACCAAGCCCTCTTAATCCCAAACCTATAGACCTTCCTATACCTTCGCCCACCAAAGTCTTTGTGATTGCAAGCTTTGCTCCTTCTGTCCAGTCATCTCCACCCTTGTCAACATAATCCTTCATTGTATAACCTGCCTGACCAAGCTCCAAACCGGCTTCCATAACAGCAGCACCGGCAAGGGAAATTACACCCCGGGCTGCAAGACTGCCTGTTAAAAGCCCCACAGCCACGCGAAGCCCCATGGCCTTCCAGCTGTCTCCCCTTGCTATCTCTTCTCCTGATAATGCCAATCCTTGTTTGTATATATCCCAATCATTTTCTGCTTTTGGCAGTCCTCTGCTTCCTGCTATTTCTCCTCTTGTCCATCTGTTAAATGTTTTCTGGAATTTTTTTAAATCATCTTTATTAAACTCACCGTCAATTTTTTTCTGACTTCGAAGTATTTTAAGTTTCTTCGCTAACTCATCTGCATAATCGTCTCCGATGGCTCCTTTGGTTTCCAAATCTTTTTGAAGTTTTTTCATGCTTTTTTCAAAATTTACTTCACTTTCTGCCTGGCTTAATTTCTGATTATCCTTACGCTGCTGTTTTATTGCATCTTGTGCAGTTTCATAATCCTGGCCTAATACACCTGCATTTTCTGCCCGTGAAGCTACATGACTTGTTAGCTCATCTTCTGTGTATTCAGCTCCTGTTAATGGATTTGTATAGAGACCTGTTTTTTTGTTGCCTACATAGAGGTTTTCTTCACCGGTGACGGGGTCTCTTACAATAAGGTCCCCATCCTTGTTCCTTTTTATAAATGAACCATAACCTCCGCCCGGACCTATTCCTATGCTCCCTGCAGCTGCAGCTCCTGCCCCTGCAATAGCAGCTAAAGCAGACACAGCCCCTATAGCCATTGTTTCTTCTTCGCTTGCATGTTCGCTCCACTCTTCATCTGTATCATCCGTTCCGCTCCACCAGCCGCCATCGCTTCCTGCATCTTCATCTTCTTCACCTTGGCTTCCGGCAGGAATTATGGTCCCTGCCTTCCACTCATATTGGTATGAAATAATTGGTATTTCCCATGGTCTTCCTGCATCTGTATCGTATGGCTGATTATTCCCTAATGCAAGTTCAAGTGTCAAAATTTCTCCATCTATCTGCCCCTGAGGTGCTGTTGACTGAAGGAATCCCTCTGACCTTTCAAACCAAGTCTGTCCCATGCCTGCACCGAATGCATATGCCATAGTATCAGTATCATACTCTTTGCTACTAAATTTTTCAGGCCTTAATCCTTTTAAAAACGAAGCACATGCAAGACTTGCTTCATATTCTATTGTTGAATTGTCAGAACTATTATAATAAGTGCCTTCTTCCTCTGCTGATATACTAATAGTTTCAAATGCTTTTATGGAAGAAGGTGGCTCACCAAATACAGCTTTCCAGTTAATTTGGTCATATCCATCATGGAACTGTCTAGTACGGATAAATTCCATGGTGTTTCCTGATACCCCAATACTTACTTCATCTCCACCTGCTACAATTCCTGTCCACTGACCGGTAAACTTCTCTGTTTCACTTAGGCTTTTGTTAACCCATTTTATAAGATAAGTATCAATTTTCTTCAGCTCCCAAACTCCCGATACTTGGCTGGTGCTTTCCGTACTCTTTTCTCTTTTTACACGGTCAACCCGGGCAAATATTTCCGATGCGCTGTCTGCCTTGGATTGGCCCATTACATCACCGTATGCAAATGAAATGGGTATTGTAATATAAACCTTGCCATCTTCCAAATACTGTTCATATAAATAGCTTGCTGCACCTAAATGTTTGTATGAAAAATAGCATTTCTGGTAATTGCCGTACAAACCTTCTTCTGTTTCATAATTTGTCCAGGCATTATTGACCGAATATTGTGTTATGGAATCAGCGTACCATCCGTCATCTTCCAGGATAAGATTTACTGCGCTTGTGAATTTAAATTCGGAAAACTCCGAACTATCAATGCCGAAGGTCGGACTTTCACCATCTAAGGCTAAAACCTGCTGGTTTTCTATCCTTCCCGACTCATCAAAATTTCGTACTCCCACGGCTATCAAAGTCAAATCCATGGACATGGGAGGGGAAGCATTCATTGCATCGGTTAATGCAATATAGCCCTGCAAGCTTTTATCCTGAATTCCATATGCCTGGTAAGGGTCCTGCCATTCATTGGAAAAATCAGCAATTGACGAATAGGCGGGAACAATATTGCTTAAAATTATAAGCAGGGCTGTAGTCGCCGCAAGAGTTCTTTTCCTCCCGGCCAGGAGAATAAGGGCAATAATAAATATTATTGCCCCAACAAGATAACAGATTGCTCCCGTGAATTTAAGGGATGACATGACACCTGCCAAAAACCCCAAAGCCATTCCCTTTATAACAAGAGCAGCCGCCTTCCTTGACATCCGCCCCCTTGTAAAAGACCCTATGAAACCGATTAAAAAACCGTTCTTTCTCTTGAGTGCTCTCAGGCAAGCTGCAAGAGACGTTAAGCCGATAATGCTGTTTTCTGTTGATGCATTGCCGGTTAAGAAATTGTATGCTATGAGGGCAAGCCCAATTCCTGCCAGGAATAGTCCCGGCTTTCCCTTTATTTTTTTCTCATTTTTTATATTTTCTTCATTTTTGCTTTTAACCTTAGCCCCCGGGAAAAACAGTGTATTCATAAACCAGGCATATATTCCTTTGCCGATAATTCCGCCTGCAGCTCCAATAAGCCCTGCATACATTCCTCCCTGAGCAAATGTAAAGAAGCTTGCTATTGTAACAAAAAAAGATGAGGGCATGAGAATTTTCAGGTAGGATAGGACTGCCTGAAGGGCTGATATAAATAAAGTAGTTAATAATATTTTCGGCTTTTTCAGTATGGTGCCTATACCCGAAATTGCTGCTTTTATGCTTGCAGCAGTAAACCCGATAGGCCCCATGGCCGGGTCGGGGATATTGATTTTCTTTTTTATTGAAACAGTCATCTTACCAGCTCCTTCCGCCTCCGCCCCCTGAACCGCCTCCGGAGCTCCCCCCGCTGACGCTTGAGTCGCCCCTTTGGTTTCTTGAGGCAAAATCCGATGAGATTATTTTCATATCATTATCTAAGCCCCTTGCAAAACTCACTATGCTGAAGCCGGCCTGGATGCCCTGGGTATCATACCAGCCGGGCGGCTCTTTCATGATAGAGTCAAAGTTTTTTGCCCATTTGTCCGTCAGGCCAAAGACCATTGCAAAGGGTAATATATTGTAAAAATAGCCGGGGTTTTCTTCAACCAAAAGCTTAATTCTGTCTATTTCCGCAGCCTTGATAAATTCTTTGAACCCCGTTAATTTCTCCAAATACCAATCACCTGCTTGTGTCCGCTGCCTGCATGAATTTGACAAAAATCCCAGCATGCCTGCTGCCCCTAAGGATATCAAGCCTTTTGCCACATTTCCGGATAAGCTTAATGAGTATATAAAAGCCCCGCATACTGCTCCCCCAAATATCAAGGCAAAAAACAAAAGCTTAAATCCTTCCCCCTTTTTCATTCCCTTACCGTTTGTTAAAATATGCATTAAGAAATAAAATGCTGCCATAATAAGAGCAGACAATAATATGCTTTTAAATATGAGCTCTGCTTCACTAACAGTGCCTAATTCATCCATTACTATATAGGAAAAAGGTAATGTGCTTATTACTCCCGCCAAGAGAAGGAGTATGCGGCACAAGGTATTTGTTCTTTTGAAGATGCGGGTTTCCTCGGAATCTTCAAAACTTGATTTAATTTGCTTTTTTACTCTTTCCCCCACTTGGTAAAACCTGTTTTCCAGCTGGTCGGTCCTTACCCTAATTCCGTCCCCCATGTAAAACATTCCCTCAAACATTTCCTTTTCATAGTCTAAGCTGTCATCCGGAATATCTTTTAGTTTTGTAAGGGTAAAAACCTTCTTTGTACCGAAGATCTTTTTTACTTCTTTTTCAGCGATTGACAAGTACCCTTTGTCAGCCCAATAAATTATCAGGGATGTTATATCGAAATAATCTACCCTGCCGTCTATCAGGTAACCTGCATCTGCGCTGGTCAGCCCTTGAGGGGGGTAAAACTCAACCGTTGGAAATATTTGTTTTTTTCGCCCCATGGACATCCACAGGCCTGTGCCTGCAGCAGCACAGGCTATTGATATTAACCACCCGTATGGCATTGCATCGCTCTTGATTCTTTCAGCCTGTGAAAAATATCCTTCCGGAAGGGGCATGGCAATTGTAAGGGAATCATTGGGCTTGAGAGGAACCATCAAGGAGCCCTTTATGGTATTTCCGTCAATATACCAGTCCACCCCGTCATGCTTTGTGCTTCCCTTTTGGCCATGGGTGAAATATAGCCTGTCAGCTTTAAAAGCTTTTGGCATGTTTATTTTGAAAGTGACGTTTTCAATTGTGCAGTCCCAGTCATTCCCTATCAAGTTCCAGTAAAGTTCGTCTCTGTCACCTAAATAATCATCCCCTAAGGTATACACATAGCCGATTGTGTATTTTTCCGTCATGGCTGCATACCTGTCGGGGTCTCCTGTTTTTATTTCGATATTATTTGCAATTTTCTCGGTAGAGAACTTGTGTTCAAATACATATATATCAGAAATCAAAGCAGGCTTTCCCCTGTTTGTTTTCAGGGGCAGGCTTCTGATGATGCCGTGTCTTTGCTCGGTAAAGGTGACACTTATCGTCTCAATAACGGCATAGCTGTTATCCTCATAGACCGTCATGTCTATATCGTATGAGGTAATACTGAAGGTTTCAGCCCCATAAGCCCTCTCTGTCAATGTAGTCAACATAAGGATGCATGAAAAAATCCAAAGCATCATATTCCTTTTCATTGACCCTACCTCTAATTAAACCTAATTTCTACATTTTGACGCTCATATTCTTCAGCCATGAAATAGGGATACCTGCCAAAGCCGAAAACTTGAGCTAACAAGTTTGAAGGGAATATTTCCACCTTGTTGTTCATAACCTTGACAACCCCGTTATAGTATTTACGTGACTGAGATATTTCATCTTCCAAGCTTCTCAGATTGTTTTGCAAATCCATATAATTTTCGTTTGCCTTCAATTCAGGATAGCCTTCGGAAATAGCAAAAATGGATTTCAAAGCACCGGACAGGATGTTTTCATTCTGCCCCCTCTCTTCCACAGACCTGGCATTTATCGCCATGGACCTCGCCCGGACAATTTTTTCCAGGGTTTCTTTCTCATGTATTGAATATTGTTTTACTATTTCCACTAAATTCGGAATCATTTCATAGCGTTTCTTTAAATAAACATCCATGGTGGAATAAGCTTCTTCTATTTGATTCCGAAGCTTAACAAATCCGTTATATGACGCCATTGCATATAAGCCCAATAAAGCTATGATGATGACAAGTCCTGTAAGTATCTTCATTTTACTTCCCCTTTCTCTATTTATATTTAAATACCTGAAGTCACACTAAGCCACAGTCGAATATAGAAAACATAAAATATTAATGCCAAAACATTATAAAAGAGCAATGCCTTAGCAAAATTGCTTTTGTTGGGTTTTTCTTTATTAAAAAATCCCCACTTTACAAGCAGTATTATATTGACTATGGGAATCCAGGCCAAAAACACCATGAGTATATACTGGCCGACTCCAATAATATCCGCACTTGCTCCTATGTAGGATTCAGACGGCTCTTGTGGGGTTGATTCTCTCCTGTAGGGCTCTTGCGGCCGGCGGGGGGATGCTTCACTTCTATATGGCTCTGACGGCTGCCCTGACTTTGTTTGTCTCATAACAGGAGGTACCGGTCCCCTCTCCTCCCTGTAGCCGTACTCATCATTTGTATCGATGTTTTCTTCATCTATGCCGGATTTATTTTCAACTATTACTATTTTGTTACCGCATTCCGGGCAAAATGCAGAGTCATTGGCAACCTGTGTCCCGCAATTTTCACAAAACATAGTTTTCCTCCTTTTAATTTAATAATATACATCCGCACCTGTCACAATAATTATCTCGTATGTCGCAAAGGCTGCCGCAGCTTGCGCAAAAAATTATTGTATCCAGGGACTTATCATATTTTTCAAAGTAGTTTAGATATTTGCTTCCGTGATAATGCAGATAATCACCTATATTGAAATAATCATACCGGGTACTGTTATCATATTTTAATTCGAAAATTTCATTGTTCAGCTTTCGAATATAGACAATATATTCAGTATACTCTTCCGTGTAAGCCTTCCCTTCACTGTCTTTCTTTCTCCCGGTTTTTTGAACTATCTTTTTGTCTTCCACGGTTCCGTCCCAGTCAGGCTCATTAGCTCCTTTCTTTGACATGAATAAAAGGCCTATGCCCCAGAATGCCGCCAAAATACCCCCGATAACCATAATACCCTCTCTGTTCAATTCTATCTCCCCTGATAGAAGCATTACTCCGGGAACAATTATACTGAGGCCTATGAGCCAAATAAGGCCGTAGTTTCTCTCATTTTTATGATATTTCTTAAAACAGCGATGATTTGCATTCTTTGACCAGCCTACGCCTCCGGCTCCCAGGGCTTGAACATTTCCGTACTTGTCTTTACCCCTGTAACGGGAGCCGCAGTTCGGGCAGATTCTTTTCCTTTTTTCAATTCTATCGCCGCAATTCCAGCAATAAAATTCGCCGTAACCAATAAATTTTTTAGCCATATTTTACCTCATTACAATATATTTTTTTATCCGTCGATTATCGTCGGCGTAATTCCCGTTTCAAAACGAAATTTATTAATCATTTCATTCATAGCCTCAGGCTCAATATCCGGCCGTACAATACGCAGATTTTGCATTTGTTTTTCATTGCCGTAGGTAAAGGATATAAAATCACTTCCGATGACCATCGCTTTCAGCCGGATGCCATCTTGATTAAATTTTGCAATTTTACCGTTATACAGAATGCCGAAATAAGATACATATATTTCAGAATCTTCTGAGACTATGGGCTTTTGACAGGTATCCTTGCCTGTAATCTCGCTGATAACTGCGGTCTTGACCTTCAGTATGAAGTTTTCCTTTATCAGTCCTGCTGTTTTCAAATTCATTATTTCATTTAACAAAAGGTATATAATAATCCCTTCACCGGCAATTATAAATACTATTAAAACAATGCTTTGGAAAGTGAACCTTTCACTGTGAAGAGAAAAAAACTGGAATAAAGCTGCCGTCAAAAAAAGTATTATTAAAATATAAATAATGATTTTTCTTTTTATTGTATTCATCCCCATCACCCAAAAAAGCATATGTTATAGTTATAGAATTCTTGTTTGATTAGAAGTATAACAGTTAAAATGCAAAAAAAAATCACCCAAAAGGGGTAATTCTTTACAAACCAGCCCTACCCTTTTCGGGTAGGTGTTTAATTTTGCTTTTCTGCTACCATGTCAATGAGTTCTGCCCGGCTTTGAATGTTAAACTTGGAATAAATATTTTTTACGTAATACTTTACGGTATTTTCGCTTATAAAAAGCTCACCGGCAATAGTTCTGTAGGTTTTTCCCTGGAGAAGAAGCAAGGCCACCTGTTTTTCTCTTTCCGACAAATTGCCGTATCCTGATAATTTGTCTACCTGGCTGCTTTGTTTAAATTCCGGCATTACCATAAATGCAGTAAGAAAGGTATGATCTTTAAGCAAAGTTGAGAGGTGTTTGTTCAGAAGAGGTAATAGTACCAAAGATATACAAACAACCCCAAAAGCAAGGAGGGATGGATTTATGCTTTGTAAATTATCTTCAATCAACCTGCTGCCGATAATTCCGCCGGCTACTATGCCCAAAACATTTGCAGAAAGGCCTGTACCGAGAATTTTGGCAGGGTTTTTATGATAATCAAGCATCTCGCCAAATATGCTCCAAAAAAACAAATCATAAACACCATAGGAGCCAAGCATAAGTGTGTTTACTATAAAATAACTCATTGCAGACCGGTCAAGGGCTATAAAAGCTATGAATGAAAGACCAATCATTGCAATTGCTACATAAAGTATATATGATGACTTTATTTTTTGAGAAAGATTTCTAAGGATAAATATTACGGCAACATAGGGAACTGCCCAATACCAGCTGATGAGTGCTGCATGGTGTTCAAATGCGGGATTTACCACATGGTACATCAATCCGGAATTTATCGTCAATATTACTATAAAGATATAAAAGAAGAGCAAAAGATTTGAAATACTTAAGCTGCCATCCTTTTTATCACCGTAGTCCTCATTGTAATCAGTGGGCAGCCTCAGGCCAAGTATAAATGCAAATATCAACATAACAAGGGACAAGCTAAGTCCTGCTTGGGGAGACATATTTATTGCAACTACATTTTCCAATATCATCAAAATATTGGAAATAACCAGCATGTCTGCTGCTATTTTTATTCGTTCATTCTTTCCGGAGACGGATTTAAAATAAAACCCCCATGCCGCGACACACCATCCCGAAACAATGGAACCGGTTATTATGCCTATAGTCCAGAGTACTGAAGGCGAAAAGAAAAATATCAGGGACAAGGCGATGAATAAGGGATAGGAATAGAGAAAAAGCCGTTTTGCATGAAGTTTGCTTTTTATGACAAATCCGCCAAGCAGTAATCCTGAAAACATAGCGGCGGAGCTCCAAATAATTATTGACTCCGATGAGAAGTTATACTCTTTGGCAAGTTGTTGAAAAATTTGCCCTTCAAAAAGAAATGACAGCATCCATGAAGAGAACAAGGAATGAACCAATACAGCTATATTGCGCTCATTCAAATCAATGAAGAGAATATTAGGTTGTTTGTCATTATTTGTCATTTCTCCTGCCCCCTGAACATTCACGGATACTTTTTATATACAAATATTTCAATTGAATTTCCCATATAATAATATATTATACTAAATTATTTAATAATTGACAATCCCCCTGCCCGGAAAAGGCAGGGGGATCCGAGTGATCTTCATGTGAAGGTAAAAGAGTTGGACCTGTATTTGTTAGACTAATCAATATCAGTAATTGCAGCTTCTTCATCAGAGCTTTTTATTCTGAAAAATTCCATCAAAGTATCCTTTGTATTTCTTGGAACCCTGGTTACTGATTTAAAAGCGGACTTTGACCATACACCGATTATTGATATTAAATCCTTTGAAATTATTTCACCAAGCATTTTACAAGCCTGTACAGTTGCAGTTTTACTCAGTCTCTTAGACTCTGGTCTTGTCATGCTCCTGCTGTATAGCTGTGTCAATAGTCCTACTCTCAGTACCAGCAAGGTGTTTATTGTTCCTTCCAGTATTGAATCGGCTACAAAGGATGTTATAAAGCTCATCCCGGGTACTACACTTCCAAGTGTTCCTGTCATGACAGCAGGAAGTATTTGACCAAGCTGTTCAGCAACAATATCCAAATCATCTATCTGTCTTGCGGCAAGCACTGTGGCAAATACATTCGTATAAAGCTTGAGTAAATCTCTAAGCGCCGGCCTCTGATTATATAATGTTGAGATTTTCCAAATTAGTTTCATGGATACGACAAATACAAAAAGCCCGTCCAATGAACCGTTTTGGGAAACTGCCGTTGTGGTGAATACTCCCCCCCCACTTCCTTTTATTATTTTTTGTGCCTCTTGGTCAATTCTTACCAATGCTTCATTTACAGATTCGATATCCGGCTTGCTGTCATCCCATACACAACAAGGTTCCCTGTTACTCAACAGTAATATCCGATTGCTTTTTTCACGTATACTTTATGTTTTTCCATTATTTTACAATATCATATTGACAAAGGCCCCCACATATACTATACTGTGGTTGGTGGTTGTACCACAAAGAAATGGAGAGGAGTGTGATTTTATGGTTACAAATGACTACCAAAAGGAATATGATGCTGTAGTCATAGGAGCCGGCAATGGCGGTCTCACTGCTGCAGCGACCTTGGCAGGTAAAGGAATGAAGACTTTGCTTATAGAGCAGCACAACCTGCCCGGTGGTTTTGCGACAAGCTTTGTCAGAGGGAGATTTGAATTTGAACCTTCACTTCATGAAATCTCTGACTTCGGACCTCCTGAAGACAAAGGCGCTACAAGACAGCTCTTGGAAGACAAAATAGGCTTGGACCTTGAATGGCTAAGGGTTCCGGAAGCCTACAGGCTCATTATCCCCGACGAAATAGGAGGCAGACTGGATGTATCGATGCCCTTCGGCAAAGAAGAGTATATATCAAAGCTGGAGGAATATGTTCCCGGTTCAAGGCCCTATGTTACTGATTTTATAAGTTTGTGCGAGGAAGTGGTAAACGCTTTCAACTACCTTGCCGAATCAAAAGGAAAGGCCGATAAAAATGTCCTGATGGATAAGTTTCCTAATTTTCTTAAAACTGCCGCCTATTCCCTTCAGGATGTCCTAGATGCAATGAAAATACCCTATTTGGCCCAAAAAATCCTGACAGCTTACTGGTGCTATTTGGGTTTAGGTACAAATCAGGTGAATTTCACCATCTTTGCAGCCATGTTTTACAAGTATGTAATGCGGGCTGCCTATGTTCCCAAATATCGTTCACATGGATTTACGGTTGCCCTTGATAAAAGAATCAGGGAATTAGGCGGAGAAATCCTGTATAATACCAAGGTTGAAAAAATCCTGGTTGAGGATGGTAAGGTGGCAGGTGTTGAAACTTCTAAAGGTGATAAAATCAAAACACAATTTGTAATTTCCAATGCTTCACCCCATTTAGTATACAACCAGCTCATCTATCCCAAAGAGGAAATTCCCGATATCGCCCTGAAAACCTGCAATGCAAGAAAGGTAAGCTTTTCTGCCTTTGTTGTATATTTAGGTCTCAACAAAAGTCCTCAGGAATTAGGAATCAATGAATACAGCTATTTTGTTTACTCCACTCCCGATACCAATGATATCTACAAGCAGTTTCATGAATTGAGACGGCCCACGGGGCAAGCAACCGTCTGCCTGAACAATGCAATACCCGATTGCTCCCCGGAAGGAACAAGTATTGTGTATCTGACCACACTATTTTCCGGAGACTGCTGGAGCAAGGTAGAGCCAAAAGATTATTTTGAGCTGAAGAATAAAATAGCTGAAGAAATGATTGATGAATTTGAAAAAGCCCTTGGAATCAACATAAGAGACAGCATAGAAGAGATAGAAGTCGCCACCCCGGCAACCTTTGCTAATTATACCGGTGCCTTCAACGGAAGCGTCTACGGTTATGAGCCCGTACCCTGGGACTCTGTTCTGCCCAGAATGATGTGCATGAATGATGAGAAATATATAAAAGGCCTTGAATTTGCCGGAGGATTTGCCTTCAGATGCCATGGCTACTCAAGTTCTCTTCAGTCCGGTGAAACAGCAGCCTTATTAACTTACAGGGATTTTATGGAGGTGAAAAACAGTGAGCAAAGAATTGAAAATTAAAATTAAACCATTGGGTTTTTTGGATTTATTGGCGTTCAAAAACTTGGTGCCATCCAGAAAAAAGATTATCAACAATGCCGCCGCAGATTTAATCGAAGCCCCACCTCCGGTAAATGTTTTAGCTAAAAGGCTTCATCCCAAATCTCAACATTTTGTTATTGAGGATGTAACATTTGAAACTCCATCCGCTAAAACCTTTAGACTTGTGCCGGATAAAGAATCCGAAACGGACGGGTTAGCCTTCTTCAGACCCGGTCAATACTTGACCTTTTCATTTAAAATTAACGGGTCCACAGTCAAAAGGCCTTACTCCATATCCTCTTCTCCCAATGAAGCCTTAAAAGGTTACTATGATATAACCGTTAAAAGGGATGAGGGGGGATTCGTTTCCTCCTACATCTTTGACAATTGGGAAAAGGGGGAAAAGGTAATCTCAAGCGGTCCCGAAGGCCACTTCTCTTATGATAATTTAAGGGATTCCAAAAAAATAATAGGAATAGCCGGCGGCTGCGGTATTACACCCTTCAGGTCCATTGCAAAAAGTATTATTGAAGGTCTTCTTGACATCGACCTTATCCTCTTCTACGGATGCAACAAAAAAGAGGATATAATTTTCTACAATGAATACAAGG
>FZPS01000183.1_pt414 | contig 35016 bp, 25 predicted proteins | sample 1817821 | NCBI WGS metagenome assembly FZPS01 (sample SAMEA104158645, study PRJEB21678) | metagenome | place: Germany | collected 2015-04-21
ATTCGGAAGCCCGTCAGGCGGGTCTAAACGATTGTTTATCGGTTCCAGTTCTTTTATCTCGGCATCTAAAGTATCATCTTTAACCACCTCGATATCTATATCATCACCGGTTTCGCTTTCTTCAGCTTCCAATTCTTCTCCGGCAACCATCTCTCCGTCTTCTTTCCCGACCGGTTTTCTTCGGAATAATGACCTCTTTTCCCTCTTCTTTTTCCCATCTTCTTTTTCAGACTCAAGCTTGGCAGACTCTTCATCCGTCTCTTCCCTTTGATATTCGGAAGAAGCTTTCTTTTTCTTAGAAGCGCCTAAATTATATACCCATGAGGTGAAAGTTTTAGATGAGAAAAATAAATAGACCGCGACGAGCAGCAATACTAAAATGCCCGTTACTACGGGTTTGAAGAGATTGTAGCTCCATGCAATGACTTGTTTTCCGCACAGGCCTCCGAGTCCTCCGCCAAAAGCGTTGTCCAAGCCTGCAAGTTCTCCCGCATATGCCAGCAGCACAGATGCCACAAAGGCCCCGAAGAGAGCTATGAGGGTGGTTTTGATAAGAGAATAAGGCCAGCTGCGACCGACGAGGAGTTTGGCGCTTATGGCTCCGAGAATGAAAAGCAGAGCAAAACTGCCAAGCCCGAAGAGATTGTACACCATTAACCGCCCGGTTTTATAACCAAGCTTACCCGCCGCATTGCTCACAGGCACATCGCTGTCCATCATGGAAGTATTGTGCAGCAGGCTCATGTCCTCCTTCCAATTGAAGAGATAAGAAACTGTGGAAATCAGCACAAAAACAGCAAGCGCAGCCACGAAAAGTCCTATTAACCTTGCAGCTACGGCTCGCTCCTTGTCGTCCCATTGACGCCAGAATGCCAGATTATCCCAGAATTTGCTCATCTGTTGTTCTTGTTCTTCTTGCTTCTGTATTTACGGCCCTGACTTTTACCTCCGCCCGGATGCAGACTGCCTAAGCCGGGACGCGAAAAGTTGGCATCCTGTGCCACTTTGCCGAGTTCCATGCCCTCGGGAACGCGTATTCTGCCTTCTGACATATCTTCTATATCGGCAAAAATGGTTTCATCAGCCACAGAGTCTTTATTCCATATAAGATATTGCGTGCGCATATACAACGCCAAGTTGCGGATCAGCAGGTTTTTGGTTTCACCCTCTTCCTGTTCGCAAATAAGATCGATTATGCGTTCGATATTGCGCCCGTAATGCATTGCTTTTATGGGACTCCCTTTCATGGGAATGGGTACCGGCTTAGTTTCGAAGTCTTCTTTCAAAGGGCACGGATAGGGGGAGTCGATATCGAGATCGTATCCCGCTATCATATATAGATGGTCCCACAGTTTGTGTTCCCAGTTTTCTTGGACGCGAACCTGAGGATTGAGCATTTCCATAGTTTTTACTACGGCTTTTGCCTGTTCGTTGCGCTTTTCTCTGTCCGGTATGGTTTTGAGGTATTCTACCATTTTGAATACGTTGCGGCCGTATTCGGGCATGGAGAGTTTTTCCCTCTCTATATTGTAATCGAGTTTTACCATATTATGCAAAGATAAGGAAAAAAAAGCTTAGCTTTTTATCATATTGACTAATTATATATATATCAATACAATATAGAATAATTATCCCATTATCCAAGATTAAGCCAGTTTGAGAGAAAAATCTGCATAGTCGGTGGCTGCCGGCCTGTGGGTTATGCAGAGTATGGTTTTGCGGCCGTGGTATTCATGCGCCAGGCCCGCAAGCAAGTCCCTTTCGGTTTGGGCATCAAGAGCAGATGTGGCCTCATCCAAAATAAGGATGCCGCCGGGGCGCAGCAGAGCGCGTGCAATGGCAATGCGCTGGGCCTGGCCCTCGCTGAGGCCTGCTCCGACTTCGGCGCAAAGCGTATCCAAGCCTTCCGGAAGTTCTTTCACAAAATCGGCTGAAGCTATCGAAAGCACTTTATAAAGTTCATCATCGGTGGCGTTAGGATTCGCCAAATGAAGGTTTTCGCGTATGGTTCCGCTCATAAGGGAATTCCCCTGAGGCACATACATAAAGTTGCAGAGGGTCCCGGCGCCGGAAGGAGTAGGAGGGTCGTAAAGAGTAATGCTACCCGAATCGGGCCTGAGAAGATTCATTATCACTTTTACAAGAGTGCTTTTACCCTTGCCTGTAGAGCCTTTAATCGCCGTCATAGTGCCGGGTTTGAAGTCGAAAGAGAGATTTTTGAATACCGGTTTCTTTGCATCCTCATAGGTAAAAGTAAGATTGTCGAGGCGTATGCCTGGAGCTCCGGGCAGATGAATTTCCGGCACATTTTCTTCTTGAGCCTGCTCGGAAAGTTCCAGCAGACGGTCCTCGCTTGAAAGGGCGCGGATGAATCTGGGAATTTGCATGGTAATGTCGGCTACGGGCCTTTGAACCTGCCCTACAAGCTGGAGGAAGGCAGTCATCAAACCATAAGTAACAGTTCCATCGCTGAGGCCGTACACGCTCCAAATGAATGCCGCGGCATAGCCCAGCGAAAATCCTCCTTGCAATACGATGCGTGAAAATGCCGAATAATTTAGCCTCGTGATGGTTTTGCCGCGAACCTCATCCTGTATATTGTCAAGCCGGTCAACTACATCATCGGTGCTGCCCATGGCGCGCACGACAATGCGATGCTGTATGGTTTCCTGCATATGAGCCTGCACCCTGCTGTCTCCGCTGCGGATTTCGTTTGTGAGCGAACGCATACGCCTGAAGAAGAGGCGGCTGCCCAAAACCGCTACGGGCATAATGAAGATGAGTATCCAGCCAAGTTGTGCGGATAAGGAAAAGAGGAAGATACTGGCTGCGATAAACTGGCACACAGTCACAAGGAGATCAGGAAGCGAAACGCATAAAAAATCCACCACCACCCTGATATCTTCTTCCAAACGATTTATGGTATCGCCGCTATGAAAGCGCTCCTTCCCCTGCCAAATGCTGCGCATTACCCTCTCAAATACTTTGGAGCGGGTATCGTTTTGGGCATTCACCACCACGTAGCCCTCCCAATAACGGGATATGGTGCGAAGGAGTATCAGAATGAGCAGGATGCCGGCGAATAGGATTACTCCCTTTAACAAAGACCCTGAGAATTCGCCCGTGGCTATATCCACAACCCTTTTGCTGCACCACACGAAAGACAGAGATGCGGCCACCTGCAGCAAGCCCAAAAAGGCGCTCAGGGCCACTCTCCAACGCAGTGGGCGCAGGGTTGCAAACAAGCCCCGCAAACATTCTCTGAAAGGTCTCATTCTTCAACCAAACCTATTTCTATCCACTTGTTCACTATAGCAAGCGCGTCTTTGGATGCAGTCGCTTCATCCACATCATATTCCTCCAACAGGAGGGCGGTAAGGTCATCCGCGCTGAATTCCCTGCCCTCAACCGATCTCCACAAATAAGCGGCAGTTGAGTTGAGAGAAATCATCTTATTGAAATTCACTTGCGCGGGACCTTCTCCCGTGATAATGAATTCATCGCCCAAAGGGCGCAATACAAAACCTTCAATTATTCTCATGGTGTTATTCTTTTAATTCTTCTATAAAATGCCAAATAATATCTCCTGACTATTGCCGGAATGCCCATCCACCTCTGCCAGCGACGCATCTGCCCAGGAGACTGCGGATCGCTGATCGAACCATCCATATGCTGCACTTCCTTTACCTTCCCGGCCACCTTTTTCAAAGGGCAGATTTCTTGCCCGCGGTAATTGCCGTCTCCTTTGAGAATCACCTTCCCTTCATTTACCTCCAACACTCTGTGCAGCACATACTTGTCCGGAGCAACCTCGGCAAGAGCTATGTCCCCCCGTTTCAAGCCTTCAGGCTTTACCAGCAGCACACTGTCTTTTTTTCCTTCTATAAACGGCAGCATACTCAGTCCCTTAGTCATAATCACCACGGAATGCCCCTCTTTTATGAGGTCTTGCACCGAGCCCAGCATGATTTCGTTCGGAATGCTTATACGGGTAGTCTTCATAGGGCAAGAAGTTCTGATGAAGAAACTTTTGCAGCCTCAACATCAGGCCGGCATTCGAGTGTGTAGCAAGGCACTTTGGTGGCTATTTTCTCGAAAGTGGAGTGCAAACCGTCCGCCATTGCGCGATTGTTTTTAAGTCCCGAACTGGAAGAGTAGAGCAGCGCATAAGATTCAAAAAGGTTCTTGCGAATTATATTATTATCGGGACTGCGTTTTATTTCCACAAAAGCGCCGGCCGGATAATGTTCATTTTTGTAGCAAGGGGTTTTCCCGCTCCAAGGAGAGCCGTAGATTACTACATTACCGTCCTCATGCACTCTTACTATGGGATTGTCATCATTCAGCAAATGACTGCCCGGAATATGCTTCAGCCATAATTTGCTGTGCGTGCTCTTGCCTGTGCCGCTCTTTGCCATCCATAAAAAGGCCTTCCCGCCGTTCACAATCACTGATGCGTGCACTTCCAATGTATCCATGGAAGAGGTGCGGAAGGCATACATGAGCATGGCGGCATTGTTAAGCGCAAACAAGGCATTCTGAGCGTGGGTGATCATCAACTGAGCCTTGGTAAAATTTTTGTTGGAAAGAGCTTTGCCGCAAATCGGGCGGCCGCTGTAAGGAGCCATTTCGAAAGCCCAGTTTTCTTCATCATTATATAGTCTGATTACCGGCTCCCCGGGCTCTTCATTCCCAACATAAACCTCGTTTGCAGGTAGTTCAGGAAGACTTTCCACTACCTCCAATTCAAATATGGGATTATCATCCCCGCTTATCTCGAAAGGCGCATATTGTTTCAGCTGCTTCCAAAGGGAATGCCCCTTTGGAATAGAGAAACTGAACACATGGCCTGCTACTTTGAAAGATTTTCGCATAGATTACAAATGTAGTGATTTAACTTGATAGTCTATCATTTAAATCTTACCTGTAAATTCAATTTCAAAAAGCACTCCCCGTTTTCTTGATATATATCACCAAAATTGTGACGAGAGGTACTCGGGGTTTCAAAACGAGTGTTGAAGAAAAGATAATCTTCAAGGTCGTTGCGGTCAAAAAAGTGATAGCAAATAATATCGCCATCTTCTTTTACCACAATATATCCCCCATTGGCATTAAATATTCCATACCAAGGAGTAGAAGATGTGACGCCCAATGCAAACGCAAGCAAAAACTGTTTTATCATTTTTACGATACCTGACTCCTGCATTCCATAATAGTTTACCAAACAAAATTTCAAGTTTTGTTCCTTTCCCTTTGTTTGCCAACATGTTTTTATATCTCTGTTCTTTTGTTAGCCGGCTCATTGGTCTTTATTATCGTGAGCAGTTACACTCCATCCCCTAAAATATACAAAAATACTTAATTAAATTTGAATTATGTTTGCTAAATTCAAACAAACATAAAATCGCGGTGTCTTTTATCGCGAAAATCCTAAATCTTTTAATCTCTAAGAAAAGTGTTCGCATAGAGACAAGGCATTCTGTGGCATTGCGCGATATATTGATAAACATAGTTAAATCGCTAACAGACAACATTCTTTCCATGTCTCGTATTTGATTTCGTTTCTTTGTTGTATCTTTGCACACGAAGAACTAAACAATCATGAATCTTAAATCGATTTCCATAATACTTTGTCTTGCCTCGATTGTGCTCTCCGGCTGTAAAAAAGAGGAAGAAGAAACCAAACCCATACTTTTGGGTGAGGTAAAATTCGCTGACCTTCCCTCCTATGTGAAAAAAGGGGAGAGCTTTCATATAACGGTGTCGGGAGCCTACCGCGAGGATGGCTCCACTCTCGTGGGTTATCGCTATCGCGATCCTTTAAAAGCCGTTTACGATACTTTGCGTCGGGAGAATGAAGAAGGGCCGGTGGAGTTTGACTTCGTGGTGTCCAAAGACACTCTCGGCACTTTCGGGTTAAGCGTACATGCTTTCGCCACAGGTTATTACGGCATCAGCAAATACAGTTTTTTCACCGTTGTGAATTCTTCTCTCGGAGAGAAGGGCTCGCTTAGCAAACATCCTTTCGGCAGCGCCCTTAAAACCACCATTACCGATGGCAGGGATGGCAAATCCTATTATATAACCAATGCAGGCGGCAAAAGCTGGATGGCTCAAAACTTGGCTTACAGCGCAAACGGCACTATGGGAAGGCCCTATGAAGACTCTGAGGCCATGAATGATATTTTCGGCCGCTATTACAGTCACGATGAAGCTCTTGCCGCCTGTCCTGAAGGCTGGAAACTGCCAAGCGATGCCGACTTTGTCGCCCTTGCCGGCAGCGGAAGCGTGCGTGAGAAAATCATAGGTGTTGCAGGCGCTCTAAAGGGGGATGTTTATTTCAACGGCGAACAACTTTGGCCTTATCAGAATTCATCCATAAAATTAAACAATACAAGCCTTTTTACGGCTCTTCCGCTCGGATATCTTTCTCTTCATGCAGGCATCTCCACTTTTTACGACTATGGTGCAAGCGCCATTTTTTGGACTTCTGATGCCGTGGATGCAGAGCGCTCTCTCGTGCGATATTTAAGAGTTGACTCCAATGACCTTTTAGTAGAGGGTCTGGACAACGGACTAAGGGCTTCGGTCCGCTGCATAAAGGAATAGCTTTAAATCTTGGAAATAATGCGCAGCACCCATAAAAGGCTGTTTGCAATATAATCCACTGCCTCCATAAGAAAATGGGGGCAGATTTTTATTGAAGACAAGGCAATGCACGGCACGGCTGCTATCATCAGCGCTTCGGTAAGCGGCAGGGCAAGCAGGTTGGCGAGCAGGAAGTATTTAGGGAAGCTGTGAAAATGAATCCATGCCACAGGTGCTGTAAACAATTGGCAGCTGATGCTTAAGGCCATTGAGTTCCAAATAAAGCGCATGGGGTTGGGGCGTGAGGCCCTGCCCGTAGAAGCCGGATATAGATTCTTAAGAGATGGATAGAGGAGGAAGATGCCTAACATGGCAAGGTAAGATAATTGAAAACTTACAGAATTTATTACTTTGGGTTTGATGGTGAGTTGCAGCAGAAGGGCGGTGCACCAAACCGAGAGAGGAGTTTTTCGGCGTCCTTTGAAGTTCCGGGCTATTTCGCCTAAAACAATGAATATGAAGGCGCGCACTATTGAAGGGGAGGAGCCGGTCATAAGTACATAAAAGCCCGAAAACAGCACTATGCTTACCGACCTAACGGCGCCAGCCCAAACGGAATTCCCGAGTATGCCGAAGAATTTATTCAGAATCATATATATGACTCCCATATGCAGGCCGCTTAGCGCTAAAATATGTGCGGCGCCGGCAATCCTGAATGTTTCTATGGTGTTGCGGTCGAGCAGGTCTTTCTGTCCGGTCAAAAGCGCCCTCAGCAGGGGGCCTGTTTCTGAGCCCCGAAAGGGAATGGACTCTATAATAGAGGATAATCCCTGCAAGGCTTTTCGGCTCAGAGGGATGTTGGATTTATTGGAAAGGAAAACATCAGAGAAGCCCTGTTCGGGGAAAATTTCCGCCGCCTCTCTGCAAAAGATTCCGAGAAAAAAGAAGAGAGCTGCCATGGTAATGCCGCTGCGTCCCTGCTTGGCGGAGCCGGCAATAATGCAGGCTACTGCCGCGGCAAGGGTTATCGCCGAGAGCAGCATCGGCGCCGCAGCAGTTGCTCCAGCTTCCGCTCCTGCGACTGCGCTTCCGGCGCCAAGCGCCAGCTCTTGCCCGGGCCTTAGCCATTGAAGAGCAAATGCCGCTATTGTCAATCCGGCTAAAAAGGGGAGAGACAGCAGGATTATATTTTCACTCTTGCTCATAGCAGAGTAAAGATATCCCTGCTGAATTACAATCCGTAGGTTTTATATGCGGTAAAAATTAAAAATCAGTGTTTTAACTGTCGATTAACTTTTAATATCGAAAAAAACAAAGTAAATTTGCATGATTTAAATCTCATATATGATAATCTTAGTAATCAATTGCGGCTCTTCCTCCATAAAGTATAAACTCATGGATATGAAGAACGATAACGTTTATGACATCCTTGCAAAAGGACAGGTGGAAAAAATAGGCTTGCCCGAGGGCATCAATACTTATAAGCCGACAGGCAAAGACCCGGTTGAAAAATTTCTTCCCGTTCCCAATCATACTGTTGGACTGCAGCTTATTCTGGAAGACCTTGTGAATCCATCGTACGGAGTGCTTAAGAGCTTCAATGACATCGATGCAGTCGGGCACCGCGCTGTTCAAGGAGCCGACTTTTTCAGCGGCAGCGCTTTGGTAAACGATGATGTTTTGGAGAAAATCGAATTTTGCGCAGAGTTTGCTCCTCTGCACAACCCTGCCAATCTGCTTGGCATCCGCACCTGCCAAAAAGAGCTTCCCGATGTTCCCCAGGTAGTTGTGTTCGACACTGCCTTCCATCAAACCATGCCGGAATATGCATATATGTATGCGCTTCCTTATGAATATTACACCAAGTATCATATCCGCCGCTACGGCGCACACGGCACATCTCACCAATATGTGGCTTATAGGGGCGCTGAGTTTGCAGGATTGAATATAGAGCATTCAAAAATAATCACCTGTCATATAGGAAACGGTTCTTCCGTAACAGCAGTGCTCAATGGCAAGAGCGTGGACACCTCCATGGGCTTTACACCGCTTGAGGGCATGATTATGGGCACCCGCTGCGGCTCCATAGACCCCAGCATAGTTACGTATATGATGAAGAAAGAGAATCTCTCGCCTGATGAGATGAATTTCGTAATGAACAGAAAGAGCGGATTCATGGGCCTCAGCGGAAAAACTTCCGATGCCCGTGAAATAAATGACCTGGCGAATTCCGGCGATGCAAAGGCAAAGTTGGTTTTCAAAAAGCTTACCTATGATATCATCAAATTAATAGGCGCTTACACAGCAGTCATGAATGGGGTGGATCTCATAGTCTTCACAGCAGGTATCGGCGAACACAATCCCCGCTTGCGCCGCCGCGTATGCGAGAATCTCACTTATCTTGGAGTTAAAATCGATTACGAAGCCAATATGGCTTCCGGCGAAGAGGCCATACTCTCCACTTCCGATTCAAAAGTTAAGCTTGCGCTTATCCCGACGGAAGAGGAGCTTATGATTGCTCGCGACACAATGCACATAGTTTCCGCTATAGACAAATAAACAATAAACACTAAAAGATATGATTAGAAATTTCGATGATCTCTTTGCAGTATTGAGAGAAAAGAAAATCTGCAAAAAACTCGTAGTTGCCTGGGCGGTTGATGAACACTCAATAGAAGCAGCGTACAAGGCCGTAGAGGAAGGTTTTGTGCAGGCCATTCTAGTAGGCGACGAAGAACTTATAAAGGATGTCTGCTTGAAGCATGGAATGGATGCAAGCAAGTTCAGCATTGTGCATAATCCGGAAGAACTCGATTCAGTAAATCAGGCGGTTAAGATGGTGCACGACGGAGAGGGGGATGTTCTCATGAAGGGCCTTTGCAGCACGGATAAGTTCCTGCGCGCAATTCTTAACAAAGAAACCGGCCTGCTTCCCCCGAAGGGTCTTTTGAGCCATGTGGGTGTCATTGAAAATTCGCATTATCACAAGCTTTTATTCCTTACCGATATGGCGGTGCTTCCGGCTCCGGATTTCCGTGCAAAGGTAAAAATATCCAATTATATGCTTGGTGTTGCCCGCAGTTTCGGCATTGCCAAGCCGAAGATAGCTTTCGTTTCGGCAACCGAGCAGATGCTTGACAGCGTTCCTTCGTCAGTGGAGGCGGCAATGCTGAGCAAAATGTGCGACCGCGGTCAAATAAAAGGCTGTATAGGAGACGGTCCTCTTGCGCTGGATGTTGCTATAGATCCTGAGAGCGTTGCAATCAAAAAGCTGGTCAGCCCTGTGGCCGGTGACGCAGACTGCCTGCTCTTCCCGAATATCGAAAGCGCGAATGTGTTCTGGAAGGTTAATTCCAAGCTTTGCGGTGAGGGTGTTCGTCAGGCTGGTATATTAGTAGGTGTCAGCGCTCCCTGCGTACTTGCAAGTCGCGCCGACACCGTAGATACCAAACTCTGCAGCATTGCTACTGCAGTTGCGAGCATCAGCAATTAAGGCTGTTTGCCTATGTAGGCCAGAATTCCTCCATCTACATAGAGGATGTGGCCGTTGACAAAGTCAGAGGCGTCCGAGGCCAAAAATACGACAGGACCTTCAAGGTCTTCGGTATTGCCCCAGCGGCCGGCCGGTGTTTTGGACACAATAAAACTATCGAAGGGATGGCGCGAGCCATCCTTTTGACGTTCACGGAGAGGTGCGGTTTGCGATGTGGCTATATACCCCGGGCCTATTCCGTTGCATTGGATATTAAAGCCGCCGTATTCGCTTGCAATATTGCGGGTGAGCATTTTGAGCCCGCCCTTGGCGGCGGCATATGCGCTTACGGTTTCCCTTCCGAGTTCGCTCATCATCGAGCAGATGTTAATTATCTTTCCGTGTCCCTTCTTAATCATTCCGGGTATTACGGCTTTGCTGCAAATGAAAGGGGCTGTAAGGTCGGTATCTATCACTTCCCGCCAATCTTCCGCGCTCATTTCCGTCATGGGGATGCGCTTGATTATGCCAGCGTTGTTCACCAATATATCGATTACCCCTAAATCCTTTTCTATTGCAGCCACCATTTGCACCACCTCCTCCTCTTTCCGCACATCGCATACATAGCCTTTGGCTACTATACCCATTTTGCGGAATTCCTCTTCCGCTTTTTGTACATTCTCTTGATTACGGCTGTTGAAGGCAAGTTTTGCCCCTGCATGAGCAAGGGCTTTGCCCATCGTCATACCAATTCCATGCGCTCCTCCCGTTACGAGAGCTACTTTTCCTTTAAGTGAAAACATATTAAGCAATTACAGGTTTATATTTAGGAACAAGAGTTTTCATAATGCTCCATGCAAGCAGGTACGCTATTCCGCAGAAGCAGAATACAATGAAATATCCCGCGGGCTTGCCGCTGAATCCCAAGAATTTGAATGCTTCTCCTGCGGTTTCGGCATAGGCAAAGAGATTACCGGCTGCTTTTTGAATTATCATCGAGCCTACACCTCCGGCCATTGCGCCAATTCCTGTTACGGTGGCGACTGTGCTCTTCGGGAACATGTCTCCGATAGTGCTGAAGAGGTTAGCGCTCCATGCCTGATGCCCTGCGGCTGCAAGACCTATAAGGATGGCCGGCCACCAGGGGGACTGAACACCCATAGGCTGGGCTAAAAGAGCGAGCAGCGGGAAGAATGCGAAGATGAGCATAGCGCGCATGCGGCCCGGATAAGGATGCATTCCCTTTTTCTCTACAAAAACCTTGGGAAGATATCCGCCGAATATGGAAACCACCGTCACAATGGCATATAGGGTGAAAATGAGCGCTTGCCCTTTGGCTTCCGTCATTTGTATGCCGAATTGGTTGGTAAAGTAGCTCGGAGCCCAGAAGAGGTAGAACCACCATACTCCGTCAGTAAAGAACTTGCCAACTATGAAGGACCAGGTCTGCTTGAATTTGAAGCACTGAAGCAGGCTGAACTTGGGTTCTTTTTCCATCTTGGCAGCCAGGGCGGCCTTTTCTTTTGCTTCCTCCTCATCATCCTGCTGGATATACTCGAGTTCTGCGGCATTCACATGATTGCTTTCTTCGGGCTTGTCATACATGAAGACCCAGAAGAACATCCATATGAAGCCGATTCCGCCTATTATTATAAAGGCCCACTCCCAACCGAGATTCTTGGCAAGCGGGGGGATAAGCAGGGGAGCAGCAAGAGCGCCTACCGAGGCTCCGGCATTGAAGATGGAGGTTGCGAAGGCGCGGTCTTTCTTTGGGAAGTATTCCGCTGTAACCTTGATGGCGGCAGGGAAGTTACCTGCCTCTCCAAGCGCAAGTATGCCGCGGCACAGAAGGAACAGCCACACCGATACTGTCGTCACCATACTCATGGTTTCGCCGACTACGGCTCCTGCCTTGAGAGCGGCCACTGATTCGGCTCCTACCAAATGTACCGTCGCCCAACCGCATCCGGCATGCATTACAGCACCCAATGACCATACTCCAATAGCTATCAAATAACCCTTTTTCGTACCCATCCAATCTATAAACTTCCCTGCAAAGAGGCAGAAGATAGCATATAATATGGAGAATGCGGAGGTGATGGTGCCGTAGTGGGCATCAGTCCAACCGAATTCCGGCTTTATAAAGCCCTCATAGGTGAGTGAAAGAACCTGGCGGTCAAGGTAATTGACTGTGGTCGCAAAAAAGAGTAATGCGCAGATCCACCAGCGCCAATTAGACATCAGTTTTTTTTGTGTAGACATTATTTACAATTTTTAATGATAGTTAAAGATTCTTTGCAAAGGGCGGTAATGGATGCCCAGTTTTCGGAGTTTATGGCTTCTTTTGGGAAGAGATTGCTTCCCATGCCTACGGCAAAGGCACCGGCCTTGAACCATCCCTCCAAATTTTCTTTGTTCGGCTTTACGCCGCCGGTAATCAATACCTTGCTCCATGGCATCGGGCCGAGCAGGGCTTTGACAAAGGCGGGCCCGAGCACATCTCCGGGGAAAATCTTCACCAAATCGCAACCGGCCTGCTGTGCTGTGCCAACTTCAGTTATGCTGCCACAGCCGGGCGCATAGGGGATGCACCTGCGATTGCAGAGGACAGCCACTTCAGGATTGAAGCACGGTCCCACTATAAAATTAGCGCCAAGCTGAATATATAGTGCGGCCGTGGCGGCATCCACCACAGAGCCTGCACCTATTATCATGTCAGGGAGCTCTTCAAGAGCATATTTGTTAAGTTCTGCAAAGACCTCATGTGCGAAATCGCCCCTATTGGTGAATTCGAATACGCGTATGCCACCATCGTGGCAGGCGCGTGCAACATTCGCTGCGGTTTTCGGGTCTTTGTGATAAAACACTGGAACTATTCCGCTGTCTTTAATGGTCTGAAGGACCTCTAATTTGCTAAATTTTGCCATAATTAACGGGATACGCGACCTGAGGTGTTTCCGCTCATAAGACTTTCCACTTCCGCTACAGTTACTCTGTTGAAGTCTCCTGAGATTGTATGCTTGAGGCATGATGCCGCAACTGCGAAATTAAGCGCCTTTTGATCGTCTCTGTAATGCAAAAGACCGTATATGAGGCCTCCCATAAAGGAATCTCCTCCTCCTACCCGGTCTACTATATGAGTTATGTCGTAACGCGGGCTCTGGAATAGCTTTTCGCCGTTCCAAAGCACTCCGCCCCAAGTGTTATGATTGGCGTTTATGCTGCCCCTAAGGCTTATTATAACCTTGGATGCACGGGGGAAGCGGGCCATGAGCTGTTCGCAAACACTCTTGAAGCGTGCCTGGTCTATTTCTCCTTCCGTTTTTTCTACATCAAAACCTATCGGCTTTATGCCGAAGACTTTTTCCGCATCTTCCTCATTGCCTAAAATCACATCGCAGCCTTCTACCAATGCAGGCATTATTTCTCCGGCCTTCTTGCCGTATTTCCAAAGATTCTTGCGGTAGTTGAGGTCGCAGCTTACGGTAACTCCAAGCCGGTTTGCCGCCTTTATCGCTTCGAGACACACATCCGCGGCACTTTGGCTGAGAGCGGGGGTTATGCCGGTCCAGTGAAACCAATCGGCGCCCTCAAAAACCTTGTCCCAATCTATTGAGCCGGGGATTACCCCGGAGATAGCAGAGTGCGCCCTGTCGTAAACAACTTTGCTTGAGCGGGCTACGGCGCCGGTTTCTAAAAAATAGATACCCAGCCTTTCTCCTCCATAAACGCAGTGGTTTGTTTTCACACCAAAGAAATGCAATTCCTTTTCGCATGCGCGGGCTATGTCGTTTTCGGGAAAACGTGTGACAAATTCAGCATCAATGCCGTAATTTGCCAGAGAAACGGCCACATTGGCCTCTCCTCCGCCATAATTGATTTCAAAATTGCGGGCTTGATCGAAACGGAGATATCCGGGCGTGGAAAGCCGCAGCATTATTTCTCCGAAAGTAACTACCTTAGGCATATTTTAAAAGTTGAAATAGTTTTTTGCGTTGTTATAACAAATATCCTTAACCATATTATGAATCTGAGGCAATTCACTGTGAGGGAGTTTTCCGTCTTCTATATCCTTGCCGAGCACATCGCAGAGAATGCGGCGGAAGTATTCGTGACGGGGATAGCTTATGAAAGAGCGCGAGTCGGTGAGCATGCCCACAAAACGACTTAAGAGTCCGAGTGAACTGAGCGCATTCAACTGCTTGCGCATTCCGTCTTCTTGATCGAGGAACCACCATGCTGCGCCGAATTGCATCTTGCCAGGGCATGTTCCGTCATTGAAGGTGTAGGCCATTGTGGCAAGCACCTCATTGTCTTTCGGATTAAGACAGTAAAGTATGGTTTTGGCAAGTTTGTCCTTGCGGGCGAGAGAATCCAAGAATTTATGCCCCGCGGCAGCAACAGGCAGGTCGTGAATGGCATCGTAGCCGGTATCAGGACCTATGAGCCCGAACATCTTTGAGTTATTGTTGCGAATGGCTCCAACATGGAATTGCTGAGCCCAGCCCGCCTCGGCGTCCATAACGGCCGCATCGTGCAGGAATGCGCTGCGGAATTTGTCGATTTCTTCTGCATTCGGCTTTTTTCCGCTCAATACATCTGCAAAAATTCTTTCTATTTCCGAATAGGTATAGTCGGAGGCATAGAATGTTTCCAGTCCGTGGTCAGAAAGCTTGCAGCCCATAGAGGCAAAGAACTTGTGCCGTTTGCTTAGCGCTTCCATGAGCCCGCTGTAAGAACGGATTTCGAGGTCTGCCGCCTCTCCAAGTTTATTGAGATAGGATTTGTAGCTTTGCGGGTCTTCTATCGCCATGGCCTTGTCGGGCCTCCATGCAGGAAGGACTTTTGTGCCGAAAGGATTTTCCGCTATCATTTTGTGCCAGCGCAAATCGTCTGCGGGGTCGTCTGTAGTGCATACTGTTTCCACGCCGAATTTGCGGATGAGAGCCTGGCCTCTGAATTCGGGGGAAGCAAGCTTTTCGTTGCATTCCTCATAGATTTCGCGCGCTGTTTCGGGTTTGAGAATTTTATAGATGCCGAATACTCGGGCAAGTTCGAGTTGAGTCCAATGATAGAGAGGGTTGCGCATGAGATAAGGCATGGTGGCAGCCCACTTTTCGAAGGTTTCCCAACTGGATTTGCTTCCTCCGGTAAGGTATTCTTCGCTCACGCCGTTGCCGCGCATCTGACGCCATTTATAATGGTCGCCGTAGTGGCCGTCCACTAACCAGAGCTGTGTAATGTCGCGGAATTGAATGTTTTCGGCTATCTGCTGAGGTACAAGATGGCAGTGATAGTCTATAATAGGCATATTTTCGGCGCTGTCGTGATAAAGTTCGCGGGCAGCGTCGTTGGTAAGCATGAAATCTGGATTAATAAAACTCATTTTGAAAAAAATAATTAACAAATATAATGAAAATACTCTTATCTCTCAAATTCAAGAGAAGCCCAAATAAGAGGACCAATCCCTTTGGGGTCATTGTCAACTATGGGCTCATTTATGTAATAGTCGTAGCTTCCGCTGCGATTGCCTTTGCCTCCAAGGCCTGCAACAGAGCAGCATTTGGTAAGGCTTAGAAGCCCTTCGGAGTCTTCCTCTACAAAAATATCGAGGAGCGCCTTATAAGATTTTATTGCATATTCATTCCGGCTTTTCGGAAGATATCCTAACCGTATGCCCTTCAGCATGGCATATACAAACATTGCGCTGGCGGTGCTTTCCACATAATTCCCTTCACGTCCGGGTTGGTCCAAAACCTGATACCACATGCCTGTAACGGGGTCGGCATATTCCGGCAGGGTTTCGTAAATACCCCTGAGTATGGTAAGCACGTCCTCGCGCCCCGGTGTGTCCTGGGGGATAAAGGGCATGGTGTCTACAATAGCCATGCAATACCAGCCGAGCGCTCTGCCCCAGGCATGTTCGGACTGCCCTGTGTCGGGGTCGCACCAAAACATCTTGTGAGAGGAGTCCCAGGCGTGGCGGTAGAGACGGGTGGAGGGGTCATAAGTGTATTTCGCCACAATCAGGAAATGCTGCATTATATCTGCATAGCATTCCGCTTTGGCCGAGTCCTGCTCATAGCGGGAGGTATATTGCGCATAAAAGGGCTGGGCCATATAGAGGCCGTCCAGCCACATTTGATAAGGGTATATTTTTTTATGCCAGAAACCCCCTTGTTCTGTGCGCGGCTGTAATGAGAGTTGTTTTCTTAAAGTATCCATCGCCATGCGGTATTTCTCCTTCCCTGTTTTATCGTAAAGAAAAAATAAGGAATTGCCAGGGCAGATATGGTCGGTGGAGAAGTTGGTGAGCTTGTAAGTTTTGATGCTGCCGTCTTCCTCTATGATGCTGTCATACCATTTTTCTACATAATTGAAGATGGAGTCGTTTCCGTAACGCTCGAATACATTCAAGAAACTCTTCAGTTCCAAGCCCGTGGTATAATTCCATTTCAGTCTTCCTTTGAGAAAGTCAAGCTCGGTGGCATCCGGACATCTAAGCATTTCGCTCTCCACAACTCTTACGGACATTGGGGCGCTTTTCTTACAGCCGTGCAGGGGCAGTGTCAAGCATGCCGCGAGGAATGCCGGCAGAATTATGGCAGTTAAGGTATTGGACCTTTCTTTTTTTAATTTCATATTGTTTTTGGCAGCTAATCGGTTTTCCAAGGCAATTAAGTGATTTTTTTCAGTAATCGGGCAGTTTTTATCAATTAAGTAAAGAGGGTGCCCAAAAAGTATATCAGTCACCCTCTTTTCTTAAAAGATTACAACTACAGTTTCTACAGCCATCTCGGGTCACCGGCTCCGGCGGCCTTTACTGCCGGGTCTGTAACTCTAAGCTGGAAGTTAGCCGAATCCGTACAGGGGTCTGCACCAAGTATAGCTCCGCCGTTGCCGGTAGCTACATCCTGGCTGATGGCGCTTACTCCGTCTGTAAAGAAGGATTCTCCTACATTGAAGAAGAAGTTGCCGCTCATCACAGGAACCGTGGCTCCTGTTTTTGCTAATTTTGTGCTTCCTGTCAGATTAAGGAAGAGATTGCCGGATACCGTGTATTTACCGGGATCAGCTGCGCAGCTTCGTACGTAAAGCAGGCCGTTGCCGGCATCTATCGAACAACTTGCGAAAGTATTGTTCTTTATGGAAATGCTCGAGGCTATTTCCTTGTCGCAGCGCACAAAATCCCTTCCGCCGTTATAGAAGGTGGAGTTGCTTACAATCAAGGCTCCTATAGTCCCTCCGCGTATGTCAATCATGCCTTGTCCCGTGCCTAAGTCGTGTACAAGCAGATTGTTGAAGCTCATAGAACCAATGGCAGAAACGCTGCCGGAGCCATTGTAATAAACGCTCTTGGTGTAACCCTTGAACTCGCAATTGTCAAGCAGAATCTTGTCTGCCGTTATTGCGCTTTTAATGTTCACGGCCACTCCTAAGGCTCCATCTCCGTCAAAGCAGAGATTCTTGAGCACCAAAGTGCTTATGCCGGTGTCAAGTTGCAAAGCGCCTTGTATTACCGGATGTGAAGCTCCCTTGCTTTGTCCCACGATGGTTATACCGGAAGCAAGTGTTATGTCTCCGGAAGTGTTTTCGGCAGTACGGAAATCATAAGTACCGTATTTAAGGGTGATGGCGGTCTTGCCTGCATTGAGGGCATTCAAGAATTCATCCACGCTGCTTACGGTAATTTCCGTGCTTGTAGTTCCTGCGTTGGGATTCCAGCGCGGGTCGCCCACATTGCTGCTGAGGCACAGCGCATCGGTGAGGGTATAGTCGCCTCCGTCAAGGTCCTTGACAGGGCTTGAGTTAACTACTGCACCACCATTCGCTATGGCTTGCTCTTTGCTTATCGCTCCCGCCCAATAGCTTGCTTCATCGGTATTATAGAATACGTTGGAAGAAAGCGTCGGCACCTTGCAGCCAGCCTTGGAGAATATCCTGGTGCTGAGAGCGGGATACATCACAAGGTTGCGTGCGAATACGAAACTCTGTACATCTGTGCGTACATACAGAATACCATTGGTATTGCCCTTGCTGCCGCATACATCAACAAAGGTGTTGTTGCTTACGGCAATAGAGCCCGAAATGGTGCTTGCATCAGCGCGCAGGAGGTCGCGTCCTCCTACAACAGTGCTGTTTTCCAAGGTGAATGAACCTATGGGGCTCTTTCGGAAGTCGAAAGTTCCTTGTCCGGCTCCCAAGTCGGAAATCTGCACATTGCTCAGGCGTATTGCTCCTATATTGTCTTCCGTGCTGTTGCCGTAAATAACACTCTTTTTGAATCCTTGCAGAGAGCAGTTTTGTACTATTATCTTGCTTATTGCAACTCCGCCTGTGGATAAGAAGTTGGTACCTCCGTCAGCACCTGGGCCGATGATGTCCAAATCCTCTATGATGAGGCTTCCAAGGTCTCCGCTAAGGGAAAGTTCCGGAAGAGTCACTGTCGGACGTTTGCCCTCTTTAATTTCACCGCTCAGACGCAGGCCCGCAACCACGATGGTGGGGGAGGCGCTGAGGTCGTAGGGAGAGCCTTCCGCAGCAAAAATGATTTCGGTTTTACCGGCGGAAATGGCGGCATCGAATTCATCTTTGCTCTTTACCACAAAGCTGGAACTTGCGCCGGCGTCATAGGCGGGATTCCATCTCGGGTCGCCCACCTTATTGCTCATTGCAAGGCCGCTTGTGAGGGTGAAGTCATTGTTAGCTGCATCCTTTACAGGGTCAGTGGTAAGAACCACACCACCGGCGGCGGTGGCGCTTGCCTCATCGAATTTGCCTGTAAATACGTTCTCGCCCATTCCATAATAGAAGTTGTTTGTGAATGTCGGGAATCTTACTGCAGCATCGTTTTTGCCCAATAGCGCTGTTATATTAAGGAACAGGTTGTCGCTTACGTTGTATACTTGATTGCTTGCGCTCCTTACATATAGCACACCATTGCTGTGGTTGCCTGCATTCACAGCATACAGCGTGTTCTTGCTGAGCTCGAAAACTCCGTTTGCCACGCCTGCATCCATGCGGATGAGGTCACGGCCTCCGGTAAGTGTGCTTTCGGTAATTACAAGGCTGCTGTAGCTGCCCTTGCGCAAGTCGAACATGCCCTGTCCGGTACCCTGATTAAGGACTGTAAGGCCCTTGAAAGACACTTCATCTATGCTGTTGGTTTCGGCGTTGCCATAAATGACGCTCTTGCTGAATCCATCCAGGACAACATTATTGAGCTTCAAGCTGTTCATGGTGGCGCCGGCCGCATCGAATTCAAGCAGGATTGCCTGGCCTCCTGCCACTACCTTGACATTTTCAAGACTGAAGTCTGCGCAGTCGGCTCCGGTAAATTTGAAGTTTCCTCCGGTAATGGTAGCGCCCTTCCGTCCTGTCAAATGCAGGCTTGCAAGAGGAGTGATGGTCTTGCTTTCAGCAGCGCTGAAGTCGATGTTCGCTCCTTCATCAATGGTAATGTCGGTCTTGCCTGCAGAAAGGGCTGCATTTAATTGTTCGAGATTCTTAACGACTGTTCCCGTTTCTCCGCCGCCATCCGCCTTGGGCAGAATAGCAAAGGACGCAATGCCTGCCTCAGACTCGGTGTTGTAGATATCATCTTCTCCCGGGTTTGCATAAACCTCTACGCTGTAAGAGCCCGGATCGAGCATGCCTACGGTTGTGGCGCCGATTACATAAGAGGTAGCGCCGTCTTCCACATTATTGGCTTTCTTATTGAATACCACAGTGTATGATGCGGCATTTTCCACAGGATCCCAACTTATAGTGATGTTGGAGGCTTCTCCTGCGGTTACGCTTGCCGGACTTGCTTTCGGCGCAGGGGCGGGGAGCGCAGTGTTCACATAAGAAACATCATTGCTCCAAGCAAGTTGCGATAGGGAAACGACTCCCGAAGGATAAACATAAACCATGCTTTCTTCGGTGATGCCGCGAATCACAATCTTGGTGGGGCTGTTGCTGTAAGCCATAGCCATAGCGCCGCCCTTCACGGCAATTGACGAACCGTCCAATGAGCCTACGCCCACAGTGATGTGATTGGCTGCTCCTGTCGGGTCTTCCGCTTTTACAAGCACAGAGCCGGATTTATCCACCTTGAAAGCAAGATAGCCTGCAGATGGAACGCCCTTTCTTGAGCATACGGCCGGAGCTGTGAAATTAAGCATATTGTTTTCGGAAACTATAGGATTGTCGCCGGTGGCGCCTATGAACAGGAGGTCGCGCACCATGTTTTCCTTCATTGTTCCGCTGAAGAACTTGGGATTGCCGAAGTTCCAGGTATGATTGCCGCTTATAAGGCCGAGGGTAAGGTCTTCGGGCTCTTTGGTAAAGGCAGTCCACCATTTGGATGCGCCCACCTTTGCTGCAACAAGCGCATTGTCGGTGAGGTTGAAATCTCCGGCAGCGGCATTGTAGCACGGGTCGGCAGCAACAGTGCTGAAGCCGGCATTTGTGAATACCGAATTGAAGAAGGTCTCAGCATTTCCGAAGCAATGGTTGTTTCCGCTGGTGAAGCCATGCCAATATTTATAGCCGTCAAAGCCTCCGCTTGCAACAGTGTTTTCTGCTCCTAGCTTGGCCTTTTCTCCCATTGCGAGGATGAGGTTGTGCTTGAAGCTCATTTCTGTCGGAGCTGTCTGCAGACCTATAAGTCCGACATTGTTTGTGTTGTCGCTCAGACAAAGATTGTAAAGCGTATTGTTTTCGAACTTTATTGCACCCAAGCTCTTCGGGAAGTCGATACGCAGGAAGGTACGTCCGCCCTGCACTATGGTGTTGTCCACAATGTTTATGGCACCTATGGTGGAGAGCGGCTTATCGGCTGCTCCGCGGAAGTCTATGACATCGCCTCCTCCTGTACCATCAGAATTTATATCATGAATGTAGCAGCTTTCCCAATTGAGCTTGCCTACATTCAGGGGCTGTCCCCATTCATAAATCAAGCCTTTGCTGAAACCGAAGATTTCGCAGTTTTTGAAGCTGATTTCATCCAGCACGACATCGTTGGTAATGCCTCCTCCATTCTTTAATTGGATGGCGAAGCCGTACTTGCCCTTCACTCCATCCAAGGCGACTCCCTCGAACTTAATGGAGCCGGTGGCGGTTCCAAGTATATGGAATTCGCCCTGAATTACAGGTTTTACGCCTTCGGCATTTTCTTCGCCTACTATGGTAAGAGGACCCGGAATCTCAAAGGTTTTACCGTCTTCGAGAGTGTAGGTACCCGGTTTCAAGAGTATTTTGGCATCAGGCGTAGCAATTGCGGCATTGAATGCGGCAAGGCTGGCAATGGCGGTAAAGCCTTCTGTGCTTGCAGAGGTAAATAATGTAACTTCTCCACGTGAAGCGCTCTTGAAATAAAGAGTGACCACATATTGTGTGGAAGGCTCCAAACCTGTAATCGTAGCAGCTGCAGCATCAATCTCTTCTGTGTTGAGGATATGGGTTCCGGCAATTTCTTCGCTGCCGACAAGCCTATACTCCAAACGGTCAACTTCTTTATAGTCGGCAACTTCAGTACTCCAAGCAACGGATATGCTGCTTGAGGTTTTGGCTGTTGCCTTCATAAAGAGCTGGTCCTTTACTGCGTAGGTTTTAATTTCTCTATAGGCTCCCTCTTTGTCCTGATAAAATGCCCATTTACTGTCTTTAAGGCCTTTTTCAGCATTGCTTGCCTGCACTTTGAACCAGTAGGATGCATCAGCTTCGAGACTGAGAGTGTAGGGCACCTCAGATGCCGCGATGGTCTTGTTGGCATATTCTGTTTCCATTGCAGCATCGGTATATATTACCAGATTATAGTTTGCCGCATCTTTGGTTACGTCCCAGTTGAATGTAACCTGATTGCCGTTCACCACCCTTGCACTCAAATTCATGGGCTCGAGGCAGCGCGACAATACTATATACTTTTCTTCCTCAAACAGATTGCTGCAGCTCGAAAATAGGCCGAATGTTACAACAGTGAGTGCAAAAAGCAAAATTTTATTTAAATGTTTCATGACTTTCCCATTTTAGTTGTTTACATAACCATAGTCATTCTTGAGAGCTCCCTGGCTGTTGGTTACCAGGTAGTCGAAGATGGGCCAGAATTGACGGGTGTCCGGATCATTTATGGCGAGGCAATTGATTTTATCGTCCTTCGTGAACTTTGTTGCCTCTATATAATTGGTTTCCGTTATCCAGTCGGGGCCTGCGGGTGCAGCGGTTTCGCCGGCATTCAAGCCCCAGATGGAAATACCGTCTTCGGTTTCATTGATTTTCCACCAGATGGTTCCGGAAAGTCCGGCATAGTCGCCTGTAAGATTTGCGAGATCGGTAAGATTGTCTTTTTCGTCATTAATCTTTTCGCCGAGCAGATTCCAGCGTATGAGGTCTCCTTTGCGGAGGAACTCACCGCAGAATTCGAAAGCGCGCTCATCAACTATAGCATTAAAGAAATCATCCTTGCTTGCAAGAGCATCCACATAAGCATCCGCCACAGTATCATCTTCGAATGCTCGTTCGCGCACCTGCTTTAGCCAGCCTTTTGCCAAATCGCTTGGGCCGTTGAGTTCGTTCTCGATTTCGGCAGCCATCAGCAGAATGTCGGAATAACGCATTACTATCGGCTTTATTCCGTCATCATTTCCGCCATTATAAGGAAGCGTCTCCATCCACTCGAAGCGGAATTTGCCGAAGTACCAGGTGTTTATTCCTGCCGGCTCAGGCAAACCGTCCTTGCTCCACTTGAAGTTAACGCAAGTAAGGTCGCGGCGGACATCGTTGGGGTCGAATTTGAACCAGAAGTTCGGAGTGGGACCCGCTGTTCCGCCCCTGCCGTTTATAGGAGCATAATCCGCACGAATTGCAAAAGTAAAATTCCAGCGTCCACGGCGGTTTGTCGCGAGATTATTTGGTGAGGGGCCGAAGGGTATGCTGAAGAGCACTTCCTTGCCTGCTGTCATATCCATATTGTTGAAATCGCGCCATAATTGTTCATAGGAAGCGTAAAGGCTTGCCTTGCCGGAATTGATGGCGTCTTTTAGGAATGCAAGAGCTTTTGGATAGAGGACATCTTTTGCAAGCTCCGTATCAGAGGAGAGGCGCACGGTTCCAAGGTCGCCTGTACCTACCATTCCGTCCGCTGGCCTAAGTGCATATCCCGATGCGGCTAAGGCGATGCGGGCGTAAAGACCTTGTGCAAAGATTTTATTCACGCGGTCGGTAGTCATTGCAGGACCTTCACCGGGCCATGGGAGATGAGGGATGGATTCCTCCAAGTCGGAGAGAATTTGCTTGTAAATCACATCCCGGCTTGCTTTAGGCATATACAAGGTAGCCGAATTGATGGGCTCGAACCTTGCGGGAACATCTCCCCATGCCTTTGTGAGGTCGTAATATAGCATAGCGCGGAGAGTCTTCGCCTCTGCCATCAGATATGCCATATCGGCATCCTTGTCGATATTGCCGTATTCTTCGAGTCCGGTGATGGTGAGATTTGCGATTTCGATTGCGCTGTAAATGTCGGAATACGGGTTTTTGGAATTGTTCAACTGACTATCGTTGGTTTTTGTATCGTAAGCCACGATTCCGAGTTTGCTATCGCTCGGCTTTGCGGCGATATACCATTCGATGTCGGTATTAAAGCCGTACCATGGAAGAAATCTTCCGCGATAGCTGTTTTGTTCACTGAATTTTTGATGTATAGCGAATATAGTCTGTTCGGCATAAGTGTAGTTGGAATACACTGTGGCATCGTCTGCGGCCGAAGGAGACTGAGAATCCAGGAACTTGTCGCAGGAAAGGAGCATAAAGGAAGCTGCTGCTGCGAAAATCAAGTATTTAAATATTTTGTTCATAAGACCGTTTCTTTAGAAGGTGATGTTTAAACCGAATACACAGCCTATGCTCTTCGGATATGCAGAATAGTCTACACCCGGAGTAAGCGGGGTAGAACGTCTAGTGTCAACCTCGGGGTCGTAACCGGAGTATTTGGTCCAGCAGAAGAGGTTGGTTCCGGTAACATACAGACGTGCTTTCTTGATGAAGGCCTTGGTCGTAAGTTTTCCGGGGAGGGTGTAGCCTATGGTTGCGCTTTGGAAGCGGAGGAACGAAGCGTCCTCTACTGCCCAGTCGCTGAATATGGCATTTTGGGTGAACGGAGAAAACATAGTCTTGCCTGCATTCATCGCGTTGAGCCGCTCGGCATCGTTTACAATTTTACCTGTCTCCCAATCGATGTTGGTCCAACGCTTATCCACATCCATCATATTGGTAAGGTTGCGGAGTGTGGTGAACTTGCGCGAAGAATTGAATTCAATTTTGTTCGCATTATAGACATCGTTGCCTATCATGAATGTGAAGTTGGCGCTGAAATCCAGCCCTTTAAAGTAGCCGCTGAGAGCAAAGCCGCCGCTGAAATCGGGCGATGCATTGCCGATTATGGTTTTGTCCGGGGTGTTGGCCTCGTCGCCATCTAAATTCTTGAATTTCGGAGCTCCGGGACGCATATACGCAGAGCCAAGGAGGCTGCTGCAATCCACCACGCCGTCGTTGAGCACCCATTTGGCGCCGTCCCATGTCATATCATCGGTGGTATAGAAACCATCGAATACATAGCCGTTCATATTTCCGAGAGGCTGTCCCACTTCTACTATATAGTCGGAATCTATTTCGGTGGAAGCCCATTCACTGTTGCTGGAGATTTTTGTAAGACCTCCGAGCGAACTTACCGTGTTTTTGTTGTAGGCGATATTGCCGGACAGGTTCAGCGAATAATCAGCCTTGCTAATAAGAGGCATATTGAGGGTAAGTTCAACTCCTCTGTTGCGTGTGGAGCCGATGTTTTGGTATTGGCTGGCATAACCCACACCGCTGATGGGGAAGTTGATGAGCAGATTCTCGGTATCGTTCTGATAAACCTCGAGCGAGCCCGCCACTTTTCCGTCCAATACTCCGAAGTCGAGTCCTATATTGTGCGTGTAGGTGGTTTCCCATGTAAGGTCGGGATTATTCATAACCGAGCCGGCAGTCATGTAGATGTCGCCGCTGCTTATAGTGGCTGCAATCTCGGAAACCGCATGAGGGGAATAGATTTTCACTATCTGTCCGGTGGGGATATTGTTGTTGCCTGCCGTACCGAAGCTGTAGCGAAGTTTGAGGAGTCTGAGCCCCGTGAACTTGCTCATGAATGCTTCATTGGAGATGGTCCAGGATGCGGCTGCGGAAGGGAAAAAGCCCCAGCGGTTGCCTGCCGCAAATTTGCTGGAACCGTCAGCGCGGAGCGTGGCTCCCAATGAGTAGCGGCTCTTATAGTCGTAGTTCAACCTTCCGAAGAAGGAGAGCATATTGTCGTTGGGATTATAATAATTGACGACTGCAGTAGGATTGCCCGAACTCATGAAGTTCCATGCCATTTCGGCATCATAGAAGGAGGGGAGGTCGTTTGACTGCATGCGCACCTGATTGCTTCTGGTGATTGTCATTTCTTCTCCAAGAAGCACATTCATGGTATGAGCGTCATTCCCGAATAATCCGGACATATCATAACTCAGGGTATTTGTGTTGCGATACCTTGTGCGTATGTCATTCTGATATTTGGCAATAGGGCCCAATCCACCGAAATTATACACCAGATAGGTACTCATTCCATAGAATCTGTCGGTGGTTTCGCTGAAAGTCTGCATGCCGGCTTCGGTTTTCAAAGTGAGCCTGTCATTAGGCTTCCAGGAGAAGGCCGCATTGGCATTCCATGTGTCGCGAAGTTTTCTGGTGTCGTTGTCGCTTACTGCAAGCAGCGGATTTACGGCGTCACCGTAATTTTCTTCTTCGTCAATACCGGCCAGATTCGCCTGTACGGGAATGGGTTGATATATAACGGCATGCTTAAGGCGTCCGTTGCCGGAGGTGCTGCCTGACTGGTCTTTCAGAGAGTTGGCTCCTGCGCCCCTGACCTCTGTACGGGAGTAGCGCACATTCACATCCACTAAAGTCCTTTTCCAAGGCTTGAATTGTCCTTTGAAATTGAGGTTGTTACGATTATAACTCGAGCCCAGCATTATGGCATCATCATCAAGGTAAGCATATCCTAAAGTCCAATTGAACTCATCGGTGCGGCCGCTGATAGATACGTCCGTGCTGAAAGTCTTTCCCGTGTTTCCGAAGATGGCACCGATATAGTCATTGGTGGGGAGCCCTATAAACTGGTCGATGTCACCGAAAGCTCCGAAGTAGGCATTGTAAACATCGCTGAGATTGTCACGGAGCATGCCCAACTCATATTGGAATTTTGTGAAATTCTCGCTGTCCATAGGTACTATGGCATCGCGGGAAGCCATCTGCTTCAAACCGTAATAGGTGTTGAAACTAACGCTTGTCTTGGCGCCGCGGGCTGCGCTCTTGGTGGTAACGATAACTACGCCGTTGGCGCCGCGGCTACCGTAGATTGCAGTAGAGAATGCGTCTTTGAGTACGTCTATGCTCTGTATTTCAGAGGCGGAGATGTCGTTGATGCTCTCTACGGGGAAGCCGTCCACTATATACAGAGGCGAGCTGTCCTGGGTTATGGAACCGCCTCCGCGCACACGCACCTTAATATCTGCATCGGGGTCTCCCTCGGTGGTGATTACCGATACGCCGGCCATTTTTCCTGCAAGCGCTTGGCTTACGGTGGTTACCGGTTGTTCGGTAAGCTTGTCGGCGTTAACGCTTGATACGGAGCCGAGAAGGTCGCGTCTTTTTACTGTGGCGTAGCCTACTACTACGGTTTCGTCAAGCATTGTGGTTTCTTCTTCGAGAATAACATCCACAACCGCGCGGTTTCGGACGGGCTCGGAGAGAGTCTGCATCCCGATAAGGGAAAATTGGAGAACTGCGCTTTGTGCATCACCCACCTTGATGGAATAGCTTCCATCCAATCCGGTGGAGGTGCCGTTTGTAGTGCCTTCCACAAGCACAAAAGCGCCGGGAATAGGTTCCCCGTTGGTGTCCTTGACTGTGCCGCGCACTTCTTGGGCCTGCAGCGAAAGGCCGCAGAAAAGTCCCAAAAGCAAGACGGTAAGTCTTATGCTGAATTTACTCATAGGGAAATTGTTTTTAGTTGTATTATTAATGTTTACTATAAGTTCCGTTATTATTCTGTTCTTTCACTATTTCTTTTACAAGCCAATGCAAGTACATCTCCAAATTGCTGTAGCGTTTTTTAGGGTCCAAGGTAAAGGCGAGGCCGTCGGAAGCATCATTCTTATTTAAAGAGAATAAATCTTCATAATAGTCGGGAATGCCGTCTTCGTCGCTGTCCGTCACTTTTGCAAGTTCTTCATCACTAGCGCTGTAGACAGGCCATCCGCCTACTGCCGATTGGGTGTCGATAATACCGTTGGAACTGCCGTTTCCTCCGCTTGTGAATGTGGCGCCACCGCTTTGAGCATCACCAACAGCCCTGTGGTCAACAGCATCCCTTTTTAAAGATGCGCCCGCGTACGCGCATACGCGCGCGAAGGCATCATCGGCAGAATGTGTAGTGGTGTACACATCTTTTCCGTCTTTTCCGCTGATGGGGAGGGGGGAGGAGAGGACGTGTCCCTCATTGCTCAGACTATAGTCCGCCCAAGCTTTTTTCCAATAAATGCCTTCGGGATATTGAGAACTTCCGGAGGGATATTGCTCGTTATAATTGCCCGAAAGATATAGATAGGGCCAATCGTATTCAAAATATTTCTTTGTGCCGTTTACCGTGGTGCTGTAGCCTCCGTCCGCCTCTATAAAATACGGCCTTTTGCTTGAGGCAGGGCCGGGCTTGTAATAATTGCCCACCATATTGAAGTTGCCTCCTTCTCCGCCATAGCAACCGCTGCCGGAGCCCCAATTGTAATTCACACAATTACGGTAATCCACATTGCCTCGATAAATTTCGGTGGATTTGCCGTTGCCGTCATAGAGATATTGATGGTCGAAGCGGGGGGTGCGGTTTTGATGATGGGCCAGCAGATTGTGATGGAAGCTGGCATTTTTGCCGCCCCAGATGCCTCCATAGCCGTGTGCGCCTTTGCCGTGTATGGAATTGCAAAGGCTCTCCGCGAGTATGCACCATTGCATGGTGAAATTGGTATTGGCATAGAAGGATGAGCATTCGTCAGTGCTCCAACTCATCGAACAATGGTCGAGAATGATATTGTGCGCATAACGCCCCCAAATCGCATCATCTTCGGTCTTGTTTTCATCGCCCATCCGGAAACGCATGAAACGTATGATTATATTTTCGGCATCCGGCTTTATTACAGTGCTGTATCCCGACAGACATATACCGTCGCCGGGAGCGGTTTGGCCGGCAATAGTGAGGTCTCCATTATGAATTTCAAGGGTGCTTTTGAGTTCGATTCGTCCGGCTACATTAAATACGATGGTTCGCGGCCCTTTTTGTTTTACGGCGTAGCGCAGAGTGCCTTTGCTGCCGTCATCAGCAAGGGATGTCACATGGTAAACGCTGCCCCTGCGTCCTCCGCTGGTATACATTCCTCCACCCTCTGCACCGGGGAAAGCCCTTGCCAGTCCGTCTTCCTCTTCGGCTTCGGGGATGAGAAACTTGGCATATACATCACCGGTAAGAGAGTCGACGATCGGTTTATCCGGATTGTCAGGGTTTTCGCCACCCGATGTGGTAGCGGCTTCTATCAAGCTACAATACTGAGAAGCAAATTCTCCTCTGACCGAGCGCACCGCAAACTGATATGTTACTCCTTTAGAGAGGCCGCTTACCTCGACATTGCGCACTGTTACATTCCCGCTTTGAAGTTCTTCGCCGGATAGAAGGAGTTTCCAATCGTAGCTTTCCGCATTTTGCATGGGATCCCACTGAAACCAAATGGAGGTTTCGGTAGAACGGTGCACTGTCAAGCCGGTAGGTGAAAGGGGATTGCTATCCACCTGTTTTTCTGTCTTTTGACATGACAGAGGGAGCAGACACAGCGCCACAAATAATGCAAGCGGATGCTTTTTCATTGGCTATCGTATATACTGAAATTTATCAGCTTGTTTCGCAGTGAAACTAAAAGTGTTTAATTATTGTGCTCAAAAGTATAAATTATTTTGTATTTTTGCAAACGTTTGCACAAAATTATGAAAAAAATATTTTTATTGTTTTTTTTCCTTATGGCTTTAGCGCCTGCCCCTGCAGGCGGCCAAAATCCCTTGAAAAGCGAAGATAATGAATTTTTCTCTTCGCCGGAGGCGGGGCGCATAGGCCGCCAAGTGCTTCTATGGCAGAGGAATACCGGTGGATGGCCAAAGAATGTAGATATGGCAAAACCGCTTTCGGATGCCGACCGGGCCAAAGTATTGGCGGATAAGTCCAGGAGGGACGATTCCACAATAGACAACAATGCCACCACCATGCAGATGTATTATCTTGCGAGGCTTTATTCAGCTACGAAAGATAAATCCTACCGCGACGCCTTCCGGAAAGGGCTGCAATATCTTTTTGAAGGACAATACCCTAACGGAGGATGGCCGCAGTTTTGGCCGGAGGTTCGCGTAAAGTATGCTCGCCATATAACTTTCAATGACAGGGCAATGGAAAATGTGATGAATCTGCTCTTGGACATTTATGAGGGAAGCGCTCCCTTCAATGCAAAAGGCCTTGTTACAAAGAATATGAAAAACATGGCAAAGAAGGCTTTCGATAAGGGCCTTGAATGTATTCTCGATTGTCAGATAATCGTAGACGGACAAGCCACCGTTTGGTGTCAGCAGCACGATGAATATACGCTTAAGCCCACAAAAGCCAGAAGTTTCGAACTTGCCTCTTATTGCTCTACCGAAAGCGCCGGTCTGCTGGATTTGCTGATGAAATTGAAAAATCCTTCGGAGAGAGTAAAAAATGCCGTTAACGGCGGTATGGCTTGGTTCGAAGCCAATAAAATAATTGGTTATAAATATATTCATACCGGTGAAGATTCATATATAATATCCCATACGGATGCCAAGCCATTGTGGGCAAGGTTCTACGATTTCGAGGAGTGCAAGCCTTTCTTCTGCGGGCGGGATGGCATAATGCGCCGTAATCTCAGTGAGATAGAGCAAGAGCGTCGAGGCGGCTACGGCTGGTATACGGAATTTCCCGGAACTCTGTATAAGAAATATGCCGAATGGTCAGCCAAGTATGATCCTGACGGCCGCGCCAAACTACGTCCGGGAAAAACAGCGATTCATCTTATGGGCGACTCCACCATGGCTCCGAAAGATACGAGCAAAGGCAATCCTGAGCGTGGCTGGGGTATGTATTTCGAAGAATATTTCGATTCTTCAATAGTGGTATTCAATTATGCGCGCAATGGTCGCAGTACCAAGCGTTTCATAGATGAAGGCAGATGGGAGAGTGTAAAGGAATTTTTGATTCCGGGCGACTATGTTTTCATCCAATTCGGGCACAACGACCAAAAGAAGGATGATCCGAAGCGCTATGCGCCTGCATGGGGCGCCTATCAAGATAATCTGCGCTTGTTCATACGTGAGGCACGCTCTCTTGGAGCCACTCCTGTTCTGCTCACTCCTGTGGCTCGCCGCAAATTTGTAAATGGAGTTTTTGACGGGACGGTACACGGAGATTATCCTGCCGCAATGAAGGCTGTCGCAGAAGAGACAGGCACAGCTTTAATAGATATGACAAGCGCCACAAACGATTGGATAAGAGCCGCCGGAGACAAGGCCTCAATACCATATTTCTTGTGGGTGGAACCCGGTACCGTTGAGGCATTTCCCGAAGGCAAGCGCGACAATACCCATTCCACGGAAATAGGAGCCCGCAGGAACTGTGAAATAGTGCGCGATTCCATTAAAGTGAAGCTACCTGCGCTTGCAGAGCACTTGCGCTGATTATTTGTTATTGTAGGGATTCCAGACTATCCCATCCTCCTCTTCATACATAACGCTTGCAAAGTCGTATTCGGCGGCTTGCTTGTCACTTAGTTGATAGCTCCATTTTACGCGCTCTTTCCTGCCATAGGCCCCGGGCCCGTAATTGCGGTATTCGGCATAGAAAGAATTTTTCTTAGTGTCCGGTTTTCCCGGCTTTTCCCAATCGTGCCAGCCTTCGGGGAGTATGTGAGCGCCGAGTTCACAGCCTATGAATACCGTTTTTGCCCAGGAACGCCAAGGACGGCCGAGATAGCATTTGGTGACTCCTTCGTCCGCAGTCAGTTTGCAATTCACAAAAACATAGCCGTAAGGTTGTCCTTTGGGGGTTGAGGCAGCGGTCACATAGCTGTTCTTTTTGGAATGTATGGTGCAGTTTTCGAAATAGCAGCGGGAGGCTCCGAAGATGAAGTCGGTCGTGCCTTCTATATAGCAGTCTTTATAATAATTGCGCTTTTGTCCGCGCTCATTGCCCCAATATCCGTATGTATACAAGGTGTCTTGATTGCCTATGAAACGGCAGCGAAGAAAAAAGAGGAAATCACCGTTTGTAAAGACAGCCACCGCCTGACCGATTTCTTTGCCCGAGCCGGCGGAGTTTTCGAAGCATAGGTCTTCGAAGGTGACATGGTTGGAATGGATATAGATGGTGGCGCTCCCGCTGGTGCCTACTTTGGCGCCTGTAATCGGCGATACGGCTTCAGCATAATTGTCGTAAGTGATTATCGTTTTGTCCGCACCTTCGCCTTTTATATGCAGGCGGAATTTATTATGAGGGATAATCACCCTTTCTTTATAGACTCCTGCTTTAATGAAGATGGTGGTGATATAATCGTGGGAATAGTCGGGGCAAGCATCTATGGCCTGTTGCACTGAGGAATAGTCGCCGCTCCCGTCCTGAGCTACCACAATATCATATTTTTTTGCAATCGAAGTCAGACAGACTGCAAGGGAGCAAATGCTCAACAACAGCTTTTTCATTGCTGAATGAATTGTACGTTATCTTGTTTAAAGTTTTGTACATAATGCGTCTCTATGCCTTTCTTTGCTCTGAAGATACAGTCTTTGATAGACAAATTGCTTACCGGCATCTCCGGAAGTCCGTTTACATAGACAGCAGATTTCGCCCCATTGCATATTATATTGCTTATGCTTATATCTCTGAATTCAGGGGTTGTTTCATCCACCTGCGGAATCTCCTCCACATTCCCATCTTTATCCGCCTCGGTGGCAGGTTTGCCCGCGTAAAAGAGGTTGAAGATGATAGCATCCCCTATAATATCTTTCATATAGATATTCTCTATATTTATATTTCTTACCACTCCGCCGCGTCCGCGCATACTTTTGAAGCGCAAACCCACATCGGTGCCTATGAAAGTGCAATTCTTTACGCTTACATCATGCACTCCACCGCTCATTTCGCTGCCTATCACAAAGCCTCCGTGACCGGCATAAACGGTGCAGTTTTCTATAAGCAGATTAGAGCATGCCCGCCCGTGCCTTCGTCCGTCTTCATCTTTTCCGGATTTAATGCAGATGGCATCATCCCCGACATCGAAATGGCTGTCGTGCAAATACACTCCATCGCAGGCATCTATATCTATGCCGTCTCCGTTTTGGCTCCAGGAGGGGTTTAGCACCGTAACATTATTCACCTCTATATTTTTACTCCATAGCAGATGCAGATTCCAGGCAGGGGAGTTTTGGAATGTACATCCCTCCAACAATACATTTTCGCAATTCTTGAAGAGAAGCAGTTCCGGTCGCAGGAAGCGCTTGATTTCCTGCTCATCAAGAGAGTCGTCCGCCTTGTTGAAGTTGCCCGCTGTAGCCTGGGCTTTTGCATATCCCTCGTCGGGGAACCAGGTTTTGCCGTCGGGGCTTAGCACCCCTCCCTTAGCCAAATGCGACTTCCATACAGAAGAGGGGACTTTGCTCTTTTTGACTGCGCGCCAATCTTGTCCGTTGCCGTCGAAGACTCCTTCTCCGGTAATGGAGATATTCCTGGCTCCATCGGCGTTGATAAGGGCTAAACAACGTCTGACATCCAAGCCTTCAAAATTGGTTTCCACTATGGGATAGTGTTCGAGATCTGAGGAAAATACTACAAGTGCGTTTCTTTCCAAATGCAGATTAACCCCGCTTTTGAGGGTAATAGGGCCGGTGAGCCAGATTCCTGCCGGTACCTTGAGAATGCCGCCGCCTTTGGAGTAAATCTCCTCTATGCCTTTTGCGAAGGCCTCGGAATTCAGGGTTAGGCCGTCCCCTTTGCCGCCGAAATCAGTTATGCTCCTTTCCGGGGTGCAAGAACAGAGCAGAGCCATGGCGCTTATGGCTATTAGTTTAGCAAACGTTTTCATCATATTGCCTCAAAAGTATCAATATTTTTATAATTGTGCAAACGTTTGTAAAAAATAATTTGTATCTTTGATGATAATGAGCAAAACCACCATAGTAGATATAGCACTTGCTCTTGGAATAACCCCTTCAACTGTTTCCCGCGCTCTTGCAGGCAATAAAAAAATCAAAGAGAGCACCCGGGAAGCTGTACGGGCCAAAGCCAAGGAGTTGGGTTATGAGCGCAACGAGGTTGCTTCCAATTTACGCAGGGGAGTGACTAAAACGGTGGGAATCATAGTGCCGCGTATAAACCGCGAGTTTTTCAGCAGCATCATCAGCAAGGCGGAAGAAGTATTGGTGGAGGCGGGCTATTCTCTGCTGATATGTCAAACTTACGAAAAGGCCGAAAATGAAAAAAGAGCTCTTAAAACATTGAGTTCCAGCCGTTTGGCCGGCATAATGATTTCTCATTCAGCCGAAACCCCTTCGAGCAAAGCCATAAAAGAAACGATTCACGGCAGCAAAATTAAATTGGTGCAGTTCGACCGCGTTTTCGAAGATTTGCCCGGCTCGCGAGTGGTAAATGATGATTTCAACGGAGCCTATACGGCGGTGAAACATCTCATAGAAAGAGGCTATAAGAAAATAGGCGCTATGGTTGGTTACGACACTTGCCTTGCTTTTGTAAATAGATATAAAGGTTATGAGGCGGCTTTAAAGGAAGCCGGAATGCCGGTAGATTCGGCACTGGTGTTTCCCGAAACGATAGTGCGTGAAACAGGCTATGCCAATGCCGGCAAAGCTATTGATGCAGGTTGCGATGCCCTCTATTCTTCCGGAGATTTTTCCGCTTTGGGAGCCTTGGAGTGCGCTTTGGAGCGCGGTTTGCGGGTTCCTGAGGATTTCGCCATAGTGGGGACTGCCAACGAGAGTTTTACTGCTCTTACTACTCCTTCGATGAGCTCTGTTGATCAGCACCCTTCAGATATTGGCAGGCAGGCGGCTGAAGCAATGTTACGACTGCTCAATGGCGATACCGCAGGAGAAGAAATAATAGTGGACACCGAACTTATTGTCAGGGAATCCACCGGAGGAAAAAATAATAAATCAAATAAATCATTAATTTTATAAAACCAAAAAATCATGAAAGTAAATTGTACAGTACGTCATGCGTCACATCCCGGAGACGCAAAAAACTACGACACCACACAACTGAGAGAGCATTTTCTTGTAGAGAAAGTAATGGTGGCAGATGAAATCAATATGGTATATACCATGTACGACCGTATGATAGCCGGTGGAGCGGTTCCCGTTAAAGAGGAACTTGTGCTTACTGCTCCCGATATTCTCAAAGCAGATTATTTTACACAAAGGCGCGAACTCGGCATCATTAATGTCGGGGGAACCGGAATAGTGAAGGTAGGAGAAGAAGAATTCACAATTCCCTTCAAAGAGGCTATATATATAGGAAGAGGTGACAGGCATGTTTCATTCAGAAGCGAAGATCCCTCAAAGCCGGCCCGTTTCTATTTCAATTCAGCTCTAGCACACCGCGAAACAGGCATAAAACAAGTTTCCAAAAAAGATGCAGTGGTTATGAACGCCGGCTCTCTTGCAGAAAGCAACGAGCGTACCATCAACCGTCTGCTCGTAAAAGAGGTGGTGCCTTGCTGCCAGCTTCAGATGGGCATGACAGAACTTGCCGTAGGAAGCACATGGAACACCAT